>SESH01101585.1_pt1 | contig 14505 bp, 12 predicted proteins | sample 3171561 | NCBI WGS metagenome assembly SESH01 (sample SAMN10866947, study PRJNA518727) | freshwater metagenome | biome: subpolar coniferous forest; feature: holomictic lake; material: water; isolation source: holomictic Lake 442 2011 16.5 m and 2014 13 m | place: Canada: near Kenora, Ontario
TAAAATTCATCGTTGTCTGAAAAATGCCATCGGGATCGTCCGCTGCCGAAATTTTTTCTGCGGGCTGAATACGGGGGGACAATTTTTCAAAGTCGATGCCCCCGGTCTTATTGAAAAATCCGCCGTCAACCCACCCGTGAAATCCAAACGACGTGGTGTAATGATGCGGGTTGTTGTTGGTCGTCCAGCCATGGTGATGCATCGTTGTGTGCAGCGGCTGGCTGGCGTCGCCGCCGAAATGCCCCATCACGCCCATGACATAAATGATGTTTTCCCGGGCGTTGGCGATTTCCTCCGCCGTGCCGCCAAATTTTTCCAGGGCGTTGAGCGAGGCGAAGCCGGATTGCAGCTTTTCGAAATCCTCGGTGATCGCCCACGGTAGAAAACCGCTTAATTTACGGGTGTGGTCCGCGTCGTGCGCCGGATCAATCGCTGGAAATCTTGCCGGATTCGCCCCCCGCGCCTTTACGATGGCGGCCACGAAATCGTAGCGCAACGGCGGCAAGGTGGCCGGCGTCAGGCCGTAAAGCCCCAAGCTTTCCAGGTCGAGATAGTGGTCCGGCCCGCTCGCATGGCCGAGCGCCAGCCCTGTGCCTTTTCTGGTGCTGGTGATGTTGCGCCAGCGGTCGGCCTCGCCGGCGAGAAAGGTGATGCGATCACGCGCTGCCGGGGCCAGCACAAACACCGGGAAATCTTTTGGCAGCGACGCCATCGCCAGTTTGTTTACCGTCCGATGGCCTTCGTAGTCCCATGCGGCTGCATTGAATGCCAGCGCCACGACCGCCAAAATTGTTCCGGGAAATCTTTTATCCATGCTTGCTTCGGGTTTCTTGAGCCTAGCGAATTGCCACCGGTGGCAAAACATAAATCCCATTCCCGCAAAAATCCGGGTGCATCCGCTGGCCAAATGTGGTTTAATCCTCCCTGCAAATATGGATTCCAAAAAACTGGCGCTGCTGTGCCGCGAACTGGCGGACAATAAAAAAGCTGAAAACATTCTCGTGCTGGATGTGCGCAAGCTCTCATCGGTGACGGACTTTTTCGTCATCGCCTCCGGCACCAGCCAGCCGCACCTGCGCGCCATCGTGGAGGAAATCCACAGCCAGCTGCGGGATGACCATGATTTGCGCCCGGTGCGGACGGATGGGGGCGGTTCCGGTTCGTGGGTGGTTTTGGATTACTTTGACGTGATCGTCCACGTCATGCACACCGAGACGCGGACGCGCTACGATCTCGAAGGACTTTGGGGCGACGCCAAACCGCTGAAACCGGCGAAAGCCCTCAAGAAAAAAACTCCGGCGGGGAAATAATCCCACCGGAGCTGCTCAGATTCAAAGTTCAGGCCTCGGGATCGGGCTGCTTTTCGGGAATCGCTTCCGAGGCTTTCACCATTTCGTCCACGAGTTGCTTGAATTCCGCCAGCCCCGTGGAGGGAATGATGATGGTATCGCGTCGGCCGCCGACGTCTTCGGTGATGCGGAGAAAGCGGCCGCGCGGATTTTCCTTTAAGGTGAAAACAAAGTTTTTCCGCTCAATCTGCACCTCGGCGCTTTTGAGCGTGTCTTCGTTGACCGGCGGGCGCGGCTGCTGGTTGTATTTGGGCGCGCCATAACCCTGACCTTGATAGGGGCGCCGGCCGTATGGCGATGGACGTTCGTTGGATATCATATCTTTCCAATCATGGTTTTCATGATAGGAAAAACTCGTCTAAATCAGCCAGTTGTCAACCGCAAAATACGCTTTGCAGAAGCCAACTTGGGTGGATGCCGGCGAAATCATTCAGCGACTGTGATTTAGCCGCCGGCGACCACTCCGGGAAACTCAAAGAATATTCGCCGCCAGCTCCGCCAGTTCGGAGCGTTCGCCTTTTTGCAGTTCGATGTGCGCGGCAATCGCCTGGTCGCGGAACCGGCTGATAACGTAGTTGAATCCGTTCGACGAAGAATCCACATACGGATTGTCAATCTGGTAGGGATCGCCGGTGAAAATGATTTTCGTGCCGCTGCCAACGCGCGTCACGATGGTCTTGGCCTCCAGTGGCGTCAGGTTCTGCGATTCGTCAATGATCATGAACTGGTTCGCGATGCTGCGGCCGCGGATATAGCTCAGCGCTTCCACCACGATGCTGCCGCTGCGCATCAAATCGGCCGCGCGGCGATGGTCGTGGCCCATGTTCAAATCGCTCAGCATCTCCAGCGCGTCGTGAATCGGCTGCATCCACGGCGCCAGCTTTTCATCCAGCGAGCCGGGCAGAAAGCCCAGTTCCTTCCCCATCGAAATCGTCGGCCGCGCCACGACCAGCCGGCGAAATTCCCTGTCATTCACCACGCGCTTCAGGCCGGCGGCCATGGCGATCAACGTTTTCCCCGTGCCCGCCTTGCCCATGAGCGTGACGAGCTTCACGCGATCGTCGAGCAAGGCATCGAGCGCGAAATGCTGTTCGCGGTTGCGCGGCTTGATCCCCCAGACGCCTTCGCGGCAATCGTGGATCGGGATTAGCTTGGTGCCGGTGGGATCCACCTTGGTCAGCGCCGCCTTCTTCGGGTTCGATTCGTCGTTGAGCGTGCAATATTCGTTCGGAAAATATTGTTTGCCGTTGTCCAGCACCAGCTCGCCCTTGGCGCGGAACGCCACCATTTTCTCCGCCGACACCGTCAACTCCACCATGCCGGTGTAAAGATCAGTGATGAACACCCGGTCGGTTTCATAATCCTCCGCATACAAACCCAGCGCGTCGGCCTTGATGCGGAGGTTGATATCCTTGGAAACGAGAATTGTCGCGTTTTTCGGCTGCGATTTCTGGATGTGCATGGCTAGCGCCAGAATCCGGTTGTCCACCGAGTCCTTGGGGAAAACCGTTTCGCCGTGACCGTTTTTTTCGAACGCGATTTTCAATTTGCCACCGTTCGGCAGATCCACGCCGGCGCTCAAGCTGCCCTCGCCGCGAAAGCCGTCCAGCATCCGCGAAACCGTGCGCGCATTGCGGCCCAACTCGGTGGATTCGCGTTTGAAGCGGTCAATCTCCTCAATGACTTCAATCGGCACGAGAACGGTGTTCTCCTTGAAATTGACGAGTGAATTGGGATCGTGGAGCAGGACGTTGGTGTCGAGAATGTAGTTTTTCACAGGTAGAAAAAACCGACAGTGGAGTTTTCGCCGCACACGCGGCGTTGGGTTGAAGATTTGGCAAACAACATCAAAATATTCACTGAAACTTTTCCAAATTGTTTCGTTCGCATGCCGTTACTGTCAACGAAATTCAACTTTGTCACCGGAATGTTGCTGGAAAGGTCAGTCAGAGCGGAAATCCCCGGTTCTCGTCCGGCATCACGACTTCGCGCCGCGCCGTTGGTTTTTCTGCGGGTGCGGACGGAATTTGAGGTTTTGCTTCCGCCGTTTCTGGCGGCGTTTCGGGAAACGGGGATTCCACTTTTTCCGGTTCAGCCGGTTTTTCCACCAGCGGGACGATGATGATTTCTTTTTCCGTCACCACCGGCTTGGGTTCTGCCAGCGCGGCGGGCGCGGGACGATTGACCAGCGCCAGCATCGAAATGGATGAGGCGGCTTCGCGTTCGGCTTTTTCGATGCGCGCAAACTCACCGTAGATGCCGGCCAGCGCCGGCTCGTCGCGCAAGGGCAGTTCCTGGCCCGTGCCGGTGCGCATCGCCTGCAAAATATCGTAGGCATTGATGGCGTCGAGCGGCCGCGCGGGCACGAACGCCGCCTCGGCGCCCGCCACCTCCGTGACGAGCCGGGTGGCCGTGAGCGTGCGCAGCACGGATTGGGTAAGCCGGCTGGGAATGCCGAGCTCCAGCGAAAGCTGGCCGACCGTCACGGGGCGCAAGCCGTTCTGGAAACGCTGGCCGAGCGCGGTCATCAGCCGCAGCGCCACAAACTCGCGCCCGCGCTGGTTCACGTTGTCGGCCAGGCGGTCCTGCAAATAGGCGGCGCGATTTTGATACGCGTAGGCGATTTGCGCGCCGAACAGCAGAATGACCCACGAGAAATAAAGCCCGACCATGAACACGGGCAGCAGATAAAGGCTGCCGTAAATGGTGCTGTTGGTGAACACGCGGGAGACGAACAGGTAGCCGAAGACGTTGTTCAGATGCCAGAGCGTGCCGGCCATCGCGCCGCCCACGAGCGCGGCGGAAAATTTCACCCGGGTGTTCGGCAGCAATTGATACACGAACGTGAAGGCCAGCCACAACACCAGCAGCGGCAAAAGCTGGAAAACAATTTTCCCGACCACCGGCGTGGCGGCGATGAAATCCTTCGCGGATTGAAACTGCGAGCCGCCGGCCAGGCCGAGCGCGGTGACGAGCAGCAGCGGACCAAGCAGGATCGTCGTGGAATAGAGCTGCACCTGGGTCAGCCAATGGCGGCCGCGGGTGACGCCCCAGATGTCGTTAAACGTCTCCTCGATGCGGCCGAGCAGCGAAATGGCGACAAACACCAGCAGCACCACGCCGGTGGCGCCGAGCGCGCCGCTTTGTGTCTTCTGCACAAACACCCAGATCTGCCGCGCCAGTTCCTTTTGCGCGCTCACCGGCACCGCGCTGGCGCTGGCGTTGGTGCCGCCGGGGGCGAGGAGATGGGTTGCGATTTCATCGGGACCGGTGTTTTCCAATGTCACCGCCGGATTGGTGGTGACGATGGTCACCGCATGGGAACCGGCGGCGGTGGCGTTGGTGCCGATGGTAGCCGGGGGCACGAGCGCGCCGGTGAGTTTTTCGATGGCATGCTGGAACTGCTCCTCGCCCTGGTTCTTGAGCAGGCTGCTCGTCACGCTCAACGCCACCGCCAGCAGCGGAATCAGCGCGATGAGCGTGGAATAGGACAGCGCCGACGCGCGCACCAGGCAGCGCTGTCGGATGAACTGGCGCGTGACCAGCACCCAGAAATGAACGAAGCGTTCAAGCCGGTTTTCGAGCAGAAAGATTTCATCCTCCGCATCGGCAGCGGCACCGGAAAGAATTTTGATGAGCCGGGAAATCCGTTTGTTGACCATGTTGCCGTCACGCTAACAAAGCGGGCGGACAAGTCAACGGTTGGCGAATCCGAAGCAGCTTGGCCAAAGCGAGGTAGTGGATTCACCGGCCGTTGGCGTTTCGCCGGCAAGCGCAAGGGCGCCCGTTGTAACGAAGAACCTTATTTTTCCAGCAGTAAACCGGAATAGCCGCCGGCAAGCACCACATGCCCTTTCCAGAATGTTGGTGCATGGGCATTGCTGTTCAGCTTGATGCGCTTCAGCAGCTTGGGATTGTCTTTGTTGGAAAAATCGTAGGTGCTCAGGTTTTTGAACATCCGGTTCACCACCGCCATTTTGCCCGTCGGCGGGTCATAATTGGGCAATCCTTCCCATTCGCTCGTGGGGAACGTGGCGCGGCTGATGGCGGAATCATTTGGCACATCCGCCGGCATCGCTTCTTGTCCCGGAAACGGATGGCGTGTCAGGTTCGTGGTCGCAACGGGATGTTCCGGATTGAAGAACGCGTAGCCGCCGGCCCGCATCACGAGAAACTCATCGCCCATCGCCGTCACGCCGCCCGTCTGGGAGCATAGCGGGAAGGTGTCGTGCCAGATTTTTTTCGCCGATTTGTCTGCGAGGTCAAACACCATGAATCCGTTTCCGTGACGGGCGATGCCGAAGTAGCGCCCTTGGACCAGGTTTTGTGTGCCGTAATTTCCGTAAAGCAATCCCGAGCCTTGGTCCTGTTTGTTGAGGATGATTTTGGGGTTCGCCGGGTCTTTGAAATCCACAAAATGGACCCGGCCGCCGGCGCAACTGGCCACGATGACATCCGTGCCTTCATAAGCCCAGAGGAACTGGACGAAATTCATGCCTGGTTCCACGACGCGCAGCCGGCCGATTTCTTCAAGCTGGGTGGCTGACTGGATTCGGTAAACCCCGATGCCGTTCTGGCCTTCCGCCACATAAAGCCGGTCGCCGGAGCGCTTCACGTCCGCCGCATATCTGATGTCGGTTTTGCCGATTTGCTTAATGCCGCGCTCGTTGAGCTGATAGATTTTGATGCCGTCCCAGACGTTCGCCGCATAAGCAATGTCGCCGTTGATCGCCACGGCGCGGGTCGGGTTGCTCCGTTCCTGGCCGGATGAATAAAAGCCTTCCTCGCTGGCGAACGGCCCGGTGGGAATCTTTGGAGCCGCCCCCAAATCGCGCGGTTCCGGTTTTGCATTTTCAGGCAGATCCACCAGATAAATCCCCGTGAAGTTGCCCGACAAATACAGCACGCCGTTGCCGACCGCGATGGACGAAACGGGATCGCCTTGCGGAATGGCCGGATCGGCGATCTCGCTGAACGGGACTTTGATGTTCGGATTTTCAGGGTCGGCTTTGGGGAGAACCAGATTGCCGACAATCTTCGGTTTTTTCAGGTCCGAGATATCCACGAAGAACAGGCCGTTGATCGTGTCGGAAGCAAAACAGTAATTACCGGCGATGCGCGGCGTCCAATAATCACAAGCCCGCAAATAAAACCGGGGGAATGTGATCCAGGAAAGCTTCACCGGATTATTGGGGTCGGAGATATCGAAGATATCGAGACCGTGGCCGGTGCCGTGCCGGTCTTCCAGCGGGCCAAATTTTCTGTGGTGGCCGGTGGAAGCGAACAAGCTATTGCCCCGCATCGCCAGACCATCGCCATAACCGTCGAGCTTGATGCGTGCAAGCGCCTTGGGCGCGTAGAGATTGGCGACATCAATGACCGTGACTTCGCCCGCACCCCAATCGCCGCTGAACAGCAAGCCGTTCCGGTAATAAACCGATTGGGATTCCGCCGTCCGGTAGGAAGAAATCTGCTTCATGTGCGCCGGGTCCGACACATCCACGCATTGGATGCCGTAAACCCGGTTGCCGAGGAAGGCCACGTTGCCCGCCACATCCAGTCCGGTCGCCATTTCAACCGCGTCGAAATTGGAAAGGATTTTCGGATTCGTCTCATCCGCAACATCCACCGCCCAGAGACCGCATTGGCGCGCCGTTACGAATGCCGTTTTTCCCGAAACCCGCAGTTGCCGCACATTGCCCATACCGCCAACGTGGCCTAGCTTCTTCGGATGTTTGGGGTCATCAATGTTGTAGATCGACAGGCCCTTGTCCTCCAGCGCGTAGAGTCGGTCGCCGGAAATCTCCAGCGCCAACGTCCCCGCAGTTCCCGATATTTTCCGAAAAGGGATGGGCTGGCCATATTCAGGCTGGGAATGCGCGTTGATGATCACGCCATTCTCGGGCTTCTTGCTGGCAGCCGTGTCTGTTTGCCCCAAGGCAGTGGACTTGCCCGCGATAGTGATCGTTCCCAATAGCAGAAGATGGACAAAGAAGAAGCGTCTCATTGGTTACTGCAAGGGTGAATTAATCGGCACCTAGATTTATTAGTCAGAATTCATGACGCTGACAAGGTCGGAAAGGCAGGAATCTGTTTTTATATGACCGGCAAAAACCACACGGATATTTCATGCCAGCTTGCCGTAGCGGCGGAGTTGCGGCCAGATCCACGCCACCGCCAGCACCACCACGATGGTGCCGAACCCGCCCACCACAGTGGATAAAATCGTCCCCGTCGCAATCGAGTTTGCCATCATTGGCCCGAACAGTTGCGCGGTGAAGCCGGATTCAAAGCTGCCCAGTTCGTTCGAGGTGCCGATGAAGAGGCTGTTCGCCGCCGAGACGCGCCCGCGTTTTTCGTCCGGCGTCAGCACCTGCACCAGCGTGGCGCGGATGACAACGCTGACGTTGTCCACCGCGCCGCATAGCGCCAGCAGCCCGAACGCGAGCCAGAACCACACCGCCGCCGGCGCGGGAAAGTATCGCCCGAGGCACTGGCTGTTGACGAGGCCAAAGAGCATCGTCGCCACGCCGAAAATCGCCACGCACCAGAGCATGGCACGCCCGGCTTTTTCCATCGTCGGCCGGTGTGCGATGATTAGGGTGCAAACCAGGGCGCCGGCGGGCATCGCCGAGCGCAGCAGGCCCAATCCGTCCGGCCCGCTGTTCAAAATGTCCTTGGCAAATATCGGCAGCAGCGAGACCGCGCCGCCGAGCAGCACGGCAAACATGTCCAGCGTTAGCGTGCCGAGGATGATCTTGTTTTCAAACACGAACCGGAAGCCGGTGACGAGACTTCGGAAGGTCAGCGGTTCGCGCGCCGGAATTTTATGTTCGTGCCGGATGCTAGCGATGAGCAGCAAGCAGACTAGTCCGGCGACCAGGTTGATGGCATAGATGACCCACGCGCCGTGCAGGAGCCAAATGAGCACACCGGCAATCGCCGGGCCGATGACACAGGAAAGCTGGAACGCGCCGCTGTTGAAGGTGATGGCGCGTGGCAGTTGTTCCCGCGTTACGAGGCTCGTCACAAACGCCGCGCTGGCCGGCCAGAGAAAAGTTCGCGCCACGCCGATGATGCCAAGCAGCGCATAGACCAGAATCTGAAACCACAGAATGTTTTTTCCATCGGTGAACGCGGAGACCAGTGTCAATCCCAGACTGGCGGCGCACAGCGACAGCGTGGAGCCGAGGATGATTTGTTTCCGGTTAAAACTGTCGGCGACGTGCCCGGCGGGCAGCGTGCAGAGGATCATCGGAATCATCAGCGCCAGCCCGACAAACCCCAGCGCGAGCGCGGAGCCGGTTCGTTCGTAAAGCTCCCAATCGATCGCCACGACGAGCATCTGCATGCCGGTGGCCGCGATGAACCGCGCTGAAATATACCGGCGGAAATCCGCATTGCGGAAGACGGCGTAGGGATGCGCGGCCGGCGGTTTTGGCGCGGCCGGTTCCGACGGATTGTCTGGCGTCTCGGTTTCGTGCATGAAACTTGCCGGACAATCTACCGCAAAAACCGGCGCGGTCGAGTTTTGACGCAATCCTTGGTCGCCAGCGGCGACGAAAGGGCTTAAGCTCACGTGGATGAGCGAACCGAAGCAAATTTACCGTTGGCCGTGGCTGGTGCTGGCGGCGGTGCTGCTCGCCATCGTGCTGGCGGTGGCGTGGGTCGGCTTCGCCGTGAAAAAAGTTGAGCAGCAGCGCGACTTCACCCCGCTGCCGAACAGCGCGCCGGCGGGTTCAAAGTAATTTTTTTCGGCCGAACTCCGTCTCCAACGGGATCTTCAGCGCGACCAGAAAACTCGGAACCGTCGCCAGAATCACCCAGACAAAAAAGTGCTGGTATCCCAGCCTTTCCTGCAGCCAGCCGCTCCACATTCCCGGCAGCGTGAGGCCTAGCGCCATAAAGGCGGTGCACAACGCGTAGTGGGCCGTGGCGTGAGGGCCGCGAGCCATGCGGATCAGGTAAAGCATGAACGCCGTGAACCCAAAGCCGTAGCCGAATTGTTCCACGGCCACACCCGCGCCAATGGCAAACAGGTTTTCCGGCCGCGCATAGGCCAGCCAGATGAACACCGCATCCGGCAGATGAATGGCGAACAGCATCGGCCACAGCCAGAATTTCAAACCGCGCCGCGACACCAGCCAGCCGCCCAGTAAACCACCGAGCAGGAGCGCGCCCACGCCAAACGCGCCGTAAATCCACCCGAATTGTTCGTTGGTCAGCCCCAGCCCGCCCCGGTCGCGCGCATCGAGCAGGAACAGCTTGGCCACCGGGAGCAGTTGCGCCTCGCCGAAACGATAGAGCAGCACAAACGCCAGCATCGTGACAATTTTCGGCTGCTGAAAAAAAACGGTGAAGGTTGCCATGAAGTTCGCTGAGAATTTTGCCGCCGGTTTCAAGGCGGCGAAATCCGCCGCCGGTCGTGGCAGCACCCGGCGATGATAGATGGCCAGGCCAAAGACAATGCCCGCCGCCAGCGCGAAGGCTAGCAGCCAGGCTGTGATATGGCTGCCGGTTAGCGCGTGCATTTTGCCCGCAAAAATGACGAGGCCGCCCTGCGCCGCGATGTTGGCCACGCGGTAAAAGGTGTTGCGGACGCCGCTGTAGAGCGACTGGTCGCCTTCGGCCAGCGCCAGCAGGTAAAAGCCGTCCGCCGCGATGTCGTGCGTGGCCGAGGCAAACGCCAGCAGCCAGAACAAGGCGATGGTAAACGGATAGTAATGCGGCAGCGGCAGCGCCAGCGCCACGCCGGCCAGCACCGCGCCCATGAACAGTTGGGTGACCCAGATCCACAACCGCCGGGTGTGCAGCAGATCCACCAACGGTCCCCACAATGGCTTGAAAATCCATGGCAGCCCCAGCAGCGCCGACCAAAACGCCGTGGCCGCGTTCGACACCCCGAGATTTTTATAGAACACCAACGAAACGCCGGTGACCAGCGCGTAGGGCAGGCCTTCCGCGAGATAGAGCGTCGGTACCCAGGACCACGGAGAAATTTTTTTGGCGGCGGACATTTTCGCAACGCGAACTTTAAGGTGGATGGCGGGCGAAGGAAAACTTTTCTTCGTTTCATTCGTGGCGCGGCTCGGCACAATGGGCCGATGATTGGCGCTTTTCTCAACGCCCTCGGCATCCTGCTCGGTGCGCTCGCCGCCCTAGTGTGGCGCGAACCGTTTTCGGCCCGCACCCAGAATTACGCCAAGTCTGCGCTGGGCGCATTCACAGTTTTTTTTGGGCTTCGGTTGGTCTGGCAAAGTATTGGTGGTTCAGCCAAAACGGTTTTTTACCAACTGTTCGTTGCGCTGCTCGCGGTGTTTCTAGGCCATCTTCTGGGCCGATTGCTGCAATTGCAAAAAATTTCAAACTGGCTGGGACGGCGTGCGGCGGAACGGCTGGCGACCGCCCAGAAAAGCCCGCCCGGCAAGCCGATGGACGGTTTCACGGCGGCGACAGTTTTGTTTTGTGCGGCACCGTTGGGCATCCTGGGCGCGGTCACTGACGGATTAACGGGTTATTTTTATCCGCTCGCACTGAAAGCGGTGATGGATGGGCTGGCGATGGCCGGTTTCGTTTCATTATTCCGCTGGCCCGTGGCTTTGGCGGCACTGCCAGTCTTCATTTTTCTAACCGCCGTGGCCACGGCTGTGAACTTGTTTGCGCTACCCGTCCTGTCGGCACCCCACTTGGTGGAGTCAGTCAACGCCACCGCCGGTCTGGTGATGACCGCCATCTCGCTGGTGATTCTGAGCGGGCGGCGCGTGGAACTGGCCAATTATCTGCCGGCGATGCTGGTTGCGCCGGTTTTGGCGCGGCTCCTCGGGTGAATTCCGCTTGCCGATTGTGGGAAAACTTATAGGGTTCATAACCATGCGGAAACGCAAGCCAGCCACAACATCACATCAAAAGCAAATGCGTTTTTTCACCATTTTATTTGGTGGAATCATGATTGTGGTCATGGTGGCTTTGATGTGGTTTCTGAACCGTACGCGCCTCCCCGGCAATTGATTCACTTCGCGCCTCGTTCCGAGGTTCATTAACTGGCTTTTCCTGCCGCAGGTCCCGGCGTATGCTGCAGCCATGAACTGCATCGTCACCGCCGGGCCGACCATCGAGCCGCTGGACGACGTGCGCCGGCTCACGAATTTTTCCACGGGCCGGCTCGGCACGGAGCTGGCCAGTTTTCTCACAGCGCGCGGACACAAGGTCACTTTGCTCATCGGCGAATCGGCGACTTACACGGGCGAACGACGGGCGCAAACGGTGAAAACCTTTTCCACCACGGCGGATTTACGCGCGAAATTGAAATCTCTTTCCAAAAAAAAGGCGGACGCGGTTTTCCACACGGCGGCGGTGAGCGACTTTGTCTTCGGAAAAATCTTTGCGGAAACCAAAGCCGGTAAATTCATCGTGCTCAAGGCTGCCAAAAAAATTTCCACGCGGCAGGGAAACCTGCTGGTAGAACTGCTGCCCACGCCGAAAATCATCGCAGAACTACGCGGCTGGTTTCCGAAAACTAAAATCGTTGGCTGGAAATTCGAAGCGGACGGCGGACGCACCAGCGCGTTGCGGTTGGCGGAAAAACAGATCGCTAATTGCGAGACGGATGCTTGCGTGGCGAACGGTCCGGCTTACGGAAAAGGTTTTAATCTGGTGCTGGCCGACGGCCAAAAAAAACATTTTCCGTCAGCGGAGAAGTTATTTTCAGCCTTGGAAAAAATCTGACTACGCTTCGAAGTTTTTCAGGTGCTCGAACCCCCATTTCATCGGCAGCCAGCCGACCACGAACGATAACAAGCCAAATCCGGCGATGCTCGCGAACGCTACGCCGACATGCCGGTGGAATCCGCCACTACCCACCATGAGCAAGGCGAGCGAGGCGATGATATAAACAGTGCTCAAGACAAAACACAGCGTGCCGCCAAAGCCGCTAACAATTTTGTTCGGGTTGGTTTCCTTGACGTTGGGATAGAGCACGCCGAGGCCGACTGAAAGGCCGTTCAACGCAAAGGTCATCACCGCCACCACCGCGCCAAAAAATACGACTTCGGCCCACGACATTTTCAGGAGGTAACACGACAGCGTGACAAGGCCAAGGGTGATGACGAGCGACAAGGTACTGGCGAGCCAGTATTTGGTTTTGACGATGCGCACCAAACCCATCGGCGACATGCCGACGATCCACAACCGCCGGCCTTCGAGGGAAAATTGCGGGAACACAAAGCGCGTGGTCAAGGAGGCGAGGTTGAACGCGCACGCGCCGAGGTTCAGGAACGCGACGGCATGAATCCAAAACGGGCTGGTGAGCTGGTGCGTGAAGTTACGGAGATTGATGATATAGGCGCCAAGCAGACCGAAGAACATCACGGATTGTCCCCATTGCGTGGTGTCGCGCCAGAACATCCGCATATCTTTCACGGCCAGCGCGCGGGCATCCGGCGCGAGCCAGGGGATTTTTTCAAAAACATTTTCCAGAAAACCCGGCTTGGTTGAATCGCTTTTTGCCGTGCGAAGAAAATTCAATTTGAACATTCCGCCTGACCGGCTTTGCACCGCTGAGGCGGTATCGTAAAAAATATCTCCAAACCGCGTGAACGCGATGCTGCCGAAAAACAGCGTATTGCTCAACAAGACCGCCGCAAAAAACACCGCCTCCCGCGTGATGCCTTCCGCCCATTGCAGAACGGAGGCCGAGAGCCAGTAGCTGGGCAGGAACGGAAACATCGTGAAGCGCGTTTTGGCGAGCAATTTGTCGAGCGCTTCGAGTGTGCGCTGGTCGAGCAAGGCGTCGTCCACGGGATTTGCCTTCCACCAAAAAGCGACAAATGCCAGTAGCGTCACCGCCAGTAACAGGATGAGAATTTGAAAATTCTTCCGGTCCAGATGTCGCCCGATGGCAATCGCCAGCGCCGCACCGAATACGCCGGGCAGAATAATGAACAGCCCGATCAACAACACCGTCAGCGGATAAAAATGCCACGGCACACCCCGCACCAAACCAAACGCCACGAGCAGCGGCGCGATCAGAAACAAAAACGCCCACGACGCCAGAAGCATGGACTCGATGAATTTCCACTGGAAAATCGTCTGGTTGGAAACCGGCAAGGTCAGCAAAAAAGCTGTCTCACGGTTGCGAAAAAGATTGGTGTAGGCGATGATCAGATTGCTCAACAACAGCAGGGCGAACAAAAAGGCGAAGAGCGTGTAGAGCAGGCGTTCTGTGAGCACCGCGCCAAGGCCGGGAAACTTGGCGATGAATTTCATCCCGTGATAAAATAGTTCAAACGCCAGCGCCAGATAGCCGAAGATAAATATCCCGATGATCCCGGTGAGCAGCCGAGACTGTTCACGCACCGCCAGCAGTCGGCGCCAGCTATGAACAGCGTTCGTTCGCAGCAATAACAGCAGGGACGAAGATTTTAATTTGGCGGAAATTCCTGGCACGCGGCAAACAGTAGCTTCACCCGCCGCCGCCCGCAACCGGCGACTGACTTATATCAGCCGCGTAATTTGCGCACGTCCACCGGGTCCATGCCGGCGGAGCGGATTGCCTGCAATCCCAAATCGGTATCTTCGTAAGCGCGGCAGAACCCCGGCTCCACGCCGATGCGCCGCGCGGCTTCCAGAAAGATATCCGGCGCGGGCTTTTGGTTTTTCACCATTTCGCTCGTCACCACGGCGGTAAAGAAATGCCGGATTTTCAAATGTTCCAGGACGTCGCAAATAATCGTCTGTGTGCCACCGGAGGCGACGGCCATTGGAATTTTACCGTAGTTCGCCTTGGCAATTTCCACCACCTCATGAATCGGCCCGACCCGCGACATCAGGGGCAGATAGGCGTTTTCCTTTTCGTGTGCCACGGCGATGTGATCCAGCGAACGACCTTGTTCTTCCGCGAGCATTTTCAGGATGTCGCGCGACGGCACGCCGCCGAGCGAATAAAACCGGTCTTCGGGAAAATGCAAATTGTGGCGCTGCGTTATCATCTGCCATGCGTGCCAGTGCAGCGGCATGGTGTCGGCCAGCGTGCCGTCGCAGTCGAAGACCAATCCTTTGATGTGCGCAGGCAAGCTCATGTTGGTAACGCCGCCAGCTTGGTTTCCATATCGTGATGCATCAGCGGATCGAACATTGGATCAAGATCGCCGTCGATGAA
>SESH01099069.1_pt1 | contig 14503 bp, 13 predicted proteins | sample 3171561 | NCBI WGS metagenome assembly SESH01 (sample SAMN10866947, study PRJNA518727) | freshwater metagenome | biome: subpolar coniferous forest; feature: holomictic lake; material: water; isolation source: holomictic Lake 442 2011 16.5 m and 2014 13 m | place: Canada: near Kenora, Ontario
TCTCTCACAACAACTGATATTCTTATGAGCAGTAATAAAAAGGAGTTACTCTGGCAGAGCCGATTTTCACTACCCTTTGACCGCGATGCGCTTCTTTTTTCGTCATCGGTTCATGTCGACAAGAAGCTCTATCGTGAAGATATCCAGGGCTCGATTGCCCATGTCACCATGCTTGCTGAAGAGGGTATTGTCAGTGGTGAGGAAGCTGGAGAGATTATTGCCGGGCTCAGGGAGATAGAGGAAGAGCTGTCGAGCGGTGCTTTGCTCCCCCACTGGGAGGATGAGGATATACATACCGTTATTGAAAACCGGCTGAAGGAAAAAATTGGCGTAACTGCTGGCAAACTGCACTCCGGCAGAAGCCGTAACGATCAGGTTGCAACGGACACCCGACTCTATTTGCGACGCCAGATTACTGAACTCCAGGAGACGCTTGGGGGGATGTTAAAGGTTCTGGTTGAAAAAGCGGAAAACTACCAGAAAACTATCATCTTTGGCTACACCCATTTGCAGCGGGCCCAGCCCATTTCTGCTGGCCACTACTACATGGCTTATTTCAATATGTTCAACCGCGACCGTCAACGCCTGCATGACCTCATGAAGCGGGTGAATATCTCCCCTCTTGGCGCAGCCGCCTTCGCTGGTAGCACCCTTCCCCTCAATCCCGAACGATCGGCGGTGCTCCTTGGGTTTGACGATATGTTTGCCAACAGCATTGATGCCGTGAGCGATCGCGATATCGTCATTGAGTTCATCTCGGCCTGTTCGGTCATCATGATGCACCTCTCGCGCTTTGCCGAGGATCTGATTCTCTGGAGTTCCTACGAGTTCGGCTATCTTGAGATCAGCGATGCCTTTGCCACAGGCTCTTCACTCATGCCCCAGAAAAAAAACGCCGATATTGCCGAGCTGGTGAGAGGAAAAACCGGCAGGGTGTATGGCAACCTGATGGCGATGCTCACCATCATGAAGGGGCTCCCCCTCTCCTACAACCGCGACATGCAGGAGGACAAACAGCCACTGTTTGACAGCGCAGAGACAACGATCGGCAGTGTAAGTATTTTTGCAAAACTGCTGGAGCATACCAAACTGAAGGAAGAGCGGCTGGCGAAACTGACGGCAGAGGATCTCAGCCTCGCCACTGAAATTGCCGAATATCTTGTCCGCAAGCAGATTCCTTTTCGTGATGCGCATCGCATTACCGGAAAAATTGTCACCTGGAGCATCGCTTCGGATATCAACCTGCCCCACATCCCTGTTGAAAAGTTCAGGGAATTCTCGGAGGTTATTGACACGGATATTTACGAATGCCTCAAGGCTGATGTCAGTGTGAACTCAAAAAAAACACATGGCAGTTGTTCGTTCGACTCCGTGGCGTTGCAGATTGCCGAGGCGAAACAAATTCTTTGGCAAGGCTGAGCAGGCTGGAAAAACGATAGCTGAAAAATGATGTCGAAAAAAGAGATCCCATCCAGTTTCATAGAAAACAGGACGTTTGAAAAAATCGATTTCAGGGAAGATAAACTTGCCGTGGGGAGCTATGAAGAGTGCAGATTCATCAACTGCAACTTCAACAGCGTCGATCTTTCCGGTATGACGTTCATGAACTGCACCTTTGAAGATTGCGACGGAACTCTTGTCAAACTCAAAAATACCAGCCTGCAGGAGGTAAAATTTCTGAACTGCAAATTGCTTGGAGTGCAGTTCAGTGATTGCAGAAAATTTCTGCTGGAGCTCGATTTTGAGAACTGCATGTTAAAGCTTTCTCACTTCGCGCAGATGAAACTCAAAAACAGTCACTTCAAAAACTGCGATTTGCAGGAGGCTGATTTCAGTGAAGCAGAGTTAACCGGCATCTCCTTTGAAAACTGCGACCTTCTGCAGACCACCTTCTTTCATACCAATCTCGAACAGTCAAATTTTACTTCGGCTTTCAACTACTCAATCAATCCCGAAACCAACCGCCTCCGAAAAGCGAAATTTTCTATTCCGGGAGTCACAGGTTTACTCGACACTTATGGCATTGAGATTGTTTGAGAGCCAGATCCGAAGATCCAGTCTTGCATCAGAACATCGAATGCTCCCCAAGCTCCTGACCGGCAAGCCCCTCGTTCAACACCCGCTTGTAGAAATCTCGCAAGGTGTCGGTTCCGTAGGAGGGTGTCATATCGGCATCATATTTGCCCGTCTGCGGGTTGAGCACCAGCATTGACTCCGAACAGTAGTACTTGCCAATACGGGCAAATTCAGCTTTGTCCTCCAATTTCGGAAAAAATTTGGCAAGCAGACTAACGACGGGAATAATGACATCGAACATAAGGATCGGCATCTTTTTCACCTTTGGCGGACGACCGAGAAGCTCGAAGAGCATCTCCCCCTGTTCGACAGGTGTAATGGGCTTGCCCGGCCCACCAATGGGCAGAATTTTATTCTTTTTTGAGGGTTCTTCCAAACAGTCGACCATAAAACGGGCAAGATCAGATTCGCTGATTGGCTTGCAGGCAGTCAATCTGCCGTCGCCAAACATTACATAAGGTTTTCCATTTTTCACCGATTCAACCTGACCGGCAATAGACTTGAAAAAGGCTGTAGGGCGAACAATCGACCAGGTAAGCCCCGACTCTTTTAACTCCTTCTCAAATTTCAATTTCGCTCTCTGAAACTCAAGCAACGGTTTCTGGACACAGATGGCGGAAAGCAACACAAAGTGCGTGGCTCCGGCCTCCTTGCCCGCATCAAGCGCATTGCGCGTCGCCTGATAGTCAATATTCCATGAATCCTTCACTCCCCCGTTGCGCGAAGTGAGGCAAGAGACAACCACATCAAAACGCTCTCCCCTGATACCGTTTTTCATCAATGAATCCATGCTGCTCACATCCCCGAACCGCACCTCAGAACCCTTCAACTGGGCATGAACTTCTTCAGCCGTAGTTGACGAACCAATACCCGAACGTTCACGGACAAAACTCACCACCTCATACCCCCTGGCAACTAATTCACGAACAACAAATTTGCCGATATAACCGGTTCCCCCGACAACAAAAACACGTTTTTTCACGAAAGAGATGGTTTCAGTTGAATACAAATGCTCACAATTCTCTTTATTTCAAGGAGGAGAATGGAGTGAGAGCCAAAAAGGAATTTTGGATATTACGGGATTTTGTGGCGGTTATCAAATTCCTCACGAACAAGTTGAAACTCCCAGCCAAGAGGTGGAGGATGGATTGATGCCCTTGTTCAACAATAGAGGATTGTTTGGTCGCTACATCACTATTTGTTCGATCAATTATGTTATATTTACCCTTGGGAGATTGGCTACGTTTCAATAGGCATCTCGTCTGAAGAATCACGACAGATTTTTGTAAACATAATTTCCATTATCACATAAACAAATTCGACTATGGCAAACGAAAACAACGGCGTATTCACCGACCTCCTTATTGCAGTCGGTGCTCCGATCGAGAATGTTGCTGACACTGTGGGTGACGGTGTCAATTCCGCCTTTTCGATCGCCAAATCCGGCATCGATCTCTGTTCAACAATCGTCAGCAGCACGGCAAACACGGCTATCCAACTCATACAGGGCGTTACAACCGGCATCACAGCAGCAATCACCCCAAAAAAGTAAACACCCGGCTCTTATTGATCAAAGCACCTTGAGTCGGATTGGACAAGGTGCCTTGATTCAATGGCTTGGGCACATCACTTATACAACTGTTCCGAAAAGCCTGCCAACACCCGCAGTTAAACCCATCGCGAGTGCTCCCCAAAAGGCGACACGTATTGCTCCCTTGACAAGAGATGCTCCACCTGCATACGCGGCAGTTCCACCCAGAACAACTAACGTGATGAGCGCTGTCGCAGAGGTGACTTCGGCCACCTGGGCTGAAGGTGCCAGCAAGGCTGCCGCAATTGGAATAACCGCACCCGCCACAAAAGAAATTGCAGAAGAAAATGCCGCCTGGATTGGCCTTGCCCGTAACGTCTCCGTAATGCCAAGTTCATCTCGGGCATGTGCTCCGAGGGCATCTTTCGACATCAGGCTTACCGCTACCTGCCGTGCCAGTGGTTGATCAAGCCCCCTACTGACATAAATTGCGGTCAACTCCTCCAGCTCATGTTCTGGATCCTCCTCTAATTCACGCTTTTCTCGAGCTATATCCGCCTCTTCGGTGTCAGCCTGTGACTGAACCGATACATACTCCCCCGCCGCCATAGACATGGCACCAGCAACAAGACCAGCCACACCTGTTAACAGAATACTGCCATGAGGTGCTCCGGCAGCAGCGACACCAATGACAAGGCTTGCTATAGAGATAGTTCCATCATTCGCACCAAGCACAGCAGCGCGAAGCCAGCCGATTCGATCTGATCTGTGTGACTCTCTGTGAATGAATGGCATCAATAAAATCTCCTGTTTAGCCGACTGTTAAATGTTTAATTTGAACAAATTACTGGTTTTTGCAAGGCGTTTGCCTTTTTTGGGAAAAAAAATTAACTCTACCTCGACGGGCAATACACCGCTTGTGGACATGTTGTATCCGAAATGAAATTTGTTGAATAGATTTGAGCAGGTATAGATTTTTTTGAAATCCTTTTTACATTACGGCTAATCCGTCCGGTCACTACCGGACACAACTTCAGGATTATGGATGCGTACCGGGTAGGAGAACTCTTTCCCATCGAACAATACTGTACCGGCAGGGAGCTCTATGTTGCTCTACCGACCGAAGGGTTGTTCAATGTGCTGATGTCACTAAAAAAGATTTCGAGAAAGGAGAGAAAACTCTTTAAAAATGGTAAAATAACCGCATACCTTTTTGAGAAAAAGGATATTCCATTTCTGATTCTTGATTTCGGAGAGGGATTCAGCTTTGATATCTCCATTGATATCTCAAGGTTTGATGATGAAACCCGACGGGTGTGGATCGAATCGGAATCGAACGCCATCGCCATTTTTCTTGTGGAAGCGACAACCGGCATTCTGGAAAGCATTCGCCTTATTGGTATAGGGTTTGCCTCCGAGTTGCGCGAAATCTGCGCACGGCAACGGGGACAAAACAGGTTTGAGGAGCGTGTCGGGCTCATTCATGCAGCCTTCACAACCAGAGATATGATGCACGATGCTGTTGCTAAAACAGTTTTCAAGTAACCCTTCAGGCTAAGCTCTCAGAGCCCTCACTGGCGTGCAAGGCATCCTCCCCAACAAACAAAAAAGCTACAACTTCCAGCTCCATTTCGAACACATTCAGACACGAAGCGATCGCCATGAAATGTTCCGCAAGCTGAAAGTGCATATTCCACAATATGAAAAAGGTTTCGATAAATCCATGAAAAACAGGTTGGATCTCAGGGAGAGTAAAATTTACAATATCGGAAAAATAGATTGGGAGATCTCATTTCCAAAAAGTACTCCATTGAATAACACGGTACTTACCAGGAAAACAACCAAGAATAGTGAAATTAATTAAACTGCCACATCAACGTTACGAAACCAGTCCGTTATCAGCAGTATCGCTCCAATGCACTCGATGCATGATACGGTGAACGACTGGCGCTATCATAATACTCATAACAGCTATTAAAACAAGACCTGTATACAAGGCATAAATTCCTGAAAACAATTTACCATTATCACTTAACCCTGCCGTTTTTATAGGGCCCATACCACCCAGCAACATAGAAGAGTTTAAAAACGAATCCAGAATAGTCATATTCTCTGTATACATAAAGCCAACCATACCAATCAACAAAGAAAAACTTAACAGTACAATTGAGATGCCTGAATGCGCTAGTATTCGGAGCAAAAATTTTACAAAGGAAATTGGCCTGATGTATCGATTCTCATACATAAAAGGAGTAGTTTAAAAATATCTGACATATCGCCATAAAAGCATCAATATCATGGAGTACTAAAGTGTACCAGACTTGGCAGACAAAAAGTGGCTGAGTTGAGGTTGGTAACATGAGCTGTCCATGCAGCGGAAAGGCATGGCACCCTTTGACTGCCGGGTAAACCATATCAGGACATACCCAAGCCAGCATTTTTGCTATGAAAGGTAATAAAATAGCCTTTTAATCTGCAATGTAATTTTGCTGGAGCGGCGAAACCTTTTGAAGAAATCTCCTCGTAGTCGGGAGAGCGCAATATTGAAACCTCTTCCCAATCCCCTGAATTTTTGCAAAATATATCCCCCGAAACTCTTACCTTCTCCCTGCTGAAGAAAACATCAACCTCCGGGGTATTTATGAAATTCACCCTTACAAGACAAGACTCCAGAACAGCCGCACGGTGCGGCGTTCTGCAAACCGATCATGGGGCTATACCTACTCCTGTCTTTATGCCGGTGGGCACCCGTGCGAGTGTGAAGTCGGTTGAACCGCATGAGCTGAGAGAGCTGAATGTCCATATTATTCTGGCCAATACCTATCATCTCTACCTGCGGCCGGGAAACGATATTCTGCTTAAAGCCGGAGGCGTTCACCGGTTCATGAACTGGCAGGGGCCTCTTTTAACTGACAGTGGCGGGTATCAGGTTTACTCGCTCTCCGATTTACGCAAAATCAGTGAGGAGGGAGTCATGTTCAAATCGCATCTTGATGGCTCCAAACAGCACTTCACTCCTGAAAATGTGGTGGATACCGAGCGTATCATCGGCAGCGATATTATGATGCCGCTTGATGAGTGTCCGCCCTCAACAGCAGAAAAGGAGTATGTCCGCCTCTCAGGAGAGCTGACCATTCGCTGGGCTGAGCGGGCGCGCAACCATTTCAGCCTGACCTCTCCGCTCTACGGCCATGAACAGTACCTTTTCGGCATTACGCAGGGCGGAGTTTATGCTGACTTGCGCACCATATCGACCAAAGCGCTGGTTGATCTTGATTTTAATGGATACGCCATTGGGGGCATGGCTGTCGGTGAGCCTGCCGCCGAGATGTACCGAATTCTTGAGCTGTCGCACACCCTGCTGCCGGAAAACAAACCCCGCTACCTGATGGGTGTCGGCACTCCTGAAAATATTCTGAACGCCATTGAGCGAGGTGTTGATATGTTCGACTGCGTTATCCCGACGCGCGAAGGACGCAACGGCAGGGTCTATACCCGTCACGGCAAGATGAACCTTCGATCGGCCAAGTATGCTGATGATTTTAGCTCAATCGACGATGGGTTCGACAATGAGGTTTGCCGGAACTACTCGCGAGCCTATATCCGCCATCTGCTGAATGTTGGTGAGATTCTCGGGCTCAAGCTCTGCACTTTGCAGAATATTTCATTTTTTATGTGGCTCACCGCCACAGCGCGAACAGAAATTCAGAACGGCTCTTTTTTAGAGTGGAAACAAGATTTTCTTGACCAATTCAACAAACAATGACAAAGCATAACGTCTTTCTCCTGAGCCTTGGATGCTCAAAAAATACGGTCGATTCTGAACGGCTGATGGCACAGGCTGAGGCGTCCGGTATTGTCTTTACAGAGCATGCCGATGAGGCTGATACGATTCTTGTCAACTCCTGCGGCTTTATTCAGGATGCCAAGGAGGAGTCGATTGCGGCAACACTTGCCGCAATCGACAAAAAAGCTGAGGGAGCGATTCAGAAGGTTTTTGTGATGGGATGCCTCAGCGAGCTCTTCCGAAAAGAGATGAAGGAGGAGATGCCGGAGGTGGATGGCTTTTTCGGCACCCGCGAACTACCTGAAGTGCTGGCCGCCATTGGTGCCGCATATCAAGAGGGGCTTTACGACCGCCGATCGCTGCTCACTCCGCCATATTTCTCATATCTCAAGATTGCTGAAGGGTGTAATCGCGGCTGCTCCTTCTGCTCAATTCCGAAAATCAGGGGACGCTACCAGAGCCAGCCAATCGACCAGCTCCTGCGTGAAGCCGCACTGTTGCTAAAAACTGGCGTCAAAGAGCTGAATGTTATTGCCCAGGATATCAGTATGTATGGCTACGACACCGAGGGAAAATCGATGCTCAACGATCTTGTGCTCCGGCTTTCGGATATGGCTTTTGACTGGATTCGGCTGCTCTACGCCTACCCGGTAAACTTTCCGCTTGAGGTGGTTGAGACCATGCGGGAGCGGGAGAATATCTGCAACTATCTCGACATCCCTTTGCAGCATTGCAATGACCGTATTTTGCGCTCCATGAACCGTGGCATCAACAAGCAGGAGACCATACAACTTCTTGAGACAATCCGCGACAAAAACCCCGACATTCGCCTGCGTACCACCATGGTTGTCGGCTATCCCGGTGAAACCCGTGAGGAGTTCGAAGAGCTGTTGGAGTTTGTGGAGGAAACCCGTTTTGACCGGCTTGGCTGTTTTGCCTATTCTCATGATGAGCATGCCCCTTCGTTCACCCTTGAGGATACCGTAACTCCAGAGGAGAAGCAGAATCGGGTAGCGAAGCTGATGGAGCTGCAGGAGAGTGTTGCGGAGGAGAATAACCGTCTCCTTGAGGGGAAAACGGTCAAGGTGCTGATTGAGCAGATCGAGGATGGCTCCGCGCTTGGGAGAACTGAGTACGACGCTCCTGAGGTTGATAATGAGTGCATCCTCACGATTGGCGATAAGGGCTTTGGCATTGGCTCATTCTGCATGGCAACCATCAGCGACAGTTCAGCCTATGAGCTGTATGGCCAGATTGTGGGCGAAATAATATAAGCATAAAGCTGGCGATTTGATGAATGGCGAGTTATACCATATTTGCGGTATTTTTGTCACCCGATCTTGGAAAGATTGAAAATATTGCGCTTTATTAACAATCATAAATCAAATAACGGAACAATGAGCGTAATAACAGATACACCAATCTTTTACTCCTGCATCCGCTGCTGTCGAATGAGAGTGTGCGCTGACAGAAGGATCCCCGGCTCGTGTATGTAGCCCCATAGAGTATTTTTGCTATGGCCGGTTCCTGAAAGAGCAGTGAACCGGTTTTTTTTTGCCTTGTTTTTCGCCTTATTACATTAACTTCAAATACATTACAGGGAGAGACCGATGAAAATGAATTTTGCACTGACTAAAAAATTAACGCTTTTTGCGTCGCTTGTGCTGGCATCTGGCCTGCCGGGTTCACTTGCAGAAGCGGCGGGGGCATCCGCGCTGCTCAATGTCTCTTATGACCCCACACGGGAGCTCTACCAAAGTGAAAACGCAGCCTTTATCAAGTTCTGGCAGCAGAAAACCGGTCAGACGGTGAAAATCGATCAATCACACGGGGGGTCGGGAAAACAGGCGCGTGCGGTCATTGACGGCCTTGAGGCAGATGTGGTGACACTAGCCCTTGCTTACGACATCGACGCTATCTCCGACAGCAAACTCTTGCCCGCCAACTGGCAAAGCAGGCTGGCCAACAACAGCACTCCCTACACCTCCACAATCGTTTTTGTGGTGCGCAAAGGGAACCCGAAACAGATAAGGTCGTGGGATGATCTTGCCAAAACTGGCGTTTCGGTCATTACCCCGAATCCAAAAACATCAGGTGGCGCCCGCTGGAACTACCTGGCAGCCTGGGGATACAAACAAAAACAGACTGGCTCGGCAGAGAAAGCAAAAGCGTTCGTCAAGTCCATCTATAAAAATGTTCCTGTGCTTGATACCGGCGCCCGTGGCTCTACCCTGACCTTTGCGCAGCGCGGTCTTGGTGACGTGTTACTGGCCTGGGAAAATGAGGCTCACCTGATTCTCAAGGAGTTCGGTACAGACAAGTTTGAAATTGTCTCCCCGGCGGTCAGCATCCTTGCTGAACCACCGGTCGCTATCATTGATAAAAACGTGGATAAGCATGGCACCCGCAAGCTTGCTGAGGCATACCTGAACTTCCTCTACACCCCGCAGGCCCAGGATATTATTGCGCAGAACTCATATCGCCCACGCAATGCGGCTGCGCTGAAGAAATATGGTGCCAACTTCCCGAAAATCAAGCTCTTTACGCTGAACGAAGTGTTCGGAAACTGGCGTGCCGCGCAGAAAACCCACTTTAACGACGGTGGCGTTTTCGATCAGATCTACCTTCCCTGATTCACAGGGATATTCACCACCGAAAGAGCAGAGAGTGCACAATGTTCTCTGCTCCTTCACCTTAAGCAAAACAGAGACGATGGGACTATTTCAGACGAAAAGACGCAACATTCTTCCGGGGTTTGGATTGTCGATGGGATACACCGTATTCTACCTCTCGGCAATCGTAATTGTGCCACTGAGCATGATATTTTTTAACACCTTTCCGATGGGTTGGGATCCATTTGTTCACGCAGTGACGGCTCCCCGCGTTCTTGCATCATACAGACTGAGTTTTTCAACCGCATTTTTTGCAGCACTTTTCGATGCTGTGGCGGGGCTGCTGACCGCCTGGGTTCTGGTGCGTTACCGTTTTCCCGGCAAGCAGTTTCTGGACGCCCTTGTTGACCTCCCCTTTGCACTGCCGACCGCCGTTGCCGGCATCTGCTTTGCAACCCTCTACTCCCCTGTTGGCTGGCTTGGTGAAACCTTGGCAAAATGGAATATTACCATCATCAACTCTGCAACAGGCATTGTGATAGCCCTTGTCTTCATCGGCTTTCCCTTTGTTGTTCGTACCATCCAGCCTGTTTTAGAAGAAGTTGAGCGTGAGATTGAAGAGGCGGCGCACTGCCTTGGTGCCACCCGGTGGCAAACCTTCAGAAAAATTTTACTGCCGCATCTCTTCCCCGCCCTGCTGACCGGCTCAACCCTCGCTTTTGCAAGAGGTATCGGAGAGTATGGATCGGTGATCTTTATTGCTGGTAATCTTCCGATGAAAACCGAGATTGCCCCCTTGATGATTATGTCGAAACTCGATCAGTTCGACTATGCCGGAGCCTCTGCAGTTGCTTTGGTGCTTTTGCTTATCTCCTTTTCCATGCTTCTGGTGCTGAACGGCGTTCAGGAGTGGCAACAGAAAGAATACCGTTAATCCATTATGCTGAAACAACCAACTCCTGAAACTGCCCCACTTGTTCATAAAAGAGTTTCAGACCCTCTGCCTGTACAAATTTTTCTGATTGGGCTGATGCTGCTCTTTTTTATCGGGTTTATCTTTCTGCCACTCGGTCTGGTCTTTGCGCAAGCATTCCAGAAGGGGTGGAGTGTCTACCTGGAATCCATCACCGAGTCTTATGCTGTTGAGGCGTTAAAACTTACACTGACCACAGTAGCGATTGTTGTGCCTCTGAACGCTTTTTTTGGCCTTACTGCAGCATGGGCCATCACCAAATTCAATTTTGCCGGAAAAGCTGCACTGAAAACGCTGCTGGATCTGCCCTTTGCTGTCTCTCCAGTCATAGCCGGTCTTATTTTTGTACTGCTTGTCGGCAGCCGCACACCTTTCGGGAGCTGGCTGGGAGAGCATGGCATCAAAATCATTTTTTCAACTCCGGGGATCGTTATCGCCACGCTCTTTGTCACCTTTCCCTTTGTGGTGCGTGAACTGATTCCTTTGATGGAGGCACAGGGACGAGATGAGGAGGAGGCAGCTCTCACCCTCGGCGCAAGAGGGTGGCAGATTTTTGCAAAAATCACCCTTCCCAATATCAGTTGGGGACTTCTCTACGGGATGATTCTCTGCGGTGCCCGCTCTATCGGCGAATTTGGCGCAGTCTCGGTGGTCTCAGGCCACATCAGGGGGCAGACAAACACCGTCCCCCTGCATGTGGAGATTCTCTACAGCGAATACAATTTTGCGGCCTCCTTTGCTGTGGCCTCAATTCTGGTTTTCCTCGCCCTGCTGACCGTGGGACTCAAGGTTACCATGGAAAAAAAGTTTCAGAAAAACAGCTCTCATCATTAGGATCCGATCATGGGTATAGAACTTCAGAACATTACCAAAAAATTCACCGGCTACACCGCTCTCGACAATATCAGTCTTAACGTCGCTTCGGGCGAGCTTGTCGCTCTGCTTGGACCTTCAGGGTGCGGAAAAACCACTCTGCTGCGCATTATTGCTGGCCTTGAGCTGCCGGATGCCGGAAAAATCATTCTTGAAAACAAGGATACAACAAACCTTCCGCCCCGGAAAAAAAATGTCGGCTTTGTCTTTCAGCACTATGCGCTGTTTCGTCGGATGACCGTGTTTGAGAACGTCGCTTTTGGCCTGACGGTGCTTCCTCGCAAGGAGCGTCCATCCCGAACCGAGATCCGTGACCGGGTGGAGCACCTTTTAAAAATGGTGCAGATGGAGTGGGCTCTCAAGCGCTACCCATCCCAGCTCTCGGGTGGGCAGCGTCAGCGAATCGCCCTTGCAAGAGCGCTGGCCGTTAACCCAAAGGTGCTGCTTCTTGACGAGCCCTTTTCAGCCCTCGACGCAAAGGTACGTCAGGAGCTGCGTCGCTGGCTCAGAAAACTGCATGATGAAATTCATGTAACAAGTATCTTTGTCACCCATGACCAGGAGGAAGCCCTTGAACTGGCAGACCGGATTGTGGTGATCAACAAGGGGAAAATTGAACAGCAAGGCACTCCCCAGGAGGTCTACGATCATCCGGCAAATGCGTTTGTTTACAACTTTCTCGGCAATGTCAACGTCTTCCATGGAAGAATCCACAACGGCAAAGTGACTCTTGGCTCCCACCGTGTTGATGCCCCTGATGAGCTTAAACATTCTGAGGAAAAACCAAGTCAGACGTTTGTCCGGCCCCATGAAATCGGGATCAGCAGAATACGCAGCAGTGAAACCGACCTTACAGGGACTATCAAGGAGGTGCGCCTTATGGGTGGACAGATTGGGCTAAACCTGGAGTGCGAAGGGTTTGAGCACCTCATTGAGGCGGAGATACCAAGAGATCTCTATGTTAATCTTCAGCTCTCAAGGGGTGACAAGGTTTTTATTTCCCTGAACAGGGTCAAAGTGTTTACGGGGGATTATGCAATTTGAGGGGGAGGAAAAGCATCAAAAGCTGCAACGCACGCCAACCATAACATTATGGCTGGCGTAGACAAACTCCGACCCACAGAGTGGGAAATAAGATGCCATCATGTACCATGAAAATCCTGATTTCTGAGAACAATCACAATAATCAGAAAGAAATAGCTCATATCTGGTAATCCAGAATAATCTCCTTTATCTTAAGCAAACCTGCCACTAAACTTACAGCCTCAGCAACAGCTCCACCATCAGGCACCTGCAAATCAGGCTGATAGCGTGAAAAACCATTCTCACCCATGTTGACCACAAGAATATCGTTCGGTTCATTAAGCAGCTTCAGTGTCTCAATATCGTAGTCGTCAGCATCGTCAATGGTGGTGATAAAGATAAGTCCGGCATCGGTGAGAATACGGGCAAGCTCACCAAGCCTTCTTAACCGCTCCCCAGCGCTATCTGAATGTGAGCGGAGATCAGCATCAAGCCCACGGTCGAGGTTTGCTAACCCTAGATAGTAAGCGTTCATGCCGTTGTGAAACAATCCCTCTTCAAGCGCTTTGGCTACAAGCCGTTTACCGCATTCTGCAGCTCCGGTAAAAACAATAAACTTGGCCCTATGCCGATTGACTGATGCCCGCTGCTCCGCACGGACAAGCCCTGCCTCCCAGTTGTTTTCACGCTCCTTGATATGCTGCTGCAAGAGCGTTTCCCCTGCCGAAAGGTTCTCGACCACAACACCACCACCAGCAATTTCATAGTTGTCCACAATAACAAACCGTCCCGTGGTTTCACTTGCAGAGGTCGTATCAAAAGCAATCGGGCGAGAAGTTTCGAGAATACACTCTCCGACATCACGGCAGTCAATCTGCTGCTTGCTTTTGCTGTAGGTGAGATCGGAGGCATCAAGCGTATTGCAGATTTCCGCAAGCTTGACCGTTGCCCGTGCAGAGCCGAGCTTGAGTTTATACTCCTTGTTCCGAATCATCGGCGCCCGGCCAACCCAGAAAATATTGACCCTGAAGCGGCTGCCAACTTCTGGCTGAGGTTCCGCAGGCTTCACCATAAGCTCACCGGGACGCACATAGATCTGCGTCGCAAGGGTAAACCCTGAAGCTTCTCCTGCTGAGGCTTGCTGTTTTGGGGCTGTATTGAACGATTCAACTGACTGGATGGTCGATTTTTTCCCCGAAGGAAGAAAAAGCACCTCATCACCGACACGCACCGTTCCGGCAGCAACCGTCCCGGCAACAATTCGCCGATCATCATTGCTGCGGGTAAACTTGTAGATATCCTGAACCGGAAAACGAAAAGGCTTCTCCTGAAGCTCCTTGTCGCTGATAAACTGGTCAAGCTGCTCAAGAACAGTAAATCCCTTGTACCAGGACATTCGTTCAGAATGGGAGGCAATATTGTCGCCCTCGCGCGCGCTGACAGGAATAAAACTGACCGGCGTCACATTGATCTGTGCAAGAAAGGCCGTATAGTCCGCCTTCAGCTTTTCAAAAACCTCCTCGCTGAAATTGACAAGATCCATCTTGTTGGCCAGCACCGTCACCTGCTTTACACCAAGCATGGAAACCATCTGGCCGTGCCGCTTGGAGTTCTCCTTGATACCCTCA
>SESH01003192.1_pt1 | contig 14492 bp, 10 predicted proteins | sample 3171561 | NCBI WGS metagenome assembly SESH01 (sample SAMN10866947, study PRJNA518727) | freshwater metagenome | biome: subpolar coniferous forest; feature: holomictic lake; material: water; isolation source: holomictic Lake 442 2011 16.5 m and 2014 13 m | place: Canada: near Kenora, Ontario
TAGAATTCTTTCAGGGGTAATGCTTCCATCTTGTAAGTCTTCCCTTTGAATGCGTTGCATATAACTTTGGATAGCGTCATCGACTGAGCGTGTTATAGAAATAAATTTACATCCATTTTTTTGCATTTTTTGTAACTTTTCAGGGTTTATGATTCGGCTATAAAGTACCCCGAAAGACACAGTATGTTCCCCAGCCTGAAACAGTATGAGCTTGCATTGGTCAAAAGTTGAACCTGTAGCTATTTGCTTTGAAAAATCGTCGCACTGATCCATTATTGAAAAGCCGGTAAGGCTGAGGTCATGTATTTTAATGTTAATTGGCTCTCGGTCTTTTAGTAAAAATTGGCAATAACTTGGTTTTGAAATAGGTATTTTTACTCTGAAATATTCTCTACGTTCCATCCAAAAAAGTGCCTTGGGAATGGACATACTGAATAACAGGTCACCTTCATAACTGATTTCTTTTAATTCAGAGCCGGTGAATGTAACTTTGATGCCTTTATATTCAGTTTCAAAATACACTTTTTTAGCATTAACTATCTGTTTGTTTATATAATCTTTGGGCCCATAATCTAAAAATATTGTATTGTTTTCTTCGTTGATACCCAGCAATGTTGTAAGATAGGAGTCATTGTTTTCTCCGAAACGGGCGCTTATAAGGCATTTATTTTTTAATAATAACAGTAGGTTGCTGGTAATTTGTCTTTGGTGGTGAATTGTGAAAGAAGGTATGTCGCTCATTGTTCATTAATGGATTATCTAGATTGTTATCAAAAATATAATTAACTTAAATTATCGTAAAAAATGTTAGTCGCTATTTCGAGATAACTTAAATATTTGATCATAAAAACTATAAGCGCAATTATGTCCTATAGCCATTAAGAATTTACGTGGTAGTGAGGTTGATTTTTGCAATCACAGTTATACTTTCTGAATACTTTAGCAGATATTCAGCAGGTTGCTATTCAATTCAGATTTTACTCGGCGATTAGGTCGGTGTAGAGATATTTTAATTATTAAAAACATAATCTTAAACAGGATGGGTTTTTACTTTACAAATCAACTTTTCAGAATCTTACTCCTTTCGAGCTGTTACCAGAATTTAATGCTTACGCGTAGGGAGGCGTGAGAAAAATTTTCGGATTCTGATATTGCAATATCGAAGTGTAGAAAAGTTGCCTATGTAATTTAAGGTGATATTTGTGGATATATAGACCTGAATTACGCTGAATTTTTGTTTCTTTCTAGCGAAAGTGTGGATGGAGAAGAATTTTTTTTGAGTACAAACGACGTAAATTCTGGCGGAAGATTTGTAAGGACTTCATTGTTTTTAATGAATCCTAGTAACGTCACGTCAGGCAGCAATTCCGTTAATCTTTTTGATACATACTTTTCAATGTCGGTAACTGCAAGAAATGGAATTTTATTGTAAATAATGCCGATGTCTCTCAAACCTTTGGCTTGCATAAAAGATACACATAGTACTGTATTATCTAAAGCGGCGCCGATACCTGGTTTGCCTATAAAGATAACCCGGCAAGCTAGATTTGAAGCCACATCAACGTTAGAAATGCCAACTACGCTGCCTGATGCTGGATCGCCGATGCCGTCGATAATAACCACTGCCTTGCCTTGTGCAACAGTATGAATTGAGTCTAACACCTGATTCATTAGCTCTGTTGAATCTGGTGTTAGGCCGTCAATATAATCTTTGCTAAAGCCTTTGTTAAAAACCAGACATCCCAAGTCTCTATAGCTGATGTTCTTTTGCTCACAAAAAAGGGCAACCGGCTGTTTTTCTGTACATTTTGTAACTGGTTTTATATAGGCCAACTGATCTTCTGTAAAACCTGAAGCTAATAATTGCACCAAAATGCCTAAGCATATCGTACTTTTTCCCGCACCGGATCCAGCGCCCATCACATACAGATATTGAGTTTTCACAGTAGTATCTCTGGTTTTAATGATAATCCTTCTTTTATTTACTAGTTTATATTAAAAAAAATGAAGTGTCCTTGTAGTTACACACTACCATCATTGAGTCTAATGCCTGCCCAGATTATTTCAATTTCCCAGCTTGCCCATTTTCTTTTAATAATTTCAATGACTTCCTCCAGGCCGTTTTTAAGCATCTCTTCACTTCTGACTACATTATGACCTTGTTTATCTTTACAGATAAAATTAACAGTATATCTATTCATTTTTAATACTCCCGGCTAGGGCATGGGTATATTTAATTCAGGTAGATACTCATGCATTTCATTAACAATCTTTCTACATTTGTAGAAAGAGTTCCTGATTTTTTAAGCTGATTGAAGCTCCATTTTTTGCTGGAACACATTAAACGGCATGTCGGAATGAATAATATGTTTCCCCCATTTATCCATAAACTCTTGAACATCATTTTGCGACCAGTCATCATGGGTTATTTTGTGTTCCATCGCGACCAGTTTTTCCAACATGACAATATGTTCCCTGACGTGCCCTTTATAATGCCCAAAATCTAACTGCTCCATTAGTGTCTCTTCTTCATTAAAATGTTCTTTTACATGTTGATAGATTAATTTAATGTTTTTGTTCAATTCTTCCCGGTTGACTGAGGAAACCAATTTATTAGCCAAAATAAATATTTCCTGATGTTGTTTATCCATTGTCGCATCATTCATCTTGTAAAAATCTTGCCAGACAAAGTGATACAGACTTCCCGGCGATAATTTACCGATAACTCCGGTTTTTTGGCGATGCAGGGCAATATTGTCAGGTGTAGATTTGTCGTTACCCGTCTTATAAACAAAATTTTGTCGTGCTTGATGGTAATGGTCATTGCCATAAAAATTGGCATACATCTGAGTTAATTCAAATTGTCTGTAAGTCGCCAGCGCCTTTAAGGATTCGTTATAGCATCGGGTTTTGGCTTTTGTATTTAAGCATTGTGTAAAAGCTTCGTTATCTCTGACAAGTGTCTGAACCAAGTGTTTAACCTGTGCCGTGAAAAGTGTGTGATCTTTATCGAGCATTTTATCGATGAAGCCTATGCGCCATGCCTTCTTGGCGCTAATCGGCAAACGTTGTTCCGTTAATGACGTCGATATATCCATGCCAACTCGCTGGGGTAATAAATACGTCCAATACTCTGAGCCGTAAAGTTCGCCCATGTTTTTATAATGAGGATTAAAAATCACGCCTTCTCTGGCAAACACCTGATCTGTGGCCAATGCCATAATGGCTCCTCCCGCACCTGCACTACCAGCAACAGCAGCAATGGTTACTTTATCCAGGGTAGTAATGATTTGATAGATGAGGTCATCAATGGCATTGATATTTAACCAGGATTCATCCGAAGGATTTTCCGCATTCTCGATGTGATTAAGATGGATGCCATTTGACCAGCATTCGTCACCGCCCATCAATACTATCGCTTTTATCGGCAACTGGGCGACATGTCTGTAAACCGATAGCAGCAGTTGGCATTGTTCGGTACTCATGCCACCATTATGGAAGGGAAAGTACAGATAAGCGACAGAATCATCCTGTTCAAACCAGACTTCCTGGCAAGGCAGTTGCCGTCCGGGTTGTTTGTAGTCAATTTCAATTGCTTTGATATTTTTGGCGAACAAACTTTTTAAAGCTGAATTTTTAGGCATTAAATCTTTTAAAACGAAGCTGGCCGGTAATTTTATGCCTTTGACACCCGATTTCAACTTGGGTTGTAAATGACCGATCCAGATGGCGCCATCGACGGTTGCCCGGCAAATGGCATGGTTTGCCGTGGCGATAATCTCTCCGGCCTTACCGGTTAACTGGCTTTCTTTATGGGCATTAAACATAAATACCGGTTGACCATAAATCTCGTCGAGTACACCGGGGCTGCCATCAGCGGCATTAATTCGTTGCAAAATGTCATCAGTTTTATGCGCTTTCCAGTTAATGGCCCGATCAGCTTGTTTCATGGTGGGCAGCGTTTTACCTTTGTAATCGGTCCTGTTGTAATCCTGGGTTTCAGGTTTGAAATCCGGTGCATCAAAATAACTTAACGCCTCCCATAAACAATCAACTGCCGCTTGCGAAACTTCACGGTAAAAAATACTGCTTTTGGTTGCCGGACGCATGGGAAAGGTTTTATTGGCCCAAATGGCACCAGCGTCCATTTCTTCTGCGGCTTCCAGCAAGGAAACGCCCCATTCCGGTTCGTTATTTTGAATTGCCCAGTCCAGAGAAGAAGGTCCTCGGTCGCCCTTAATGCCAGGATGAACAATCAGGCATTTATAGTTTTGATAGATTTCTTTGGGTAGATATTTTGTTAAAAAAGGACAGAGGATCAAATCCGGTTTGTATAACGACACACCTTCGATTAATTGGACAAGGTCACCAGAATGCAATTCAACTGAAACCAAGAAACCTGCATCTCCAAGCTCGGTATAGAAGCGTTGGGTTAAGCCGGAAAAGGCGGTTGAAATTAATAAAATGCGCATGGCAATCTCCTTGTAATTATTGGTGTTGATGTGTTGTTAAGGGGGAGGTTTTCCTATTTTTTTCTACATTAATGGCAATTCATTCATATGGTTGTGTAAAAATAACGCCGAACTATAAAGAAGCCTGAGCCGTTTCAAGTAACTATAATCAGGATTAATTGTGTAGTTAGCCTAGCTACTACGCCGCCCTGCTTGAGCAGGAATCGGAGCACCCGAATCGATCGCGATAGCTTTGTGCATTAACACCCAATTGGCGAATAAAAGCGCGGCGCATACGTTCTGGGTCAGCGAACCCTGATTTATCTGCGATGACTTCAATCGATAAACGGGTACTTCCCAGATAATGCCGGGCCGCATCGATACGCGACAATTCGACAAACTTGGCGGGTGTCATGCCGGTTTCCGTCAGGAAATACCGCGCAAAGTTTCTAGAGCTCATACACATTCGCTCCGCCAGTGTTTCCACCCGCAAATCTTCACTTAGATGGAGGATGATCCATGCTTGTAAGTCTTTAAGCTCAGGACGGCTGGCATCGCTGGTCAAATAAGCGCTGAACTGGGACTGGCCGCCCGGTCGCTTAAGAAACACTACCAGGTAACGTGCTACCATTAAAGCTAATTCGCTGCCCCAGTCCTCCTCTACCATAGATAGTGCCATATCAATGCCTGAGGTGACGCCACCAGAAGTTAAGATATAGTCATCGCGAACAAAAATTCGATCCGGTTCAACATTAATTTCCGGATAATTTTGTGCCAGACGGTCGCAATAGTCCCAATGAGTGGTTGCCCTGCGGCCATCAAGAAGTCCGCATTCCGCTAGTAAGAATGCGCCGGTACAGACTGAGGCAAGTCGATTAACCTGAGGTGCTATAGTTTTGACCCAGTCCTGTAATGCGGGGTCTGATAATAGACAATCCACGATGGGCGTGCCAACAATAAGCAGGGTGTCAATATTATTTTGAATATCGCTATAAGCTTTATTTGCAATAATCTGTAATCCACATGATGTTGTTATTGGTCCTGGTTTTTCTGCCAAGACATCAATCTGATAGGCCGGTTCATTAGAAATTCCTGCTCGCTGCAAGCCATTGTTGGCGAAAGCAAAGACTTCCATCGGACCGGTAAGGTCGATTATTTCAACACCAGGATAGGTAACAAAACTGACTGGTCTTATTTTGGCCACGCGAACCTGTGGACTCTGAATGTCAGATGGGGGTACAAAAGGTAAATTCATCTATCCTCCTCAGATTAAAATCTTAATTAGTCCGGAATGTGGATTCTTGGTTTTTTATTATTGTCAGTAAATATTATTATATTTTTAATTACGGTTATATAGTCCATTAATACCTCGTTTTATACAACGACAGATTTCCCTCATTTTCTGCCAGAACATAATTAACGTATAAAATAGCAAGTTTAATAGATAATTTTTATAGGTTTCGATATATAAATTCTATTTTAAAATTGCAGATATAGTGTTTTGCAAATGAGCTAGAGAGCCACCGGCAAGGTAGTTAAATTTGATAGATAGCAAATTACCAGCTGATGCCTGCAGTGGTTCGGCAAGCGGCAAGACCAGATAATGATTTTGCCATTCGATAACCGAATTATCTTTAGTCGAAATAGACAAGATATTTTTGGTTATAAAGCGCAAGGCATTTACCTGGCCGGCTAACTCCAAGTTAAAGACGCCTTCCCAGCATAATTCTTCAGATATTGTTTGGGTATAGTCAATACTGCTGTATAGCTGAGGAGGAGCCAGGTCAAGTGTCCCCTCATGGATTCCTCCTGGTAGTTGAAACTGTATAATTGGCGCATGAAAGCCGGTAAACCGATGATTTTGTTGCAAGGGTTGCACTGCCATAAGGACCGCTTCCGGGATAAAGCGTGGCAAAACCCCGCCGAAACGTTTTAAATAGCGTTCCTTAAAACTTTTAATAACGTTAATTTGTTTTTCACATAACATGGCGGGGTGCAGCATTTCGCAAATAACGACGTCTATCGGTTCCGGTGGCAAATACTTGAAGGCATCCGCATGAACAAGTTCAATTTTTTCGCCACCTAGATTCATTTTTAAGAGACGTCTGGCTTCTCTGATCAAATCAGGATTAAGTTCTACGTACCAGACTTTGTCGGCCTTGGCTGCCGCAAACCAGGACAAAACACCAGTGCCGCCACCTAAATCAAGTACTTTGGCACCAGGAAAGACCGCTTCGTTTATGGCCGCTTTGAAAGAATTCATTCGGTAGTCATCCATCAACATGTGATGATGATATTGCAAAGGGATGAAGTGCCCCAGGTAACAGTCTTCTTCGGTTGGCGGGGTGGTAGTTCTGTTGGTTTTTTTGAGAGGGGACACACTTATCCTTAAGGTGAAAAGTAAATAAAGTTAATGGCTTGAAATAGTTTATGCGTGTAAAGGTTATTTGATTGTCAGTTTAGACAAAGCGTCTGGCGCATTAAAAACCAAATTAAGCTCAAGCATAAACTAAAGTCTTATAATATAAATGTGTTCTTTATTTACGGCACTGGCATGACCAGATGTTTTTAGCCCGTAACTTCATTCCGTTTCAAATTGATAGCCTTTTGTTTTACCCGGACAGGATCATGAGATTTATATTAATTTTATTATTATGTTTACCCAGTTGGGTTAACGCCGAAATTTACGAATGGCAGGATGCCGCTGGTAGCAAGCACTTTACTGATCGCCCGGTTGCTGACGCCAAAATAGTCGATATAAAACCCGGTTATGATTTTTTCAGGGTTAAGACCGTTTATGATGGCGATACTGTGGAGCTGGAAGATGGCCGTAAAATCAGGTTCTTGGGTGTCAATACACCCGAAATTCAGCATCGTGATAAACCCGCGGAAGCCGGTGGTGACGATGCTAAGCGCTGGTTAATCGAACAATTAAAGGACTCCAGAGTCCGGTTGGAAATGAGCGCGGAAAAAACTGATAAATATGACAGATTGTTGGCGCATTTATTTACAGAAAAAAAACAGCATCTTAATTTGCAACTTGTGGCGGCGGGTCTGGCATCGGTCAGTATTTATCCGCTTAACCTGCTGTATGTTGACGAATTGGTTAAGGCTGAGAATCAGGCCGAGCAGGCAAAACTGGGTATTTGGGGGCGTCCTGAGTATGCACCGATTCCTGTAAGCAGTCTAACTGAAGCTGGACATCCGGGGTGGACAAGAGTGCTTGGCAAAGTGACTAATATTCGCAGCACCCGTAAGTGGGTTTATCTGGAGTTTTCTGATTTGTTTGATGCCCGGATCGAAAGCGAATGGCTGGGTTTATTCCCGGAAGTAAATAGTTATATGGGAAAAACCCTTGAAGTGCGCGGTTGGTTTAACAAGAGCAGAGGCCATTTGTCGATGTTGATTCGTCATCCGAGTGCTATTAAAGAAAAGTCCTGAATTATTCACCAAGTAGACTTGATAAACTCGATGCTTTATTTCTTTATGTAAAGATGGTCATTCGGTTTTAAATTTTTATTTGGGCAGTCACTCCTATAAACTAACGCTATTTACCCCTAACCGAGATTTAAATGACTGCTCCACAAATTGGTTTTATTAGTTTGGGTTGCCCCAAAGCCCTGGTCGATAGTGAACGGATTTTAACCAAACTGCGTTCTGAAGGTTACACCATCTCTCCGACTTATCAGGACGCTGATCTGGTGGTGGTTAATACCTGTGGTTTTATCGATTCCGCGGTAGAAGAATCATTGGATAGTATCGGCGAGGCGCTGGCTCAAAATGGCAAGGTCATTGTTACCGGCTGTCTGGGTTCCCGAGAAGCCGAAATCCGCGAGCGTCATCCGCAAGTTTTAAAGGTCACCGGCGCTCATGCACTCGAAGAAGTGGTGGCCGCAGTACATGAACATTTGCCGCCGCCGCATGATCCTTTTACCAGCCTGGTGCCGCCGCAAGGCATCAAACTGACGCCGCGTCATTATGCTTATCTCAAAATTTCCGAAGGCTGTAATCATCGCTGTACGTTTTGTATTATTCCTTCGATGCGCGGCGATCTGGTCAGCAGACCAGTTGATGAAGTGTTGCTGGAAGCCCAGCGTCTGGCCAATGCCGGCGTTAAAGAACTCCTGGTGGTTTCGCAAGATACCAGCGCCTATGGCCTAGATTTAAAGTACCAAAGTCGCTATTGGAAAGGTCGATCGGTTAAAACACGTTTTTATGATTTGGCCGAGGCGCTGGGTGATTTTGGTATCTGGATCAGAATGCATTATGTTTATCCGTATCCGCATGTTGATGAAGTGATTCCGTTAATGGCCGAGGGCAAAATTCTGCCTTATCTGGACATACCGTTTCAGCATGCCAGCAGCCGTATTCTTAAATTGATGAAGCGTCCGGCGGCCACCGAGAATAATCTGGAACGCATCAAAGCCTGGCGCGAAGTCTGTCCCGATATTACCTTACGCAGCACTTTTATCGTCGGTTTTCCGGGTGAAACGGAGCAGGAGTTTGAGGAATTGCTTGATTTTATGAGCGAAGCGCAATTGGATCGAGTCGGCTGTTTTGCCTATTCGCCGGTCAAAGGCGCAGTCGCCAATGATTTGCCCGACGCAATTCCTGAAGAACTTAAACAGGAACGTTTGGCTAGGTTTATGGCGCATCAGGCGGAAATTAGCTCAGCCCGTTTGCAACATCGTGTAGGCCGCATTGAAACTGTATTGATCGATGAAGTGGTTGAAGAAGGCGCGGTGGCAAGAAGTACAGCGGATGCCCCTGAAATTGATGGCCAAGTTTTTATCGATGGCGCAACGCATCTGAAAGTGGGTGATTTTGTCGAAGTAGAAATGGAAGAAGCAGATGACTATGATTTATGGGGCAGATTGGTTTAGGAGCTGCTGGACGCCTGAAAAATTCTCCACGACGTTTACAAAGAAAAATAAGACGGACCTTAGCACTCTAGGGGAAGTTTATTGGCTCTGGCATCCCTAAATTAGCCCCTAAAACAGGCCATGGATATCTCCCAGGGTGGAAATATTTCCGGGCTGATTTTGTTTATGGATGTTCCTTTATTTAGCCAGTCAGATAAATAGCCAATCTCCAATGACTTTAATAAGATAACTAGCTTTCAAATAATCGATTATTTGCAATGAATACACCAGCCGAATTAAATCACAAGTCTTGCCAGGAACACAATCACGAAAAATGTGTCAGTGAGGCGCTTGGCACTGCTGAGCATTTATGTGTGGTACGTGGTGTGCAATTAACACCTATCAGGCATCAAGTTCTTGAACTCATTTGGGAAAGCCATAAAGCTGTTAAAGCCTACGAATTATTGGATCGTATAAAACCGGTAATGGACGCAGCAAAACCGGCAACCATTTATCGGGCCCTTGATTTTTTAATCGAACAGGGGTTAATTCACCGGATAGAAAGTCTTAATGCTTTTGTAGGCTGTAATTGTTCAGGTCACCAGCATGAGCAGTTACTGCTTATCTGTAAACAATGTAATGAAGTCGAAGAACGTCCCGCGACCGAAGTTATGCAGGCCTTGTGTTTAGAGTTTGATCAAGCGGGTTTTGTAGTACACAGCAAATCATTGGAGATTCACGGCATCTGCGTTAAATGTATTGAGCTTGGTGGCAATCAAGATTGATATCAAGATCAATGCTTAGTTAAACATTGAAGAAATCAATATTTGAAAAATAACAATTGCAATATGTTATGTTATAACATATCTTAAGTGCGGTATTTTAAATTCAACGTCATTCATCGGCAACCATTGTTAAATCGTTTTTTCACAGGTGTTGGTTATACCTATTTTTTTACCAAATTGAGCATCTTATGAACAAAAAAGTCGCCCTTGTTTTCTTGCTCTCATCCGGGATTGCACCAACTGCATATGCGGCTGAAGAAAACGTACTTGAACTGGATGATGTTATTGTTTCAGAGCCTTTAAAGGAAGAGGCTTCCGAGGCAGTCGCTCCCGTTACCGTTTTAAGCGATGAGGAATTGCGTTTAAAAGTTGGACATAGCATCGGTGAAACCTTAAAAAACGAGTTGGGTATTACCAGTCAATCGTTTGGGCCAGGTGTTGGCACCCCGGTTATTCGTGGCCAAAGCGGTGCGCGGGTGAAAGTTGTAAATAACGGGATTGGCAGTAGTGATGTTTCTTCAATCAGTCCTGATCACGCGGCCAGCGTTGAGCCGTTGTTGGCGGAACGTATCGAAGTGTTGCGCGGGCCGGGAAGCTTGCTTTACAGCAGTGGTGCCATTGGCGGTGTCGTTAATGTCATTGATAACCGGATTCCTAATATGCTCCCGGAAAAGATAATAGGCGGTGCGCTAGAGCAACGCTTTGATTCGGCTGCCGACGAGTCTTCTACGGTCATGAAAATAGAAGGCGGCAAAAGTAATCTGGCCTATCATCTGGACGGTTTTTATCGTGACCGTAATAAACTTGCTATCGGCGGTTCAGCGATTGACGTCAAAGCCGCTCAAGATACCGATCCAACATTGAATGTTGTGCAAAACTCCAAAGGTTTGATCGACAACACGTCGGCTCACGCCATCAGCGGTTCTGCTGGTGTCTCTTTGGTGGGTGATCCCGGTTTTGCCGGCATCTCTATTAACAGACTGGAAAATAATTACGGTATTGCGCCCGATGGGTCAGGCAGCACTACCCGAATTGATCTTAAACAAAGCAAATACGATTTTAAAAGCGAGTTAAAAAAACCGTTTTATTTCGCCGAATCCCTGCGCGCTAAGCTGGGTTATACCGATTATCAACACGTTGAAATTGCCGATGGCCAACCCGGTGCTTTTTTTACCAATAAAACCTATGAGAGTCGGCTTGAACTAATCCATAACCCTATCGGAATCTTTCGTGGCTTGCTTGGTTTTCAAGCCGTGGCCAGCGACTTTGCGGCGATAGATAAATCAACAAACGATGTGATTGTTCCGCAAACGCAAACCCATAGTTACGGTGTTTTTGCAATGGAGTCCTTTACTCTTGGCGCGTTTGCTTCCCAACTTGGGCTTCGTATTGATGATATAACGCTTGACCCGCAAGGACATTCCAGTCTTGGTTATAACCCGGTTAGCGCTTCCGCTTCCAGTTTCTGGCAATTGAACGACAGCAATAGTTTTAATCTTGCAATGACCAGATCACAACGTGCCCCGCAAGTTCAGGAGTTGCTTGCCAATGGTTATCATGACGCTACCCGGAGTTTTGAGCTGGGTAATATTAATTTACACGAGGAAACCTCTTACAATTTGGATTTGGGTTACAAGTTTAAAGCCGATTGGGTCAAAGCCCAGTTGGATCTGTTTCATAATTGGGCTGGCGATTATATTTATCAGCAACGTAATGGTGCGTTCATTAACAGCGCTCCCGTGCTCGAAAGCCGTCAAGCCGATGCTATATTTATGGGTTACGAAAGCAAATTGGTTTTTCCGCTGCTGGGAAATCGCAACGGCCTGGTTGATTTAACCTTGTTTAGTGATTTTACCCGAGGCCAATTTGTCAACGGTGCCGATGTTCCTCGTATGCCACCGTTGCGTTTTGGTTTTCAGGTCGACCACAGTAAAGGTTTGTGGAATAGTAATTTACGCTTGACGCGAGGTGAGGCGCAGACTCATGCCGGAAATAACGATACTGTTACGGCAGGGTATTTGTTACTAAGTCTTGGCACGCAATATCAAATACTGAATCTGAAAGGTGCCGATGTTATGGTGTTTGCTAAAGCCAATAACTTGAGCAATGAAAATATCCGTAACTCAACATCATATTTACGAAATTATGCGCCAGAACCAGGGCGGGGTATAGAAATAGGTTTCAGGTTAAGTTACTGATTCGGTTTTTCGGCCTCAGTTATAGCCATGTTTTTGACGAACCAAGTTTTAATGTATTTTTGTGAATAGACAATAGCTCGATAGAAATCTTAGATGTTGAACCTGACAGTTCTATTTTAATAAATGTTATCATTTTTTTATTTTTATGAGAGGTGTGTGATCACCTTATTTCAGAAATTATCGGTTGCAATAAAGAATTATCTTGACGGATTTAGGTAATCTTATAAAATGGTCGGCTGTCTGCGGAGCGGTAGTTCAGTTGGTTAGAATACCGGCCTGTCACGCCGGTGGTCGCGGGTTCGAGTCCCGTCCGCTCCGCCAGAAAGTTAATGATTTATCCCCTTCCATGGCTTCATAGAAAATTATTTCAAGCTGCTATTTTGATTTGACGGCTATTAATATCTCGTTATGTCTTAAGTTTAATTTCTACGGTTTCCAGTTTCCGAGTCGGTAACGGTTGTGATTGGTAATGTATCTATATGTATTCCATATTACACTGATCTCTTGTCCAACAATAGAATTTACTAAGCGTAATTAGGTTGGATATACTGTAAAATCTTTAATTTTTATTCCTGCTACCAAATGACAATCAGACAATTTCTACCTCGCATCGCCCTCACTCCGGGAGAACCTGCTGGTATAGGTCCAGATCTTTGCATTCAGCTTGCTCAATTAGATTTACCTTGTGAAATCATTGTTATTGCCAGCCCGGAATTACTTGAGCAACGCGCCGAACAGCTAGGTTTGCATGTTAAGATCAGTGAGTTTGACACTGCTGCAGTTATAGCGCAAACGGCAGGTAATCTGACGGTTTTACCGGTCAAACTGACTGAAGGGACTAAAACTGGCCAGTTAAATGTTGCCAATAGCCGTTATGTGCTAAAAACCATTACCAAAGCAACCCAAGGTTGTATGGACAGTGTTTTTTCTGCAATGGTTACCGGGCCTGTTCATAAAGGCATTATCAACGAGGCCGGTTTTGCTTTTACCGGTCATACCGAGTTTATTGCCGGAATTACTGGGGGGCATCCTGTCATGATGCTTGCAACTCTGGGTTTACGGGTGGCCTTGGTGACCACTCATCTGCCTTTGTCTGAAGTCAGTTCAGCTATAACCCATAATCGTTTGCGCAGAGTTATTTTGACGTTAGACGCTGAATTGCGAAAACGCTTTGGAATTGCTAATCCGAAAATTTTGGTTTGTGGGCTTAATCCTCATGCAGGAGAAAATGGTCATTTAGGTAAGGAGGAAATTGAAATTATTGAGCCAGTTCTTAATGGGCTTCGCAAGCAGGGCCTGAATCTTGAGGGGCCATTGCCGGCAGATACGCTTTTTACAGAAAAGTATCTTGCTACAGCTGATGCGGTTTTGGCGATGTATCATGATCAAGGCCTGCCAGTGCTTAAACATATGGGTTTCGGACAGGCTGTTAATGTCACCTTGGGGTTACCGATTATTCGTACTTCAGTTGATCACGGAACTGCGTTAGATCTGGCCGGCACTGGTCAGGCTGATTCTGGTAGTTTAAAGTTTGCATTGCAAACTGCCTTAACAATGGTCAAGCAATAATGGTACATATTCCGCGTAAACGTTTTGGTCAGAACTTTCTCCATGACCATAATATTATTTACAACATTATCTCCAGTATTCAGGCTATGCCTGATCAGCATTGGGTTGAGATTGGGCCAGGGCAGGGCGCCTTAACCGAGCCATTGCTTAATGAAAAAGTGCGCTTGGATGTCGTAGAACTTGATCGTGACTTGGTGGTTTTGCTGAGGGAAAAGTTTAAACAATACCCTAATCTGCAAATTCACAGTGCAGACGCTTTAAGGTTCGATTTTTCTGCTTTGGCCAGTGTAGGGGAAAAATTGCGTGTCATTGGTAATCTTCCCTATAACATTTCAACTCCCTTGATGTTTCATTTGTTGGATAATGCGTCTTGTATTGAAGATATGCATTTTATGCTACAAAAAGAAGTGGTCGATCGGATTTGCGCTACTCCGGGCAGTAAAAAATACGGCCGGCTTAGCGTTATGATGCAATATTATTGCTTACCCGAGCTCTTGTTTTATGTGCCGCCGGAAAGTTTTGATCCAGCTCCGCAAGTGATGTCAGCAATTGTTAGATTAGTTCCGCATCAGCAGCCACCCGTTTATATTGAAGATATCGTCAAGCTTAATCGGGTAGTTACCCAGG
>SESH01066071.1_pt1 | contig 14487 bp, 10 predicted proteins | sample 3171561 | NCBI WGS metagenome assembly SESH01 (sample SAMN10866947, study PRJNA518727) | freshwater metagenome | biome: subpolar coniferous forest; feature: holomictic lake; material: water; isolation source: holomictic Lake 442 2011 16.5 m and 2014 13 m | place: Canada: near Kenora, Ontario
AGCTTTGACAGTGATCTGAGCGTACCATATAATGCGCGCTGCCTCATGAAACCATATAACGCTAGGCAACCTGATCCGCACAGGGTCGCACTGAACTGGGCCAGCGCCGCGCTCGCTCTTCTCGTGGCGGTTATCCTCGTGGTTGCGGCCGGGCCGGTCTGGCTATGGGCGCTGTCGGCGCTCGTCGGCGCGATCTTCCCCGCCTTGGCGTGTTTGGCCCTGCTTCTCTTTCCCGGTTTGGCGCTCCTGCGCCTATGCTGGGATTCTCCACTTGCCCTCGATGAACGCCTGCCCCTAGCCCTGAGCCTGAGCTGTGCCGTCCCGCCGCTGCTGCTGCTCGCCAGCGATCAGGTCGGCCTGCGCTGGGGCGGGCCGCTGGCCTGGGCCGCCCTGGGTGCCTGCGCACTGATCGCCTTCTGGCCGCGCCGTGGGCCGCTGCAGCCCGCGCCCGAAAGCCCTTATGCCGTGCTGACGCTCGCGCTGATCACGGTGGCCAGCTTGGCGGTGCGGCTCTACGCTACCCGCGACCTGGTGATGGGCCAGTTCGGCGACTCGGTTCACCACACGATCATCGCCCAGTTGCTGGTCGATAATGGCGGCCTCTTCCGCTCCTGGCAGCCCTATGCCCAACTCACCACGCTCACTTACCACTACGGATTCCATAGCGTGGTCGCATGGTTCAGTTGGCTCAGCGGGGTGCCGACGCGGCTGGCCCTGCTGGCGGTCGGCCAGATGCAGAGCGCCCTGGCGGCACCGCTGCTCTACCTGCTAACCCTGCGCCTGAGCGGCAGCCGGTCGGCGGCGCTCTGGGCGGCTCTGATCGCCGGTCTGATCACGGCGATGCCGGGCTACTACGCCAGCTGGGGGCGCTACACGCAGGTCGGCGGGCAGATGGTGCTGATCAGTGTCTGCGTGGCCTGGGCGGCGCTGCTCGATATGGCTACCGAACCTAGACCCGTCTGGCCCGCGTTGGTCCGGCTTGGAGTCTTAACCGGGATCAGCACGGCCGGGCTGGCGCTGACCCACTACCGGGTTGCGGTCTTCGCCGTATGCTTTGTGCTGGCCTACACGATCTACCTGCTGGCCGCGCGGGTGCGCTCGGGGCGCAGCTTCATGTGGCTGGCTGGTGCTGGGCTGGCCTCCGGTGGCTTGGCCATCTTGCTGGCGCTGCCCTGGCTGCTGCGTCTGCGCGAGGGCCAGTTGATGCAGATCGGCGGCCACTTTATCTCGCAGAATATTGGCACCGAGGGTGCCAACAGCATCCCGGAGGTCATTGTCAGGATGGTGGCCCCCTGGCCCCTGGTCGCCCTGTCCGCCGCTGCCATCGGGCTGCTGATCTGGCGACGCCAATGGTCGGGCCTGGCCCTGCCCCTCTGCGCGGCCCTGGTCGGAGTTGCGGCCAACCCCTACCTCGTGGGCCTGGGCGGGGCTGGCGCGATCACCAACTTCGCGGTGATGATTGCCAGCTATCTGCTGCTGGCCCCGCTGGCGGGCGTCACATTGGGCGAGTTGGGGACGTGGGCCGGGCGTCTGCCCTGGGGACGCTACCTCGCGCCGGCCACCGGCGTGGCCCTGGCCGCCTGGGGGTTGAGCTGGCAGCCGACCAATATCGAGCGGGCCAACGAGCTGTTCCGCCCAGCCGACCTCGCCGCGATGGACTGGATCTCCGCCAAGACCGCGCCCGGCGACCGGGTCTTCGTCAACAGCTTCACGGCCTACGAGGGGACGCTGTACGCCGGGTCTGACGGCGGCTGGATGCTAACCTTCTTTAGTGGGCGCGCCACGAACCTCCCGCCGATCACCTATGGCTCCGAGGCTGGCCCCGACCCCGACTACTTGCTGCGGGTGAACGCGGAGAACGCCGCAGTGCTGGCCCATCCGGTCGACTCGCGTGAGGCCGCCGCCGCGCTCAGGGCGGCCGGCTTTCGCTACCTCTATGATGGCCCGGCCGCCAGCCCAGGCAACGAGTACCTTGACCCGACGCGGATTGACGCCTCGCCGCTCTACGCGCAGGTCTATCACCGCGACGGGGTGACGATCTGGAGGGTGCGCTAGTGCGGATCAGCGTGGTTGGCCCAACGTACCCGTTTCGCGGCGGGATCGCCCACTACACGACACTTATGGTGCGCCAGCTGCGCGCGGTTGGCTATGCGGCCCCGCTCTACTCGTTCACCCGCCAGTACCCGCGCTGGCTGGTCGGCGGGCGCAGCGACCGCGACCCCAGCAACTCGCCGCTGCGCGTTGATTGTGAGTATATCCTCGACCCGATCAACCCCTTCACCTGGTGGCGGCTCTACCGCCGCGTGCGCGCCGACCACCCCGATGTGCTGATCCTGCAGTGGTGGGTGCCCTACTGGACGCCCTGCCTCACCGCGATCTCCAGCATGATCAAGCGCAATACGTCGGTCAAGATCATGTTCATCTGTCATAACGTGGTGCCCCACGAGGGCGGCGGCGTGATTGACCGGCGCTTGGCGCTGACCGTGCTGCGCCGGGGCGATGCGCTGATCGTCCACAGCGAGCAGGATCGGCTGCGCCTGCTGGCGATGCTGCCGCAGGCCCATGTCGTGAAGGCCCACCACCCGACCTACGCCGATCTGGCGCACCAGAGCAGCACCAGCCCCGCGCACCTGCGCCGCGACCTGGGCATCCCCGAGGATACGCATGTGCTGCTGTTCTTCGGCTTTGTCCGTCCCTACAAGGGCCTTGAGTATCTGATCCAGGCGCTACGCCTGATCCGCGCGCGGATGAAGGTTCACCTATTGGTGGTCGGCGAGTTCTGGACGGCCCCGGAGTTCTATCAGCGCTACGCCGATGAGTTCGGCGTGAGCGACGCGATGACGATCATCAACCGCTACGTGCCGAACGAAGCGCTGCGGCCCTATTTCGACGCAGCCGATGTCGTGGTGCTGCCCTATGTCTCGGCCACCCAGAGCGGCGTTGTGCAGCTGGCCTTCGGCTTCGGCAAGCCGGTGATCACCACGCGGGTTGGCGGGCTGTATGAGGTGGTAGAGGATGGCGTCAACGGCTTCGTGGTGCCGCCGCAGGACGAGGAGGCGCTCGCCAATGCGGTCATCCGCTACTTTAGCGAGGATCTGGCCGCGCCCTTTAGCGCGAATGTGGCCGCCCACGCTACGACGAGCTTTTCCTGGCAACAGCTGGTGACGACGATTGAGCAGGCCGCGCGCGACCTCGGGGTGCAGGGGTAGCCGATGCGGATCACTTTTCTGATCATTATGGGCATTGATCGCCCTTCGGGGCGGCGCTACTTCCACATTGCCCGTGGACTGGCCCGCCAGGGCCACCGGGTGCGCCTGCTGGCCCTACACCCCGACCTGCCCAGTTGCACGCAGCGCCGCTTCATCCAGGATGGCGTCGAGATCTGGTATGTGGGCCAGATGCACGCCCGCAAGGCCGCGAGCGTGCCCACCCGCTTTGGGCCGCTGGATCTGCTGCGCGTCCTGTCTAGCTCAACCCTGGGCATGATCTGGGGCGTGATCTGCTCGCCCGCCGATGTCTATCACCTCGGCAAGCCTCAGCCGGTAAACGGGATCGCCGCCCTGCTGGCGGTACGCCTGCTGCGCCGTCAGCCCTTCTATGTGGACTGCGACGATGACGAGGTGCGCGGCAACCGCCTGCCCGCCGCCTGGCAGCGCGCCGTCTTCGGCTTCTGGCAGGGGCTGCTGCCGCGCCTAGCGGCCGGGGCCACGGTGAACACGCGCCACCTGGCGGCCAAACTGGCCGACGCCGGGGTGAGGCCGGTTGTCCTGGTGCCAAACGGCGTGGATCTGGACAGCTTTCTGGCCCCGCCCGCCGCCGTGCTGGAGGCGCTGCGGGCCGCCCTTGGCCTGGGTGGTCGCCCCGTCGTGGCCTACGCCGGGGCGCTGGCCATGCAAAATCACCCGGTCGATCTGCTGATCGAGGCGTTCGTCCCGGTGTCCGCCGCCCTGCCCGCTGCGGCCCTGCTGATCATCGGCGGCGGCGAGGATCTGCTTCTGCTGCGCGATCTGGCTGTGCGGCGCGGCCTGCGAGATCGGGTATACTTCACCGGGCAACTGTCCTACCAAGCGGTGCCGGCTTATCTGGCTCTGGCCGATCTGAGCGTTGACCCGGTGCGCGACGACCCGGTGGCCCGCGCCCGCTCGCCGCTCAAGCTGGTCGAGAGCATGGCCCTGGGCGTCCCCGTCATCACCGGCGATGTGGGCGACCGGGCCGAGTTGCTGGATGGCGGCGCTGCGGGTGTGCTGGTGCGGCCCGGCGACGCCGCCGCCCTGGCCGAGGCGATGATCAGTCTCCTGCGCGACGCGCCTCGCCGTCAGGCGCTCGCTGTTGCTGGACGGGCGCGGGCGCGGGGCTACGCCTGGGATCGGCTCGCCGAGACCTGGGCGACGATCTATAGAAGGTTTTAGGAGTGCAGCCTTGACCGCGCAACCCCCGCAGGCACCGCTGGTCTATCTGGTGGTGCTGAACTGGAATGGCTACGCCGATACCCACGAGTGTCTTGAGTCGCTGCGCGGCCTGGCCTACCCGAATTGCCGGGTGCTGGTGGTCGATAACGCCTCCAGCGACGATAGCCCCGCCCGGATTGCCGCCGATCACCCCGAGGCCGAGTTGCACCGCTGTGCCAAGAACCTCGGCATCGCCGCAGGCTACAACGCCGGTATTCAGGTCGCCCTCCAGCGCGGTGCCGACTACGTGGTGCCGATGAACAACGACCTGGAGTGCGACCCGCTGTTTGTCGCGCAGATGATCGCCACCCAGCGCGCCAACCCCGGCTGTGGCATCGTGATGCCGAAAATCTTCTACTACGAGGAGCGCGACCGGATCTGGTCAACTGGAGCCTACGCCCGCTGGATGCCCTCGAACATCGTGATGCGTGGGCGCAAGCGGCGCGATGGCCCGGCCTTCGCCCACGACGCCGAGATCCAGTTTGCGCCAAGCTGTTGCCTGCTGCTCAGCCGCGCTCTAGCCGAAGAGGTGCCCTTTGACGATGGCTACTTCTTCTACTACGACGACTGGGATTTCTGCATGCAGGCGCGCAAGACCGGCTACCGGATCATGTACGCATCCCAGGCGCGGCTCTGGCACAAGGTCTCGCGCAGTACCAAGAATAGCCCGAAGTCGCTGCGCTGGTGGACGGTGTTTGGCCAGAGTTGCGTGCGCTACCACCGCAAGCACCACGGCCTGGGCCTGCTGGCGGTGTATGTGGCCTGGGTGGTATTTCGCGAGGCGGTCAAGGGGAATATGCGCAGCCTGCCGGCCATGCTCGACGGGATGCGCAGCGGGTTGTGGGCTGATCTGAGCGACGACCTGCGGCCCGCGTGGAATAGCTGAGGCAGGGGATAGGGATAGTTTCGGCGCATGATTGACGTGAGTCCGCCTTCTTTCGCGTACGAGTCCCCGCCCTGCGAAATCTGCGGGGTCGATGCGCCGGTGCCGGTGGCTACCCGGCCCGACCTGATGCTCGGCGGGGATACGCCCTATACCATGTGCCGCTGCGGCGGCTGCGGGGTAATCTACCAGCATCCCCGGCCAACCGAGGCGATGATCGGGCGGCACTACCCTAGCGACACCTCGTACCCGTCGTACCGGCGCGATGTGGCCGCCGAGCCGATGCTGCGCCGCCTCTCCCGGCGCTACGGCCTGATCAAGCGCTGTCGGCTGGTGCTGCGCCACGTGCGCGCAGGACGCCTGCTCGATGTCGGCTGCGCCACCGGCGACTTTCTCTCCGAGATGCGCCGTCAGCCCGGCTGGTCTGTCGTGGGTGCGGAGCCGAGTCTGGCCGCCGCTCGCTACGCCGCCGGGCGCACTGGCGCGCCCATCCTGCGCGGCCTGCTGAACGACGCGCCCTTCGCCACCGGGATCTTCGACGCGGTGACGATGTGGGATGTGCTGGAACATGTTTACCGCCCGCGCGAGGTGATCGCCGAGGCCGCGCGCATCCTGCGCCCCGGCGGCGCGCTGGTGGTGAACCACCCGAACACCGAGTGTATCGACCGCCGGGTTTTTGGCGAGATCTGGGTGGGCTATGATCTGCCCCGCCACACCTACCTCTATCCGCCCGATCTGCTACGCCAACTGATGGGCGAGTACGGGCTGCGCGAGGTCGAGCGGATCTGTCTCTACGGCAGCCACTCGGTGCTGGCCGATAACCTGACCTACCTTGTCGAGCGTCGCCTCGGGCGCGGCGGGGCCAGCCAATTGATCGCTCGCGCGCTGCGCAGTCTGCCTGCCCGCCTGGCGACCACGCCCTATATCGCCGCCACCGACCGGCTGCGGCGCGGCGGCAACATCGCCGCCGTTTTTGTGAGGGTTCCATGAGCCAGCCAAACACGTCCGACACGATGCGTAGCTATTATGAACGGGTACAGGATGAGTGGCTCCCGCGCCAGGAGCAGGCTCACCCCTACGCCGAGAACGCCTCCTGGCAGCGCAACTACGCCGCCCTGAAAGAGTGGGTCGCCACCAATAAGCTTCAGGGCGGGCGCGTCCTGGAGGTTGGCTGCGGCACTGGGCTATTGCAAGATCTGGTCGCCAACTATGTCGGCGTAGATCTGGCCGCCAGTTCGGCGGCCTTTATGCGCAAGCCCTTCGGGGTCTGCTCGGCCACGGCGCTGCCCTTCCCCGACAGCAGCTTCGACGGGGCTTTCTCGGTCTGGGTGCTTGAGCATATCGAGCGCCCCGAGGCCATGCTCGCCGAGTTGCGGCGGGTGATCCGGCCCGGCGGATCGCTGTTTCTGGTGGCCGCCTACGCCGTGGCCCCCTGGGTCGCGCAGGGCCTGCACCTCCGCCCATCCCACGAGCTAAACCTGCGCCAGCGGCTGATCAAGCGCACCATTCCGCTGCGCGCCTCGACGCCCTATAAGATCGTCACGACCCTGGCCCGCCGCAGCGCCTACCTGCTCGGTGCCCTCGGTGGCCGCCCGACCCGCCTGCATTATGGTCGGCTGACCCCCAACTTCGCGACCTACTGGGACTACGACGCCGACGCCTGTGTCTCGCTGGACGCCTACAGCGTCGCGCTCTACTTTCTGAGTCGCGGCGACAAGCCGCTTTACCCAACCGGTCTGTTGCGCGGGATGCTGCTGCGCTCGCGCCCACAGATCTACCAGATTACGCAATGAGTCCGATCTCAACACCGACCATGGCTGAGCGGGTGCGTAACCTGCTCAGCCTGCCGCGCCGCCAGATCCGGTCGCTGTTCCCCGCCGGGATGCCGCGCTGGCTCTGGTTGGTGTTCCAGCTGATCGCCCTGGCCCTGGCGACGGTGGGCACCTACTACGCATGGCGCGAGTTCCCGCGTGATGTGCGGATCGAGCCGGTCTTCTTCGCTCTCGCCATTGGGCTGTATGTCCTATCCTTCGGTATGCACCTGCTGGGCTGGCACGCCCTCACGCGGATCTTCTTTGGGGCAGGCGATATCAGCCTGGGTGCGAATGTCGAGGCGATTGCCGGCAGCAACCTGGTGAAGTACTTGCCGACGATTGTCTGGTACATCGCCAACCGCTCGCACTTCTACCACGCGCGCGGGGTGGCCCAGAAATCGGTGGTCATCGCCTCGCTGAGCGAACTGGCCCTGATGATCGGCTCGGGGGCCACGCTGCTGCTGTCGCTGTGGGCGGGCCGCACGCTTTCACCGCTCGCGGCCATCCCGCTCGGCCTAGCGGGCTTTGCGGTGCTGATCTGGGCGCTGGCCCGCCACGCCGGAGGCCAGGGCGGCGCGCGGCGCTGGTACTGGGGCGCGGCCCTGATATGGTACGGCGGATCGTGGCCCATGGGCGTGCTGATCATGTGGGCGATTGTGCGCGCCTTCGTCCCAATCAACCTCGCCGACCTGCTGACGATCGCTAACATTTGGCTGCTGGCCGGGCTGGCGAGCTATGCGATGAGCCTGACCCTGGGGGCAATCGGGATCGCCCGCGAGATCACGCTGACGGTGCTGGTCGCCCAGCACTGGCCGCTGGCCGCCGGGATCGCCGCCGCGATTATGGTCAAGCTTATTCTGACCCTGGGCGAGATCGTCTGTAGCCTGATCATCCTCGGCTGCCTCCAGATGTGGCGCTGGCTGGCGGCGCGATCACGCAGCGGGGAAGGGTTATGAGCGAGTTGGTTGGCCTCTTACCAGCGGCGGGACGTGGCTCGCGCCTCGGCTCGATCCCGTGCAGCAAAGAGATTATGCCGCTCGGGTTTCAGCCAAGCGCAACGGCAGATCCCGCCTGGCAGCCAGTGACGGCCATCGAGATGCACCTCAACGCCCTGCGTCAGGCCGGTGCCCGCCGCGCCGTGGTGATTATTGGCGAGAGCAAGGCCGATGTTGTCCGCTATGTCGGCGATGGCTCGCGCTACGGACTCGCGGTGGCCTACGTGTACCAGCAGCAGTTACGCGGGATGCCTTTCGCGCTCAACCTGGCCCGGCCCTGGCTCGGCAACGCCACCACACTCTTCTCCATGCCCGACACGCTGATTACTCCGCCCGACACGCTGGCCCGGCTCGCCGAAGAACACCGCCACCACCGCGCCGATGTCACCCTCGGACTCTTCCCCACCGTCACCCCGCAGAAGTTCGGCATGGTTGCCCAGGATAGCGCGGGCCGGATTATTCGGTTTGCGGATAAGCCCGCCCAGAGCGACCTGACCCTGATGTGGGGCATGGCCGCTTGGTCGCCAGAGTTCAGCACGTTTCTGGAGGCCGACCTCGCGCAGCGCCCTGCCGATGGCCGCGAAATTGTGCTGAGTGATGTCTTCGCCGCCGCCCTGGCGTCCGGGCTGACCATTCAGGGCGCGGTGATGGAAGGCGCACACTACCACGACATCGGCACCCCCGAAGATTTCCAGTCGGTGGTGTTGCGGCTGGCGCTTGGGCACGTCCAACCTGCTGATAACCCACAATAATCCCCACTAATCCTTTAGTATTAGTGGCTTTTTTGGCGTTCTGAAGCCATAGCGTACATGGCGGGTTATGTCGAAGGTGCTATTGAGGCCAGCCAAAGCGCCTGCTATAGTGTAATTACACAACACCTGGTCGCGCTTGTGGCTCGGTGAGGAGAGACCAGGATCGACAATCGTTAGCCTATGGAGGTCGTCCCCAATGCTCAAACGCATCGCAACCGCAGCCCTCGCCCTCGCCCTCCTGCTGAGCACCTTTGCCTTTGGCTCCAGCAGTGCGTTCGCCCAGCGCAGTTCCACCGCCGTCCCCGGCGTGTGGTTGAGCGCAATCTTGATCCAGAACACATCGACTGCGTCGGCTGATGTGAGCATCAACTTCTTTGACAGCGCCGGTGCGCTTCAGAAGACCTACACCCCGGCCGCCCTGGCGGCGGGCAAGTCGCTGACAATCGTGGTGCCGCAGGCCATCCCGACCCTCGCCGCCGGCCAGTACTCGGCCGTGGTGAGCAGCACCCAGAAGGTGATCGCCTCGGTGCAGACCTCGTCGGTCTCGCAGGCGACCGGCCCGTGGACGGCCTTCGCCTACGAGGGCGTGGACTCGACGAGCGCCGCGACGAAGCTCTTCTTCCCGGCCGAGTTTAATAACTATTACGGCTTCTACTCGGAGTTGGTCATCCAGAACACCAGCGACACCGACTCGACGAATCTGAGCGTCAGCTTCTACAAGGCCGACGGTACCCAGATCGGAACTGCGGTGAGCCTGGGCGCGCTGCCCAAGAATAGCGCGAAGACCTTTGCGACGAGCGATGCGGTCTTCGCGAGCGCGGGGCTGCCGACCGGTGCCTCCGGCCTCTTCGGCGCAGTGGTCACCTCCAGCGCCACCGCGATCGCCGGCATCACCAACGTGTGGGCTGCGGGCACGGCCACGTCGGCTGCCAAGACGGCCAGCTACAACGCCTTCACCACCGGCAGCACCACCCTGTACGCGCCGAACCTGATGAACAGCTACTACGGCTTCGGCTCGGCGCTGTCCATCCAGAACATTGATCAGACCAACCGCGCCGCCGGGACGATCACCTACTCGAACGGCTCAAGCGAGACCTTCGACCTGGCGCCCAACGCGGCCGCCACCTTCCTGCAGTTCAAGCGGACGAACATCACGCTGCCGACGGGTACGGCGGGTAGCTTCTCGGCCAAGGCGGTGGCAACCACCGGCAGCATCGTCGGCATCGTCGGCTTCAGCTTGCCCCCGGAGCTGAACGGCAACGTCGCCAAGGGTGACTACGCCTACTACAACTGCCCGTCCGTCGCCGCGCCGAGCGTGAACATCCCGAACATCCTGAGCAACTACTACGGCCTGTTCACCGGCGTCTCGGTGCAGAACACGGGCACCCTGGCCACCGACATCACCCTGACCTACGAGGGCGGCCAGACCTGGACGATCACCGGGGTTCAGCCGAACGGCGTCGCGAACTTCCTGCATTTGCCCAGCATCGCGAAGAACCCGCTCGGCGCGAACTCCAGCGTCTCGGCGGTGGCTTCCTCCTCGAACGCGCAGGGTTTGGTGGCGGTGATCCAGCACAACACGGAGCGCAGCCTAGCCGGGTACAGCGCGGCCAAGCAGCCCTCGGACTTCCTGCACGTCTTCACGGCGACGCCGAAGCTCTAACGCTTCCATCCAGGCCAAGCCTGACCCGCTTATCGGGTGCGCGACCGTTCGCCAGAACGATCACGCACCCGCCTTTTTGTGTAAGGAATATCAATAATTATGCGCTACCGACTCGGTGCCTCGCTGCTGCTGTCGGCCCTCGTCCTCGCCGGCTGCGGTGGCGGGCCACAGGCACAGACAACGCCCACGATGCCCTATCAGGTCACTCCAATAGTGGTGACGCCGACGCCAGCCGGTGGATCGACGCCCGTGTCCGGCGCGTACCCGGCTCCGGCAGCCCAGCCCACCGCGAACGCGGCCTACCCCGTGCCCGCTGGCCCAGTTGACCCGCAGGGCCGTTTAATCGGTGCAATCGACAGCATCGCAATTGCCCAGAGCGTCACCCAAACGAAGTTCGACCCGAACGCGAAGCTCTACGCGATTGTCCCGTCGCACGTGATGATCCTCAACCTTGGCTCGCCGCCAGTGCTGCCAGGGTGGTTCTATCGGTTTAAGGTCGCGGGGTCGCCGCGCGAGTTTATTGTCCAGGTGGTCAATGACAACGTCACCGGAACCACCGAGGTTGAGCCGATTGAGCAGTCCAAGCCGCTGGAGCTGCCGATTGACCTCACCGCCATCAAGATCACTAGCGATCAGGTGTTCGCCAGCTTTACGCAGAAGGCCCCCAGCCTCGGCCTGAAGGTTGACGACCTGAAGAGCTATGATCTGGAACTGGTGAACCTGGAAGGAACCAGCGGGCCGATCTGGAACGTCTTTGATCCGACCACCTTCAAGTGGGTCTACGCGGTGAGCGCGACCAGCGGCGCAGAGGTGCCGAACCCACGGGGCCAGTGACGTATGTATATATTTGGTTGAAATTGCCAGCGAAGCTGGCAATTTCAACCAAATATATGTAGGTTTTAGGCCACCGCCCTTACATTATCGGCTGGGCAAGAAGACGGTGAAGACGGCCTGATACTCGCTCATGGCGCCGGGGCCGGGCGCGGTCGCGCCGCTGATCAGGTAGATGCTCGGGCCGAGCAGCGCAACCCGCGCTGCCACGGTGGCGTCGTCAGGGATGGCGAAGCCCTCCCACGCATCGGCGACCTGGTCGTAGCGAAAGCCCAGCCGCCGGTCAGGGTCGAAGGCCAGGATCGTGCCAAGGGGCGCCACGATGCCGGGGAGCGGCACCGGATCGGGCAGCGGGGCGATCACCCCCCAGCGCGCATCCGCCTCGGTTGGGTCGAGCCGGATGCTCTCGCGCAGCGGCCCGCTGCTGCTGCCGCCGCCGATCACATAGATACGGCCAGCGGCGGTGACGGCCCCGGCGTCCTGGCGTGGCGATGGCAGCGGCGGCCCCTCCGCCCACACCTTCGTCTGCGGGTCGTAGATATACACCTCGCTGCGGATCGTCGTGCCGTCCCAGCCGCCGATCAGATAGAGCCGCCCTTCCCAGACCACCAGGGCGTAGTGGCTGCGCGGGGCGGGCATGGGGGCGTCCGACTCCCAGCGCTGGTCGCGCGGGTTGTAGACCTCAAGAATGTTGCGCACCTTGCCGCTGGCGTCCTCGCCCCCAGGCACGTAGATGCTGCCGCGCAGCACGATGGCGCTGGCGTCGCTCACGGCGGTGGGCTTATCGGTGAGCGCGATCCAGCGGTCGCTGGCGGGGTCGTAGCGGTCGACGGCGGCGCTCACCTTGCCGCCGACCCGCCCGCCGATCACATACAGCTTGCGCTCCAGGTCGTAGGCGGTGATCGCGAACCCATCGCGCGGGGCGGATAGCGGGGCGTGGCTGAACCAGCGCTGGTTGGGAGCGCTTGCGGCGGGCGCGGCGGTGGCCGGATCCGCCGTGGGCGTGGGCCGCTGGGTGGACATCTGTGCCCCCAGGGCCGCCAGCAGCACCAGCACAATGCTGACGCCAACCCCGATCTGCAGGAGCGGGGCGCGGTGTGGCGCGGGCGCGGGTGTGGGCGCGGGTGGAGACATTCCCTCCGGGATGATCGCCGCTGGCGGGGCAAGATCATCCGCCAGACCGACCGCCGCCGCCGCCGAGGTCGCCGCTGGCCCGGCGGTCTCGGGCAGCGCTGGCGCTGCCTGCATACCCTCGATCAGCGGCTCGACCGCCTCGGCCTCGGCCAATGTGCTGCGCGCAACCGCCGCCAGCCCGTGGCGGATCGCGTAGACCGTCGCCTCGGAGCGCGAGACCACACCGATTTTCATGAAGATATTGCGCAGGTGAACCTTCACGGTGTTGGCGCTAATGTTCAGCCGCTGCGCGATCTGCTGGTTGCTCGCCCCGGTGGCGACAAGGCGCAAGATCTCAAGCTCACGATCACTAATTGGCGCGTCGTTCGACATAGGTTATAGGTGGCTCGGCTATCTGGACTTCGGCCTGATCATAGCATGACCCTACAAGACGGGCAACAAGAAAGCCCGCTGGTGTATAATTCGGGTGGTTCTGGCCCGCGCCTCCCCGCTTTATTTTACTGAAGAGATTCACTGATGAACAACCGTGGGCTCGTGCGCGCGATCCTTCTGGTGGCGTGCGCCATCGCTCTGCTGCAAGCCCCGCCGGCGCGGGCGCAGGCGGGGATCACCCTGGCATCGACCCCGGCCTTTGAGGGTAACTATACCCCCGGTACCTGGCTGCCGATCACGGCGACCATCACCAACGCGGGGTCGGCCCTGAGCGCCACGCTGGTGGCCACGCTGCCGGGTGCCAAGGTGCGCCACGTGCAGCAGGTCGAACTGCCCGGCGGCGCGCAGAAGCGGCTGGTGATCTATGTGGCGATGGAGCAGACCTCCCGCGAGGTACGTGTGTCGGTTGAGCAGCCTGGCGTGGTACTCGCCGAGCAGACCTTGGCCGTGCGCCCGCGCACCAATGAGCGCCTGCTCGCCATCGTCGCCCGCACGGATCCGGGCCTGGCCTTGCCCCGGCGCGAGGATCTGGCCCGCATGCCCTTCACCAGCGTGCGCGTGGCCCCGACCGAACTGCCCGACCACGCGGCCGGGCTGGGCAGCCTGGGGCTGCTGCTGATCAACGACATCCCGCCCGATAGCCTCAGCGCCGGCCAGATCAACGCGCTGCTGGCGTGGGTATACGCGGGCGGCCACCTGTTCCTCGGCGGCGGCGCGGCGGCGAAGTCTGCCGACGCCTGGCTTCCGGCTGACCTGCACGCGGCCAGCATCGGTGACGCTACCCAACTCAATGCCGCGCCCCTTGCCGATCTGGCCGGCGCGAGCGGGCCGGGGCCACTGCCCGCCGTTAAGCTGGCGGCGCTGCCGGGCGGTATTTCGGCGGGGACGATCCAGGAACCTGCATGGGTGACACGGCCCTTTGGCAATGGCCAGATCACGCAGTTCGCGTTTGATCCTGGCACCCCCGCCATGCGCAGTTGGACGGCGGCTGCGACGTTCTGGAACGCGATCCTCCAGCCGGCGATCCTCGTCAGCACGCCGTTCGGAGATCAAACCAGCGTCGATTATATCCAGGAACAGATCTTGGCCGGCACGCTCACTGCGCTGCCGACGATTAAGCAGCCGCCGGTGGATCTGCTTTTCCTCATCCTGGCGATCTATACCTTCCTGATCGGGCCGATCCTCGCCCTTGGGCTGCGCCGGATCGACCGTCAGGCATGGTCGTGGCTGATTGTGCCGGTGGCGGCGGTCGGCTTCGGCCTGCTGTTTATGGCCTTCGCGCTCACGATGCGCGCAAATGATCAGCTGATCACGCAGATGAGCTTGATCGAAGATATTGGCACCGGCCAAGCGCGCGAACGTACCTTTGTCGGCGCGCTCGCCTCGCAACCGCAGACCTTTGCGGCCAGCCTGTCTGGCGGGGTCTTGGCGAGACCGATACGCGAGACGAGCGGCCTGTACGGGTCGATCGGCGGTGTCGGCGGCGATCTGGCCCAGGAGAGCGAGATCCTCGCGCTGAAGATCGACGCCTGGCA
>SESH01043220.1_pt1 | contig 14485 bp, 9 predicted proteins | sample 3171561 | NCBI WGS metagenome assembly SESH01 (sample SAMN10866947, study PRJNA518727) | freshwater metagenome | biome: subpolar coniferous forest; feature: holomictic lake; material: water; isolation source: holomictic Lake 442 2011 16.5 m and 2014 13 m | place: Canada: near Kenora, Ontario
ATCTCTTATATTATTGCAAACGATCTCTATCCAGTTGTTCTTGCCTCACGTATTTTGGGCAAGGGGGCACTAAAGGGGGGGATGCCGATCATCAAGTATGTTGCTAACCGTTTTCTCACTCTCACACAGAATATTCTGCTCAGTGAGAAGCTATCGGAGTATCACTCAGGGTATCGCGCTTTTTCGGCGGAGGTACTGCGCAACATCAACTATAACAGTAATTCTGATGATTTTATTTTCGACAACGAAATGCTGGCGCAAATTTTTTATGCCGGTTACGAAATTGGCGAAGTAACCTGCCCGACTAAATATTTTAAAGAGGCCTCTTCAATTAATTTATTTCGCAGTACTGTTTATGGCCTTGGCGTTTTAAAAGTTTCATTTATCTATCGTTTGTGCAAATGGGGGTTGATGAACTCCAGGCTGTACCGATAAAGAATATTCTTCCTTTATTACAACCCGGAAACGCCTCTTCTTATGTCAGAAATTACCCTGCCCTGTTATTTTGAATCAAATGTTTTTCTCTCGAAAAAAGCCTATTACGGGATTGGTGGCACTGCCCGTTTTTTTGCAAAGCCGGAAACTTTTTCTGAGTTGGCCAATCTGTTGCTCTGGAATCGCACCTGCCGCCTACCCCTTGCGCTTATGGGGAGCGGGAGTAATATTCTTTTTGCGGACAGTGATTTTCCTGGTATCGTCATTTCGCTTGAAAGAATGCAGCGTCTTGCCTGGCTTTCGGATGATGAGTTGCTTTCGGAGGCGGGTGTGGAGAATACCCTCATTGCCGAAGAGCTTTTTTCTGCAGGCAAGGGAGGCGGGGAGTGGCTTTACCGGCTTCCAGGCCAGATAGGGGCGACGGTGCGTATGAATGCACGCTGTTTTGGTGGCGAGGTTTCCGAAATAACAACAGGTATACTGACGATCTCTGTTGATGGCCGGTTGCGGTGGCGGCAGCCCGGTGAATTTTTTCATGGCTACAAGCGTACGGCGTTGATGGAGAATCCGGAAATTGTGGTTGCGGTTCTCTTGCGTTTTCCTGAATGTCGTCCAACTGAGGAGATTTTGAGTGCGATGCGCCGCCATGAGGAGGAGCGCACGAAAAAGCACCATTTTGATTTTCCGAGTTGCGGTTCAACGTTTAAAAACAACTATGCAGCAGGCCGTTCGAGCGGAAAAATTTTTGAGGAATTAGGTTTCAAGGGGCAGTCGGAGGGTGGTGCGATGGTCAGCGAGCACCATGCCAATTTTATCTTTAACAGGGGAGGCTCAACGGCAGAGGATGTGCTCACGCTTGCCGGGAGGATGAGAAGGGCGGCACTTGACAAGGCCGGAGCTGAACTCGATCTTGAGGTGCAGTGTGTCGGGCTGTTTGATGCCAAACTTCTTGCACTGTGTGGTGTCGGGTTTGTTGCTGATTCCAAAGAGCCTTCAAAGGGTTGGGTTGGGCTTTTGTGGCTTCCGGATGAAGATGTGAAACCGGCATCCGTTTTTCCACGTCTTCTCATGCAGGGCCCACTTGTCGGGTATTTCGCTCTTGATCGGGAATTTCCGTCGGGTATTTTTGTGGAGGTTGAGCAGTTGTGTTCGCTTGAGGAGGCTTCTGCCGCCCCCGAGGCGCCTTTTCTTCGCTGGACAACCCGTAGCCATGATCCAGCCCTCTTTTCAGTGAAGCCGCCTTCACGGATTCCTGCAGGAACCTTTACGGAGGGGTTATGGCAATACAGTGTCTCTGAACTCTTTATAGCCAGGGCGCATGGCGCGGGTTATCTGGAGTTTGAAATGACTCCTGATGGCCATTGGGTAGCACTGCGCTTCGACGCACCGCGCCAGCGATCGACAGGTTTTGAACTGCTTTCCGCTGAACCCTGGAGCCGTCAGGTGCGAATGGTGCAGGATAAGGATGGTTTTGGTATGGAGTTTAGCTGGCAATTGCTCAACCCATTTATCAGCGGACAGGTTATTGCGTTGCAGTGCGCTGCTTCTTCGGGGAGGGGGGAGTTTGGGCTGTTTCCCTGGTGGAATAGTCCCTCTTCACCGGCTGACTTTCATCAGCCGGATCAGTTTTTCAGGATGTTACTTCTCTGAGAGGATTAAAGATCGGCAGCAGGCATGCGGGAGACTTCGGCTGCGGTAAAGACCGGCCCCTCCTTACAGACATAGATCGATCCTACGTTGCAGCGTCCACACTTTCCCACCCCGCACTTCATGCGGTTTTCGAGTGTTGTATAGACATTTTTTTCTTCAAAACCAAGCTTTTTGAGCGAGATCAGGGTAAATTTGATCATGATCGGAGGCCCGCAGATGACGGCGATGCAGTTATCCGGCGAAGGAGCCGCCTGTTCAAGCACCGTGGGCACGAAGCCGATACGGTGTTTCCAGTCAGGTGATTCTCCTCCTGGATCAACGGTGAGGACAAGATCAACATCGTCTCGTTTTTCCCACTCTTCGAGTTCATGCTTGTAGACCAGATCAGCTACGGTACGGGCGCCATAAACGATGGTGATTTTGCCGAATTTTTCACGCTGGTCGAGGCATGACCAGATAACGCTCCGTGTCGGGGGCAGGGCTATGCCACCGGAAACAAAAATGAGGTTCTTGCCATAAAAACTTTCGATGGGAAAGCGGTTCCCGTAAGGTCCACGGAAGGTGACAAGGTCGCCAATGTCCGCATTCGCAAGGGCTGATGTCACCCTGCCCGACTGGCGGAAGGTGCATTCAATATAATCTTTACGGGTTTCAGGACTTGCGACGCAGAAGGTGCTCTCTCCTTCGCCGTAAACGCCGTAGAGCCCGAACATGCCTGTGCGGAATGTCTGTTTAAAATGCTCATGGTCGACCGGATTCTGAAACTCAAGTTTCAGAGTCCTTACACCGGGCGCTTCGTCGTGGCGGTCGACGATTTTCATGATGGCCGGCTTGTAGATGTTCTGATGCGCGCCTTGAATGTTTTCTGTCACGGTTTTAAGGTTGATATCGCTTGTAAAGTCTCGGTAATACCCATGTCAACCGGGCACTGGCGCGAGCATCGGCCGCACCCGCTGCAACTGTTAACGCTGAACTTGCTCGGGAAATAGTTGAATTTGTGCATGATACGCTGACGCCAGCGAGCTGATTGTGTTGCTCGGGGGTTATGACCCGAAGTGTGCATAGTAAAGAGAGCAAACGAACAGCTATCCCAGTTTTTTCTTCTGATCCCGCTGTAGGTATCGCCTTCATCCTGAAAGTCGAAACAGTGGCAGGTTGGGCAGAGGAAAGTACAGGAGGCGCATCCGATGCAGCGCATGGAGATCTCTTTCCAGAAGGAGCTGTCGAAGTTTGCAGGGTTCTGCAACCAGGCCACACAGGTGTCCAGATTGAATTTTTCAGCCACAACGACCGTCGGGGCGGCTGGCTCAGATCCCTCCTGGAGCAGGTCGGCTATCTGGCTGAATGCCTCGCGGCCACGGTCAGTAAGCTCTTCAACCAGCCAACCTTTGTTGTTCTGGAGAGGACGGAGCAGGACGTCGGAGCCTTTCGTGCTGTCGGGCACCAGTTTGAGTGAAGTGCACATGCAGAAATCGTCAGTCCTGGTGCATGCGATGCTTACAATAACAGTTTCATTGCGGCGCTGGAACCAGAACTCATCCTTGTAGTCCCAACCAAAAAGAGGATCGTCAATGGCTAACCCTGAAGCGTCGCAGGGCCTTGCGCCGAAGATGATTCTTTTTTCCGAGGGAGGCGCAAAATCTTTGGTGTCAATTGCCTGCTTTTTTATGGTGTACTCCAGCATCGGCTCAGTCTGGGGAAAAAAGAGTCCCTTGATTGAACGGTCGGGCAGCACCAGCCCCAAATCGAATTCCGCCGCTTTTTCAACCACGGCATAACTCGAAAAAGTCTCTTTTTTGACAGGCCCGATCACGGTAAGGCCCGCCTTACGCCACCGTGCGACACAATTGTCCAGTTTATCGCTTAAAAGAATTCTTGTCATGGGCGTTGGTTACTTAGAGAATGAATGTCTCGGAATCGTCCTTTTTGAAACTTGCAAGCACCGGCTCCTGAGTCTCGCTCATTCCGGCAAAGTGATCGAATGACCCAAGAACCTCCTGCGCCATCCTGGCGTTGATCAGGCGGAGTGGGATGTTGACCGGGCAGGCCCTGTCGCAGTTGCCGCACCCGACGCAACGGCCGGAGAGGTGAAATGCACGGACAATATTCCATTCAAAGTTACCCAGTGTATGCGATGAGGTGTTGACCCATTGTGGCTGATTGCAGTCTACAATACAGCGGCGGCAGTAGCACATGGGGCAAGCCTGGCGACAGGCGTAACATTTGATGCAGCGCGAAAACTCCGCCTGCCAATATGCGAAACGCTCTTTCGGATTCATTTGCTCAAGCTTGTCGATAAGCGGATTTTTGAGCACTTCAGGAGCACCTTCCTTTATTGATTCGATAAGCACTGAAAAATCTCCTGCAGTTTCGCCTTTCAAAGCGGTGACCTCTTGACCGGTAATATCAAATCCGAGAACGACGATCTGTTCGATGTTGAGCTGTGCCTCTGCAGCGAGGATATTGATGGTTCTGATTCCGTCGGGCTTCAGAAAGATGCCGACACGTTTTTCATCACTCAAGAGTCCTTCGGCAATCAGATAGCCTGAAAGGTTTGCGATGCAGGCGCTGTCGAGCAAAAGTTGGTCAGCCTCTTCAGGTGTGCGGATAAAGATCGGACGACGCCGGTCGGGAGTTGTGCCCGCTTTATAGCCGATAACCATCTTCACCGTGCCACTGGAGAGAAGTTCCTTTACCCTGGTTTTGTACTGTTCCTGTATAGTCATTGCCTGTTGTTTTTAAAGTGTCGCTGGCGCTTCAGTTTCCTTGATCAGCTCTTTGTATTGATCAAATGGGCCAAGTTTCCGGATATCTTCCGTGACGCTGTTCATGAATTCTGCAAATTTAGCACCTTCAGCAGCACTGATCCAAGAGAATTTTACCCGGTCAAGCGGAATGCCTGTAAACTCAAGAAGTGTACGAAAGACTGTCCACCTCCGGCGAGCATGATAGTTTCCATGGGTAAAATGGCAGTCACCAGGGTGGCAACCGCTCACCAGCACCCCGTCAGCCCCCTTCTGGAGCGCTTTAAGGATAAACATCGGGCTGATTCTTCCGGTACAGGGAAGACGGACGATGCGCACATTGGGTGCGTATTTCAACCGGCTTGTACCCGCAAGATCAGCGCCAGCGTAGGTGCAATAGGTGCAGACAAAAGCAACAATTTTTGGTTCAAACGGTTTACTCATCAGCATACTCCTGTAACAAAGTTCGGTTCATTCACGATTACAATGGAGCTCATCAGAGGCCCATCACTTCTGCAAAAATTTGTTGTTCGGTAAAGCCAGCCAGATCGAGACTGTTCGAGCGGCAGAAGGAGACGCAGGTGCCGCAACCCTGGCAAAGTCCGGGATTGACCGATGCAACACGTTTGATCACCTTTCCTGAACGGTCAAGAATATCTTTTTTATCAATGGCGTTATAGGGGCAGGCAAGAACACAGCCCCAGCATCCGGCGCAGGTGGCTTCATTGTTTGTGGCAACGACAGGTTCCCGCTCAAGTTTCTCCTTGCTGAAAAGGGCAAGAACCTTGCTTGCCGATGCTGAAGCCTGGGCAACCGAGTCAGGAATATCTTTAGGTGACTGGCATGCTCCGGCAAGGAAGACGCCTGCAGTAGATGATTCAACAGGGCGAAGCTTGAGATGTGCCTCATTGAAAAAGCCGTATTCGTCGTAACCGATGCCGACGACTTTGGCAAAATCCTTTGCATCCGGCTGAGGTACCATTGCGGTGGCCAGAACTACCATGTCGGCGGCAATAACAACAGGCTTACCGAGAAGCGTATCAACGCCTCTAACCATCAGTTTACCATTTTCCTCCCACACCTTGCTCACTCTGCCGCGCAGATATGATGCCTCATCATCCTCAATGGCCCTGCGGGTAAATTCATCATACCCTTTGCCTGCAGCACGAATATCCATGTAGAAAATATTTGATTTTCCTCCATGAACTTTATGGGCGTAGAGCATGGCATGTTTGGCAGTGTACATGCAGCAAATCTTGGAGCAGTAGCGCACTCCTTTTGAAGTGTCGCGCGAACCGGCGCACTGGATGAAGACAATCGTTTCGGGCTCTTTACCGTCGGAAGGGCGAAGAATTTTGCCTGACGTCGGGCCACTTGCGGAGGCAAGGCGCTCAAATTGAAGGCCGTTGATGATGTCCTGGTATTTTCCATAGCCATATTCGCCATAAACCGAGTTGTCCTGAACCTGGAATCCGGTGGCAACGACAATGGCACCTATTTCAAGGTCGATGAACTCATCCTGCATCTCAAAGTTGATGGAGTTGAGCTGACAGACCTTCTGACAAACTTTGCATTTGCCGTTCTTGAAGTAAGTGCAGTTTGCCTTGTCGATGATCGGTTTGTTTGGCACAGACTGGGCGAAAGGGGTATAGATGGCTGGTCGTTTACCAAGTCCGCAGTCAAATTCACTTGAAATCTTTTTGTTGGGACACTTGGTGATACAGTCGCCACAGCCTGTGCAACTCTCGGTGTCAACATAGCGGGCTTTCATCTTGACTTTGACATGGAAGTTGCCAATGTAGCCATCAACGCCCACCACTTCAGCGTAGGTGAGCAGCCGGATTTTCGGGTGCTGGGCCGCTTCAACCATTCTCGGCGTCATGATGCACTGAGAACAGTCAAGCGTCGGGAAGGTTTCCGACAACTGTGCCATGTGACCGCCAAGAGTTGGCTCACGCTCAACAAGAACAACCTCCTGCCCTGCGTTGGCAATATCAAGTGCCGCCTGGATGCCTGCAATTCCCCCTCCGATAACAAGCGCCCGGCGGGTTACTGGCACCTCAATTGATTTGAGCTTGTTGTTTCTTTTTACCTTCTCAACCATTGAACGGGTTATATCGGCTGCTTTTTCCGTGGCCATCTCCGGATCGGTGTGTACCCACGAGCACTGCTCACGAATATTGGCTATTTCGCACATATAGGGGTTGAGGCCAGCTTCAGCACATGCTTTGCGGAAGGTCGCTTCATGCATCCTTGGAGAACAGGCGGCAATAACGACACCGGTAAGGTTGTTCTCGCGGATTGCCTTTTTGATGCTCCCCTGCCCGGGGTCTGAGCAGAAATATTTATAATCGACAGCAACGGCAACGCCGGGGTGTTCCCCCATCGCGGCAGCGAGTTTTGTACAATCAACTTTTGCGCCGATATTTTCACCGCAATGACATATAAATACACCGATTTTTGCCATAGTACAATCTTTATAAGTATGAAGCTGCTGACCGAATGGTGCGAGGAGTACTGGATACTCCGTTCGCATTGAATGTGTAGTTCAATTCCTTGAAACGTCCTCTAAAATTTCGATACAAGATCGAGCGCTGGAACAAAATGCTCACCTACAGCAACTTCAGCGGGACTGGCGCCGCATGCAATGGCCACAAGCTCTGAAATGTAGTAAACCGGCATCTCCTTGACATCACCAAACCGTTTTCGCATGCTTCTCTGACGCATATCAAGGTTAGCCTGGCAGAGCGGGCAGGCGACGACAAAGGCTGCCGCGCCGTTTTCGGCTGCATTTTTTGCAATGGAGTGCGTCAGCTCTTCAACAAGAGGCTGTTGTGCAAGAGTAAGTCCGGCGCCGCAGCATTCAATCTTGAATGCCCAGTCAACGGGAGTGGCTCCAAGGGCAGCCATGATTGCTTCCATCTTGAGAGGGTTTTCAGGATCATCAAAACCCATCTCATCCATAGGGCGTACCAGGAGACAGCCGTAATAGCAGGCAAGAGAGAGTCCGGTGAGAGGTTTTTTAACCCTCTTCTTGATCTCTTCGGGATCCATTGCACCAAGAAGCTGGGTGACACCGATAAATTCAGCGGTACAGGTTGGCTCAATGCCGGTAAGAGAACGAACCTCCTGGCGAAGCTCGGGCGAATCCATGAGGCTTTTCCGGGTGGTCACCTGGCGATTTTGACAGGCAGCGCAAGGTGCAAGGACGATTTTCAGCCCCTGAGCATCGGCAAGAGCCTGATTCCTTGCAGGCAGCAGCACCGCAAGTTTGTGATTGGTGGCGTGAGCCGATGTTGCTCCGCAACAGTTCCAGTCCTCAATTTCCTTAAGGTTGAGGCCAAGCAGGGCGCACATTTTCTTGACAGAAATATCATATTCACGGGCAGTGCCGCTCAGCGAGCATCCGGGATAGTATCCGATGGTCATCCCTGGCGTGATGGTCAGCGGGGCTTTCGGAGTGAACTCCTTTTTTATGGGCTTACGTTTCGGGGCTAAAAGATGAGACTCTTTTTCGGAGGCTTCAAAAATTTTGGCAATCTGATCTTTTCCTTTTACACCACCTTTTCCGGTGAGGGTGTGCAGAGGGTTGATCTTTCCGCTCTTGATCATCTTGACACCAGAATCGACATCCTGAAGAAAAGATCTGGTGCGGAGTTTGTAACTGTTGACAAGAGAAAGCTCCTCCAGACGGCCATGCTTGCGCACGTTGTTGAGGAATGAGACGTGAAAAGCGGTAACAAGCTTTTTTGATTTGCTGTCCGACACAATACCCTTCTCAAGTGCAAGTGCCCTTAGAGAATCCATGGTGGCGGCAATATCCATATTCTGCGGACATCGTGAGGTACAGGTCATACAACCTACGCAGAACCAGAGCGCTTCACTTTTCATAGCTTCTTCTATGTAGCCAGCCTGGACGAGCCGCATGATTCGTGCGGGCGGGCTGTCCATGAATGCTCCTGCGGGGCAACCAGCGGTACATTTGCCGCATTGGTAGCAGCAGTTATAGTCATTCCCGGTGGACTTCTCAAGCTGATGCCTGAGTGTATCAATTCCTGTCATCTTGATATTTGACACGTGGTATATGTTAAATCTTGGAGCGGGAAGCGAAATGGAGCTAACGTACCATGATAATTAAAAAAAGATTAAAGTCAAAAAAATCAGGGATGTTTTTTTTTGCACGGTACTGGCGGGGAAAAAACAGTGAAGGCCATTGATATGATATTATTTTTTCTTATGATGCAGCGAGCTATCTTTTTTTCTGCATACAACAATTCTTTTCTGTACCTGACTATGTTTGATGAAATTGAGTTTGACAAGATCAAGCGCCTGCCCAAGTATGTCTTTGCTGCGGTCAATGAACTGAAGATGGCGGAACGGCATGCCGGTGAGGATGTTATCGATTTTTCCATGGGCAATCCTGATGGCCCGACGCCTCAGCATATTGTTGATAAACTGGTAGAATGTATCAATAAACCCAGAACCCACGGTTATTCGGTTTCAAAAGGTATCTACAAGCTTCGCGGTGCGGTGGGCACCTGGTACAAGCGCAAATACAATGTTGACCTTGATCTCGATCGGGAAGTTGTGGCGACCATGGGCTCAAAAGAGGGCTATGTGCATCTGGTGCAGGCCATTACCAACCCTGGCGATCTAGCCATGGTACCGGATCCCTGTTATCCAATTCATTCACAGGCGTTTATTCTTGCCGGCGGCAATGTCCATCGCCTGAAACTTGAACTGAACGACGATTTAACCCTTGATGAAGAGGGCTTCTTTACAAATATCGAGAAGGCGTTGCGTGAATCTTCTCCAAAGCCAAAGTATCTGGTGGTGAATTTCCCGAATAATCCCACCACAGCGACTGTTGAACTTCCCTTTTACGAGAAGCTGGTCGATATCGCCCGCCAGGAGCGCTTCTACATTATCAGCGATATTGCTTATGCAGAATTGACTTATGATGGCTATATCACCCCATCCATTCTCCAGGTGCCAGGAGCCAAGGATGTTGCGGTTGAAAGCTACACCCTCTCGAAAACCTACAACATGGCAGGATGGCGTGTCGGGTTTATGGTAGGGAATGCAAAACTGATCGGCGCGCTCGAAAAAATCAAGAGCTGGCTCGATTATGGCACCTTTACCCCAATCCAGGTTGCCTCAACCATTGCTCTTACTGGAGACCAGAGCTGCGTTCACGAGATTTGCGAGGTCTATCGCAAGCGGCGCGACGTCATGGTCAAAAGCTTTGCCAATGCCGGTTGGCCGGTTGTCACTCCCCGTGCAAGCATGTTTGTCTGGGCTCACATTCCGGAACCCTTCCGCCACCTCGGCAGTCTTGAGTTCAGCAAAAAGCTGCTCAGCGAGGCAAAAGTCGCCGTCAGCCCCGGTATCGGGTTTGGGGCTTATGGAGATGACTACGTTCGTGTTGCCATGATTGAGAACGAAGAACGCATCCGCCAGGCAGCACGGAATATCAAGAAGTTTTTGCGGGAGTAACAGTTATAGCAAGCAGATGTGACCAATCAGCGAGGTATTCCGAATTCTTTCGGACCGTACCGGCAGAATGAACGCATGAATTGTCACGTGTAAAAAATGTCATTTCGACGAACGCAGTGAGGAGAAATCTTAATGTGGAATAAGGAAGATTTCTCGATGACGCTGGAAATGACAGGTTGTCTTAAACTTGAAATGACATGAGAACTACTCGAACACTTCGGCGTCGCCCACCGAACTATGAAAATCTGCCTCCGCAAAGGTTTTCAATATTGAAGGGAAGGATGAAGCTCATTGATTCCAGGCTATTGGCAAATGTTACATGAACATCAAGGGTAATTTGGCTTTTCCTTTTCCACCTCAAATATCTCCCCGATAGCCTGCGGAATGGTGTCAACCACCATCCCTGACGATACAAGGCTGGCAACATCGCTTGCGAGGTCCCCAGCGCGGCCATGAAACCATGACGCAGCGGCTGCGGCATTGACGAGGTCAGCGTCTTTTGCGACAAAGGCGGCAATCATGCCGGAGAGCACATCGCCGGATCCTGCGGTGGCCAGCGCTTCGGTGCCGCTGGTGTTGAGCAGTGTCGGGCCATCTGCGGAGGCAATGACGGTGGGATTGCCTTTCAGCAGCACGGCTACTCCATGCTGACGGGCAAAGAGTTGGGCGGTTTCAATCGGGTCTGAAGCAATCTCTTCAGTGGGAATGTTGGTGAGACGGCTGAACTCTCCATAATGGGGCGTGAGCAGGACGTTGTTGCATTGGCCGAGGGCATCCGAAAGTCCAATGGCTGAGAGTGCGTGGAGGGCATCGGCATCCAGAATCAGCGTTTTGTCGGTGATATCCGAGCAGGCGAGCAGCTCTTTGACCAGCGTGATCGTCTCCCCGTCACGCCCTAGGCCACATCCAATCAGGATAACATCTGCCCAGCGAGCTTTTTCGGAAATGGCGGTGATATCTCTGCCGATGACCACCGCTTCCGGCACGGCAAGATGCATGGTGTTGGCAAGCGAGATTGGCACAGAGAGGCAAACGTATCCAGCACCGGTTTTCACGGCAGCTTTTGTTGCAAGAATCGCAGCGCCAACCATCGAAGAGTGCTCGGTTTGCGAACCGGCAATGATCAGCAGCTTGCCGTTGGTATGCTTGGCGCTTGATGGTTCGCGCAGGACAAACTGTTCGGTGGCAAACTCCTGGTCAATCAGCAGGCATGAGGATGGCTCAACCAGAAAACGGGGAATGGAGATCTCCGCCACGTGGATCTCGCCGCAGCAGTTCGGGCCCTCATTCAGGTAAAAGCCACGTTTCAAAAAGGCCATGGTTATGGTCACATCAGCCTGAATGGCCGGAGTGGATGAGCAACCGGTAGAGGCGTCAAGGCCTGAGGGGATATCGAGGGCGATGGTCATGGAGCCTCTCTCATCACGAAGCGTATTGAGCAGTTCAATGCCGTCAGAAAGGGGAGAGGCAAGCTCCATGCCGGGTTTGCCGAGGCGAAGGCCGGTGCCAGTCATGGCATCAACCAGGATATCGTAGTGGCTCTCCTCAATAAATGGCAGAGCTTGATCAAGGCTGGTAAAAATGCGCAGATTGGTCAGATGCTCTTCATAAGCCTGCAAAATGGCAAGCCCTTCGCGATTCACCCCTTGCAGAACACTCTCCGGGTAGAGCAGCACAAGATCAACCGAAGCCTCATGATTAAGCAGATGGCGGGCAAGCACAAAACCATCTCCGCCATTGTTGCCTTTGCCGCAGAGGATAAGAACGGTGGCATCGGCAATATCCTTGTCGAAGCTCTCGTTGATTATCCGAAAAGCTTCACGCCCGGCCAGCTCCATAAGGCGGGTTTCGCCCATAAGGAGCTGCTCAATTGCCGCCTTGTCGGCTCTTTGCATCTCTTGAGAAGTGAGTACAGGTTGCATAGAGGTCTGTTTTTAGGGATTCTTCGCTTTGCTCAGAATGACCAATTCAAAATCTTACAATTCATCAAGGTGCAGAGCATGTTCCAGAGAATGGTAGTAAGCCTCCGCAAGCTCATCAATGGTGAAGCTCACAATCTCCCTGTTGTTGATGGAGATTGATGCTGCCCGTTCCGCGACGGTGCCAATAGCCTGAAGAGGGATCTGGTGCTCAAGCGCCGCTTCTGCCACTTTCCTGATTTTATCGGGAGCAATGCTCAGGAGTACTCGCCCCTGCGCTTCAGAGAAAAGCTGCTGCTGAATCCGGAGAGGAGTGTTCTCGGCATCTTCAAGATTGACAATAAAGCCAAGTGGAGCCTCCGCATTCATGATACCTTTTTCTGCCAATGCTACAAAAAGACCGCCATCAGAGATGTCGTGGGCCGAATGGACGAGTTTCTGTTCAGCCAGAGAGACCAGGAATCGCTGAAGATTGGTTTCGTGCTCAAGATCGACAGAAGGGGAGTTCTGACCGGGGGTGCCATACTGCATAACAAGGTACTCTGAACCGTCAAGCATCAGCTCGGGATCGCCAGCCAACAGAATAAGATCACCGGCATTGGTAAAGGTTGAGCCGACAAGATTATCGATGTCGTCAAGCAGGCCGATCATACCGATAGTAGGGGTTGGATAGATGGCGGTACGAACGCCGCCAATAAACGTTTCGTTGTAGAAGCTGACGTTGCCACCAGTAACCGGTGTGTTGAAGGCGCGGCACGCTTCGCCCATGCCTCTGACCGACTCCTTGAACTGGAAGTAAACCTCCGGTTTGTGGGGATTGCCGAAATTAAGGCAGTTGGTGATGGCCAGCGGTTTTGCGCCCGAGCAGGCGATGTTTCTCGCACATTCGGCCACAGCAATTTTGCCCCCCGCCAACGGGTTGAGATAGACGTAACGGGCATTGCAGTCGGTTTTCATGGCGAGTCCCTTCTTTGTCCCCTTGATGCGGATGACAGCGGCATCGGTGTGGCCTACAGGAGTCACCGTATTCGTTTGCACCATGGAGTCATACTGGCGATAGACCCACTGTTTGCTTGCAATATTGGGGCGTGAGAGGAGTTCAAGGCTCAGGGCATTGAACTCGAGGGTGTTGTCGTCTGCAAACTCTGCCACCGGCGTTACCGGCTTTTTTTCGATAGCTTCACGGATATAGACCGGCGCGCCTCCTCCAAGCACGAGCGATTCGGCTGGAATTTCGGCAACAATGGCTCCGTGATGAAAAACTCTCAGGAGGTTGTCGTCAGTGACCCGTCCGATGGTGACCGCCAGAACATCCCATTTTTCATACACCTCAATAATCTTCCCTTCAAATCCTTTTTTTGCCACAATAAGCATTCGCTCCTGCGATTCGGAGAGCATGATTTCGTAGGCGCTCATTCCCGCTTCACGAATCGGCACAAGATCAAGATCAATCTCGATGCCGCCTGAGCCGGTTTTTTCAATGCCTCTGGCGCTCATTTCGGAGGTTGAACTGGTGATTCCAGCGGCACCCATATCCTGCAGGCCAACCACATAACCGGTGGCAATGGCCTCAAGTGTGGCCTCAAGGAGCAGCTTTTCGGCAAAGGGATCGCCAACCTGAACACTGGGGCGTTTGTCTTCCGAGGCTTCGCTGAGATCCTCCGAGGCGAAGGTTGCGCCGTGAATGCCGTCCCTTCCCGTGGAGGAGCCGACAATCAGCACAGGATTGCCTTTGCCGAGCGCGGTGGCGCTGACAGTTTTGTGGTGTTCGACAATACCGACAGACATGGCATTGACCAGCGGGTTGCCAGTATATCCCTCTTCAAAATAGATTTCTCCACCGACGGTTGGCACGCCGAAGGAGTTGCCGTAATCGCCTATGCCACGCACAACGCCATCAACCAGATAGCGGACATGAGGATCTTTCGGTGAACCGAATCGCAGCGAGTTGAGCGAGGCAACCGGACGAGCGCCCATGGTAAAGATGTCGCGGTGAATGCCGCCAACACCTGTCGCTGCTCCCTGATAGGGCTCAACGGCAGAGGGGTGGTTGTGTGACTCAATCTTGAAGGCCACGGCAAGGTTGTCGCCGATATCAACAAGGCCGGCGTTCTCCTCGCCTGCCGAGGTGAGCACGGCGGCCCCTTCACGAGGAAGGGTTTTAAGAACAGCTATGGAATTCTTGTAACTGCAGTGCTCAGACCACATGACGGAGAAGACCCCCAGCTCGGTAAACGAGGG
>SESH01020712.1_pt1 | contig 14477 bp, 8 predicted proteins | sample 3171561 | NCBI WGS metagenome assembly SESH01 (sample SAMN10866947, study PRJNA518727) | freshwater metagenome | biome: subpolar coniferous forest; feature: holomictic lake; material: water; isolation source: holomictic Lake 442 2011 16.5 m and 2014 13 m | place: Canada: near Kenora, Ontario
GCCGGACTTCTCCCGCACCCGCTGCCGGAGGCTCTTGGTGAGCTTCTTGTGGTGGGACTTGTGCTGTTGCTGCGCCGACCGGTCGATCCGCCGCACTTCGTGGGCGGTGGCGCGGCCCAGCCGGAGGAAACTTTGCCAGCGGGCGAGTTCCAGGGAACCGTCGGCGAGGGCGGCCTGCACGGCGCAACCGGGCTCCACGGTGTGGCTGCAGTCCCCGAAGCGGCATTGGCGGGCGAGCGTGGCGACATCGGCGAAGGCGGCATCGACCCCGGCCCCGGCGTCCCACGGCTGGATTTCCCGCATGCCGGGGGTGTCGATCACAATAAAACCGCCGGGGGCGACGAGCAGCTCGCGTTGCGTCGTCGTGTGCCGGCCCTTGCCGTCGACGTCGCGCACTTCCTGGGTGTCCTGGAGTTTTTCGCCGACCAGCCGGTTGATCAGGGTGGACTTGCCGACCCCGGACGAACCCAGCAGGGCGATGGTGGAACCAGGGGTGAGGTAGGGGGCGAGGTCCTTCAGGCCGCGCCGGGTGTGTGCGCTGACGATAAACACCGGCACCGAGGGCGCGACGGTGGCAATCTCGGCCCGCAGCGCCGCCGAGTCATCGTCGGCGAGATCGGCCTTGTTCAACAAAATGACCGGCTGCGCCCCGCTGGCCCACGCGGCGGCGAGGTAGCGTTCCAGGCGATGGAGGTGATAGTTGCCGTCGAGGGCGCTGACGAGGAACACGGTGTCGACGTTGGCGGCCACGACCTGCTCGATCTCCTCCTGTCCGGCGGCCTTGCGGGAAAACTTGGTCCGGCGCGGGAGGATGCCGTGGATGTGCACGCGGGCCTCCTCGCCCGCCTGGGGCGTGACTGCCACCCAATCGCCAATGGCGGGAAAGGCGGCCTGCGAGGCGGCGGTGTTGATGAATTTGCCGGAGCACGAGCCGAGCTTGGCGCCAAATTCGCCGGTGACCTCGAAGTAGCCCTTGAGCTCGAGCGTGACGCGCCCGGGCTGGCAACCATCCGCCGCGAAGGGCGCGAAGGCCGTCGCGAAAGATTCATTCCAGCCGAGTTCAGCAAGCGTCATGCAATTTCCAACCTGACATGGGGTCCCGGGTACGTGCAACGCCACGTTTTTTACTGTTAGCGAAAATTTCGCTACGCAATCAATCGCGGCATCGTCGCCTCACTCCCCGCCCAGCAATTTCGACCCATCGGGGCCTGCCCGCCAGAACAGTGCCGTGTGTCCGACCGCGCCGACGCACAGGCCTGGAGCTTGGGCCTCAATCTGGCTGATCAAGGCGGCGCGCTCGTGGCGATCCGCGCCCTCAAAGCGCAACTTGACCAGTTCCCGGCTGCCCAGCAGGCGGTTCAGTTCGGTCAAGAACGCCGGGGTCAGCCCCTGTTTGCCGAGCCGAATGGCGTCGGGCATCGTCTGGCCGAGACCACGCAGTTTGGTTTTCTGGGCACCGGTGAGCAACGGAAGGGACATGGCACGAGGCATGACAGGTGGAAGGCCCGGATTGAAAGCAGGAAATGAGTAAAACCCCCTGCAATCCATGCTTGGCTAATGCCAAGGGATGCAGAGTACCGAAATCGGCGAGGACTATCATTATGACATGCTAACGGTTACCCTTCCTGCCCCGGGTAGTCAGACGACTGCGAAAGCCCGTCCCCTGACGACGTTATCCTATGCGTCGGCCCCGACCGCTGGCCGCCCTGCAGCCCCCTTTGTCTCCCATTTGCACTATTATGGGATACCCCCGCCACCGCGCATCCCGTGGCTGGCGATGCTGTTTTCGGCGGCGCTGCATGCCGGGCTGATTGTCGGATTTTCGTACAAATCCCCGCCGCCGAAACGAGTCGTGGTGGACGATGCCCCGCTGGCCATGCTCATGATGCCGGATTTGAAGGAGGATGAGGAGGACAAGCCCAAGGAGCTGAATGACGATGAGCCGATGGAAGCTCCGAGTGTCGCGGTCCCGATGCTGGCGGACATCCCGGTCCTGGTGCCGGTTGACGCGGCTTTCACCCAGCTCCGCGATCTCACGGTGCCGACCAAGATCGAGGGGGCGACGAGTGGAGTCATCTCCATCCCGCTTCACATCCAACGCGGGGCGCCGGACAGCAGCGGGATCAAGGACCTCTTCAACATCGGCGACCTGGACCGCCGGCCGGAGCCCATTGTCCAAAACCCGCCGACGTTTCCCTTCGAGCTGAAGAAGGATGTTACATCCGCGCGCGTGCAACTGGGCTTCATCGTGACGTCGAAGGGTGATGTCATCATGGTCTATGTCATCTCCAGCACGCATCGCGGCTTCGAGCGTTCTGCCTTGGAGGGGGTGGCGAAATGGAAATTCAAGCCGGGGATGCGCAACGGCAAGAAGGTGAACACCCGGGTGCAGCAGGCGATCGATTTCCTGGTGGAGGACGCCAATTAGCCTGATCGGGTCGCGGCGGGCCTTTGGGGATTGAAATGCCCGCGTCTCTCTGGCCGATTGCCACCGTGCAACGGACAAGGTGCCTCCTCCCGATCTGGATCATGGCCCTTGGCCCCTGGGCGGTCCTCGGCCTGGCCCAGGCGCCGGCGCCGCGCCCGGCCCGTGATCCGGGTCCGGTGCTGGCCACGGCGACCGATTCGGAGCTGACGGACGGGGAGGAAGTCTGGGAATCCGCGCAGCAGGCCCTGGCCAAGGCCGGGACCGAGCCCGAGGCGCTGCACGCCCTCGTGACGGTGGTGAATCTCCAGCGGCGCCGGGGTGATTACCCGGCGGGCCTGGCCGGGGCGCGCGACGGCCTGGCGCGGGCGAAGGCCCTCGGCGACGCGCGCCTGCAGGTGGATTTTCTCTACCTGCTGGGCCGGCTTTACTGGAACCTGACCGACTATCCCCACTCGCTCGAAAATCACCTCGCGGAACTGAAGCTTGCCCAGACGCTGGCCGATGCCTCGCTGCTCGCCCGCACGCACGGCGGCCTTGGGCTGACCTACCAGCGCTATGGGCGCAACGAGGACGCCTTGCAGCACTTCAAGCTGGGCCTGGAGTATGCGGGCCAGGCGGGGGACGGCCGGATGCGCGCCAGCCTGCTGAACAGCCTGGGCAACTATCATCTCAGCGTCGGGAATCACGAGCAGGCGGCCGCCATCCACGAGGAGGCGCTGAGAATCCGGGAAGGCTTCGGCAACCGCCGCGCCATTGCCGAGTCGCTCACCAACCTCGGGATCATTGCGGATGCCCGGGGCGATTCCGCCACCGCGCTGGATTATCTCCAGCGGGCACTCATTTCCTTCGAGGCGCTGAAATACCGGCGCTACATCGCCAACACGCACCGCCGGCTGGCCATGGTGCTGCGGAAGGCCGGCCGGGCCGCGGAGGCGCTCCCGCACCTGACGGTGGCGCTCCAGATCGCGGGCACCCTGGAAAGCGCCGAGGTGCTCGCCGACCTTTACCAGGAGTTTGCGCTGAATGCCGAGGCGCGGGGCGACTACGCCGCGGCCCTCGACGACCAGCGGAAATTCACCGCCGCCACCGAGCAGATCCGCGGGGAACAGGACCGGCTGCGCATGAGCGAACTGCGGGCGCGCTACGGCGCCGAGCAGCGCGAACTGGAGATCACCCTGCTCAAGCGCGACCAGGAGTTGCAGCACGCCGAGCTCGCCCGCCGGCGATCACAGACCTGGGCCTTGGTGGCCAGCCTGGGCGGAGGCGTCCTGTTGCTGGGCGCCATCATCATGCTGCAACGCTATCGCCTGCGGGCCGAGCGGCGCCTGCACGCTGTCACGGAGCACGCCCGCGAGCGGGCCGAGGCGGCGGAAAGGCTGAAGTCGCGCCTGCTGCAGATCGCGTCCCACGACCTCAAGGTGCCGCTGACCGCGCTCAACGCGACGGCGGGCCTGATTGGCCAGGATCCCGGCGATGCCGCCGCGGTCCGCCGCCTGGCCGGCGGCATCCAGGCGGACACGGCGCGCATGCGCAGCCTGGTGCGGGATTTTCTCGACGCGGCGGCGATGGAGGACGGCAATCTCCAATTGAACGCCACCGAGCATGATTTGGCGGCGATCGCCCGCAGCGCGACGGACAGCCTGATGGCGGTGGCTGCGACTAAAAATCAGCGGCTGGTTTTCCAGCCGGCCCCCGCCGCGCTGCCGCCCGTCAATGCCGATGGCGACCGGCTGCGGCAGGTCTTCGACAACCTGATCGGCAACGCCCTCAAGTTCACGCCACCGGGCGGCGCCGTGACGGTGGCGCTCGGCGAGGGCGCGGGCTGGGTGCACGCCGAGGTGCGGGACAGCGGCCCGGGTCTCGGCCCGGCGGATTTCGCGAAGATCTTCGCCCCTTTTCAAAAGTTGTCCGCCCGCCCGACAGGCCCCGACGAGGACTCGACCGGTCTCGGCCTGTTCATTGCGCGCGAATTGCTCACGCTGCAGGGCGGGCGTCTGGAGGTCCAATCACTGCCCGGCCATGGCGCGGTCTTCCGGGTGTTGTTGCCGGCCGCGGCGCCGCCCAGCGCGGGGTGAAATCTGCATTCCGACCGGAGGTTGCCCGGGGCGTTTTGGTGGGGGCGGTTGCCCCCAACCGCCTTCCGTCGGCCGAAGACCTTTGAGGGCAACGGCCCCTACCCATTTCCAGTTATCACCGGACGGTGGTATAAATTCCTTTGCCGGCTCACCCCAGCCCGTTGCGTAGGCACCAGCGGACCAGGGTCGGCACGTCGTGCAGGTCGAGCTTGGCGAGGATGCGCGCGCGGTGCTTCTCCACGGTGCGCGGGCTGAGCCCGAGCTGGTCGGCGACTTCCTTCGAGACGAGCCCCCGTGCCACCAGGCGCACCACTTCCTGCTCCCGCTCGGACAGGACGTCGGCGCCGGCGCGCGGCAGGGCCGGTTCGCTGGCCAGGGAGGAGGGCACCGGCGGCGGCACCGTGGCGGAAAAAAACATCCCGCCTTCGAGCACGCACTGCACCGCCCGGTCGATCTGCTCGAGCGGGGAATTCTTGTCCACAAAGCCGGCGACACCGAGCGACACCAGTTCCGCGGGCAACTGGGCCTCCGGATGGGCGGTCAGGATGACCACCTTGGTGGTGAGGCCCCGCTGGCGCAGCGCCCGCACAATGTCGCGTCCGTCCATGTCCCGCAGGTAGAGGTCCGCAATCAGCAGATCGGGCGGTGCAGCCAGGCAGGCGGCCAAGGCGTCGCGTCCGTCGCCGAAATCGAGCAGGGTGCCCGGCTGGAAGCGACGCTGCAGTGCATCCTTCAGCAGCCCGCGAAACGTCGCTGTGTCATCGACAAGGACGAACCTCAGGGCAGCGGCGAGGGGCGGGGTGGACATGACAATGCTCAGCAGAGGGATGTCCCGGCACACTGCAAGACCGGGCTGCATTACGTAGAAGTACGCCATGCCAGTGGCTAGGCCCCCACCTAGGCGGGAAGATTCGATCACAGTAGAGTGATACTAGTTACCCCCTTGCCTTGGATCCGTTCGACTCCTCCTACGGCAGGTCCCTGCAATTCTTGAACCCCACCGTCTGTCTCGCATGAAGTTATTCCGCCACCTCTGGGTCGCGCTTGGCTTGATCTGTTTGAGTGGGTCGCTGCGTGGCGCGGCGCTGGGGGATCGCGGCAGTTTCCTTTTTACCCAAGGGGGACACCAGCTGAAGGTCTGGCATTATCGCCCGGCCGCCGCCCTGGCGGACGCCCCGGTGCTGTTTGTCCTGCATGGCGTCGGGCGCAACGCTGAGGATTATCTGAACGACTGGATCGAACAGGCCGACCAGTACAAATTCCTGCTCGTCGTCCCGGAGTTTTCCAAGGCGGAGTTCCCCGGGGAGGAGGCCTACAATTCCGGCAATCTTTTTGATGCGGCGGGCCGGCTGCGGCCGCAGTCAGAGTGGTCTTTCAGCATGATCGAGCCCATCTTCGATCGCGTGCGCACCGAGCTGGGCAGCCGGCGGGCCGATTACCTGATCTATGGCCACTCGGCCGGCGCACAGTTCGTGCACCGCTTTCTGTATTTTGTGCCGGAGGCGCGAGTCACGCGGGCCGTTGCGGCCAATGCCGGCTGGTACATGCTGCCGGAACTCGGCACGGATTTTCCCTACGGACTGAAGGGCGCACCGGCGGACGAGGCGGCGTTGCGCACGGCCTTGGCCCGCCCCTTGGTGGTGCTGCTCGGCGAATCCGATACGGATTCCGAGCATGTTTCCCTGCGCCACACCCCCGGGGCCGATGCCCAGGGCCTTTACCGTTTTGCGCGCGGCCAGTATTTCTTTGCCCACGCCCAGGCGACCGCCCGGGCCCTGGCGGCCCCGTGTCACTGGAGCCTCGTGACCGTGCCGGGTATTGCACATGTCAACAAGGCCATGGCACCCTTTGCCGCCCGTCAGTTGTTTCCGGAATAATTTTTTGTTAAACCCCCAACACCCATGAGCCAACCTGCCTCCCTCCTGCGCCGAAGCCGCGGTGCCGCCCTGCTGGCGGCCACCGTTTTCGCCCTGACCCTCCACGCCCAGCAAGCCGTCACCCCGCCCGCCCCGCCGGCTCCGCCGGAGGAGGACAAGGTCATTCACCTGGATCGGTTCACCGTCACGGGCTCGAACATCCGGCGTCTGGACGAAGAGAAGACGCTCCCCGTCACCGTCATCAACCTGGAGGCGATGGAGGTCCGCGACGCGTCCCAAGCCTCCGACCTGCTTACCTCCCTGCCGCAGGTGACCGGCCTCCCGGGCAACGAGACCGCGACCCTCGGGGCCACGGCGCGCGGCGACAACGCCACGATCTCGCTGCGCGGCATTCCCTCCAGCAACACCCTGGTGCTGTTGAACGGCCGCCGGCTGCCCCCGCATCCCATCAGCCAGTCCGAGGCCGGCGTGCCCACGCTCTCGACCAACGTCAACCAGCTGCCGAGCCGCGGTCTCGACCGCATTGATGTCCTGCGCGACGGCGCCTCCTCGATCTATGGCACGGATGCCGTCGCCGGCGTCGTCAACTACCGCACGCGCCAGAGCTTCCGCGGCACGGAACTGCAGCTGCGCTACGGCCAGACAAACCACTCGGACGGGCAGGAATACCGCGCGACCCTGACCCACGGGCTGGACTTCGCCGCCGGCAAGGGCCGGGCGATGTTCACCCTCGATTATTACAGCCGCGAGGCGATGTTCGCCCGCGACCGGGATTTTTCCGCCGAGGCCGACAACAGCTATCGCGCGCCGGCGCCCTGGAACGTCTCGACCAACACCACCTTCAACCTTCGCTCGGCCACGACCGAGTACGGCAATTACCTGCTCGGCACCATCACGGCCACGGATGCCTATGGCACCGTCACCACCTTCGCCGGGGCCCGCCCGAGTGGCGTGCCTTCAACCCTGGCCGCCAGTTCCGGGATATTCTTCCTCGCCCCGAATGGGTCCGGGGGCGTGCAGTTTCTCACCGCCACGCCGAGCCGGGCCGGGGTCACGCATGACTACTACTGGAACAACAACGCGTATCGTGTCATCCAGCCCGAGGCCAAGCGCACCAATCTCTATGCCAGCGCCGAGTATGATCTCAGCAGCCGGCTGACGCTCTTCGGGGAAATGAGCTATTACCGGGGAAATTCCCTGACCATTCGCGAGCCCGACGGCATCACCCAGAGCACGGACGGCTTCATCATCGTGCCCTCGACCAATCCCTACAATCCGTTCGGCACGCGCTTCTGGTCGACGACCGGTGCGCCCAACACCGACGGCACGCCCCGCCTCACCGGCACGCCCTCCGCGGTCTCGATCACCAACAAGCGTCTCACCGACCTGATGTCCCGCACCGCCACGATCAACGACACCATTTATCGCGGCGTCGCCGGCCTGCGCGGCAAGATGTTCGACACGTGGACGTGGGAAAGCGCCCTGCTCTACGCCCAGGCCAAGGTGGGGGACGACGAGGAGGGCCCGAGCCGGAAGAGCCTGATCAAAAATGCCATCAACCAGACCGACCCGGCGCTCGCCTTCAATCCCTTCACGCGCAACTTCGCCGTGCAGGGCGGCACGCTCGTGGTCACGGGCAATTACGTGAATCCCGAAAGCGTGCAGTCGACCTTCCGCTCCAAGTTCCTCCGTGAGGGCATCACCGATCTGACCAGCGGGGACGTGCGCGCCTCCGGCGACCTGCTGTCCATCTGGGGCGGCAACGCCATCGGGGCGGCCGTCGGCGCTGAGCTGCGCTTTGAGGGCTACGACGACATGCGCCCGGCCTACGCCGGCCTCAATCCGGCGGGTTCCGGGCTCGATCTGTCGACGAACGACTTCCTCGGCTTCTCGCCCAACTCCGACACCCACGGCACCCGCCATGTGATCGCCGCCTACGCCGAGGCCGTGGCCCCGCTCGTGGGCAACAAATTCCGCCTGCCCCTCGTGTACTCGCTCGAGGTCTCCGCCTCCGCCCGCTTCGAGAGTTACTCCGACTTTGGCGACACCACCAAGCCCAAGTTCGGCGTCAACTGGCGGCCGGTGAAGTGGGTGATGGTGCGGGGCTCCTACAACGAGGGCTTCCATGCCCCCAATCTGGCGCAGCTCTTCACCGGGACGCTCATTCGGACCGTGACGGGCAGCACCGACACCTACCGCAGCCCGGTGACGGGCCTGACCACCGATGGGCCCTCGAACCGCCGCAGCGTGGCCGCGGGTAATCCCGACCTCCAGCCGGAGGAAGCCAAGGGCAAGTCCGCCGGCATCGTGATCGAGGTGCCCGAGGTCAAGGGTCTTTCCCTCGGCGTCGACTACTGGGAGATCGCCCAGACCAACGTGATCGCCGCCTCGGGTTCGATTGCGGACGACAACCAGGCGCTCAATGTCGCCACCCAGGCCGCCCTCGCCTCCGGCCAGAACATCGCGAGCATCGACCTGGGCTCCGGCACGCCGAGCTACCAGGGTGACGGCTCGGTGGTCCGCCTGGCGGTCACGCAGGCTGACCGCGACGCCTTCGCGCTCTTCAATTCCACCCGCCCGGCGTCCAACCAGAAGGCGGTGGTGGGGGCGATCGACATCCTGCGCACGACGTACTTCAACAAATCGTCCCAGTATGTCAGCGGGCTCGATTTCGACCTGACTTACCGTTTCCCCAAGACGGCGCTGGGGAATTTCACCTTCAACACCACGTGGACCAAGTTGATTGATTTCCATGCGTACAATGCCGCGGGGGCGTCGCGGACCGAACTGCTGTGGACCAACTCCGCCTCCGTCGGCGGGGCGACCCCCAAGTGGCGCGGCGGCGCTTCACTGACCTGGCGGCGCCAGGCCTGGACCGCGGGCTTCTCCGCCTACTACATCGGCGATTACAGTGACAGCGGTGCGACGACCACCCAGACGATCGCCGAGTCGCTCGGCTCGCCGAAGTACATCGTGCCGGTGTTCACCAACGGCTCCACGGTCTACCGCTACCGGGTGAATGACTCGATCAGCTACAACGCGAGCGTCTCGTACAATCTCCACACCAAGAACAAGTGGACGAACGACATGACCATCCGCGTGGGCGTGGTCAACCTCTTCAACGCGCAGCCGCCGCTCTCCAGCGACTCGCGCGGTTACGACCCCGCGGTCTACAACCTGATGGCCCGCGGCCAGTCCTGGTCCCTCCAGCTCACCAAGAAGCTGTAATTTGCCGGCCCACAACACCGGTTGGCTGCCAACCGGGATCGCGGCATCGCCCGAACGCGGGGCGATGCCGAAGCCGGGCCTCGAACCCGACAGGCAAGGACGCCTGTCGCTACGCAATAATCTGAATTCAGGAAACAGCTGACCCCAGCGATTCCCGCCCATGTCCGAATCTCCGCCGCCGCGCCCCTCGACCGAAGCTGGCCTCACCGCCAGCAAGCGCTTGCTGGCGACCTGCGTGCTGCTCGTCGCGGGCGCCAGCTTTTTGGCCTCCCAGATCCAGAGTTCGTGGGGGCGGGTGCAGGTCATGGACCTCAAGATCCCGACGCAGAACGGGCAGTGGCTGGTGGCGGACCTCTTCCGTCCGCGGGCGGTGACGCACGAGCATCCGGCCCCGCTCGTCGTCGTGGTCCCGGGCTTCCAGCGTTCCAAGGAAGCGCTGGGCAACATCTCCCTCGAGCTGGCGCGCCGCGGCTTCGTGGTGATCGCGATCGATCCTTACGCGCAGGGCGGCTCAAGTTCCTCCACCAACCCGCAGTCGGCGACCACGGAGGGCTACGGCTTGTTCGCCGTGGTGGATTATGCGGCCAACACCGGCAACCTGGACTACATAGATAAAACCAAAATCGGGGCCACGGGCCACTCGGCCGGCGGCAATGCCGTGCTGCAGGGGGCCAGTTATTTTGGACAGGAAGCCGCCCAGTCGGGCCGGCCGAGCAAGCTGCATTCGGTCTTTGTTTCCGGTTATGCGCTGTCCCTCACCGCCAAGGTGCTGAAAAATGTGCGCTCCAACGTCGGGCTCAGCTATGCCTTCTACGATGAGGGCGCCTATCGCAATGAATTGAAAAACGGTGATATGCGTCGGGCGCCCGAGGCGCTGCGGCTCGTCAATTCCCCGGCGGGCCGCGGGGGAGCGCCCGTGACGGAAGTCCAAATCGACCGCTACTATGGCGACGGGGAGGCGCGCAGTCTTCGGGTGATCCACAACGAACGGATCATCCATCCGTTCCAGCCCTATAGTGTTGAGGCGACGGCGAACCAGATCGAGTATTTCGAAAAGGTCTTCGGTCAGGCGGGCGCGCTTTCCAGCCGCTCGCAGGTTTGGTTTTGGAAGGAACTATGCACCCTGGTCTCGCTCGTGGCCGCCTTCGTCGCCCTGGTGCCGCTGGCGCATCTCCTGCTGGTCAACGTGGCGTATTTCCAAGGCCTGGTGCATCCACTGCCGGCGCCCCAGGCCCGGCCGCAGGGGCGGGGCCGGATCCTGTTCTGGAGCCTGATCATCGCGGGCGCCGTGGTGGCCTGTTTTTCCTACATTCCCATGACGGAGCTTTCCCAAAAACTTTTCGTGGCGGCGTCCGGCCGGGAGCAGACGTGGTTTTTCCCGCAGCGGATGAACAACGGCGTCATGCTCTGGGCCCTGCTCAACGGCCTCGTGGGCTTTCTCCTGTTTTATGTGGGCTATCGGGCGCATGGCCGGAGCAATGGCGCCGGGCCCGCCCTGTGGGGCACCGCGATCTCGGGTCGCGAATTGGCGCGGACCGGCCTGCTCGCCCTGACCCTGGCCTCCGCCTTTTTCGGGTACCTCTTCACGATCTACTATTTCCTGCATGTGGACTACCGCTTTGTCTTCATCGGCGTGCGCGTCTTCCAGCCGGCGATTCTGGTTTTGCTGCTGCTGTATGCCCCGGTCTTTTTCGTCTTCTTCCTGTCCAATTCACTCCGGGTCAACGGCGCGCTGCGGCTGGCCGGCCAGCCCGAGTGGCGCAGCCTGCTGGTGGCGGGCCTGGCCAACTCCCTCGGCCTCCTGCTCATCGTGGTCGTGCAGTACCTGAACTTCGCCATCACCGGCACCGTCTATTGGACCGATGGCTGGCTCTACATCAACCTGCTCTTCGCCGTGGTGCCGATCATGTTCGTGCTGCCGTATTTCAACCGCTACTTTTTCCGCCTGACCGGCCGGATCTACCTGGGGCCCGTGACCATGTGCCTGGTGTTCATCACGATTCTGCTGTCGAACACCGTCTGCTACACGCCGCTGTGATGAAGCCCGTGATTCTGAGCAGACTTTCTCGGTCCGTAGCGACAGGCGTCCCTGCCTGTCGTTCCCCGAATCCACAGGCAGAGGCGCCTGTGGCTACTTGCGGAAACGCAACACCGGTCATGATTCATATTGTCCGATCTGGAATCCTTACCCGTTACTTTACTGCGGCACTTTTCATACTGGCCGGCGCGGCTGCCTGGGCCGACGTTCCCGTGCGCGTCGAGCCCGTTCCGGCCCCGCATGGCATGGTCGTCGCCGGCCATCCCCAGGCGGCGGCGATCGGGGTGGCAACGCTCCAGGCCGGCGGCAATGCGATCGATGCCGCTGTGGCCGTTTCCCTCGCGCTCGGGGTGGCCGAGCCCTACGGCTCCGGTCTCGGCGGCAAGCTCATGTTGCTCTATTATGACGCGGCGACGGGCCGCACCTATGCCTTGGATGCGATGGATGCCGCCGGTTCGCTGGACGTCGCGGCCTACCGGCGCCGACCCGAGGAGGAACACAGTTATGGCTACGGGTCGGTCTGTGTGCCGGGCCTGGCGGCGGGGCTCTGGACCGCGCACCAGAAATGGGGCCAACGGCCGTGGGCCGAGGCCGTGGCTCCTGCCATCCGGCTCGCCCGCGAGGGATTCGAGATCCTGCCCAAGACGCGCGATTTCTTTGCCGAGCAGGAAAAAAAGCTGCGCCGCGGCGATGCCGAGATCGCGCGGCTCTACCTGCCCGCCGGCGCCCTGCCGGTGGTCGGGACCCGCCTGGCCAATACGGATCTGGCGCACACGCTCGAATTGCTGGCGCAACACGGCCGCGATGGCTTTTACCGCGGGCCGGTGGCCGAGGCGATGGTTGCAGCGGCGCAACAGGGCGGGGGGGCGCTGACGCTTGACGACCTGGCGCACTACGAGCCCCGGTTGGTTGAGCCCATCGGCATCGATTTCCGCGGCTACCATCTGCTGGCCGGTCCGCCCCCGGCCAGCGGGGCGCCGCTGTTTCTCACCATCATGAAGGCCCTGGAAGATGAGACCTTTGCGGGCGGGCCCCTGCGGGCGGCGGCCAACCTCGACAAGATCGGCCGGGTCTGGCGCGTGGTACAGCCCCTCGTGCAGAACGGCATCGGCGACGCGCCCGCGGCGGTGTTCAATTTCGAAAAACTGGTGGCGCCGGATTCGATCGCGGCGATCCGCGCCCAGGCGCAGGCGACGACCCCGCCCGCCGTGAAAGCCGCCTGGCGGGACGACAGCGGATCTTCGGAGAGCGCCATGGCGGCCACCACCCATTTTCTCGTGGCGGACGCAGCCGGCAACATCGTGTGCGCCACGCAGTCGCAGAGCCTGCATTTTGGCGCCGGGGTGGTGCCCCCCGGCACCGGCGTGGTGCTCAACGACTCGATGAGCAATTTCAACTTCACCGATCCGGGCAGCATCAACTACGTCGCGCCGGGCAAGCGCCCGCGCAGCACGATTTCACCCACGATCGTCTTCCGCGCCGGCCGGCCGGTCTTCGCGATCGGCATCCCCGGCGCGGCGCGGATCCCGACGGCGATGCTGCAGGCCCTGCTCGACCGGCTGGCGCTGAACCGGTCGCTCGCGGAGGCGATCGGTGACACGCGCTTCCATTTCGACCGGAACTGGCGGCGGGATGACGAGGAATCCATCCAGGCGGAGAATTCCTTTCCCGCCGGCGAGGCCCTGGCCCTGCGCGGGCTCGGTTGGAAAGTGGAGCTGGCGGAACCCCCCGGCACCGGCCGAGTTTTCGGTGGCATCAACGCGATCGAGTTGAATCCCGGTGGCTACACGGGCTACGCCGATCCCCGCCGCACGAACTTAGCCGTCGGGTACTAAACAGGGTCCCGTCGCGTCTGGTTCCTTCGCGGTGCGGGCATTCCAAGCGTCGGGGCCGGGGCAAGGTACGGGTCGAAGGACCCTGGGATGACGCTTGCCCGCGATCAAAAAGATGCTCCTGCTCCAAGACCATGACCTCCTTCGCGCTCACTCGGCCCATCGTCGGCGTGTTGTTTCTCGGTGTTGCGACCTGGCTTCACGCCCAGGTCAGCCCGGGGGTGGAGGAGCGCCTCAAGGCGCTGGAGCAGCAGGTGCAGGGGCTGGCCCGCGAAAATGCGGACCTAAAAAAACAGCTGGGCTGGCATGAGACCACGGCCCCGGCCCTCGCCACAGCGGGGGGCAAGGAAGTCAAACTTACCGTGGGCGGATTTCTGCAGGGCCAGGCGGAATTCGGCGGGGCGCCGGACCCGCGCTGGAACGCGGTGCATGACCGGTTTTTCTTTCGCCGGGCCCGCCTCTATGTCGCGGGCAGCTTTGCCGAGGCTTTCGATTTCAAGGCGGAACTCGACCTGCAGGGCAACACCCTGGGCGCGGCCACCGGCCAGCTGACGCGCGCCAATGAGATCTTCATCAACTGGCATAAATATGCCGAGTTTAACCTCAAGTTTGGCCAGCTGAAACCCGCCTTTGGCGCCGAGGCCCTGCTCAGTGACACCAAGATGGTGACCATCGAACGAGCCCTGTCGAATGATCGCTTGTCCGACGGTCGGCAACTGGGCCTCAGCGCAGCGGGAGACTTTTTCGGTAAAAAGCTCAGCTATCTGGCGGTGGTGGGCAACGGCAATGGCTCCAACGTCAGTGCCAATGACAACGACAAATTCCAGAAATCCCTCCGTCTGGTCTTCACGCCGGTGGCCACGGCGAAGGACCGGGTGGTCGTCGGGGCCGACGGCTTGTGGAGCGAGGACGCGGGCATTGCGAAGCCTGATCTCGGCCTGCCCGGCAACCTGATCACGGGTTCGCGCACCATGGGTGGATTGGATGCGCAATGGACGC
>SESH01037074.1_pt1 | contig 14470 bp, 10 predicted proteins | sample 3171561 | NCBI WGS metagenome assembly SESH01 (sample SAMN10866947, study PRJNA518727) | freshwater metagenome | biome: subpolar coniferous forest; feature: holomictic lake; material: water; isolation source: holomictic Lake 442 2011 16.5 m and 2014 13 m | place: Canada: near Kenora, Ontario
CAAACCAATGGTAATCACCGTACCATGATTGTCGCTACCTGATCTGGCTGAAACCGTACCACCGTGAGCCTCGACGATGCCCCGGCAAATCGCCAAACCCAAGCCGGTGCCCATGGTCTGATGGCCGCTTGTCTTGACCCGATAAAACATATCAAACACGCGCTCGCGCTCATTCTCAGGAATACCTGGCCCCTGGTCAGTAACCGCGACCAGCACAGTCTTGCCCTCCAGCCCGGCATCAATGATGATGCGGCTTCCGGCAGGCGAATACTTGCAGGAGTTATCAATAATATTAACCATTACCTGTTCGATCAGGACAAAATCCAGGTGCAACAGGGGCAGACCGGGAGCAATCCTGAGATCAAGCGGCCTCTTCACGATGTGCTTCTTAACGCGCTCAAGCGCAGAGCCGATAATATCCTGAATGTCAACCCAGTCCAAGCGCAGCTGCAATGCTCCCGAGCCGAGACGGGTCATATCTAACAGATTCTGAACGAATCGGTTGAGCCGCTCGGCCTCGTCCTGAATTGTCATCAACAAGTCATGGCGGGTAACAGGGTCAAAGCTTTCGCCATAACTGAGCAAAGTCGTGACCGAGCCAATGATGGCCACCAGCGGCGTCCGCAGGTCGTGGGAGATCGAAGATAGCAAGGCCGCGCGCAGCCGTTCCGTTTCGGTTAAAAGCCGTTGCTGCTCGATATCGGAAACCAAGGTGGTACGCTCGATGGCCACCGCCGCTTGGCCGGCAAGCGCGTCGAGCAGCCTAGTCTGTTCGGACGAAAGCAACTTGTCCGATCCCTGCATGGCCACCCCCAGCACCCCCACTGGTCCGCGCGCCGTGCGCAACGGCAGGAACAACCACTCCGACCCGGGCAGGGTTGCCGAGCCACGTCCCGCTATCTTGCCATGATTCCAAGCCCAGTGAGCCGCAGCCCCGGAGACGGCATCAAGCTGGTCCTCGGGCGGATAGCCAGCGACAATCTCGAGTCCGGTCTCCTTGCGCATCAGCACCAGCGCGCGCCCCTGGATGGTTGAGGCAACATGATGCACAACCACCCACAATACGTCATCCAAAACCGCCTCACCGGCGATCTTACGACTGAAATCATAGAGGTTGGCGGTCCGCCGAGCCGAATGTTTAGTCGCCTTGACCTGCTGGCGAACACCAGCTGTATAGTTGCCAATAACAACAGCGGCGCCAAGAAAAGCTACAAACTCAAATACGTCACGCCAATTATAATACAACAGAGCATTGCGATGTTCCTTAAAAAAGTATGTATAGGCCGCAAAGCTTATCAATGAAACCAGTATCGATGGCCCCAGCCCGCCCCTAACACCGGCAATCAGGACAGCAACCATGAACACCAAGGCAAGGTTAGAAAGCTGAAGCATGGTATCGCCGAGATAGGCCGCCCCCATCGCTCCCGCCGCCAAAGCCAGGGCAAACAGATAATCCTTCCACACCACCACAATCCCACGCTTGGCCATTTGAGAAACGCGGGAGACGATGGTCGGGGTTTCCTCACTGGTGATTACCAGGACATCAAAGGTCTGCCCCCGATCAAGCAATGCTTCGGTAATAGAGCGGCGAAACAGGCGCGTCCATGTCGGTCGATGCGACCTGCCGATCACAAGCTGGCTGCAATTGCGCTGACGGGCACAACCCACGATCTCTTGAGCGACATCTTCGCCGCTTAGCACCAACGTCTCGGCCCCCAACTGCTCGGCCAATTTCAGCGCGGCAGATATATTGTCCTTGACCTCATCGGGCAGCGTCTGGTGGTGCGAAGTTTCGACATAGACCACTAGCCACGGTGCCTGGCGACGTTCTGCAGCACGTTTGCCGGTCCGCACCAAACGGTGGGCCGACTCGTCATCACCGATGCAGACCATGATCCGCTCCCTTGTCGGCCACGGGCCCTGAATGGCGTGGGCGCGCATGTAGGAGATCATCTGCTCGTCGACTCGCTCGGCGGCATAGCGTAATGCCAGCTCACGCAGCGCAGTCAGATTACCGGGCGTGAAGTAGTTCTGCATCGCCCGCCTAGCCTGATCGGGAATGTAGACCTTGCCTTCCGCCAAGCGCTGCATCAAGTCATGAGGAGGCAGATCGATCACTTCGATCTCATCGGCCTTCTGGAGCACATGATCAGGCACGGTCTCACGGACCTGAATACCGGCTATTCTGGCGATAACGTCGTTAAGACTTTCCAGGTGCTGGATATTAACCGTCGAATAAACGTCTATGCCAGCTTCCAATAGTTCGGCGACATCCTGATGGCGCTTGGGGTGACGGCTGCCGGGGACATTAGTATGGGCCAACTCATCTACCAGCACCACCTTGGGCCGTCGGGTGAGAATGGCATCAATGTCCATTTCCTCGAAATACAGTCCTCGATACTCGATTTTTTTTCTAGGAATGGTTTCGAGTCCGCGCACAAAACCCTCTGTCTCGCGTCGGCCATGGGTTTCAACCACGCCGATCACGATATCCACGCCCTCCCGCCGACGGTACTGGGCGGTACGTAACATGGCGTAGGTCTTGCCGACTCCCGGTGCTGCGCCCAAAAATACCTTAAGGCGGCCGAAATGCTCGCGCTTCACCTCATCCAGAAGCGCCTCCGGTGAAGGGCGGTTTCCGTCACTACGCTCTGCCATGACACCCATCTCCACCCAGCAATCTGATCATGTATCAGATCACCAAATTATAATGATCCGGATTTCCCTCGGAGTGCCACCGCGCGATCAGGTGATTTTGGCGGTCAAAACCCAGCGAGATGAAATCGCGGGTGCGGATGAAGCGTTGATGAGTTTCGGCAAAACACGGCATCTCAAGGGTCAAGTCATCCGACACCCGCTCCGGGCTACGCACCATTCGGCGCAGCAACCAAGTGTTAATGGCACTGAGCGGCGGATGAACGACACCAGAAGAAAACAATTGATGCATCTCGGCACCGCAGCCACGAATAATTGCGGCCCCACCGATATGAACATTACCCGAAAGAATAGTGATGCGACAGCGGTAGCGCAAACTAAAGTCGGCAAGTAACCGCAGAAGTCGCAATAACTCCTCACTATGAGCAGGGCTTCGCCACCGATCGCGCAGATCAGCCTCCCTGTGACTTCCGGGACTAACGGCGTTGACCAGTTTTTCTAGCCACCCCATGCCAACAAAGGCCAGCGGCACGGTCGACGACAGCAACAGGTGCTTGCAACCGGCAAATTTGCCAAGCCAGCCGGGTAACTCCTTCCAAGATGCCTCACCCAGCACCGTCGAGCGAGTGCGCCCGGAACGCAGATCGAGCATCAGAATCCCGATATCGCCAACGCGGAATCCTTGGGTGAAGGTGCCGATGCCGGAGCCCCATACGCATTCCAATGGGTCCCTGATCGCCGCTCCCAACTGAAAAAGTGAGAACTGCCGCCGCGCCACTGCGTATAGGCCGCGATAAACTTGACACTGATTCTCGATCTCAGGCCGCGAGCCCCAACCGTCGAAAATGTCATGGTCATCCCACATCATTACCGATGGAATCAAAGCAACCGCCTTGGCGTATCCGGGCCGAGCCAGCGCGGCGCAATAAACGTCGAAATAATAATCCATAGCCTGATCGGCCATGATTCGAGTAAAGGGCTGAGAATAGCGGGCGGGTGCCGGCTGCGCCCACCACTGAGACAAAACGGCACAGTCCTTCCACAGATTATCTGCGTGTACCTGATTACCACCCTGAACTAAAATATGATACGGTTGCGATTCATGCAGCTTAAGAATTTGCGACCACATGCCCTCAATGCCCAACGGCATCTGAGTGACAGCATACTCGTCATGGTTGCCATTTGCCACAGTGTAAGCCAGCCGAAGCCGCGTGCTCAGGCCCGGGATGGTCATAGTCCAGGTCAGGGCGCGCTCGGGAAAACCATAGGTGATCTGGCGGTCGTGATCGGTGCGCTGCACCGAAAAGATAAAGCGCCAGATGTGCTTGTTTCGCCAAACAAAGACGTGGCGAGGCGGCACAGGCAGACCAACGCCATCGACGGTAAGATCGTCTGGCTCGTCGTTACCCTCGATGACGAACAGGGCCGAAAGGCGCCACCGATCGGTCCCGATGATCTTGCCGCCATCCCCGAGCCTGCCTTGTCCCCGAAAATATAAAACCGGTCCGACCAACATGTTCCGTGCCGGTTTTTCCCTGGCCATGCGCCCTGCCCCCTGCCCCAAAACCGAACCCGAACCCGAACCCGAACCCGAACCCGAACCATAAGGCGTCACATCGGCTACCGCATAGAAAAAAACGCGCGCACGGCCACATGCTAGCGGCTCAGTTGCGCCCGGATTACTTATCGCTCATCACCATAACCGTTCCGGTTTGACCGGCTGCAAGCCGGCGTCGATGCAATATAATCAATGACTGATCCGGCCAAATCGCGTCCATGGCAGCGAAACGGGCTGTGGCGAGGTCTGCGGCGTCCGCCCCCCCGTCATGCAGCAAGGCGTAGACCTCGATGTATGCCGAGACGTAAGCCTCGTCGTCCCCCTGGACCACCGGTGTAAACACCGCAATCGGCTCTAACTTGCCCTTGAGCACGACTTCGGCAACCGGGAGAAAACGGTGCGCACGGCAACGGGCCACCGCCTCACCGCCCACGGCGATGCGGGTTCCCAGGTATTTATTGACCCCCTCCAGCCGCGCCGCCGTGTTTACGGTGTCGCCGATCGCCGTGTAGTCAAAGCGATCGCTGCCGCCAAAGTTGCCGACCACGGCGGGGCCGCTATTGACTCCAATCCTGGTAATGCCAAAGGCAACATCGCGATGAGTGGCGCAAAAGCCGCTAGCAAATGCATCCATTTCGATAGCACAGGCCACCGCCCGATCGGGATCATCGTCATGGGCGACTGGTGCGCCGAACAACGAGACCACGGCGTCGCCAATGTATTTATCGATGGTCCCCTTGTGAGCAAGCACGATACCGCTCATGCCGTCGAGATACTGGTTGAGTAAATTGGCGACCACATCCGGCGGCTGACTTTCCGAAAACGTGGTAAAGCCGGCAATGTCGGTGAAGACAAAAGTCAGGTCCCGGCGCTCGCCTCCCAGCCGCAGCTTACTTGGATCAGCCTGAATTTCGGCCAAAACTGCCGGCGATACATAACGCTGGAACGCCGATTCGATGAATTTTTTCTCGGCAAACCGGCGCCGCCCGGTCAGCGCGCTTCCCAGACCCAGAGCCAGGACCAACGCTAGACTGGGAGACAATGGCGCTGCCACCGGCCCTCCCAGGACCGCAAGGGCAAATCCCCCCGCCCAAGGCACCGCCAGAACCACAAGGCCCAGCCCGGCAACGGCCGCCAGCGGCAGCGAAAGTGCCGCAATAACAAGCCCGGCCGCGACGGTCGCCGTAGTTAGCAACACCGCTTCCGCCTCGCTCCAAGCCGGCCGCACACGCCCATCAAGCAACTGCGCCAGGGCGAAAGCATGAATGAAGACCCCCGGTATCGTCCCTTCACGATTACCGAAGGCAGAAGCAAACGGGGTGCGGTGACGGTCCTCCTGAGGGAGATCGGAGCCGACTAGAACCGCCTTACCACGGAGCCACTCAGGCGGCAGCATTGCGGCGAGATGGGCGGGATAGACTGGAATCGCCAGCGTGCCGGCATCAAGGCTGCGGCGGTAGACGATCGGCACCTCATTAGTCGGCAGCCGCACCCCCAGCGCCTGGGCCACCGCGCCGGGCAAGCTCGCCCGCCCGCCCTCGGGTGCCAGCATGTCCCTCACCGTGCCGTCACTGTCGTCCTTGCCCAAATTAGCCCGGCCTGTACGTACCGGCTGGGTGTACGCGGCAAGGTACGCACTCTGGGCTTCGGTCAGACCGGCCCCGGCATCACCCCAAGCAACCACAACCGGCAAGTGTACATCACGAAAGGCGGCAGCCAGTGCAGCATCCTTGTCGGGTTCGGTCGGCTGGTCCAGCAGCACATCAAAACCGACCGCCCTTGCCCCGACACGATCGATATGGCGGAGCAGGTCCGCGAGAAAGCTGCGATCGACCGGCGAGCGATAGGGAAACTGGGCCAGGGTATCCTCGGTCAGCGTGAGCACGACCACATTTTGGTCCGGCGGCTCGAGCGGGCTCGAAAAAACGGTGAATAAATCCGTGACCCAGTTCTCAATCGCCTTCAACGGCACAAAAAAACGCGGCAATGTCAAAGTGAAGACAACGATAGCGACAAGCAGGGCAAATTCTGTCAGGAATCGGCGCATAATCAGTAGCTCCTAAACAGGCCACGCCACGTCATCTACCACCATCTGAACACTGCTGGCCCCTTTCCAGGTATCGACGCGAATCGGGCCGGCCAGATGCATGGGACGACCGCCAGAGGTCAGCAGGGCAAGGCCAAGTTCACTTTCGGCCGCCCGAAAAGCAATAGTCTTAAGCCGCCCGCCCTCGGCCCCGGTCAAGAAGCAGCGAACATGACCGGCCCCGACCACATCGGCACGCACCACCCGGGCATCGGCCACGGCGAAGCGCGGCTCGGCATTACCGTTGCCGAACGGGCCAAGTTTGCCCAAGGTCTCGGCCAGCGCAGACGTCGCCCCTCCGACCACCAACGCCCCATCCAGTTCCAATATGGCCTCGGGAGTAGCCCCCCCCAATTGGCTGGAAATCCGTTCACGGAGAAAGGCGCAAAGATCGCCAACCCGTTCAACGTCGACAGAAAAGCCGGCGGCCATGCGGTGCCCGCCCCCGTTAAGCAGCAAGCCCGAATGCCGCGCCGCGATCACTGCCGCGCCAAGATCGACGCCGCGCACCGAACGCCCTGAGCCCTTGCCCACACCATCCACAATTGAAACCACACAAGCCGGCCGCCGAAAGCGCTCGACCAAGCGCGAGGCGACGATACCAATCACGCCAGGATGCCAGCCATTGCCGGCCACAAACACCAAATCGCCAGGGTCCTGCCCGCCTATTTGTTCTAGCGCGGCCTCCAGCACCGCGCACTCGATCTGGCGACGCTCGCTATTGTGCTCATCGAGCCGCTGCGCCAGGGCCGCCACCTCCGCAGGATCGTCGGAACACAGCAGCCGAGCGCCGAGCCCCGATGCCCCGACTCGGCCACCAGCATTGACCCGCGGCCCCAACACATAGCCAGCGTGGTAGGCTTCAGGCGCTGTGGTGATGCCGCCGACATCGGCCAGCGCCGCCAACCCGGCGTTGTTGCGCCGCGCCATCACCCTCAGGCCTTGAGTAACCAAAGCTCGATTGAGTCCGACCAGCGGCACCACGTCGCACACCGTCCCCAGCGCCACCAAATCAAGCCACCCCATGAGATCGGGCTCGGGCCGGTTGCAGAACCACCCAGCCCGACGCAAAACACGGTTGACCGCGACAACAGTCAGAAAGGTCACGCCGGCAGCGCAGAGGTACCCCAGGCCGGAACGATCATCCAGGCGATTTGGATTAACCACAGCCACCGCTTCCGGCAGCTCGCTCTCAGCGCTATGGTGATCAATGACTATAACTTCAAGCCCCAACGCAGCCACCGCCGCCAACGGCGTATGGGCGGTTGTGCCACAATCCACCGTCAACAGCAGACGTACACCCTCACGGTGCAGTCGGAGCAGCGTCAGGGTATTGGGTCCATAACCCTCAGTTATGCGATCAGGAATGTGGATTCGCGGCGACCTTCCGACCGCAGAAAGATAGCGATAGAGCAAGGCCGACGAGGTGGCCCCGTCCACGTCGTAATCTCCGAACACCGCTACACTTTCGCCGGCCATTACCGCGTCAGCAACGCGCGCCGCCGCAACGTCCATATCCGTCAGCACGCTTGGATCGGGCATCAACGTACGCAATGTCGGATTTAGGAAGCTCTCGGCACCATCAAGGGTGATGCCGCGTCCCGCCATGACCCTTCCAACCAGTTCCGGCAATGCCAAGCACTGCGACAACGCCAGCGCCATCCTATCGTCTTGGACTCGCGCAGCCCAACGCCGCTTGGTCAAAGACCGCACGACTCCAAGAAACGGGGCGGCCGTTGCGGCAGGCACGGCGGGTTTCAAAACAATGCCCCCCTGATATATTACAAATTACATCTTACGAATGAAAGCCCCACGAAGTGCAGCAGCTTTATTGGAGTGAACAATCAATTGACGAACAGCGGCACGACAATGGCACCAGCGGCACAACCTGTCAACAGTGCAGCGCCGATAACCGTGCCAACAACCCGTGCGGTTCCCGTAGCATACCCAACCCCCGCAACCAAGGCGGCAATTTGGCTAGGCCCGAACACTAAAGCCGCTCCGGTTCCAGTTACCCCACCGATAACACATGCCATTTTCGTAGGAGAAATGCCGGTAGAAACGCCTCTTTCGGGCAATAACGGAGCAGCGGCCTGTAGCGTCGGCGAGGCAGCGGCCTTGGGCGCGGCAGCAACCGTGAGCGGGAGCACCGCAGTTTTATGTACCGGCGCCTGAATCTGAGCTGGTGCGACTACCGGCGCTGCAACTGGTGCAGCCACTGGCGCTGCAACTGGTGCGCGCGCCTGAACCTGAGCTGGCGCGACTACTGGCGCTGCAACAGGTGCAGCCACTGGCGCGCGTAGCGGAACCTGAGCTGGCGCTGCAACCGGAGCCTGAACTGGCGCTGCAACCGGAGCCTGTGCCCGCGCAGGAACGGCAACCGGGGCGACGACAGCACTTTCCTTGGCCACGATTGCGAGCTTGGCATGAGGCTGACCGGTCGTGGCGGCAGCCAGCGAGTCAACCACGTCGACCCAACGCAACTGGGTGATGATCTCAGGCGACTTGATCAGTACCTTGTAATCATTAGGATAGGTCGAAGGGTGATTGATCTGCAAACCGCGATAGATCACGGTACTTGAGCCGACCAACACCAACGCCGTAAAAACTAGCGCCAAAAGCAACCTAAAAAACAATTTCGCCTCCTACGGCCAAAGGGGGGAGCAAGTACCCCACTGATTCACATCCAAGCGGCATATCCAACCTGCCAATCTTTATCAGTAATGGCCAAGGAAGCAAGCCAAAACTTGTCCTCACACTCACACTCCCGCTCCCCACGGTTATGATCGCGCCCTCGGATGAGCCTTATTATAAACCGCCATCAGGCGCTCACCGTCCACCTCAGTGTAATGCTGGGTCGTCGATAGCGAGGCGTGGCCGAGCAGGTCCTGAATCGTCCGAAGATCGGCGCCATCAATCAACAGGTGGGTGGCAAAGCTGTGTCGGAGCGCGTGGGGCGTGACGCTGTCGGGCAAACCCATGACCGCACGCAGGTTCCGCATCTGCCGCTGTGCCACTCCGGGATTGAGCCGCCCGCCACGAACCCCCAAGAATAGAGGTGCCTCCCCGACCTCATCAAAGGGACAAGCCGCCAAATAATCGCGAATCGCCTCGGCGACCACCGGCAGCACCGGCACCACCCGTTGCTTGCGTACCTTTCCGGTCACCACCAGCGTAGCCATGCCATTGGCCAGGACTGCCGGTGCCTGGTCGCGTCTCAGGCTAAGCGCCTCATCAATACGCAAACCGCAACCATAGAGTAACGTAAACAAGGCCCGATCACGCTTCCCGATCCAAAACGTCTCAGATGCAGACTCCGCCTCATCAAGCAAGTCGACGGCGTCCACCTCGCCTAATGGTCGAGGCAGCGAGCGAGGTAACTTGGGGCTACAAACCAGCCCGATCGCCCGATTATGAAGCCGGCCGCTGCGGTCGAGCCAGCGAAACAGATTTCGCACTGCCGCCAACGCCCGCGCCCGACTTGCTGCACACAACCCATCGGCCGCGCGCGATGAAAGCCACGCCCTAAAATCAAGTAAGCTAGTCTCACCCAGGCTAGCCAATCGGGGTCGTTCGCCCTCATGCTCGGCCAAAAAGGAAATGAACACCACGACATCAGCCGAATATGCGTCAAGGGTATGGGGCGAGACCCGGCGCTCGACACTCAACCAGTGCCGCCATGCAAACAATGCAGACACCAAATCTGGTGCTGCCTCGAAGGCTGGCAAGTGCTCCAGTTCCGCCGAATCAACCAGACGGGCATCGCTGGGGCTAGGCCCCGGCATTTTTCTCACCGGCGAGGAAACCCTTAACCTTTATCAAGATATCCCTGGCCTCGGCTTCACTTTTGAAGCGCTGCTTGAACTGGGGCAAGAACTTCGGATTACGGAACTCACGGCCGATTGTTTCCACCACCAACGCCCGCGCCTTGCCCTCGCCTAACTTGATGCTTGAACAGACCTTGAACAACAGTACCATGCGGTCGGCATAGCTACGGTTGGGCGCAAGCAGTATATCGGTCTTGAATATATCCAGCAAGACCACATCGACGGCGTTAAGTGCCTCCGTTCGCGTCAAGTCGTCAATCGGCGCCGCAACCAGCATTCTTTGAACCTCGGCCAGCGTGGCCACTGCGGCCAGCCGGTTGCTGGCCTCACGCAGGCATATACGAACTAGGTCGTCGGGAGGCATCGCGGCACGGAAATAGCGAAATACTGCGGCCTTGTTGACCGGACCAGGGGCAAGGCTAGCAAGCCGGCTGAGTACGGCTAACTTCTCGGTGACTTTCTGGGCGGAGCCGATGCATTCAGACACACCTTGCAACGTCATCGACCTTGTTGCCCGATTAACAATGGCATCAGTTACTTCCTCGTCCTTGACCAAAGAGTGCGCGTTGGCAACAAAGTGGTGGACAATGCTATTAAGCGCCTCCAGTTCCTGCATCAAAGTACGACCGGGCAACAAAGGCTGCCTGCTCAACACCTCACGCAGCACACGCTTGCGCAAGGCCGAGCGTGTGCGCGGCATCCGGCCATCTGATATCAGGGAATTAAGAGTGGCAACACCACGGGGTAAAGTCCCCGACGCTGGCTTAAAAGTACCGCCGTACAGGCTGCCGACAGTACACATGGCCGAGACCCGATCACAGCCATCTTCAAGAAGCTCGCGATATGGACCGGCGGCACTGAATATGTCTGCCGTTTGGGCATCCAGGATGCGGATATGCCTTCGCTCTAACTCCACTTCGTATAATTGACCCAGGCGATCAAGCTTTTCGAGCCAAGTCTTAGCATCAAGCAAGTAAGCGCCGATCGCCCGATTGAGGTGATAGCTGCCGGCCTCAACCCCGAACTGCTTGTCCAACTGAGCGGCGACCTCGACAAAGCGGCCGGGCTCGAGCCGCATGACCTTGTTCGCGTTGGCATCGTTGCGAAGTTGCAGAACAAGTTGGCTCCACAATGCCATCATGTCCTTAAACAACGACGCCGCCGATGCCTTTCCAGACTGGGCAAGCGACACCGCGATCTTTTGAAATACGCCCTGGAGAACGGTGCCGGCATTATCCAGATCGATGGAGTGCTTCTCGGAGTGAACCAGTTCCAGGGTGGTAATGCGCTTATCCTCGAGATAGCGACTGAGCTGAGCCCGCAACTCATCACGGCCACGATCCTGGAAATAATCGCTCACCTGCCGCCAGCAGAATGGCAGCCCCGGCTCAATCGCTGGCGCAAGCGGATCGACCTCGCTTATGTCACTGATCATACGTTTGAAAACGATGACATTGTCAAAGAAGCCGAAGTCTACGTATTCATCAACACGGACCAGCCTGACACCATCAACCGTTTGATCAGCGCATAATTGCTCAACCGCCGCCATCGCCTCGGCTCGATAACTCCACGTATTCAGGCGGTACCACGCTTGATCACGAAATGAGTGCATCTCGTAGGTGATCCGGATCTCTCCGGAGGCATCAGTATCGGGGCGCACGGCGTAAACCTTTACTTAATAAGACACTTATCTACGCTGGCCAGACAGTCGCGCTCCAAACTCAGAAAAAGGGCACGCAACCATTCAAGCCGCCTTCCACGGGAACGATGTAGAAATTATAAACCACTATATGCACCCACGCCAGATAAATTCTTTCGCTTGGACCGACCCAATATGCACAATTTAAGAAAGCCGCCGGTTGAATGATAGACTCAGCCGGCTTAGGTTTGGCCCCAACCGGCCTAGGTTAAACCTTCGTGCGTCCGTCGCATCACTAGGTGATTTAGGGTAACAAGCATTACCGCTTCGCCGCGCTGATTTGAAGTCGTGTAACTCAGACGCAACATGCCGCGATCGGGCCGGCGCGCTGGCAGCAGACCGGCGACCACAACCTTGACCCGCAGTGTGTCACCCGGCCGCACCGGGCGAAGCCAGCGCAACTCGTCGGCCCCGGCCTCGCCCAGGGAGAAGGCGGATATCGCGCCGGTATCACGGAATAAGCGGAAGGTAAGCGCCAAGGTCTGAAAACCGCTGGCGATCAACCCGCCGTAAGGCGATCGTGACGCCGCCTCGGTATCAAGGTGGAATGGCTGGGGATCATAGGCAAAGGCAAAACCGATGATCATCGTCTCCGTCAATGTGATGCCATCAGTTTCGAACACGTCGCCGACGCTGAAATCTTCAAAGGCCAGTCCGTTTGCCTGTCCCACTGAACGTGGCACCATAGCCGCCTCCCCTCCCCCTTTAACTATGCGCCGTAATCATGCGCCGTAATCATGCGCCGTTACTATGCTCCATATACGGCGCACCCGCGCCGCCAGCTTGCCGTAAAGCTTGCCTAGGGTCCACCATCCTGGCATAAATGCAATGGTAATGATCAACTGACAGGAGATACGGCAATGAAACCGTTTGCAGCTCCCCTGGTTATGGGCCTGGGCTTGGTTCTGACCCTTGAGTTGGCTACCGCTCCTGCAAAGGCCGAGGAGGTCGGCTGCGTCACCACAGCTTGGAAGATGATCGGCGCCAATCACAAAATATGCGTCGACGTCTTCGACGATCCCAAGATACCCGGTGTCGCCTGCCACCTCAGCCAAGCCCGCACCGGCGGCATAGCCGGCTCGCTCGGCCTCGCCACCGACCCGTCCAAATTCTCCATTGCCTGCCGTCAGGTCGGTCCGATCACCGTACCAGCCCAGCTTAAGGAAAACGAAATGGTGTTCACCGAGAACACATCGATCCTATTCAAGGAAACCCGCGTCATCCGGATGTTCGACAAGAAAAGAAACACCCTCGTCTATCTTGTATACAGTACCAAGTTGATCGACGGATCGCCAATGAATAGCATTTCATCGGTACCGGTTATGCCGTGGAAACAGTGAAGCTTGTGGTTATGGGCTTTCATTGTTCTGCGCCGCCGCACAAGCCTTGGCTACGTCGCGCTTATACTCAACCCAGCGAGCGGACCAGATCGATATCTCGTAAAGGATCATCAAAGGAATAGCCAGACTGATCTGGCTGAAGACATCTGGCGGGGTCATGATTGCGGCGGCGACGAAAACCATAACGACGGCGTAACGGCGCTTCTCGGCCAGTTGCCGGGAAGTGACCAACCCGACTCGAGCCAACAGGGTCAGCAGCACCGGCAACTGGAACGCCACACCAAAGGCGAAAATCAGACTCATAACCAGCGACAAGTACTCACTCACCCTGGCCTCGAGTTGGATCGGCAGTGTTCCGGGTTCGGTCGGGTTGATCTCGAAACCAAGGAAGAACCGCCAAGCCAGCGGGAACACCAAATAATAGACTACAGCGCCGCCCATAAAGAAGAGAATCGGCGTTGCAATCAAGAATGGTAGAAAAGCTTGCTTTTCATTACGATAAAGCCCAGGAGCAACAAACAACCACAATTGCGTCGCAATAAATGGAAATGTCAAAAAACATCCGGCCCAGAACGACACCTTGAGATAAGTAAAGAATGCCTCGGTCAGTCCAGTATAGATCATCTTACGCCCCTGCCCGGCCAGTATATCGGCCAGAGGCTGGACCAAAAACGCATAGATATTTTTAGAAAAGAAATAACAGATTAAAACCCCAACTAAAAGGACCGCGATGGAATAAACCAAGCGATTACGCAACTCGATTAGATGCTCGAGCAGCGGCATCTTGTGATGTTCAAACTCGTGGTCTACTTCCTCCTCCACTTTACTTATCCCTGCCTGTCTGCCTGGTTTTCCGGCAATTCGACCAAAACTGGTTTGGTATCGGGAACTACAATCGTGGGTGGAGATACGTCGCCCTCCCCTTGACTGCCCAAATAGCCGATCGCTCCCGTATCAGCAGGGTCCAGACTACGCTGAATAGTACCGCCCGGATCGATTAGTTCGGCGATACTTTGCGGCTTCGTCAAGTCACGCGCCAGCTCGGCCTGCCGACGCAAATCGGCCAATTCCGCCTCTTCCATCATGTCCCGAAAATAACCCTGAAACTCCCCAGTCAACTGGCGTACGCGACCGAACCACTTGCCCGCCTGGTAAAGAACGGTTGGAAGTTCCTTGGGGCCGATAGCGATCAACGCAACCACAGCGATGACCAAAAGTTCAGTCAAACTAAAATCAAACATGTACACGCTATTCCAGAGCCGTCATCAATCCTTAGCACAGAGCAAGCACCGTACCCCTTGGTCG
>SESH01036292.1_pt1 | contig 14468 bp, 14 predicted proteins | sample 3171561 | NCBI WGS metagenome assembly SESH01 (sample SAMN10866947, study PRJNA518727) | freshwater metagenome | biome: subpolar coniferous forest; feature: holomictic lake; material: water; isolation source: holomictic Lake 442 2011 16.5 m and 2014 13 m | place: Canada: near Kenora, Ontario
ATTTGTAGCCGCGCCGGTATTCGAACTTTTCCACCGCTTTCATCAGGCCGGTGTTGCCTTCCTGGATGAGATCGAGGAAGGAGAGCCCGCGGTTCATGTATTTCTTGACGATGCTGATGACCAGGCGGAGGTTGGCCTCCACCATCTCGGTGCGGGCGGTCATCCCCCGGCGCATGGCGTCCTTGAGCTGCCGGTAGCAGGCGACGAACTGGTCGCTGCTCATGGATAACTTATCCTCGATCCGGCGCAGTTTGCGGTATTCGGCGGCCAGCGCCGTCTCCTGCTTCTTGCACTTGCGGGCCTTCTTCAGCGCCTCAATCTGCGACAGGCAGCCTATGGCTTCCTTATATTCGTCCTCGGCCTTGGCCGCGAGCGACTCGACGATCTTCTGTTTGAAGTAGAGATGCTCGAACAGCTCGACCAGCCGCTTGCGGATGCGCTCCATGTTCTTGGCGGCGGCGGCCTTCTGGGCGGTCGTGGATTTGCTCCGCCTCAGGATGGCGAACTCAGCGAAGAGTTTGTCGTGATTCTTGCTCAGTTCGCGCTTCAGGTGGGGCAGGGTCACCAGGTATTTGTCACGGCTGTCGACGAACTTATCCTCAATGACCCGGTCAAAACGGTCCTTCCCGTTTTCCAGGCGCTCGGCGACACCCAGATACATTTCGGCGGCGACCCCGAGCTTGTCGAACAGCGTTCGCACGGTGACTTCGGCGGTTTCGATGCGCTTGCAGATTTCCACCTCCTGCTCGCGGGTGAGGAGGGGGACCTGGCCCATCTGGTGCAGGTACATGCGGATGGGATCGTCGAAAATATCCAGTCGGTCGGCCCGTCCCGCGACACCGGCGGGCTTGGTGGCGATCGTCTCCTTACGGTACTTTTCGACATCGGAGGCCTCGATGATCTCGATATCCATGCTCCGAAGGAGCTCCATGTATCCTTCCAGCTCATCGGGACTGATAACCGAACTGGGGATCAACTCGTTGATGTCGTCATACGTCAGATAGCCCTGCTCCTCGGCCAACTTGACGAGGTCCTTGATGCGCTGGCTGCGCTCCTCCCAACTCAGGGAGCTGACCGCTCCGCTATCACCCTCGGCGGCTTCGTCCGTTTCCGGTTTAGCCTCGATCTCGGGTTGTTCAGGATGCGCGTCGCGCAGAGGTGGGTGGGCCGATGTTCTCGACTTGCCTTTGGGTTGCGGGGTAGGCGCCACTGCCTTGGCGGGGCTCTTGGGGGTCGCTGCCTTGGGGGGGGGCTTGGGGGCCGCTGATTTAGTCTTCGACATACCGTTCCTCGGGAGTAGTTCTAAAAAGCCTGCAAGACGGCACAATACACCGTTGAACTGTCAAAGCTACCAGCAGGGACGGCGCCTTGCAAGGGAAAAAGCATGACCGCCTTGGCGGTTTCGGAGGCGGCGGGCGCATCGGCCCTGGGCTGCGCTGTGATAACCATGTCGCTGCGATAACCATTGACTTTGGGCGCTTCTTTGGGTCAGTATCGGGCGCTCGAAAGGGAGATTTAAGGATATGTCATTCAGACCCGAGGTCGTTCCGTTCTTGATGGCGTCCCTGGTATTGGGGGGACTGCTGGTGGCGGCACTGCGTGTGTCGCGTGTCTCCATGCGTAAGGCGTTGGTTTCAGGTGGACTTGTGGCGGCCATCCTGTGCGTCTACATGCTCTATTTCTTCCGCGATCCCGTCCGCGTGGTCCCGACCGACCCCTCCGCCGTCGTGGCAGGCGCCGAGGGCAAGATCATGTCGGTGATGGAAGTCGAGGAACCCGTCTTTCTCAAGACGAACGCGGTGCGCATCAGTATCTTCCTCAGTTTGATCGATGTGCATGTCAATCGCGCGCCCATCGCCGGGCGTGTCGAGTTTGCCCAGTATTTTCCCGGGGCGCGGTATTTCACCTTCCAGGAGAAATCCTCGGACCTGAACCAGCACAGTTCCATCCTGATCCGGGGGGAACGGACCTCATGCCTGGTGAACCAGATTGTGGGCCCCGTCGCGCGGCGGGTGGTGTACTGGCTTGAGGTGGGGCAGGACCTGAAGAAGGGTGAGTCTTTCGGCATGATGAAATTCGGATCCCGCCTGGATATGTATTTCCCGAAAGGCGACGTGGAAGTCCTGGTGAAGCCCGGCGACAAGGTGCGGGTGGGCGAGACGGTCGTCGCCCGGCTCCTTCCGCCGTTGAACGGAGCGGACGGCGGGACGGGGAAGGACGCGCCATGAAATCCAACCTGACCTGGCGTCAGTTGATCCCGATCACGATCACGCTGCTGGCGATGCTCTGCGGCTTTTTCAGTATCCTCGTGACCCTCGAAAGCATGGGCGAAGACCTTGAAAAGGCGGGCGATATGCATCGCTGGGCGGCGCTTCTGATCATGCTCTCGATGATTCTCGACGGCATCGACGGCAACATCGCGCGACGGCTCAAGGGCTGCACCGAAATCGGGGCGGAATTGGATACCTATGTGGATATGACCGCCTTCGGAATCGCGCCGGCGATCCTGATCTATGCGGTCATGTTGACCGGCTCGGTTCCGCAGGATTCCTCCCGGGCCCTCTGGCGTGTGGTCATGACCTCAGCGGTCGTGCTCTCGGGGGTCGTGCGGCTGGCGAGGTTCAAGGCCGGAGATCCCCATCGGGGCCAGATGGGCTACACGGGACTGCCCATCACCGCCTGTGCCGGTTGGGTGGCCATGCTGGTGTTTATCAGTCAGAGCAAGCCGTTCAACACGTTCTCGCTCAGTCAGGGGCCGGTGGCCACGCTGTTCCTGGCCGGCGTGCTGACGTTCATCTTCCTGCAGGTTTCCAATGTGCGCTATCCGAAACCGACCAAGCATCCCGCGCTGTTCATCCCGATGATCATCATGGTGTGCATTCTTTTCATTCCCAGCAAGATCGCGGTGTATGCGGCGGCGTTCATGGTCATCATGGTACTGAGTTACATTGTCTTTGGGCCCCTCTATATGCGGCAGGCCACGCGGCAGGCCGGCGAGGATCTCCCCTGCAAACCGGAGGAGTCCGGATCTTGACCAAGGCGACTCCGCCCGCGCCCGTCGGCGCCGGTGAAGAATTACGGGACATCGCGGGGCAGGCCGCCGACTATCTCCTGTGGCTTAAGGACGAGGGCCTTCACCAGGTTGAGGTCGCGGTCCCCGTCATCCCCAGCGGGGCTGCCTCGGATCTGGCCCGGGTGGCCGGGGTGATTGCGGGCTGCCGGAAATGTTCCCTGCACCAGACCCGGACCCGGACCGTTCCCGGGCAGGGGAATCCGACCCCGGAGATCCTGTTCGTCGGCGAGGCGCCGGGCGCGGACGAGGACGAGCAGGGCTTGGCCTTTGTCGGGCGGGCCGGACAATTGCTGACGAAGATGATCCAGGCGATGGGCTTCGAGCGGGACGAGGTGTTTATCGCCAACATCCTCAAGTGCCGGCCGCCGGACAACCGTGCCCCGCTGCCGGAGGAAATGGAAACCTGCCTGCCTTATCTCAAGGAACAGATCCGGTTGCTCAAACCCAAGGTGATTGTCGCGCTGGGGGCGACGGCGGTTCGCGGGTTGGTCGGGCTGGAGGGCATCAGCAAGCTCCGCGGCAACTGGTCGCAATTCGAAGGGATCGACCTGATGCCGACCTATCATCCGGCCTATCTGCTGCGCAATCCGCCGGCCAAGAAGGATGTCTGGCTGGATCTGCAGGAGGCGTTGCGCCGCCTGGGGCGGACCCCGCCGAAGGCCAGGAGTCAGGGCTGAACGGATGGACAACGGAACCCTGGAGCCGCGTGAAACCTGAAGAACGCCTGATCGACCCGATGAAGCCCGGCGCCTGGCGAAGGCGGATGGGCGGGGATGCGCCCGTCGTCGTCGTCACGGGCACGTTCGATGTTCTTCAGCCGGGAAACCTTTATGCGTTGCGCCGGGCCCGGGCGGAGGGAGGAGCGGTGGTGGTGCTGCTGGAGCCGGATGAGGGGGTGGCCCGGCATGCGTCACCGGGTCGGCCTCAGAATCCGGCGGCGGTACGGGCAGAGATGGTGGCGCACCTTCGCGGCGTGGACGGGGTCATGGTGGCTCCCCCCGACCTTGACGCCGGGTTCCTCGACGCCTTCCGGCCCCTGGTTTGGGTGGTCGCCGGGACTCAGCGTCGTTCCGAGATCTGGGCGCCGGCCCTGGAACGCGCGGCGACTTTCGTGAGGGAGGTCGAACCGTTAAAGGACTGCTTCACGGAAGACATCCTCCGGGCCCTGCGCGGGAATCAAACCCCGATCAGGATCCCGCAGCAAGGACTGATGACGGACCCCGTCAGCGCTCCTGCCGCCAGCGCGGCTCAGGGTTCCGGCCGGGTCACCGTGAACGGCTGCTTCGATATTCTGCACATCGGGCATCTGCGTTTTCTGGCTACCGCCCGGGCGATGGGAGGGGTGTTGACGGTCCTGATCAACGATGACGCTTCCGTGGCGCGCTACAAGGGCCCGACGCGGCCGGTCTTCCCGGAAGCCTTCCGGAAAACGGCGCTCATGGCGCTGGAGGCGGTCGATGACGTGGTGGCGTTTGCGGAGGATGAACCGCTGGCCGCGATGGCGCGTTTGAGGCCGGATCTCCACGTGAAGGGCGGCTCCTTCGAACCCGAGCGCGTCCGTCATGAGCGCGAGCTGCTGGCCCAGTGGGGGGCGCGTGTGGTAGGGACGCCGCTTGTGGACGGCTTCAGCACGTCGAGTTACATCGCCACGGCCTTGAAGGAAAGAGGGTGATCTCTCGGCAGGCCCCTCCGCGCGGTCATGCCTGACGGGGTGGGCGGAACCTCAGGACCAGTCCGATCAGCCCCGCCACGACCAGCGTCATGGCACCGCCGACGAGTCCGGCAAGGGAAGTGTCGGCGCTGACGGCCGGCCAGGATCCGGGCTCGATAGGGGCGGGTTCTCCGGCTGAGCGGTTTTCGCCACGGACCTCATGCTTGCCGGTGACCTTGGCAATGGACCATTCCAGGCCGTCGGGGCGCGTTGACGCGAACCAGCTTGCCACGCCGCCCACCAGCACCGCCGCCGCGGCCAATCCCAGCAACACGGGCCGCAAACGGGCGGTGGTTCCGGGAGCTGGCGCCGTTGGAAACGCCTCCGGTCGAGCGCGGGCGACAAACGCGACCACGGCGGCGGTCGCCACTCCCTCGACCACGCCGATGGCCAGATGAATTGGCAGCATCATGAGAACGAACGTGCCGAACGGCAACTCAGAGATGCCGGAGGCGCTGGTTTCCAGGACCACGCTCAAGGCGCCCAGCAGGAGTCCGGCCACCGACGCCGCGATGGCGGCCGCCGACGCCCGCAGTGTGTCCTTCCGGGCGCCGGCCATGAGGCGGTAGACCAGAGGATAGGCCACAAACGCCGGAAAGAATCCCAGGTTGAACATATTGCAGCCTAGAGCCAGCAGTCCTCCATCGGCGAAGAACAGGGCCTGCACGGTCAACACCGAGGCGATGACCAGAAAGGCCGCGTAGGGCCCGAGCAGAATGGCCAGGATCAGGCCTCCGCCGAGGTGTCCGCTCGAACCGGTTCCCGGGATGGAGAAATTGATCATCTGGGCGGTGAAGATGAAAGCCCCGAGCACGCCCATCATGGGGACGAGGTTGTCGCGCAGGCTCTGCCGCAGTTTGCGCGCACACAGAGTGATCAGGCTGCCGGAGACGACCCACATGGCTCCGCCCACAGCGGGCGAGATCAAAGCATCGGCCATGTGCATAGGAGGTCCTCCTTATTCTGTCCGATGTTGCTTATCCGTCAACGCGTTGTTCAGATCCGCGATCAGGTCCTCGGCGCTTTCCAGCCCGACCGACAGGCGCACTAGTCCATCAGTGATGCCCCGCGCGAGGCGCTCTGCGCGGGGCAGGGCGGCATGGGACATGGTGGCGGGGTAGGATAGAATGCTTTCCACGCCGCCCAGGCTGACGGCGACCAGGGGCAGTTTGAGCCGTTTCATGAACGCCACGGCGGAGGGACCATCGGCGAGTTCGAAGGAGATAACCGCGCCGCCGCCTTTTGCCTGGGAGAGATGGATGTCGCGACCGGGGTGACCCGGCAGGGTGGGGTAGTGGACCTTGACAATCCCTGGCTGGGTCTGGAGCCACCGGGCCAGTGTCTCGGCAGTATTCTGCTGGGCGTCCATCCGCACGCCCAATGTTTTCAATCCGCGCAGAACCAGCCAGGAATCCTGGGGGCCGAGAATGGCGCCAAAGGCGTTTTGGATGGAGCGCAGGCGGCGACCGATACTTTCCTCCCGGGTCACGGCCACTCCCGCGATCAGGTCGCTGTGTCCGCCGAGGAACTTGGTGGCGCTGTGGACCACGATATCGAAGCCCAGTTCAAGGGGGCGTTGCAAATACGGGCTCATGAACGTGTTGTCGGTGAGGGTCAGAAGACCATGCTCGCGGGCGAGGCGGACCATCGCCCGCAGATCGGTGATGTTCAGCAGGGGATTGGCGGGCGTCTCGACGAACAGGGCGCGGGTGGTCGGCTTGATCGCGCGCCGGACGCACTCGGGATCGGCCGTATCGACAAAGGTGACGTCGAGTTTCCACTGCCGGAATACGGTGGTGAGGATGCGATAGGTTCCGCCGTAGATATCCTTCCCACCAGCAGGTGGTCGCCCGGCTGAAAGAGGAGCAGCACGGAGGAGGTGGCGGCCATGCCGGAGGCGAAGGCCAGGCCGCGTGCGCCGCCCTCCAGTTCCGCCATGGTATGTTCCAGCGCCTCACGGGTCGGATTGTCGCTGCGGCCATAGTCGTAAGGGCCGAGATGTTCGGGGTCCGCCTGCGCATACGTCGAGAGCTGGTAGATCGGGATGCTGGAGGCGCCCGTATAGGGGTCGCGGTCTTTTCCGGAGTGAATCAGCCGTGTGTGGTCGTTCACAGGACGGCCCTCAGGTCGTCGACCAGGTCGTTCCCATCCTCCACGCCAACGGAAAGCCGCACCAGCCGATCGTTGATGCCCAGGCGTGCCCGGAGCGCCGGGTCCATGTCGGCATGCGTCTGCACGGCTGGATAGGTGATCAGGGATTCAACGCCTCCGAGGCTCTCGGCGAAAAGGAAGACCTTGACCCCGGCGAGAATCGCGGGGACCCGGGCAGCCTCGTCCACTTCAAAGGCCAGCATGCCGCCGTACCCGCTGTGTTCGCGGTTCAGAATGTCGTGACCGGGATGCTGCGGGAGGCCCGGGTAGCGGACGTTGCGCACACGGGGATGCGAGGTGAGCCAGACGGCGATCTGCTGGGCGTTTTCCTGCTGTTTCTGGAGGCGCAGGGGAAGGGTCTTCAAGCCGCGGATGGTCAGCCAGGCATCCTGGGGCCCCAAAATGCTGCCGATGGCGTTCTGGAAGAACCCGATTTGCGAGGCCAGTTCCGCGGTGCGCACCACGGCGGCGCCCGCGACGACATCGTTGTGACCGGCCAGATACTTCGTGGCGCTGTACAGGACGATATCGGCGCCGAGTGCGATGGGACGCTGGAAGACGGGGGTCAGGAACGTGTTGTCCACAAGGGTCAGGATTCCGCGGGCGCGCGCCAGAGCGGAGATCGCCCGGATATCGGCGATTTTCAGGAGGGGATTGGTCGGGGTTTCAAGGAAGATGGCCCGCACGCCCGGACGTTGAAGCGCCTGCTCAACGGCGCTGAGATCGGATGTGTCGACGTAAAGGGCGTTCAGGCCCAAGGGCCGAAAGACCTTTTCGAAAAGACGGAATGTTCCGCCATAGAGATCCTCGGTGACGACGATGCTGTCACCGCTGTGGAACAGGTGCAGGACGGTGTCGATGGCGGCAAGGCCTGATGCAAAGGCGAACCCCTTGAATCCGCCATCGGCCGCCGCCAGGGTTTCCTCCAGGACGAGGCGGGTGGGATTGGATGAGCGCGAGTAGTCGAATCCGGTGGATTGCCCAAGGGCGGGATGACTGAAGGAGGCGGTTTGATAGATCGGTGCAGAGATCGCTCCCGTGGCCGGATCCCGCCGATTGCCCGCTTGCGCCAATAAAGTCGATATTTTACAGGGCATGAGATTTCCCTCAGGAATAACTCTACTCAAACTGTAGTGAATGTATTCCAGCGTTGCAGGGACTGTCAAAATAAATATAAAATACCACTTTACGATGATAGGATCTCTTCCGTAATATCAATCGAGTAAGTAGAGATTACCCAGCGGTTAGGCGGTTTACCATGAAGATATCGACGAAGGGCCGATACGGGTTGCGGGTGCTATTGGATATTGCTGCCCATCAGGAGAAGGGGCCGGTTATTTTGCGCGACATTTCAGCCCGGCAGGATATTTCCGAGAAATACCTCTGGCAGGTCATCAATCCCATGAAGGCCGCTGGTCTGGTCAAGTCTACGCGAGGGGCAAAAGGCGGGTACATGTTGGAGAGGCCTCCTGCGAGCGTTACGCTGCTGGAGATTGTTTCGATCATGGAAGGGCCTGTGAGCGTGGTGGATTGCGTGGGCGCTCCGGACCAGTGTGAGCGGAGTGGGGCGTGTGTGACACGTGGGGTTTGGGGAAGGATCGAGAGCGCTATCAAGGACTCCATGGCAAAGATCACCCTTCAGGAGATTGTAGACGAGCAGAAGGACGCTGAATCCGGCGCAGGAATGAGCTATGTCATCTAAAATAATAAAGCAAAATTTCGCTTGATAGTTCACCTTTTGCATGGCATTGTGATTATTATCGATAGAGTTACTAGTGAATATTGAAAAGAAGGAGTACGAACCATGAGTCACATCTATGCAGACAATTCGAAATCGATAGGTAACACCCCTTTGATTCGTTTCAACCGGGTCACGGAAGGCGGCAAAGCGATCGTGTTGGGCAAGGTGGAGGGACGCAATCCGGCCTATTCGGTCAAGTGCCGTATCGGGGCGGCGATGATCTGGGACGCCGAAAAGCGCGGCCTGTTGAAACCGGGCGTGGAGATTGTCGAGCCGACCAGCGGGAACACGGGCATTGCCTTGGCGTATGTGGCGGCGGCGCGCGGCTACAAATTGACGCTGACCATGCCGGAGACGATGAGCATCGAACGTCGTCGTGTTCTTGCGGCCTTCGGCGCGAATCTTGTTCTCACTCCCGGCAGCGAAGGAATGAAGGGAGCGATCAAGCGGGCGGAGGAGTTGGCGGCATCCGACCCGGTTCGCTACTTCCTGCCCCAGCAGTTCAAGAATCCGGCGAATCCGGCGATTCACGAAGCGACGACTGGTCCGGAGATCTGGAACGACACGGACGGCGGAATCGACGTTCTCGTATCCGGTGTGGGCACCGGCGGCACGATCACCGGAGTCTCGCGCTACATCAAGAACACCCGGGGCAAGAAGATCCTCTCCGTGGCGGTCGAGCCGAAGGAAAGCCCGGTGATCACGCAGAAACGCGCGGGCCAGGAAATCAAGCCTGGTCATCACAAGATTCAAGGGATCGGCGCCGGGTTCATCCCCGATACGCTCGATCTTTCCATCGTGGATCGCGTGGAGCAGGTGGACAGCGCCGAAGCCGTGGCGTTCGCGCGTCGATTGGCCCGTGAGGAAGGAATCCTTGTCGGCATCTCCTGCGGTGCGGCGGCGGCAGTGGCGGTACGCCTGGCGAAGCAGGACGAGTTTGCCGGCAAGACCATCGTCGTCATCCTGCCCGATGCTGGCGAACGTTATCTCTCGACGGTGTTGTTCGAAGGGATTGGCGTCTGACCATCGTGTATCCTGGCGAATACCAGGCCGCCTGCGCGGCAGAACTTGACGCCGCGCTCGACCGTGTGCCGTTCTACGGCGCATGGCGGTCTTTCGATCCTGGAAGGGGCGCGCCGGTCGATCGCCGCTATGCGGCCCTGCCGGTTGTCACCAAGCGCGACCTGCGTGCCCATATGCCAAAGGGTTTCGTTCCGGGCGATCGCGATTTCCGGGGCGCGGTGGAATCGGGAGAGATCGAACTCGTCAGCACCAGTGGCACCACGACGGACCGTTCGTCGATCGTCTGGTATCAGCCATGGTGGGACGCGTCCGAACACGCCGCCGCGCGCTTGCATACCGGTCTGGACCGAGTGATCAACGGTTCGCAGCGCGAAGCCGTGCTCACCACCCCGCTCTGCGCCGGCAATGTCTGCCACATTGGTGACCTGACCATGGAGGAGAGAACCATGGGGCGGCTTCTCTTCCTGAATCAGAAGGCCGATCCGAACTACTGGACCACACTGGACATGGACCGGATGATCGGGGAACTGAACCGTTTCAAGCCCGAACTGCTCGAAGCCGATCCGGCCTATCTTGCGATTCTGGCCCGGTATGCCGCGGACCACGGGGTGGCGATCTACCGTCCGCTTTTCATTTCGCTGACGTACGAGTTCCCCTCCCGGCTCCATTATCGCCAGATCCGGAGAGCCTTTGGTGACGCGACGGTGCTCAGTTCCTATGGATCCACCGAAACCGGGCACGTCTTTACGCAGTGCGAGCACGGGAACTTTCACCAGAACACCGCCTATTGCCGCACGGATTTCCGGCCGTTCCTCGACAGGTGTGGCGATCCGCACACGGGGCGGATTCTCGTTACCTTGCTCCGCAACCCCTGGGTGTCGCTGTTGCGCTTCGATGTCGGCGATCTCGTCCGGCTGGCGGACGCACCGTGTTCCTGCGGCCGCACGGACGGACTGACGGTTGACTCCATCGAGGGTCGCACGAGCGATCTCACCTTTGCCGTGGACGGGCGCGCCGTCACGGTCGGTCGACTGGATGAGGCGCTGGACGGCATCGACGGCTTGTTGGCTTATCAACTCGAACAGCATGACCGCGAACTGTACGTGTTTCGCTTCGTTTCCAAACCCGATACGCATGCCACGGTGGCGGCCCAGGCTCAGCGACGCCTTGTCGGTCTCTATGGGGCCGAGGCGGACATCGTGACCCGTCCCGAAGCGACCCTGTCCGCCGAGCAGTCCGGCAAGTTCCGGCTGGCCCGCACCTTGTTTTCGTGGGATATTGCCGCGCTGTTCGATCAATAGGAGTCCCGGCCCGATGCCTTCATCTTCATCCTACCTGACAGGGGTTCGTGACGATTTCCCCCTCCTGAAACGGCTGATCGATGGACGGCCGTTGACGCATCTCGACAGCGCGTCCACAGCGCCCAAACCGCGGTGCGTGATCGACGCCGTCACCCGCTTCTACACGGAACACACGGCGAACGTACACCGGGGGGTGCATGTGCTCTCGGAAGAGGCGACCGACGCTTTCGAGCAGGCTCGCCAGGAAGTGGCTTCGTTGATTGGGGCCTCGCCTTCGGAGATCGTGTTCACGCGCAATTCCACCGAGGGCATCAACCTTGTGGCCCATGGGATGGGGTTGAAGGCCGACGACGAGGTGGTGATCACGGCGCTGGAGCACCACTCGAACTTCATGCCGTGGCGACTGTACGCCCGCGTCGTGCCGGTTGGACTCGAGGCCGACGGGCAGCCGCGGTACGGCGAAATCCATGAGCGGCTTTCGCCGCGCACACGGCTCGTGGCGATCGCGCAGGTATCCAACACGCTCGGGGTCGAGGCGCCGATCGGGCCGTGGATTGCGGCGGCGCATGCCCGCGGCGTTCCTGTGCTGATCGACGCCTCGCAGAGCGCCAGCCACCTGCCGATCGACGTCAGGGCGCTCGACTGTGACTTCCTGGTGCTCTCGGGCCACAAACTGCTCGGTCCGTCGGGCATCGGCGTGCTCTATGGCAAGCGCGAACGCCTGGAGGCGCTCGCGCTCTACCAGGTGGGTGGCGGAATGGTCAAGCTGCACGGCGACGATCACTATACGACCCACGATGTCCCCTGGCGATTTGAGGCAGGCACGCCGAACATCGAGGGCGTTATCGGTTTGGGTGCGGCGGTCGCCTATCTGCGCCGTATCAGCCTGCCTGCGATTCACCGCCACTCCCTGGCATTGGGGCGTCGCCTGGTGGAGCAACTGCGCACGATCCCCAACACCGAAATCCTGGCCGATACCGTTCCTTTCGAGCACCGAATCGGGCTTGCGACGTTTGTCGTGCGGGCCCCGGGTCTGGGCCAGGAAAGCGTCGCCCGTCTCCTGTGTGATCGCTATCAGATCCTTGTCAGCGGCGGTTTCCACTGTGCCCACATCCTTCACCATCGGCTCCATCTGGAGGGGACCGTGCGGGCGTCGACGCACGTGTTCAACACGGTGGACGACATCGACCGCCTGATCGGCGCGCTCCGGGAAATCGTGGAGGGATGAACATGGCGGCGAAACCCGTCTACCTGCTCTCGGGAGACGCGCATCATCATCGCAAGACGCGCGACCCCTTGATCCGCGAGATGTTCGGCGAAACCGGGAAGGATCAGCCGGTGGTGGCCTACATCGGCGCTGCCAATGACGATGATCCGGGCTTCTTTCGGGTTCTGCAACGGCTTTTCGAACAGACGGGTGCGGGGTCGGTCGAGATGGTTCCGCTTGCGGGTCCGGCCGCCGACGCGCACCGGGCGCGCGCCACCCTTGGGGCGGCCGATGTGATTTTTCTGAGCGAAGGCGATGTGGATCTCGGCATGCGGACCCTGCAGGCCAGTGGACTGGTGCCCCTGTTCCATGAGCGCTTCGCCGCGGGAGTCGTCTTTTGCGGGTTCTCCGCAGGCAGCATCATGCTCACCCGCCAGTGGGTCCGATGGCTTCATCCGGAGTTCGAGGCGAGCGCCGAGCCGTTTGATTGCATCGGACTGGTCCCTCTCGTTTGCGACATGCATGACGAAGCGGACGGATGGGAGGAACTCAAGACTCTGCTTCGGCTGCGGCGGGTGGACGGCGAAATCGGATATGGGGTTCCGACATCGATGGGGTTACGTGTGATGCCCGATGGGCGGGTGGAGGCCATCGGGGGCTGGGTCCATCGCCATACCTATCGCGACGGACGAGTCGACAACATCGGCGACATCAATCCCGCCTTCTCCGTTCATCCCTCGGAATACGGATACGAGATCTAAACCCCGTTGAACGCCGGCACCTTCGTTTCCCGCAGTCTTTATCGGACCAGGAAGAAGGTTCCAAAACTGAAACCATACGACGACATTAAAAAAGATAAAATTATCTTTACTCCAACGCGAACAATATGTAATAGTCTACCTTGTTGATAGTATTAGTAGTCTTTATCCGAGTAAAGGGAGATGCGGTTGTGAGGCCCGCTGATTACAGAAACATGAGTGCGGCAGGCAACGCGGGTGGAGCGTGTTGTTGTATCTGTACACTTCCCGGAAAGGGGGGCCGTGCGTGATGCGGTAGACGAATGATCGCAGGATACGCAAGCAGGCAACCCACGACCGGAAAGACGGTTTGTGGGTTTTTGTTTTTAAAAATGGAAGAAGCGTTTCAAAAGTAAGCGGGCTAAGCCCGGGAAAGAAAATGGAGAAGGCAGAAATGAAGAGCATCGAAAAAGTGGGTCGGGGATTTGCGGCGGGGATTGTGGCGACAGTATTGGTGGCGACGGCGCAAGCCGGGGTGCCCTTGAACAGCCTGCAAGGGGCGGGTGGTGTGGCATTCAACCCGTTGGCGTATCCGTCGGGACAGAATAAGGATCCCAAGCAGGCGGAGCAGTCGGTACTGAGCAAGCCACAGTTTGGGGCCTGGTACGTCAACCTGAGTGACGTTGATGTGGATTGGACGGCGATCGGCGTGTCCGAGACGCTCTTCGACCGGCTTGAGATGTCCTACGGGTATGAGGTGGTGGCTCCCCCCGCGGAAAACATCAAGAAGCAGAACCTTGGGGCGAAGTTGCTCCTGGTTCCCGAGAACGCGGGTGGAACGGCATTCGTTCCGGCGGTGTCGGTGGGGACGATCTGGAAGTCGACCGACAATGTGGCGGCCGGCTCAGATGACAGCGCCTACGACTTCTATGGCGTGGCGACGAAGCTGATCACCCAGTTGCCTCGTCCGGTGCTGATCTCCGGCGGCGTGTTGTCCACCAAGGAACAGGTCACGGGCGTGTTTGGCTACAACGCCGACCGCGACACGACGTTCTTCGGGAATATCGATGTTATCCCGCTGTCCTACCTCGCCGTGGGCCTCGAATACAAGCAGGGCGCCAAGTACAGCAGCTTCAAGAACGCCAGCTATTGGGATGCCCATGCTGCCTGGTTCGCCAACCCCAATCTGACGCTGGTGGCGGCGTATGTCAGCGCCGGGGATGAGACCTCCAAGTCCGAAGTGGGTCTGGGAGATGGAGTGGTTCTGAGTGCGCAGTATGCGTTTTGAAGTGAACAACAAGAAAAAGAAGGAGAAACGACCATGGCAACTCAAGGAATAAGCACATTGGCATTGCATGCGGGACAACAGGCCGATCCGACAACCGGATCGCGCGCGGTTCCGATTTATCAGACGACATCCTACGTGTTCAAGAGCACGGAGCATGCGGCGAATCTGTTCGCCCTGAAAGAGTTCGGCAACATCTACACGCGACTGATGAACCCGACGACGGATGTCTTCGAACA
>SESH01008188.1_pt1 | contig 14451 bp, 17 predicted proteins | sample 3171561 | NCBI WGS metagenome assembly SESH01 (sample SAMN10866947, study PRJNA518727) | freshwater metagenome | biome: subpolar coniferous forest; feature: holomictic lake; material: water; isolation source: holomictic Lake 442 2011 16.5 m and 2014 13 m | place: Canada: near Kenora, Ontario
CCCGCGCGTCGCTGAGCGTCTGCATCTGCTCCGCCCGGGTCCAGGCCAGCTTGAGGCCGAATCGCTGGGCGACATCGCCCAGGCTGACATAATCCGCGTTATGGAGGCGGGAGACGGGCCAGAGTTCGGGCACCACGGGCCGCGTGGGGGCGGAACGCGGCGGGGCGGCGGCCGGTGGGGCCACCGCGGGCACAGTCCCGACCGCCGGAACCGGGGTGGGCCTGGTCGCGGCCACCGGCTGTTGGGCCGGCGCGGTGCAGGCCGTCAGGAGGACGAAGAGGGGCAGCAGTCCGCGCCCCGAGAGCCGCGTCATGCCGGCAACGGCCCGCTCAACCCCCGGCCGCGGGCGGCGCAGGTGGGGGCGTTTCGCGGACATGGAACTTGAGCTTGCGCTTGTTCGGCGGCAGCGCCGAGAGCATGACATTGATCTGCTTGCCGTTCAGCTTGGGCGGAGCGTCGGGGTGCCCCATGGTCTCGAGCTCCTTCAGCGCGCGATTCATGACGTCAAAGCCCATTTCCGTATGGGCCATCTCGCGGCCGCGGAACTTCAGGCGGAGCTTCACCTTGTTGCCGTGGTCGAGGAACTCCTCGGCGTGGCGGACCTTGGTGATGAAATCGCCCTTCTCGATCCGGAGGGTAAACTCGATCTCCTTGATCTTGCTGGCGGTGGATTTGACGTGCGAGGTCTTCTTCTGCTCCTCGTAGACGTATTTGCCGAAATCCATGATGCGGCACACCGGTGGCGTGGCGGCGGCGGCGACCTCGACGAGGTCGAGATTGAACTGCAAGGCCAGCGCGATGGCCTTCTGGGTGTCCATGATGCCGAGCTGGCGGCCTTCGGGACTGATGACGCGGACCTGCGGCGACTTGATCCGCATGTTGCGGCGGATGGCGGCGAAGGGATCGTTGTTGCGACGATTGTCGCGATTATACGGGGTACGGCCGGCGGGCGCGGAGGAAGGAAGTGCCATTCAGGAGGGAGGGATTGCTAGGTCGGTTGGTCGGGGGGTGTTTTCGCTTCTCTGCCGCCCGATGACAATCCCTATTTAGAGGGAAATCGACGGGGTCAGACCCTAAGGTGGACGACTTCAAAGTCGGCCTTGCTATCTCGTAGCCACAGGCGTCCCTGCCTGTGGGGTTTGCGTGAATTCCCAAACCGGCAGGCAGAGACGCCTGCCGCTACAGGGTCAGCGGACTTGAAGACGTGCCCTGAGATCCACCGGGATCACACGCTAAAGCTTTCCCCGCAGCTGCAACTGGCCTTGGCGTTGGGATTGGAGAACTTAAACCCCCCAGCCACCATCTTGGACGAATAGTCCAGCTGCGTGCCCTTGAGGTAGAGGGCGGTCTTGGGATCCACCAGCACCGGGACGCCGGCCGAGCGCACGAGGATGTCGCCTTGGCGCACCTCGGGCACGAAGCGCATCTTGTAGCTCAGCCCGTTGCATCCGCCGCCGGTGATGGCGATGCGCAGGTAGTCCCCCTGCTGTTCGCGGGCGATGAGGCTGGACACCTTCACCCCGGCCTCGGCGGTGAGGCGGACGAGGTTCTCGTTGCCCTCGCGCACGCCGACGGGCGGGGCCAGGTTTGATGAAGCGGTGGACACAGCGGACACTTATTGCCCGGAACGGGATTTTATCAAGCGCTGTGCAACCCGCACGGCATTTGTGAAACTCCGGGGGCTGGCCAGCCCCCGTCCCGCGAGACTGAAGGCCGTGCCGTGGTCGGGGCTGGTGCGCACGAACGGCAGGCCCAAGGTGACATTCACCGCCTCGTCGAAATCGATGACCTTGAGCGGGGCGAGGCCCTGGTCGTGATACAAAGCCACAACGACATCGAACTCACCCCGCAGCGCCCGGGCAAAGAGCGTGTCGCCCGGCTGGCAGAGCGAGAGGCCGGGAAACTCGGCCTGCAGTTTTTCCAGGGCCGGATTGAGAAAGTCGCGCTCCTCCTGGCCCAGCAGGCCGTTTTCCCCGGCGTGGGGGTTGAGTCCGCACACCCCGATGCGCGGGGCGGCGATGCCCTCGGCGCGGGCCAGGCCGGCGGCGGCGGCCACCGTGCGGTGCAACAGTTGCGGACCGAGCAGCTGCGGCACCTCGCACAGCGGCACGTGCCAGGTGGCGAGCGCCACCCGCAGCCGGCCGCCGCAGAAAGCCATCACCGGGTCGCCCCCCCAGCGCGCGGCGAAAAATTCCGTCTGGCCCGGAAAATCGAAGCCGATCGCCGCCAGTCCGGCCTTGCTGACCGGCCCGGTGACCACGCCGGAAAACTCCCCGCTGACGCACCCCGCCGCCGCGCGCTCGAGGGCCGCCCACGCCACCAAGGCCCCCTCACCGGTCGGTCGGCCGGCCGTGGCCGAAAATTCCTCCAGACCCACCGCAATTTTTTCCACCGGGGCGGGCAGGGACGCGAGCCAGGCGGCCGGACCGATGACCGCCACGCCGGCCGCCGCCGCGGGCTGGGCCGCGAGCCAGGCGGCAATGATTTCCGGGCCGACCCCCGCCGGGTCGCCGCAGGTCAAGGCCAGCTTACTCGCCATCGCCGTCTCCCGCCAGCGCCTCGCGCCGGGCGCGCGCGAAGCCGCGTTTGCCTTCCGTGAAAAACGCCAGGAACTGCCGGGCCTCCGGGGTCTGGAAAGCGCCGCCCGCCAGGGCGAGCCGCGCCACGTCACGGATATTGCCTGGCGAAAAATAGACCACCCGGAAGGCCTGCTTGATCTCCGCGATGGCCGGCCGGCCGAGACCGCGCCGCTTGAGGCCGATCAGATTGAGCCCGATGATCTCGTTGCGCTCGGCCGCCATGGCGAAGGGCGGGATGTCCTGCGCGATGCGCGCCAGGCCGCTGACGATGACCCCTTCCCCGATGCGACAGAACTGGTGAAAACCACCGCCACCGCCGAGAAAGGTGTGGCACCCGACGCTGACGTGGCCGGCCAGCATCACGTTGTTGGCGAGGACGACGTCATCGGCGACGAGGCAATCGTGCCCCACGTGCGAGTTGGCCATCAGGAAGCAGCGCGCGCCGACCACCGTGGCCTGCCCGGCATGGATGGAGCGGTTGATGGTCACATGCTCGCGCACCACGGTGCCCGCGCCCACCTGCACACCCGAGACGGTTGCGGGATCGAACTTGAGATACTGCGGGTCGCCGCCCACGACCGCAAACGGGTGCACGACCACGCCGTCGCCCAGCACCGTGTGCTGCTTGATGATGGCATGGGCGTGGATGAGGCAGCCCGCCCCGAGCTGGACGCCGTCCTCAATGATGGCCGTGGGGTGCAGGCTCAAGCGCGGGGCGTGGGTTTGCGCGGGGTGGCATGGCGCTCGGCGATGAGATCGAGCTGCGCATCCTTCAGCAGGTCGTAGTTCTTCAGGATGCGGATGACCTGCAGCGTGTCGGACTTGCCGTAGCTCTTGTTGATCTCCACCCGCTCGATGATGTCGAGCAGCATGGAGCGAAAGGAAATGATGCCGTCGACCCCGTGCTCCTTGAGCATGGCCACGCTCTGCGAGCGGAACGGCTCGGCCGTGGGCAGGCTGGGCAGCACCAGGATCTTGGTCACATCGGGGGCATTGCCCGGCTCCTCCTCGTCCACCGGGAAGAAACGCGTCACCTCCTTGAGCACGTTCTCCTCCAGAAAACGGAAGATCTCGGGGCTGCTTTTCAGCATGTTCGGGGTGAACTTTCCAGTGTGCCAGCCCTTCACCACCACGATGGCGCGATGGACGAAGGCCAGTTCGTTGGCGAAGAGGAAGAAGTCGGGCTTGCGGGCGTTGCGCGACGAATAGGAGGGGTTGTAGACCACCAGATCGACCTCCTCATCGCCGGTCTTGCGGCGTGACTGGACCTGATACTTGCGCACCTGGCGCACCAAAAAGCCGCTTTGCTCGAAATACTCGCGGACTATGCCTTCGTCGATGGCTGACATGGGAAGGCTAACTTAGTGATTTGCCCGGGCAAAGCACCTCAAATTTTAGGTGGTGGATCCGTTTGGCTTTTCGCCTGGCAAAAGAATTTGTAGGTCGGGGTTTACCCCCGACGGCTTGCGGTGAGTGTCGGGCATTAAGCCCGACCTGCACAAAACCGTACCATTACTTAAATTCCTTCCGCCCCGATTGCGCGCCACACGGCTTCCACCGCCGCCGGCTCGATCTCCGACCGGGTGGCCGCCTCGCCCAGGCGCCGCAGGACGACAAACCGCAGCCGGCCGGCCCGCACTTTTTTGTCGTGCTGCATCGAGGCCATCAAGGCCCCGAGGGCCAGCGGCGCGCGCAAACGGACCGGCAAGGCGTGGGCCGCGACCGTCTGCTCGACCCGCGCCGCGTCGGCCGGGGTCAGCAGGCCAAGCCGGTGCGAGAGCCGGGCGGCCGCCACCAGGCCGATGGCCACAGCCTCACCGTGCAGGTACGTCCCGTAGCCCGTGACCTGCTCGATCGCGTGCCCGAAGGTGTGGCCGAGATTGAGCAGCGCCCGGCCGCCCTCGGTGGCCGTCTCGCGCTCGTCGGCCCGCACGATCGCCGCCTTGATCTCGCAGCAGCGGTGGATGACGGCCGGCAGCCCGGCGCTCGCCGGCGTCAGGGCCGTGCCGGCCAGCTGGGCGAACAGGGCCGCATCGCCGAGCAGGCCGTACTTGATCACTTCCGCCATCCCGGCGGCAAATTCCCGGGCCGGCAGGGTGCGCAAAAAATCCGTCGCAATCAGCACCGCCTTGGGGTGATGGAAGGCGCCCACGAGGTTTTTGCCAGCCGTCAGGTTCACGCCCGTCTTGCCGCCGACCGAGCTGTCCACCATCGCCAGCAAGGTCGTCGGCACCTGCACGCACTCGATTCCGCGCAGATAACACGCGGCCGAAAACCCGCCCAGATCCCCGATCACGCCACCCCCGACCGCCCAGAGGACGCCGCCGCGATCCAGCTTCTGCGCCGCCAGGAAATCCAGCACGGTGCCCAGATTCGCCAGCGACTTCGTCGACTCGCCGGCGGCCAGCACCAGGCGCGGCACGCCGGCAAAGGCCTCGGCCAGAATACCCGCACAAGCGGCCTCCACCCCACGATCGGTCAACATCACGCTCCGGCGCCCGTGGGCCGTCAGCTCCGCGAGCAACGGGTCCACGGCCGGTTTCAGCGGCCCGCCGATTTCGATCGGGTAGCTTTTTTGCTGCAGGACAACTTCAAGACGCGTCGGCACAGCCCCCCTTAAAAAACAGCCGCTGGGGAAGGTCAATGCCCGTGACGTTGCCATCCGCGCATGTCCGGCTCCACCCGGCCAGCCTAGGGAATGAACACTAGCAGCTTCAGCTGGTCTGCCCGTCAAAAAAATTTCTATACTGGCATCATGGGTATCCGGGATGCGCAACGATGGGGAGTGATGATGATCCTCCTTCTGCTCGCGGCCGACCCGACCCGCGCCGCGAACGAGCTGCAGGATCCCTGGATCCGCGGCATATTCACCGGCCGTTCGCCGCGCCCCGTGACCGTGGAGGCCCGCGAGGCCTGGCAGAATGCCCAGACCCTCGCCGCGCAGACTCCGGGAGCGTTCGTGCTCGTCGGGGGTGGCTCATCGATGCAGCCACTCTACCAGCCAGGCACCATTTTGGTCCTGCAGCCTCGCGGCTATGAAAAACTGGAGCGCGGCCAGACCGCCCTCTACCGCAACCAGGCCGGGAAGGTCGTGGCCCACGTGCTCATCACGAAGGCCCGGGACGGCTGGCGGGTGGCTGGCCTCAACAATCGCATGCATGACATGGAGCCCGTGCTGGCGACCAACCTGGTGGCCGTGGTGATCGCCGCGTACCGGCCCGTGGGGACGGGGGCGGCCCAGCCGGTGACGTACGCCCTCCGCTAAGTCCCACCGGGCGGCAGCGCCCAGCGGAGAAATTCGGGCAAGGCCCGCGCCCAGGTGGACTCATGGTGCTCGCCGCCCTCGATCTCGTGGTAGGCCAGATCCCGGCCGGGCACGAAACCCTTCCCTTCCAGCTCGGTGATCAGCTCTCGCGTGTCCTGAATGGCATCAATCACCCCGTCCCCATCGCGATCCGCCGTCTCATCGCGGGTGCCGGCCTCGAACCACAGGCGCAGCGGGGGTTTGCCCGCGGTGAGTCGCACCTGACGGTGGGCCATCCGGCTCGCCTGCTGCGCGGCAACGCTGGAGTTGTCGGCGCGCCACCAGAGCGAACCGGAGAAGACCCCGGCGAGCCCGAAGACCTGCGGCCGCCGCCAGACGGAGTCAAAGGCGCACAAGCCGCCCATGGACGCGCCGAAGACGCCGGTGTGCACCGGCTCGCTGGCCACATGGTAGCGCTCGCGGACCGACGGCAGCACCACGCCGGCGAGCAGCTCCTGAAACGCCCGGGCCGAGCGGCCCCGCTCCGCATAATCGAGGGCGCCCGCCGTGCCATACTCCTCGATGCGCGCCGGCGAGGCGGGTACTGCGACCACGACGACGGGCTCGATCTGGGCCCCGCCCACCAGTTCGTCGAGGGTCTCCGCCAGCCGCCACTGCGGCATGGTCTGGCCGTCGAGCGCCAGCAATATCGGATAGGCCCGCGGGCGGTCAGGATCATAACCCGGCGGCAAGTACACCTGCGCGGGGCGCGGCGCCACGCCCCGCACCTCGAAGCTCTCGGTCTCCTTGACAACGGTGTGATCGGCCGGCGACCGGGACCACCACTTGCGTTCGCGACTCATCGGGACGGCTCCCGCATTTGCAGGGCGGCCACCACCCGGCCCAACCATTGGGTGAATGTCTCTTTAAATTTGGTGTCGCTCTCGGTGCACGGCAGCAACCGGCTGGCGCCACAGTGCGCCAGATCAGCATCGAGCTGCCGGCCACAACCGCAGAAGTTCCGGTAGTTGGCCGAGCCCAGGGCAAAGACCGCATAGTGCAGCTGCGGCAGCTGCGGGGCATCCGGCTTTTGCCAGGCGGCGCAAAACCCCGCCGCATCCGGAGGGGGCGCCCCCTCACCCCAGGTGCTGGCGATGAACAAGGCCTGGTCGAACTCCTGCAACCGGACCGGCGGGAACTCCGCCATGTTCTCCACCACGGAACGGATCCCCGCCTGTTCCAGCCGCTGGCCGGCCCAGTGCGCCAGGGCCTCGGCATTGCCGGAAACGGTGGCGTAAAGAATGGCAACGGTCATGCGTCAAAATTACGGAGGGTTCCGGCGGGATGTCCACCCCGCGTGAAAGCGGATGGAATTTTATATCCCGGCGCGGAAAATTGTGGGCCGGGTGTCCTCACCCGGCAGCAAGACCTGACCGGAGCCATCGAGAGCCCGCGCTTGCCGAGCCATAGCATCGCGTGAAAGCTGGTCCCGGCGGGCCAATCTTTCTCTTTCCTCTTTCTCTTAATCGTTCTCTCGTTCAGCTCCATCCCGCTTAAGGTCGAGAGAAAGAGAAAGATTACGATTCTGAGAAAGATTTGATTCGAACCCCGGGAGGCCCCCTGCCTCACCCCCCCTCTGCGCGCTTGCGCTCCCGGCCCTTCGCTGCCGGAATCACCGGCCTATGAGTTCGACGTCCACCCCACCGTCCACGCCCATGGCACAGGACACCAGCGGCATTTTTGGCCAGCCCCGCGGGCTGACCAACCTGTTCTTCACGGAGCTATGGGAACGCTTTGGTTATTATGGCATGCGCGCCCTGCTGACCCTCTTCATGGTCGCACCGATCGCCCGGGGCGGGCTCGAGTTCAGCACCAAGACGGCCGGCATGATCTACGGCACGTACACCATGAGTGTCTATATGCTCTCGATCCCGGGCGGCTTCATCGCCGACAACTTCCTCGGCGGCCGCGCCGCCGTGCTCTGGGGCGGCATTATCATCGCCATTGGCTACTTCACCCTCGCGATCCACTCGTCGACCGCGTTCTACGCCGGCCTGGTGCTGGTGGCCTGCGGCACGGGACTGCTCAAACCCAACATCAGCTCGATGGTCGGGGCGCTGTACAGCCGCGAGGATCCCCGGCGGGACGCCGGTTTCTCGATCTTCTACATGGGCATCAATGTCGGCGCCTTCCTCGCCCCGCTGATCACCGGCTGGCTGGCGCAGAGCGACGCCTTCAAGGGCATGCTCACCGGTTGGGGCATGGATCCCGCCCGCTCCTGGCACTGGGGCTTCGGCGCCGCTGGCGTCGGCATGACCATCGGCCTGATCGTCTATGTGCTGCAGCTGCATCGGCTGGACAATGTCGGGCACGCTCCCGCCGCCGACCAGCCCCGCCCGTGGGGCAAACTGGTGGGCGTCCTCGGCGGTGCCGCGTTGTTGTTCGGCGTGGTACGGCTCGGCGACACCAACCCGGCCTTCGCCTGGATCAGCTACGGCTACGTCGTCATTCCCGTCCTCGCCATTTTCTGGTTCGGGACGCGCAACGACCCCAGCATGAAACGCATGGCCGCCATCTTTGTGTTCTCTCTCTGCGCGATCATCTTCTGGGCGATCTTTGAGCAGGCCGGCACCACCATCCAGCTGTTCGGCGACCAGCTGACCAACAATGTCATTTTTGGTTACAACTTCCCTTCCGCCTGGTTCCAGTCGGTCAACTCAATCTGGGTCATCTCCCTCTCGCCCGTCTTCGCCTGGCTCTGGGTGAAACTGGGCGACCGACAGCCCTCCAGCCCGATGAAGTTCACCATCGGGCTGTTTTTCCTCGCGCTGTCGTTCCTCCTGATGATTCCCGCCGCCAAGCTCACCGGCGAGGGCAAGGTCAGCCCGATGTGGATCGTCGGCCTGTTTTTTCTCCAGACCCTCGGCGAGCTCTGCCTCAGCCCCGTCGGCCTGAGCACCCTGACCAAACTCGCGCCCGCCAATCTCGTCGGCCTGGTCATGGGCATCTGGTTCCTCGCCGCCTCGCTCGGCAACAAGCTCGCCGGTGTGCTCTCGGGCGAATTCACCGCCACCGACGCCCCGGCCCTGGCCGCCTTCTTCGAAAAACAGGCCCTCTGGGTCGGCATCGCCACCGTCGCCCTGCTGGTGAGCGTGCCGTGGGTCCGGAAACTCATGGGCAACGTGCGCTGAACCCCTTCGGCTTCGGCTCAGGGCCTGAGCAGTACAGGATCAGACCCCGCGAGTTGGCAAAGAAAAGGCGCGGGTCCCCCCGCGCCTTTTTATAACACCTGATCTTGCCCCAAAGGGTCGGGGTTCGCATGCGTACAGCGGGCCAGCTAAAACGCACACGAACCCCTTTGAGCACCTTTCGCCCCCGTTACCAGGCGCGAAAACTGCACCACCATGTAACCACAGCCGTCCGCATTGGCGGAGGCCGGAAACAGCCTGAATTCAGGTGCGCGCGGCCCCTCTTGGTGAGTAGTCGCCCGCCCTCGGCCGGACGTCGTTATTTGATCCGCACCACCCGCACCCAGCCGCCATTCTGGTCGTAGAGCCGCCAGCTGCCGTAGACTTTTTCGATAAGGACCGCGGGAGAGTCGGTGGGCTTCGAGTAGAAAACCCCGGGCTCCGCCTGTTTCCAGACCTGCCCGTTCTCAAGCGCAAACTTGGTGGCGCCGTCCCAGCCGCTGTAGGGGCCGGCGATGCGGGTGAGAATGCGCGTCTCCGCCTCCCGGGCCTGTTGCTGCTCCTGGCGTGCCTCGGCCTTGGCCTGGGCCTTGACCTCGGCCTTCACTTCCACCGCCACCTCCGCCTTGATCTCGGCTTTCACTTCCGCTTTGACCTGCGTCTTCACCTCCTCGTGGAGCTCGGCGCGGGTTTTTTCCCGGACAAGCCGGTCGCGCTGTTGCCGGTCCTGCTGGACGTAGGCATTGAGCGCCGCGAGTTGTTCTGGGGTCAGCTGATTCAAGCCGGCCGCCTGACGTTGCTCCGGTGAGAGCCGATCGATGAATTGTTCTTGGGCGGGCGAAACCGCCCCCAGCGCAGCCAGGGACAAGCCGGCCGCAAGCATGAGCTTCATGCTCCAGTTGTCAGCGTCGCCGCGGATCAGCGCAAACGTTTTTCCGGGGTGCGGCGGGGCTGCCGCCCGCTCAGGTATCGGCCGGCGGGGGCCTGGGCTCGAGCACCACGCCGGAGATCCGCCAGCCGGCCGCCTCCTGCACCAGCCGGTAGCGGTAGTTCGTGCTTCGCTTCAATTTGTCCGTCACCGTCACCGGCAGCTCGGCCGCGCCGGCGCCGTTGTCGTGGACCAGGCCCAGGTCCGCCTGTTGATGCTGCAGCAACGGGGCATAACCGCGCTGCATCAGCAGCCCGAATAGGCGCTCGTCAAATTGCACCCGGATCCCCCGGGAGGCGAACGCATAGGCGGCCGGCAGGTTGCCCGCCTGCAGGGCCGCCAGCTGCGCTGCAACCACCGCCTTCACCGCCTGACTGGTATTTTTCTGGCTGATCCGCATCGCCGGCTCGATCGCCGGCAGGTTCGCCCCCAGGCCCAGCAGCAGGGCCAGGCCGAGCAAAATCCGTGGTCTCATGCCTCCAGACCGAAAACCGCCCGGGCGTAATTTTCAACCGAGAAGGGCTGCAGGTCGTCGGGTTGTTCGCCGAGCCCGATGAAGTAGATGGGGATTTTCAGCTGCCGGTAAATCCCCACGAGCGCCCCGCCGCGGCTCGTGCCGTCCAGCTTGGTCACCACCAGGCCGGTCAGGCCGAAGCTCTGGTGAAACACCTTCGCCTGCTCGATGGAGTTGGCGCCTAGGCTGCCATCCACCACCAGCCAGCGATGGTGCGGCGCCGTCGGGTCGTTTTTCTGCAGCACGCGGCGGATCTTAGCCAGTTCCTCCATCAGGTTGCCCTTCGTGTGCAGCCGGCCGGCGGTATCCACGATCAGCCAGGCCTTGCCGCGCGCCTTGGCGGCCTGCCACGCATCGAACGCCACTGCCGCCGAGTCCGCCCCGGTGTGGCTGGCGACGATCTCGATCTCCAGCCGATCGGCCCAGCTCTTCAGCTGCTCCACCGCCGCGGCGCGAAAGGTGTCGCAGGCCGCGACCAGCACTGACTGCCCCTCGCCCTTCAACTTGTGTGCGAGCTTCGCCGTCGTCGTGGTCTTGCCCGAGCCGTTGACGCCGATCAGGCAGATGACCTGGGGCAATTTTGTGGCCGGGGTCGCTGCCCCCGGACCGGGGCCGCCGGCCCCGGCTACCCCCTCCAGCTTTCCCTCGCTGCCCGCCAGCACGCGCCGGAGCACCGCCGCGCCGATGACCGCCGCCTGCTGCCCCTTGAGCCCCGCATCCTGCCGGTAGGCGGTCTTGATCTCCTCGAGAATCTCCGTCGTGGTCTCGACGCCGAAGTCGGCGGTGTAGAGCGCCTCCTCCAGCTCGTCGAGCGAGGCGGCATCGATCTTCCGGCCGCCGAACAGGCCGTGCGTCTTGGCCGCGATGGCCGTGACCGTCTTGGCGAAGCCGGCCTTGAATTTCTTGAAGAGGGAGAACATGGAATATGGAACTCAGGAAATCAGGAAGGGAAAAGACCTGGACCAATGCGCTTGATGGTAAGAGGCATCGAGGCAAAATTGAGAATTAGTCCATCACGAATGCCAGCCGCCTTCATTTGAGAGCGACCAATGACGAAAAAGATATCCTCAAGTTCCTTGACCGCCTTCAACTCGACCAGCAGGCAACCCTCGACCAGGACATCCAGCCGGTGTTCACCTACTTCAATCCCGCGGTGATGGACCTTGATGGGCTTTTGCTGCTCATACGCGATGCCGCGTGCCGCCAGCTCCACGCATAACGCCCTTTCATAGACCGACTCAATGAAACCCGGACCGAGCGACTGATGGACGGCGATGGCGGCTTCGATGACCTGGCTGCTCAATACCTTGTTGCCCAGTTCAGCCATTTTCCAGCTTTCCTGAGTTCCACATTACTCCGTCGACGGCTTCCGCGAGTCCCGGCCGAGCTTGTCCTTCATCCGGTCGAGGACGCCGTTGATGAACCGCTTCGCGTCCGCGCTGGAATACTGCTTGCTCAGGTCGATGGCCTCGTTGATCGAGACCACCGGGGGAATGTCCTTGCGGTGCAGCATCTCGAAGATGGCGAGCCGGAGAATGGCGAGGTCGATCTTGGCGATGCGCTCGAATTCCCAGTTGTGGGCCAGGGCCTTGATGTGGCCGTCGAGCTCCGCCACGTGCTCGATCGCACCATGGATCAGCTCCTCGGCAAAGGCGTAGTAGTCCCGCGGCTTTTCCAGGTGCTCGAAGAAGAGCCGCAGGTCCTCGGCGGGACTGGCGGGCTGGTTCACGCTCCAGGCGTAAAGGTACTGGAAGGCCGCCGCGCGGCACTCCCGGCGTTGGACAAACTGGCTGGTCATGATTTTCCTTCGAGCGAGCGCTTGAGCGCCGCCATGGCGAGTGCGGCCGAGGCAAACTCGGCCCCGCGGTTGATGGCCCCGAGGCAACGGTTCCGCGCCTGTTGGAGAGTGTCGGCCACGATCACACCGTTGATGACCGGGGTGCCGGTGGCGAGCGCTACCTGCTGCAGGGCGTGCGATACGCTCTGACCCACCATCTCATGGTGATTGGTGCTGCCCGCAATGAGCACGCCCAGGCCGATGACGCCGTGACAGCCCCGTTGCTGCGCCAGTTGCTGCACCGCCCACGGCACCTCGTGCGAGCCCGGGACCCGCAGCACGCTGATCCGCTTTCCCTTCACCCCGGCCGCGGTCAGGGCGGCCAGGACGTTGGCCAGCAGGCCATCCACCAGGACGGGGTTGTAACACGCCGCCACGATGCCCAGGGCAAACGGGGCGCCGTGGACCGGAAGGGACTTGGGAGAATCAAAACTCATTGGATTTTTGATTTTTGATTCTCGATTTTCGATTGCCTGGGCACGGAGCAAAGAGGAACCCGCCCAACGGAAAGACTCCAATCCAAAATCGAGAATCGAGAATCGAAAATTATCATACCGGGATCTGCTCGACGATCTCGAGGCCGTAGCCGTCGAGACCCACCACGCGGCGCGGCGAGTGGGACATCAGCCGGATCTTGCGCAGGCCGAGGGCGGTGAGAATCTGGGCGCCGGTGCCGTAGTCGCGCAGATAAGAGGGACCGCCCGCGGCGGATTTCGCCTCGCCGAGCAGGGCCTCCTGCATGCGGCCGTTCTGCTCCATGTAGACGATAACCCCGTGCCCGGCCTTGGCCACGTGGGCCAGCGAGGCCAGCAGCGAGCGGTGGCTGTCCATGCCATTCGCATGAAACACGTCGCTCAACAGGTTCTCGGTATGCACGCGGACGAGGGTCGGCGAGGCGTCGAGCGCCCCCTTGACAAAGGCCAGGTGGTGCCGCCCGTCGATCTTGCTCCGAAAGACGTGCAGCTGAAATTCCCCGTATTCCGAGGCAAACGCCCGCTGGGCGACCGCCTCGACCAACTGCTCGCGCTGGTGCCGGTACTCGATCAGGGCCGCAATCGAAATGAGGGGGAGCTTGTGCCGCTGCTTGAACTCCACCAGCTCGGGCAGCCGCGCCATGGTGCCGTCCTCGCTGAGAATCTCGCAGATGACGGCGGCCGGCTTCAGGCCGGCCAGCGCCGCCAGGTCCACGGCGGCCTCCGTGTGGCCGGCGCGCTCGAGCACCCCGCCGGGGCGCGAGCACAGGGGAAAAATATGGCCGGGTTGCACGAGTTCGTCGGGCCGGGTGCCGGGATTGGCCAGCAAGGCGATGGTGCGGGCCCGGTCGAAGGCGCTGATCCCGGTCGTGATCCCCTCGGCGGCGTCCACGGAAACCGTGAAGGCGGTGCGCATCGCCTCGCGGTTCTGCTGGACCATGGGGTTGATGCCCAGTCGCTTCAGCTGGGGTTCGGTCATGGGCACGCAGATGAGCCCGCGCGCGTGGCGGATCATCATGTTGACCAGCTCGGGCGTGGCCTTTTCCGCGGCCATCACCAGATCGCCCTCGTTTTCCCGGCCCTCGTCATCCGTCACGACAATCACCCCCCCGGCCGCGATCGTCTGGATCGCGGTCTCGACGGAATCAAAAGGTGCGTGGGTCGACATGGCGTAAGGGGGAGACACAATCGCAGCGCACCCGCCGCTGTCAAATCCGCGCTGGCTCAACCCCGGAAGGGTATCACAAAGGACTCCACGGCCTTCGCCTCATCGCCCTCCCCCTGCAGGAAGGTGAGATAGACGTTGAAGGTAACTGGAGGGAGGACCGGTTTGGCTCCGACCAGCGCATTGCCACTGGCGTTGAGCATCGTGCGATTGTCGCCCGGCGCCCGCGGATTCGGCCAGCGGGCGCTGGCCCGGGAGATATCGGGCGTCATGGCTTTCTTTTTCTTGTCGTAAAAGGACAGCTTGAAGTTGCCGCCGACCACCTCGAGCCCGATCCAGGTGCCATTCTCACGCTTGACCGAGGTGCCGGGGATGACCGGCTCCTCTTCCTTGACCAGCGGCAGGGGCGCAGTCTTGGCATTGGCCGGCTTGGCGACCGCTGCGGCCTTAGGCTCCACCAGTTTGGCGGCGGGGGCCCCATTGGAATCCGTTGGCAGGGTCGTCGCGGCAGGTTTAGCCGATA
>SESH01002706.1_pt1 | contig 14446 bp, 10 predicted proteins | sample 3171561 | NCBI WGS metagenome assembly SESH01 (sample SAMN10866947, study PRJNA518727) | freshwater metagenome | biome: subpolar coniferous forest; feature: holomictic lake; material: water; isolation source: holomictic Lake 442 2011 16.5 m and 2014 13 m | place: Canada: near Kenora, Ontario
TTTTCTGTTGCTGGTGGCCACGCTTGTTCAGAGCCTGGTGCCGTCCGCATCCTGGTTGGGGGCGTCCAAATTGCCTTGCCTGCTCGCGGTCGTGCTTTTCTACGGGATGACGCATTCCCTCGGAACGGTGGTTGCCGTCGCGATCCTCGCGGGAATCATCCAGGATTCGCTGAGCCTGATCCCGTTGGGCTACTCGGCGTTCTGTTTTTCGGTTACCGGCTTGATCCTGGTTCAGATCAGGGGCGTGCTTTTTCGCGACAGCGTGGTGACGGTGGCCATGACGGGCGCGCTGGTGAGCGCGGGGGTGGTTCTGGTCCTGTACCTGATGCTGGAGGTGGGCACTGACATGGCCGGTTTGCCGTTGTGGTGGGTGGCGCTGAAAATGGGCGGGAATGCCGTTTTGGGGATGATGACCGCGCCGATAGTCTGGCTGATGGCCGGAACTTTGGAGCGCCAGGTGGGAATTACGCATTCGGATTGGCTGTGATATGGCGGTAGGGCAACAGGTCAGCATGGAACTGCGACGTTTGCGCGTCGTATTATTCCTGATGATGGGCGGGCTGTTCTTGCTGGGCGGCTCCCTCTTCTCGCTTCAGGTGGAGCGCCGTCACGAGTTCGAGCAGAGCCTGCATCGCCAGAGCATGCGGCGGGTTCGTTTACCCGCGACGCGCGGGCGGATATTTGATCGTAACGATGTTTGTCTGGCCGACAATCAACCTTGCTACAACCTGGCTTTTTACCTCGAGGAAATCCGGGCGCCGGGTCGCTGGCAACACACCGTGGACGAGGTGAACGCGCGGCTTAAAAAGTTAACCGGCATCATCGGGCGCCGTCCGGATATTTCGGAGCAGGATATCTGGCTGCACATCCGGAAGCGACTTCCCCTGCCGCTGGTTGCCTGGCGTCAACTCGATCCGGCGGCGTTGGCCCGGCTGGCCGAATCCACAATGGATATGGGGGGCGTCGATATCTACATTGAGCCGGTCCGGCGCTATCCGCGCAATGGACTGGCGGGCCATCTCATGGGGTATGTGGGCCGGGCGGAGTTTACTGACGATGACCTGGAAGGTTTTCAGTACTACCTGTCTGAAATGGAGGGGAAGGCCGGCTTGGAACGTGTGTTCAACAATGTGATGGCCGGCGCAGCCGGCGGCCGCCTGGTCCGAATCAATGCCTCAGGCCTCAAGCATGCCGAGAGCCGGGACAAGGAACCCCAACCGGGGGAGGACCTGGTTCTGGCGCTTGACAGCAGGATTCAGGCGTTGGCGGAAGAGGCTCTGCGCGACGTGCCGGGCGCCGTGGTCGTGCTCGATCCCTCGAACGGCGATGTGCTGGCCCTGGCCAGTTCGCCCACCTTCAATCCGAACCAGTTCGTGCCGTTCCTTTCAGCGGCCATGTGGGACGCGCAGAACAAGGATCCGGCCAGGCCGCTGGTCAATCGGGCGGTGGCGGAGGTGTATCCCCCCGGCAGCGTGTTCAAGCCGGTCACGGCGCTTGCGGCGCTCAACAGCGGGCGTTGCGGGCCGGACTACACGCATGACTGTCCCGGTTACTTCATGATCGGGGCGCATCCCTTGAAGTGCTGGAATCCGAACGGGCATGGCCGGGTGAATATGCGCAAAGCGCTCGAGCAGTCGTGCAACGCCTATTTCGCGGCGGTCGGCCTGCAGTGCGGGTACGAGGCGATCGAGGAGATGGCCCGACAGGTTGGGTTGGGGAAGAAGACCGGCATTGATATCGATAACGAGGCCGCCGGACTCGTGCCGGGACAGGCGTGGAAGAAGAAGATGTGGAAGGATGACTGGCGGCCCGGCGATACCTGTAACGTGTCGATTGGCCAGGGCGCCCTGACGGTGACCCCTATCCAGATGGCGGTGGTGGCCGCGGCGCTGGCGAATGGCGGTACCGTGTACCGGCCCCGACTTGTACTGGGGCTACGGGATCGGGGGGGGCACTTCACGACGAACTATTCGCCGGTAGCGGTGCGGACGCTGGCGGTATCCCCCTCGATGATGACGACGGTGCGGGAGGGGATGCACGATGTGGTCATGGCCCCGACGGGTACGGGGGCGCGCGCCCGGATCGCGGGGGTGGAACTGGCGGGCAAGACCGGGACGGCGGAATTCGGGGCCAAGGAGGAGCGGCGCAAACACGGCTGGATGCTGCTGTTCGGGCCATTTGATCAACCACGTTATGCCGTGGCGATGGTGGTGGATGAGGCGGTATCAGGAGGATCAACCGTGGCGCCGCGCTTGCATGACATGATGGATGCGCTTTTCAATGGCGACGGAAAGCGGGCCGATGGATGAGTGAATTCTTATCCAACCTGCGTTTGCTGCGGCGGATGAACTGGCTGATGCTGGCGGTGATCTGTGCGCTGATCGCCGTCGGGGTGCTGTTCATTTTCAGTGCCACCCAGACGCGGGAAGGGGCCATGACCCAGTTGTATCAGATGCAGATCAAGTGGGCGGTCGCCGGATTGGCCTGTTACCTCGTCACGACCGTCATGGACTATCGCAAACTGCGCGATGTGGCCTGGTGGTTCTATGTGATGGCCGCCATTTTGCTGGTGGCGGTTTTGTTTTTCGGGACGCGGATCTACGGGGCGCGGCGTTGGTTGATGTTTCTGGGGGTGGGGGTTCAGCCCTCGGAACTGGGCAAACTGGCGGTGATCATGGCCGGGGCCTCACTGTTGAGTCCGCCGGCGGAGAAGTTCGCGCGCCTCCCCTCGATGGGGTGGCTTTTTCTCCTGGCGGGGATCCCCATGCTGCTGGTGATGAAGGAACCGGATCTGGGCAGCGCCCTGGTGTATGTGCCGGTTACCCTCGCCATGCTTTACGTGGCGGGGGCGAGATCCCGGCCGTTGGTGTTGCTGGTTTTGAGCGGCGTGGTTCTGGTTACAGTGGTGTTGGCGGCGGTCGCTCTGCCGGAAAAGCTGGGAGTGACACCGGAGCGGCAGGACCGGTTCTTCCGGGCGCTCCGGTTGAGCGACTATCAGCGGGATCGGATCGAAGTGTTTCTTCAGCCCGGGAAGGACCCCATGGGGGCGGGTTGGAACAAGCGACAGTCAGAGATTGCCGTGGGCTCGGGTGGGCTTGCGGGGAAGGGTTTTTTGAAGGGGACGCAGAACATCCTCGGGTTCCTGCCGCGTACGGTGGCGCCCACGGACTTCATCTTTTCCGTGATTGCGGAGGAGACGGGTTTCGCGGGATCGGTCGTCGTGCTGGGTTTGTACGGGATCCTGGTGGTCTGCGGCCTCTATGCGGCCATGGTGGCGCGCGATAAACTGGGGCGGGTGTTGTGTGTGGGGATTGTCACGATGATCTTCACCCACGTGTTTGTGAACATGGCCATGACGATCGGCCTGGTGCCGATCGTCGGCATTCCCCTGCCGTTGGTAAGTTACGGGGGGACGTTCATGTTCGTGACGTTGTTCGCCCTGGGATTGATACAAAGTGTATATGTGCGGCGGTCGGGCATCTGATCCGTCGCCGGAAGAAAAGGAGAAATCGGGTATGTTTGGATTTCATTTCGGAAAGAAGAGCTACAAGCGTGAGATCGTCATCAATGTCGAGAGCCTGGAGACGCGCGTGGCGGTCCTGGAGAACGGCAAACTGGAGGAGTTTCAGGTTGAGCATCCCTCGGAGGAGCGCATTGTCGGCGGCATCTACCGGGGCGTCATCAAGAATCTTGAAGACGGACTGCAGGCGGCGTTCGTGGATATCGGTCTGAAGAAGAACGCGTTCCTGCATTATTGGGATATGATTCCGGAGGATGCCGCACGCCTGGAGGCGGCGGAGGACGTCACGATACGCAACCCCCAGAAAAAGAAGCGCTATTCCAGCCAGGACATCGCCAAGATGTTTCCCGTGGGTTCTGAGATCGTGGTGCAGGTGACCAAGGGCCCCATCAGCACGAAGGGGCCGCGGGTTACCGCCAATCTGAGTATCCCCGGACGCTACCTGGTCATGTTGCCCGGCAGCAACCTGAAAGGCGTCTCGCGCAAGATCGAGGACGAGAAAGAGCGGTTGAGACTGAAGAAGGTGCTGGCGAGGTTGCCGGTGCCGGAAGGGGTGGGACTGATCATGCGGACCGCCGGCCAGGGGGCCAAGCAGCGCAGTTTCGTGCGGGATATGCGCGCCTTGGTGGACGTGTGGGAGTCGATTCAGCTTGGGATCCGTGAAAAAACGGCCCCGTGCTGTTTGTATCAGGAATTGGATCTCGTCGAACGCGTGGTGCGCGACTGGCTGACGGAGGATATTGACCGCATTGTGGTGGACGATCCCCAGAAGTTTGAAAGTGTCAAGGAGTTGGCGTCGAGGATTTCGCGGCGGGTCCGCTCGCGGATCCAGCAGTACGAAGGGGCCGTACCGATCTTTGAGCACTTCAACCTCGAACGCCAGTTGGAGAACGCCTTTGCGCGGAAAGTCATGCTGAAGTCCGGTGGCTACATCATCTTCGAGGAGACGGAGGCTTTGATCTCCGTAGATGTCAATACCGGCCGGCACAAGGGGGCGCAGCAGGAGGAGGTGATCCTGGAGGTCAACACCGAGGCGGCGGACGAGGTGGCTCGCCAGTTGCGCCTGAGGAATGTTGGTGGATTGATCGTCATCGACTTCATCGACATGAAGCAGAAGAAAAATCGGAACGCGGTCTACAAGGTGCTCAAGGACGCCCTGTATCGTGACAAGGCCAAGACGAATATTCTGCCCATTTCCCATCTAGGCTTGCTGGAAATGACCCGGCAACGGGTGGATGAGGGGGTCCTGTCGTCCATGTACGTGGACTGTCCGTACTGTAAGGGGCATGGCAGCGTGAAGTCGCCGCTCTCGATGAGCGTGGAGATCCAACGCCAGATGGTGGCGCTGATGCGCCGCTTCAAGGATGCCGGCCAAACCCGGAAACTTCAGATTGTCGTTCATCCGACCGTGCTGGAACGTCTACGCAAGGAGGATGAGGCCATCCTGATGAGCCTGGAGGCGAAGTTTGCGGGCTATCTCAGTTTCCGGGCGGATGGGGCGCGCCACGTCGAGGATTTCGACGTGCGGAACGCGGATACGGGAGAAGTGCTGTTCACCACGGCCGCCGCCCGGGGGGCTTGAGAGGGACGGTGGTGGCGGGGATGAGCAGACGCTTCGGGCTGGCGTGCGGCTGGCCGATGGTGTAGGTTCACCCCCGTTGCAGTGAGGTGGTGTAATCAGGGAGACTGTCGCCTATGAAATCAGCCTGGATCATGGTGTCGTTACTGGCGCTTTTTGCCGGTGCGGGCTGGGCCGCGCCGAACCCGTTCAGTTCCATGGCCGGCCTTTCGGGAATCGCCACGTCTTCGGTGCCCGTGGATATTCAGGCGGGGAGCATGGAGTACAACCGTGCGCGCAACCTCATTGTGGCCTCCGGCAACGTCGTGGTCACCCGTGAAGGCGAGGAGTTGAAGGCCGACAGTGTCCAGTTGAATACGGTCACGCATGATGTCGAGGCGCGGGGCAATGTGGTCTTTACGCGGGAGAAGAACGTGTGGCGCGGAAACTTCATGCGCTACAACTTCGCGACGGGTCTGTGGCAGACCGGAGAGTTCGCCGCCACGTTCGAGCCTTTCTTTGTGAAGGCGGGTGCCGCGGAGATGACCAACAAGACGGAATATGTGCTGAAGCGCGCCGTGGTCACCTCCTGCACCAATCGTCATGACGATTGTCACTACACGCTCTCCTGCCGGGAGCTGTGGGTGGCGCCGGGCGACCGGATGCTCGGGCGGCATACAGTGGTGCGGTTGGGCCGGATTCCCGTGTTCTACACCCCGATCTGGTATCGGTCGCTCAGCGACCGTTCCGTGGGGCTCAGTGCGGAAGTGGGGTCCCGGCAACGGATGGGCCTGTTCCTCCTGACGACGAGCAGGTACTGGATTTCCCCGTCGTTCCGGGGGGTCACGGAGATCGATTACCGTAGCAAGCGCGGCCCCGCCCTCGGGCAGGAAATCGGCTGGCATTTCCCGGCTGCAGGCGCTGAGGGACGGGTCTACGGATACATCATGAACGACGACGGGATCGCCGGCGACAGCACCTATGGGGATTCGGGCCTGGTCAAGTCCCAGCGTTACCGTCTGCGCGTCCAGCACGCGCAGAGTCTTACGGCGCGGGATTATTTCCTCACGGATTTCAATTATTTGAGCGACCCCTACGTCATGGAGGATTTCTTCGACCATGAATACCGGGTCGGCTACCAGCCGCATAACTTTGCCGCGTTGACCCATCGGGGCGACGATATGACAATGGGCTTATCCGTCTATAAGCGCCTCAACGACTTCTACACGGCCGTGGACCGGGTGCCGGAGGCTGTGTTGGATGTGAATCGACAGCAACTCGGCGGGACCCCGCTCTATTACGAAAGCCAGAACTCGCTTGCCTATCTGCAGAAGGTTTACGATGTGAACGGGACGGACGAGGATTACTCCGCAAGCCGTCTGGATAGCGCGCATAAGCTCTACTGGCCCACACGGGAATTCGGGTTTCTGAATGTCATCCCGCGGGTCGGGGCCCGGGCCACCTATTACTCCGAGACGGTCGAGCGGACCATGGTGACCCAGGTGGTTCATGTGGTCACCACCAATATGGTCACGGGTCCGGGCGGGATCACAAGCCCCGTGGTGAACTCCGGGACACAAACGAACGCCACGGTGCAGACCACGGCTTTGGGCAGTGACGTGCGGACGTTGATGGAACTGGGTTTCGAAACGTCGTTCCGGGCGTTCAAGGTCCTGAGCAACGACGAAAACATATTCGGGTCCGGACTGCGGCACGTGGTGGAGCCCTACGCGAACTACACCTTCATCCCCGAACCGAATCTAAGGCCGGACAATCTCTATCAGTTCGACAGCGTCGACGGGTTGGACAAGCAGGATACGATCGCGCTGGGTGTCCGCAACAAGATGCAGACCAAGCATGGGCTGCGCGTGGACGATATCATGGACCTGGATGTGTTCACCACCTACAACCTCGCCGACGAAACCAATCGCCCGTTCTCCAATGTCGGCGTCAAATCGGAGTTCCATCTGGCTTCCTGGTGGCAGGTCTTCATGGATGCGAGTTACAATACCTACGACAGTGAACTCGGCTCCCTCAACGCCCGGACCCGTATCGGGGGCGACATCTGGAAGGCGGATGTCGAGTATCGGAACCGGCTTAATGAGGCCAGCCTCCTGACGTCCGATCTTTCCTTTACGCCCAATAAGCACTGGGCCTTCGGCATATATGACCGGTATGAGTTCGAGGCGTCACGCCTGGAGGAGCAGGGGTTGTTTGTGACCCGCGTTCTGGACTGTCTGGCGTTCAAGACCGGTGTGGGCTATCTTCCCGGTTATACTCAGGCCGACGGGGTTGAGCGGGACGATGACTATCGCGTGAGCTTCGAATTGTGGCTGACGGCCTTCCCCAAGGTGCATCTGGGTTCGGCGCCGCGGAACTAAGCCTGCCGGTGGGTTCCCGCATCCGGTTGCCCTCGAAGGGTTGTCTATGCTGAACGATCCTCTTTTGGCCGGTGTTAATCGCGATGCCGCCCTTGTGGCGGTCGAGCCCGTTTCTCGAAGCGGGCAACCTGATGCGATGGCGTTGTTCTTCCGCCGGGACGGCGCGACCGTACAGACCTGCGAGGCGTTTTCACCATTTCTTTTTCTGGCCCGGGAGGATCTTTTTCTGGGGCCGCTGCGTGATGCGGTCGTGACGGTTTTGCAGGGAACGGCACCGTTCCGGTGGAAAGTCGCCTTCCCGACGTGGAAAGCCTGCCAGAGCGCCAAGGCCTGGATGGCGAAACACACGGGCCTGGCCGCCGGGGACCCCGCTGCTCCCTATTTCCTCATCAACGATCCGGTGCAGCAGTACCTGATGCAGACCGGTCGGACTCTTTTCAAAGGCATGCATTTTGACGAACTCCGGCGAATGCAGGTGGATATCGAGTGCTACACGACCGAGGGATTTGACTTCTGCAATGCCGCGCGGGAAGGCGACCGGATCATCGCCATTGCCCTGGGCGACCAGACGGGCTGGAAGGAAGTGCTCTCCGGCGCCGAACTGGACGAGCAAGCCCTGCTTGAACGGTTTGTGACGACGGTCAGGGATCGTGATCCGGACGTTATCGAAGGGCACAATATCTTCAATTTCGACCTGCCTTACCTGATGGCCCGCGCCGCCCGGGTCGGTGTCCGCCTTGCCCTCGGTCGCGACGGGAGTGTCCCGATTGTCCGGCCCAGTCGCTTTTCGGCGGGCGAACGGATACTGGCGTACTCCCGGGCCGATGTTTTCGGGCGGCATATTGTGGACACGTATTTCCTCGTGCAGGCCTACGACGTCAGCCATCGGTCGCTCGATGGGTACGGGCTTAAGGATGCGGCCAGGCACTTTGGCCTGACGCGACCGGGTCGCGTTTACATCGAAGGGGGGGCGATTTCATCCGAGTTCCGCAGGAACCCGGAGTTGGTCATGCGCTATGCGGGGCACGATGTGGCGGAGACGGAGGCCTTGAGCCGGTTGTTGTCGCAAAGCGCCTTCGTGCAGGCCCAGATGATTCCCTTCTCCTACCAGAACATCGGGCTGCGTGGGAATGCGACCCGGATTGACGCCCTGATGCTGCGGGAATACCTGCGGCAGGGCGTGGCGCTGCCTTATCCTGACAAGGCGCGTCCGTTCAGCGGCGGCTACACGGACATGTTTATCAGCGGGGTGGTGAAGAACGTCCACCATGTCGACGTGAGATCCCTGTATCCCTCCCTGATGCTCAGCCGGCGCATCGGGCCGGGACGCGACGGGCTGGAGATGTTCCATCGGCTTCTGGAGCGGTTGCGCCGGTTCCGGCTCGAAGCGCGCCTGCGAGCACGGCAGGCGACCACCGGGGCCGAACGTCAGCATCATGACGCGATCCAGATGACGTTCAAAGTCCTGATCAACTCGTTTTATGGCTATCTCGGGTTTGACCAGGCGCGGTTCAGCGATTTCAGCGCGGCCGAGCGGGTGGCCGCGGAGGGCAGGCAGCTCCTGCAGGCCATGATTGACTGGTTGAGGGAGCACGGGGCCCAGCCGATCGAGATCGATACGGACGGGATCTATTTCGTCCCGCCGGCTTTGGAGACGGAAGCCGATCAGGCGGAGTTCAGGAAGGCCTTCGAGGCCTTTCTTCCCGAGGGTATCGAGGTGGAATTCGACGACACCTATGTCGCCATGTTCAGTTACAAGATGAAGAACTACGCGCTGCTTAAGGTGGACGGCGGGATCGTGATCAAGGGGGCGGCCCTGAAATCACGGGGACTGGAGCCGTTCCAGAGGCGGTTTCTGCGCGAGATGGTGCAGCTCAAACTGGAAGCGCGTGAGGCGGACCTGCCGGACCTCAAGGCGCGGTTCGAAAAGGCGATTCGACAACACGAATGGCCGGTGGGCGAGCTGGCGAAGACGGAAACCCTTCAGGAATCGCCCGCTACTTATGCCGGAAAAGTCGCGACGAAAAGCCGGGCCCGGAGCGCGGCGTACGAGCTGGCCCTGAAATCGGGGCGCGAGTACCGGTCGGGCGACCAACTGGCCTACTACGTGACGGGGACGAAGAAGAGCGTGTCGGTGCATGCCGGCGCGAAAGCGGTGGCCGAATGGAATCCCGTTGAGCCTGACGAAAATGTGCCGTACTATGTGGCCAAGCTTGACGCGCTCTATGAGAAATTCTGCGGGGGACAACTGGGCGAGGACGGCGGGGATTGAGACGCGGGTGTCGGGCGGGTCTAAAAAAGGGGAAAACGCATGTATAGGAAAAGCGGGTTCACGTTGCTTGAAATCCTGATCGCCATTGTGATCATCAGCATCCTGTCCGGCACAGTGGGGCTCTCGCTGTACCAGTATGTGCGCAAGGCCAAGGTTGAGGCGGCGCGTTCCCAGATCAAGATATTCCAGACCGCCTTGCAGATGTACCGCACGGCGCATGGGCAGGTGCCGACGCAGTCGCAGGGATTGGAGGCCCTCTGCACCAAACCGGACGCCGGGCCGGTTCCCGAGAACTATCCCGCGGAGGGATATCTTGAAAGCCGGAACTTGCCTAACGATCCCTGGGGTCACCCCTATGTGTACCTGGCGCCGGGACGCAGGAATGAGATTTGCGAGGTCATTTCCTACGGCAGCGACGGCGAGGAAGGCGGGGTTGGCGAGGCGGCTGACATTACCAGTGCCGCGCTGTGAGGATATGAGCCGCACGGGATTCACCTTATTGGAGTCGTTGATCGCCCTGGCCGTGGTGGCGATGGCGGTGACCCTGTTGGCGCGGACTCATGTGCAGACCCTGCGGGCGGAGGGAATGGGACAGGCGTTGGAGGGTGCTCGCGTGCGGATGGAAACCGTGGTGAGTTCCATCATGTTGGGGCAAGACCCGCGTGCCGTCCTGGAAGAGTCGCTTGCAGACGGGTGGGCGCTGAGGATGGAGCCGGTGCCGGGCGGTTCCGGCAGCACGGTGTGGCAGGCGTGGACGATCGCGGCCTCCAACCTCCCGGCGGTGGGGTTAACGGTTCATTTACGGGTGCGGGAGTAAACTCCGGCCGGGTTCCGGCCAGGGTCAGACAGGGAGATCATCTATGTCAGGGGTGGAAGACAAGTTTCAGAAACTTCAGGATTTACTGCGGGAGACGGGGGGCGTGGCGGTCGCTTTCTCGGGCGGCGTGGACAGTACCTTTCTGGCCGCCGTGGCGGTCCAGGTTTTGAAGGAGCGCGCCCTGGCGGTGACGGCCCTCTCCCCGACCTATCCGGAATGGGAGCGTAAGGAGGCCGCCGATCTGGCGCGGCAACTCGGCATCCGGCAGGTTGAGATCGACACGCATGAGATCGATAATCCCCTTTTTGCGGGGAATCCTCCGGATCGGTGCTATTACTGCAAGCTGGAACTTGTCGAATTGGTCTGGAAGGCGGCCAGGGAAGATGGCCTGAGCGTTGTGGTGGATGGCAGCACCCTGGATGACCTGAGTGACCATCGCCCCGGTCGCCGTGCGCTGCGCGAAGGCGGGGTCCGGAGTCCCCTGCTGGAGGCGGGTTTCAGCAAGAACGAGGTGCGGGAGTGTTCCCGACGCATGGGACTCCCCACAGCCGACAAGCCATCCCTGGCCTGCCTGGCCTCGCGGATTCCCTACGGCACGGCGATTACGCCGGCGAAACTTCAGGCGGTCGATCACCTCGAAAACGCGCTCCGTCAATTGGGCTTTCGGCAACTCAGGGTGCGCCATCATGGCGACGTGGCGCGGATCGAGGTGGATTCCGCGGAGATCGGAAGGCTCTGCGAGGCGACGATCAGGGCGCAAGTCGTCCAGGCGGCCAGATCCGTCGGGTTTCTCTATGTCGCGGCGGACCTTGAAGGCTATCGCACGGGCAGCATGAACGCGGTTCTCGCACAGACCGCTCAATAGCGGAAACTGCTGCGGCCAATATACTCCCGCAACATGGACGTGTGGGGCACGTCGCGGTCGGATAATCCGATAAAGTTGGCCAGAAACGCCGTCAATCGCCGGGCCTCGGTGTATTCGCGGTCGAACGGCTTGACTTCCATCAGAAGCGGTTCGGCAATGGGTTTCAGCACGGAGATCTCGTAGTCCAACGCCGAATTGAAGGCGGCATCCGCCTGGTCTTGAAACGGGAAAATCCAGCGTTCCTCCCCGCGCCGGACGGAGGGCCACATGCGCAGGGTTTTAAGGGCCGGATGGCCGCGGTACCGATGGTCGCGGACCATGCGACGCAGAAGGCGATTGTCGGTTGTGGGAATGCGGTTGTTGTTGTCGAGGCCGAGCTGGGTCAGGGCGCTGACGTAGACGCCGAACTTGGCGTCGGCGGGAAGCAGTTCCGACAGGCGGGGGTTCAGGCCGTGGATACCCTCGATGATCAAAACGCCATCGCGTTCAAGCCTGATGCGGTTTCCCTCGTATCGGCGCTGCTTGGTTCCGAAGTCGAACACCGGCAGTTCCACCTCCCCGCCGTTGATGATTTCGTGCATGTGGCGGGTGAAAAGATCGAGATCCAGTGAATCCAGGTGTTCGAAGTCCAGTTCGCCTTGTTCATCGCGGGGAGTTTTGTCGGGACCGTGGAAATAGTTGTCGAGGGAGATCGTGGAGACCCGCATGCCGTTCACGCGCAATTGGATGCCCAGGCGTTTCGAAAACGTTGTTTTTCCGGCGGAGGAGGGGCCCGCCACCATGACGAGGCGCAGGGTGTCCCGCCGCCGGTGGATTTCGTCGGCGATGCGGGCGACATTCTTCTCGTGAAGGGCCTCGGCCACCTTGATGAAATCCCCGACGTCGCCGTTCACGATGATTTCATTGAGCCGTCCGACCGTGCTGACGCCCATGGCGCGCCCCCAGGTTTTGTGCTCGCGGAAGATCCTGAACAGGTGTGGCTGGTCCCTGAAGGGGGCGACCTGGCTGCCGCCCGGCGCGGGGAGTTGCAGCACCAGTCCCGGCGGATAGTGAATCAGGTCGAAGCTGCCAAGCGTCCCGGTGGAGGGGGCCAGCGGGCCCTGGGCGAGATCGTAGAAGCCGCCGCAGACATGGATCACCACGCGGGGCGGGTTGCGGAACCGCAACAGGTTCAACTTGTCGGTCTGTCCCGCTTCCGTGCAGCGCCGCGTGGCTTCGGTGAAGGATATCTTCTTGCGCTCGATAGGGAGGTCCTGAGCCACCAGGGCGCGCATCCGGTCCCGGATGGCCTGGACCTGACCGGCCTGGATGCCGCCATTAACGACGTCCGCGTTTTCATCGAAACTGCAATAGAGACCCTGGCCCAGCGCATAATCAACCGAGAAGACCGCCTTGGGGAAGATATCCCTGACGGCTTTTACCGCCAGGAAGGCGAGGGAACGGTGGAAGACCTGCGTGGCCTCGGGGTCAGCCATGGTCAGGAGCCTGACTTCACAGTCCATCTCCAGCGGGTAACTGAGGGAGGAGAGGTCGTTGTTCACGAGGGCGGCGATATAGGGCAGGCCCGAGGGGGCGACGGGCGCAGGGAGAATCTGCTTGATGGTCGTCCGGGCAGGGCATTCCACAAGGCGACCGTCGGCGAATGTCAATGTGATGTTTTCGGTGGGTGCTGTCATCGGTCGCCTCCGTGTGTCATGCCGTTAGGATTCGATACCAGGACGACCGGGAACGCCGGCGTCGTAATAGTGTTTGATGCATTTCATCTCGGTGACAAGGTCGGCGCGGGCCTGCACGCGGGGCCCGGCGTCGCGACCGGTGAGGATCAACTCCACCGGATCCGGTTTTTCATCCATCAAGGCCAGAAGATCTTCCTCGGCGAAAAGACCGACCCGGACAGCGGTGTTGGCTTCATCGGCGATCACGACGTCATAGAGGCCGCCGCGCATGGCGGCAACCAGGCTCTGCAATCCCCGTTGAGCCGCTTGAATATGTTCGGGCTTGGGGGTGGTCCGGATAAACCTTCCGCTGCCGTACTGTTCGACGGTTATCTCGGGGAAACGGGAGCGCAGGATCTTGATTTCGCTGTAATCCCCGCACTTGATGAATTGCCCCAGATAGACGCGTAAGCCCGCTCCCGTCGACCGTAGGGCCAGGCCCAGGGCGGCGGTGGTCTTGCCTTTTCCGTTACCGGTATAAACCTGGATGTAACCTTTCATTATAACGCGATGTCGAAGAGTTGCTTCACGTCCCGTTCGATGTCCGCCTGGGTGGGGATCCATCCGGCGGCGCAGAGGTCGCTGTACTTGTCGGCGAGCGCTTCGCCAATGATGGCGCGGGAATGGGCCCATTTGTAGATCAACTGGTCGAGCACCCGGGCATCAGAATGCTGGGGCACAAACGACAGGCCGAGGGTTTCGAGGCGCATACGGGTGATCTCGTCGATCAGGCTGGGATTATTCAGGAACCACCAGCACCCGAACGGCGTGATGTTCTTGAACTTGCGGGCGGCGATGCACAGTTCGTGCATGTTCTCACGAGCCAGCATGGTCAGAAGGAAACGGATGCCGCCGAAATCGCGGGCCAGGGCCTCAACGGTGTCGATGTCGGATTTGCCCACGGAATCGCCGGCCAGCCGAAGGACTGGATTAGTCAGTTTCTTGACGCCGATCATCATGGCGACCGGAATGTTTCGTTCGGCCGCCACCGGGATCACCGCCTTGGTGATGAGGGTGGTGACCGGGGAGTGAAGGTCGGGATAACGGAAGGTGGGCGGCAGGCTGATGGCCATATATCGCGCGTCAAAACGATCGCACCAGGTGTTGAGATAACGACGGAGTTGGCTGAGGGTGTTTCCGGTGAGGCCGTCATCAGCCGCGTAGCCCATGGCCCTCAGGCGCGCCGCGCCCTCCGGCCAGTTCATGATGGCGCTGTCAAGGCGAAGGACTCCCAGAAACCGGGGGTCGCGGTCAAAGCCCTTCTTCCAGCCCGGCGCCTCGAGCGGGTCCATGGGGTCATTGGTCATGTAAAGCCGCT
>SESH01027465.1_pt1 | contig 14440 bp, 14 predicted proteins | sample 3171561 | NCBI WGS metagenome assembly SESH01 (sample SAMN10866947, study PRJNA518727) | freshwater metagenome | biome: subpolar coniferous forest; feature: holomictic lake; material: water; isolation source: holomictic Lake 442 2011 16.5 m and 2014 13 m | place: Canada: near Kenora, Ontario
GAATAGAGCTTGATCCGGTCATCAACATGACTAAACGATCCAAACCAAAGGCCAAGCCACCATGCGGTGGCGCACCGTATTTTAGGGCATCCAACAAGAAGCCGAATTTTTCTTTGGCTTCTTCTTCGCCAATACCTAGAATTCCAAACACGGTTTGTTGCATTGAGGTACGGTTAATACGAATTGAACCGCCACCCACTTCGGTACCGTTTAAAACCAAATCATAAGCGCGTGATAAGGCAGCACCGGGATTAGCAACCAAGTCTTCAACTGAACAGCTAGGCGCTGTAAAAGGATGATGAATGGCATTAAAACGACCTGATTTTTCATCCCAGTCAAACATGGGGAAATCAACGACCCAAACCGGCTTCCATTCGCCTTGCAGTAAGTTGAGATCTTGCCCTAATTTAACACGTAAAGCACCCATTGCTTCATTAACGATACTGGCTTTATCGGCACCAAAGAAGATTAAATCGCCGGTTTGTGCGCCTGTTTTAGCCAAGACACTGTCCCAAACTTCTTTGGGGGCAAATTTAACAATCGGAGATTGCAAGCCTTCCAGACCGGCGGCCAAGTCATTTACTTTAATATAAGCCAAACCTTTGGCACCATAAATACTAACAAATTTGGTTAGTTCATCAATGTCTTTACGACTTAAATCTCCCGCGTTTGGAACGCGCATGGCAACTACACGACCTTTTGGATCATTAGCAGGTGCTGAAAAAACTTTAAAATCTACCGCTTTCATTTCGTCGGCTATGTCGACTAATTCTAATGGAATGCGTAAATCAGGACGATCAACACCAAAACGAGATACCGCTTCTTGATAGCTCATGCGAGGAAATTGAGCGCCTAAATCAACGTTAATTACTTTTGCAAATAATTGACGAATCATTTCTTCCATCACCGTCATGATTTCATTTTCATCCATGAAGGATGTCTCTATATCAAGCTGGGTAAACTCGGGTTGCCTGTCGGCACGTAAATCTTCATCGCGGAAACAACGCACGACTTGATAATATCTGTCCATACCGGCAATCATCAACATTTGTTTATACAATTGTGGTGATTGTGGCAGGGCAAAAAATGAATTCTCGTGGGTTCGGCTCGGTACGATGTAATCGCGAGCGCCTTCTGGAGTTGCCTTGGTTAAGTAAGGCGTTTCAATTTCAAAAAATTCATTATCATCAAGGAAGTTTCTTAATACTCTTGTCACATCACGACGCACTTTCATTTTTTCTTGCATCGCAGTCCGACGCAAATCTATATAGCGATAGCGTAAACGTAACTCTTCGTTGACTTCAATTTCACTTTCTATAGGAAAAGGTGGTGTTTCTGATTCATTTAAAACTACAATGTTTTTAGCTAATATTTCAATTGCACCAGAATGCATGTTGGCGTTGCTTGTTCCCGCAGGACGATCACGAACCAGCCCGGTAATTTGCAATACATACTCACTGCGGACTTGTTCGGCAGTGGCAAAAGTATCTTCTACATCAGGATCAACTACAACTTGTACCAAACCGGCACGATCTCTAAGATCGATAAAAATAACGCCGCCATGGTCTCGACGTCTGTGTACCCAACCGCAGATTGAAACGGTTTCGCCTAGCTGTTGTGTATTTAATTCTCCGCACTTGTGGGTACGCATAGATTTTCCCTGTGTATTTAAAAGTTGTTTGTTTAGTGTAATTAAAATAAAAACTTAAGACAGCATCTTAACTCTGTCTGGTTTTGCGTATCTATTGGTTAATCGCTTTTAGTACTACCGACTTTTGGAGTAGTGGGTGTTGATGCTTCACCCGCTACATTTTTCTTGGTACCACTCTTAAAATCGGTTTCGTACCAACCGGTACCTTTTAATCTGAATCCGGCTGCAGAAATTTTTTTCATTAACTCCGGCTTCGTACAAGCAGGACAAACAACTATGGGATCAGAACCCAGCTTCTGTAATGCTTCGTGCTCATGGCCACAGGACTGACATTGATATTCGTAAATTGGCATTAACCACTCCGACAACAAAAATAATAGCTACTATAAGGACTGGATTTAGTTTTTCCAAGTACTTACTATAGAATAACCGTCTATTTTACAGATACACTGCCAACAATGAAAACATTAACCATTACCCGCCCCGATGACTTTCATATTCATGTTCGAAACGGCGCGATTTTAAAAGCCGTTCTGCCTCATACTGCAAAGCAATTCGCACGGGCAATTATTATGCCAAATCTTAAGCCTCCAGTGACGACCGTGACGCAGGCCTTGGCTTATCGGAAGGAGATTTTACAAGCGGTTCCTACCGGTATTGATTTTACACCTTTGATGACTTTATATTTGACAGCCTCAACACCTGTCTCTGAAATAAAAAAAGCCGCTGCTTCCGAACATATTTACGCCTTTAAACTCTACCCTGCTGGCGCTACCACCAATTCTGATTCTGGAGTTGCCGATATTAAGGCTATTTATCCTTTGCTGGCAGAACTCGAAAGTCTAGCTATTCCGTTACTGATTCATGGTGAAGTCACTGACCAGAACTGTGATATTTTTGACCGTGAACGAGTGTTTATCGAGTCCAGTTTAACTCAAATCACCCAGAACTTTCCTGATTTGCGTATTGTACTTGAACACGTTACCACTTCTGAAGCCGTGCAGTTTGTAAAATCCTCCGGCAGTAATATTGCAGCAACTATTACCCCCCAACATCTTTTATATAATCGAAATGCCCTGCTCGCTGGCGGCATTCGACCGCATTATTATTGCCTACCCATCATCAAACGAGAACATCATCGACTGGCATTGCTTGAAGCAGCAACCAGTGGCAACCCAAAATTCTTTTTAGGTACAGACAGTGCTCCACATATTACTTCATTAAAAGAAACCGCATGCGGATGCGCAGGTTGCTTTAGTGCACACGCAGCGCTTGAACTCTATGCAACTGCCTTTGAAGCAGTCGATGCCTTAGACAAACTCGAAGGCTTTGCCAGTTTTTTCGGAGCCAATTTTTACCGCTTACCCAGAAACATAGGCACCGTTACTTTAGAAAAATCTGCTTGGACAATTCCGTCAAATTATGGAGAACACGAGAATATAATCACACCTCTTAAAGCAGATGAAGATTTATATTGGAAAATTCAGTCGTAACATAATATTTTACGTCTCTTCGCCAACTTGGCGTAACATGCACTAAATTTTCTATACCTTTCAGGATACAACCGAACACAATGGAAAGCCCCATAATTCCTTTAGATCAACGCTTTAGAGGGTATCTCCCTGTCATCGTTGATATAGAAACAGCTGGATTTAATCCAAAAAAAAATGCCTTACTGGAAATTGCTGCTGTTATTGTTGAACTAAACGAAAATAATGACTTAGAGATTACCGAACGTTATACAACGCATGTTGTTCCCTTTAAAAATTCTGAATTGGATGCCGCCGCTTTAAAATTTAATGGAATCGATCCCCACCACCCTTTTCGCATGGCAATTGATGAGAAAGAGGCTCTGGATATGCTGTTTAAACCCATTAAAGTTGCTGTAAAGCGTAATAATTGCACTCGGGCAATTTTGGTAGGCCATAATCCTGCTTTTGATATTGCTTTTTTAAATGCGGCTATACAGCGTACACAAATTAAACGCAGCCCTTTTCATCCTTTTAGTACCTTTGATACGGCTACTTTAGGGGGATTGGCTTATCAACAAACAGTGCTCGCTAAAATTGCACAGACGGCGGGCTTGGATTGGGACAATGAAAAAGCACATTCAGCTTTATATGACGCTGAAAAAACAGCCGAGCTATTTTGTATGATTGTAAACAAATGGAAGCAACTCGAAGCGCTTAATATTTAAAAAAACACAACACGAATGACGAAATCTTAGCAGATAAGATTCTACGATATGACTGTCATTCGTGTACTTATAACTTATTCCGCTACACCATCAACTGCCACCAACATAGTGGCCAAATCGCCTTTTTTATACAAATCAATAACTATGTCACAACCACCAACCAATTCTCCATTGATATACAATTGCGGATAGGTTGGCCAGTTTGAATATTCCTTAAGCGCTTCGCGCAATTCAGGATCTTCAAATATATTCACATACATAAATTTAGCTTGGCAGGCATTTAATATTTGCACTGTTTGACCAGAAAATCCACATTGTGGAAAATCAGGTGAACCTTTCATGTATAAAACGACCGGATTGTTATCAATCTGATCTTTAATTCTTTCTATAACGCTCATTGTAATCACTCAAATTAAGTAAATGTTCGTTAATTTTATCAACTTTACTTCACTTACAAAAGCAAATCTTATCATCCATCACTTGCCTGTGATTAAATTGGTACTTATAATCGAACATTTTTCCATAAGATAGTTATCAACTATCTATTTGTCTGCAGGCAGAAAACATGACCAGCCATATCATGCCAACATACAATCGCTTACCGGTCACTTTTGATCGGGGAGAAGGTGTTTGGTTGATCGATGAAAACAACAATCGCTATCTTGATGCATTATCCGGCATAGCTGTTTGTAATTTGGGCCATGCTCATAGAGCTGTTCACAAGGCCATCTGCGAACAAAGCAAAAAACTTCTCCACACCTCCAATATCTATAAGATAGCAAATCAGGAGAAACTTGCTGATAAATTGGTAGAAAAAAGCGGCATGGATAACGTGTTTTTCTGTAACTCGGGCGCAGAGGCAAATGAAGCCGCCATAAAATTAGCTCGTAAGTTCGGTCATGAAAAAGGCTTGGACAGCCCGGCAATTATTGTCATGGAAAAAAGCTTTCATGGCCGAACCTTGGCTACCTTAAGTGCTACCGGAAACAGTAAAATACAACAAGGTTTCGCACCACTTGTTGAAGGCTTTGTTCGAGTACCCTACAACGACATCAATGCCATTAAAACAGCACTAGCGCACAATAAAAATATCGTTGCTATTTTGGCAGAGCCAATACAAGGTGAAGGTGGCATCAACATCCCTGCCCCAGACTATCTTAACGAATTGCGTAAATTATGTGACCAACATGAACTATTACTGATGCTGGATGAAATTCAGTCTGGTGTAGGTCGCACCGGAAAATTCTTTGCTTTTCAACATAATGATATTATTCCTGATGTTTGTACTCTTGCAAAAGCACTAGGTAACGGCGTCCCAATTGGTGCTTGTCTTGCTCGCGGCAAAGCAGCACAATTACTCACGCCAGGCGCACATGGCTCAACATTTGGCGGGAACCCCTTAGCCTGCAGTGCTGCTCTAGCGGTATTAGCAACACTGGATAATGACAATCTGATTGAGTTAGCCACTCAAAAGGGCAAACTTATCCACGATGGATTTACTGAGCACCTTAAAAATAACAATCATGTTTTAGATATTCGTAATAAAGGCCTGATGATGGGTATCGAACTTGATAGACCTTGCGCCGAATTAGTTAAAATCGCATTGGAACAGCATTTATTAATTAATGTGACCAATGACACAACCATACGTTTGTTACCACCTTTAATTATTGATGAATTACAAATCAAGCTGCTGGTAGAAACCTTGTCGACTATTATTAATGACTACACTGAAAAAACTGCTTAAATTACACTACCATGAATCCAAGACATTTCACTAGCCTACTCGATTTATCCAGCGATGAATTTCGTCACATAATCCACAGAGCAATAGAACTTAAAAACAACCGTAATCCCGATTACCAGCCATTAAAAGGTCAGGTTTTAGCGATGATTTTTGAGAAATCGTCTACTCGCACCCGCATTTCCTTTGAAGCAGGAATGGTTCATTTTGGTGGTAGCGCTTTGTTTTTATCGCCAAGAGATACGCAACTGGGTCGTGGTGAACCGTTACATGACAGTGCCAAAGTTATTTCCAGTATGGTCGACTGCATCATGTTAAGAACCGACAAACACGATACCGTAACCACTTTTGCACAACATTCAAGTGTACCGGTCATTAACGGATTAACTGATCTTCAGCACCCTTGCCAATTGCTGGCCGACATGCAAACGTACTTTGAATGTCGCGGGGATATTAAAGGCAAAACCGTTACCTGGATTGGTGACGGTAACAATATGTGTCACTCTTATATGCATGCGGCCATGCTGCTTGACTTTACTTTGAACATTGCTTGTCCAACGGACTACCAACCCCTACCAGAATTTATTGAAGCCGCCGGCAAGCATGTTAAATTTTTTGCGACACCCTTAGAAGCTGCCAAAAATAGTGATCTTTGTGTGACAGATGTTTGGGCCAGTATGGGACAAGAAGAAGAACAAAAACTTCGCGAAGTCGCTTTTAAAGATTATCAAATTAATGCCAAGATTATGAACGTTGCTCATAATGATGCAATCTTTATGCATTGTTTACCGGCTCACCGAGGTGAGGAAGTAACCGCTGAAGTTATTGACGGTCCGCAAAGCGTTATTTTTGCAGAAGCAGAAAATCGCTTGCACGCCCAAAAAGCCCTGCTGGAATTTCTACTTTACAAAAAAGAATATTAAAATTAACTTTAACAAACCACTACCAACAGAAGATACCCTTGAAAAAATTAATCAGCGCTTCTTTTATCTTGCTACTTACTTTAGATTTAGCTCAAGCCGAAACAATCTATGTTTCAGATGATGCAAATTTAACATTAAGGAGCTCCCCCAGCATTCACGGTAAAGCTTTAAAGTTGCTTCCCGTTGGAACACCTCTGACGGTTATTGAAAATGAAAGTAAATTTGATTTTATTAAAGTCCGTCTTATAGATGGCACAGAGGGGCACATTAAGTTACGTTTTACCACAAAACAAGCTCCGACTATTGACCCTAAAGACACTGCAAGCAAAACAATAGCGCAGTTACAGACCAATAACAGCGAACTGGCCTCTGAATTAAATACGCTTAAAGAAAAACTGACCCCGGGAAACTCTTTAGAGAAGTCTTTGGCAACAGAACGAGACCAATTGGCTAAAGAACTCAATGAACTGAAAAAAACAGCAGCCAATTCTTTCCAATTAAAAAATGAGCGTGACGAACTCCAAGAGCGCGTCGTTAATGTTGAACGAGAATTGCAACAATATAAACTTGAAAATCAGGCTTTAAAGGACACAGCCAGCCAAGACTGGTTCTTATATGGCGGCTTGTTGTCACTGGTCGGTGTCATTTTAGGCTTTATACTGCCTAAACTTAGCTGGCGCCGCAAAAGTAGCTGGGATTCATATTAATTAAGGTTCAATGTGTAAGAATAAACCTATTCCTTGCATCTTTTACCACTTAACTTTTACCTTAAACACCAGGAATCGACCCCATGACTCATTCAGATGACCACAATACCCGCCCTTTTTCATCACTAGTTGTTGACGGCATGGAACGCGCACCCAGTCGCGCCATGTTACATGCTGTTGGCTTTAAAAGTGAAGATTTTAAAAAACCGCAAATAGGCATTGCTTCTACATGGAGTATGGTGACTCCTTGTAATATGCACATCAACAAACTGGCTGATTCTGCTGCAGCGGGTGTTGATAATGCCAACGGAAAAGCGGTCATTTTTAATACCATCACGATTTCTGACGGTATATCAATGGGCACTGAAGGTATGAAGTACTCGCTAGTATCACGCGAAGTCATTGCTGATTCTATTGAAACTGTCGTGGGTTGCCAAGGTTTTGACGGCATTGTTGCGATTGGCGGCTGCGATAAAAATATGCCCGGTTGTATGATAGGCATATCACGCTTAAATCGTCCTGCCATTTTTGTGTATGGCGGCACTATTATGCCGGGCTGCCATAAAGACAAAAAATTGGATGTGGTTTCTGTTTTTGAAGCGGTTGGTGCACGAGCGAACAACCAAATTAATGACGCCGAACTGGCTGATATTGAAGCTAAAGCCATTCCCGGCGCTGGTTCTTGCGGTGGCATGTACACAGCCAACACCATGGCATCCGCGATTGAAGCGCTGGGGATGAGTCTACCCAACAGTTCGGCCCAAGCGGCTATTTCAAACGACAAAAGACTGGACTGTGAACATGCCGGTGCTGCGGTACTGGAACTCATAAAAAACAACATCAAACCCAGCGATATTATGACGAAAGCGGCATTTGAAAATGCCATTACGATTGTTATCGCACTGGGTGGCTCAACTAATGCCGTGTTGCATATTCTGGCGATGGCTAATGCTAGTAATGTAGATATAACGCTGGATGACTTTACACGCATTGGTAAGCGCGTGCCCATGTTGGCTGATTTAAAACCCAGTGGCCATTACTTGATGACTGAATTAATTGAAATCGGCGGGATTCAACCACTCATGAAAATCCTGCTGGATAAGGGTTTACTGCATGGCGATTGCTTAACCGTTACCGGCAAAACACTGGCGGAAAATTTAGCCGATGTTAAACCTTATCCTGAAGATCAGGATGTTATTCACTCCCTAGATAATCCCATCAAAAAAGACAGTCATTTGGTTGTTTTATATGGAAATCTGGCGCCAGGCGGCTCAGTTGCAAAAATTACCGGCAAAGAAGGCTTACGTTTTGTAGGTACTGCCAAAGTATTTGATGCTGAAGAAAACGCCCTTCATAGTATTTTAAACGGCGACATCGTAAAGGGTGATGTGATTGTTATTCGCTATGAAGGCCCCAAAGGCGGCCCTGGTATGCGTGAAATGCTCTCCCCGACTTCTGCCATTATGGGAAAAGGTTTGGGTAAAGAAGTAGCCTTAATTACCGATGGTCGTTTTTCCGGAGGCACACATGGATTTGTAGTGGGCCACATTACACCAGAAGCCTACGTTGGTGGCCCGCTAGCCATTATTGAAAATGGGGACACCATCATTATCGATGCAGAAACCAATGAGCTTAAATTAGTTATTGATGAACACGAAATAACCAGACGCCTGGAATCATGGCAACAACCTGCCCCACGCTATACACGTGGCGTGTTGGCAAAATATGCCAAGCTGGTGAGTTCTGCTTCGTTGGGTGCGGTGACGGATAATTAAGATTGATTGCAAGATGCGCTAAAGTAAAAAACTCATCTTGCATACCGACAACCCATGGGTTTCGTAACTCACCGTAGTGTCTAAAAAACATTAGTCTTATTACATTGCAAGTTGGCGCAACATATGATTCAGTTATTGCGGTATAAGCACAAAACTGGAGGTTATTTATGAATATAGAAACTATTGCAGAACAAGCATTAAAACTTGAGCCTGCGTCAAGAGCTTATATCGCAGAAATATTACTGGAAAGTCTGGATTTCGAGGAAGACTTTATTGCTTCAGAAGCATGGCGACAAGAAATACAAAAACGTTGTAATGAAATAGATACCAATCCTTCATTATTAATTAATGGCGAACAATTTATGAGCGAGCTAAAACAGCGTTATCTATGAAATATTTCCTGCATCCTCAAGTAAAAGAGGAACTGGAACAGACTGTTTTATTTTATAAAAAACAACAAGCGGAATTAGAAAAACGTTTTATTGAGGCAGTTGAAGATGCCATCAATAGAGTATATGGGACCCCATGATGTACAGAAAGATAGATGATAATGTCAGAAAATGTCGACTATTACATTTTTCTTATGCAAATATTTTTTGACCAAGACCAGCTCAAATAGAAATAATTGCTTTTATGCACTTGAGAAAGCAGCCCAATTATTGGCAATCGCGAAAATAGTCATTATGAATACACAAAACTCTTTCGTCAGTTGGTTTAGAGACTCATCACCCTATATCCATGCACATCGCAATAAAACCTTTGTCATTTCCTTTGGCGGCGAAGCGGTGATGGCTGATGATTTTGATCATCATGTGCACGATTTTGCGCTGCTTAGCAGTTTGGGAATACGTTTGGTCTTGGTTCATGGCATACGTCCACAGATAGATCAAAGACTTTCTAAGCTCAACGCCACTGCCCTTTTCCATAAGCATTTACGCATTACCGATGAGTTGGCGCTGCAATGCGTAAAAGAAGCAGCAGGCTTGGTGCGTGTTGAAATAGAGGCATTGTTATCAATGGGCTTAGCAAACTCGCCTATGGCGGGCTGTGGCCTAAAAGTGGCGTCAGGTAATTTTGTCACTGCGAAACCCATTGGCGTAATAGACGGTATTGATTATTGTCATACCGGTGAAGTACGTCGTATTGACAGTATTGCCATTCATCAACATCTCGATCAAAACAATGTCGTCCTTATCTCACCGATTGGTTATTCTCCCAGCGGAGAAATTTTCAATCTATCTGCCGAACAGGTTGCTACCGCTGTTTCAATTGCATTAAAAGCGGAGAAATTAATCCTGTTAACGGAGCAAACGTGTTGCAATCCGGATAACGGCGAGCAAATCAGGCAAATGACCACTCACGAAGCTGATATTTTCCTGAAAGAACATCAGAACATTGATGACACCATTAGCCTGCCTTTAAAAGCAGCCATTCAAAGTTGCCAAGCGAATATAGAGCGAATTCATTTAATTGACCGAAACATTGATGGCGCGTTATTGTTAGAACTATTCAGCCGTGACGGCATCGGCACACTTATTAGCTCTACACCTTTTGAGGAGTTACGACCAGCCACACTAAACGACATAGCTGGTATCCTTGAATTGATCAAACCCCTGGAGCAACAAGGCATATTGGCCAAACGTTCCAGAGAAAAAATTGAAATGGAAATAGCAGATTACATTATCATCGAAAGAGACGGTTTGATTATTGGCTGTACAGCTTTGCATCCAAATAATGACGATCATTTTGGCGCTATTGCTTGCCTTGCAGTTCATCCTGATTATCAAGGATCAGCCCGAGGGACTCGATTGCTTGATTATGTTTATAAAAAAGCCGAACAATTGGCACTTAAAAAATTATACGTTTTATCCACACAAACCATGCACTGGTTTATTGAGCGCGGCTTTCTAGCTATAGATATCAATGAGTTGCCTATGCCACTACAAATGATATATAAACCGGAAAGAAATTCTAAAATTTTTATTAAGGCTATTGAATAATACCGGCCATGACTAGCTTTTCAATATTACAGATAACAGACCTCCACATAATGCCTGGCAAGGACGATATCTTTAAAGGGATCAGCACAGAGTATTATTTTAATGCCGTTCTTGAACAAGCTTTTAGTGAAAATAATTATTTTGATTTAATACTGGTTAGCGGTGACTTGGCTCAAGATCCATGCCCCGACAGCTATCAACGTATATTAAATAAAATTAAGGCGACTAATACACTCAGCATTTGCCTTCCCGGTAATCATGATGATTATAAGCTCATGCTAGAGATTTTTAACACCGACAAAGTAAGCTGTCAAAAACAACTATTATTAGAAAATTGGCAACTCATTTGCCTTAACAGCCAAATACTTGGCGGATATGAAGTCGGTCGTTTATCAAAACAAGAATTACTATTTCTTGAAGATTGCCTCATTAATCATCCCAATCACCACGTACTTATCGCTGTTCATCATCATTGCTTGGCAACCAAAAGTACCTGGTTGGACACCATGATTATTGAAAACAACGAAGAGTTTTTGAATATCATCGCTCGATATCCACAAGTAAAAGCGGTGACTTGTGGACATATTCATCAAGAAATGGATATCAAAATGGGGGCGATACGATTTTTGGCAACGCCTTCAAGTTGCTTTCAGTTTACGCCGAAAAGCGAGACCTTCAGTATGGATAAAACACCGCCAGGTTATCGAATAATAAAACTGCATCCTAACGGTCTTATTGACACAGAAATCAGGCGCCTACTTGAACCGATAATTGGGTTGCAAATAGATACGCAGGGCTATTAATTCAAACTGCCACTTTTTCATAGATAAGTTCTTAATAATATCCGAATGAGTGGCGTTTGGTATAAAGATTCTTATGCGTTTCTTATTATCACTTACAACTCAAATTCAGATGGGTTAATGCCTAATTCCTTAGCAATCTTAAAAGCTATCTTTTTTTCATCATTATCAAAAAGACCATCAGAAGAAGCGATAGAAATTATCATTCTAACCAACAAACGTGAAGCTTCTGTATTTGACTTCATTTTTCCTATTGCTTGATAAGCTTTGGCTTCGCCTATGTCTTTATCAAATTCCAATTGGCCGACAAAATCCTGAAATGCTTTGATAACATCACTGGTGGTGAAAATCGACAGCGCATCGTTACTTTCGATAAACTTAATCATTTTTTGTTTTTCTGTAGAACTAATACTGCCATCAGCCATAGCAATTAGAGCTGAACCTGCCATGGCGGCATTCAAAAAATCCTTGTTTTTATATTTCAGGGCCTCTGTTTTTAATTCATTCGCTTTTGATTTTAATTGGCTTAAAAAATTATCAAAACTCATATGTGCTATCCTCGTTATAGGTTTAGGGATGTTTCAGATTATAGTGGTTGTTATTTTAACATTTTTAAATCTTTAAATAGACAACTCAGCGTATTCTTTCAATAACAACGCGTCTTTAATGCCATAACAGCGTTGTCGATTAATAATATCAGTTGCCCAATTTTGATGGGTTGCCACTTCACACATGGCATCGTGCATTCTAAAAACCGCCGGTGCTTCTGTATCACTTAAGCTTTTCGCCATCTCGTAATCTTCCAAATCAACTGTGTAGGCTGCTTCAATGGTGGGTACTTGTGTAGGATGGATAGCCGTTTTACCCAGTAAACCATACGCCAAGTCCTGCTGCATTTCTTTTTGTAAAGTAGTCGAATCATCCAAATATTCAAACACAGGGGCGGACAGTGAAAAGCCATAAGGCTTAAAAATAGTCACCAGTTGTGAGATTACATTTCCTAGAGGCGTTTCATAAATCGTAAAAGAGCGGGGGCGGCGAACACCTAAAAGATTCATCAGGTCATTACCGCCAATTCTAAGCATCAACACCCGCTTTGCAATATCTTCTTGTAATAAACCGTGACGTAATGCCGTCATGGCATTAATATCAAAAACCTCTTTGGTTTCAAGTGTGGGCATCACCTTAAAAGTCGTGCCCTGTAACTGATCAAAATAAGCATTAAATACGTCTTCGGTAAACTTTGGCAATACAAAGCCATCCACTTTTTCAATGTCAGGAAGCTCCAGTAAACGCGCCAAAATTTCGGGATTTCTCGCGCGTATAAACCTGAATCGACTGGAAGACTCTCTAAAACCTTGCAAGCATAAGCCAATATGGCGCACACAACTATCTACCTCAGACTTTGATATCGCATCCTCCGTACAAAAAATCATTGAGCGCAACATGGAATACTTTTCGCCATTGGCGATTTCCATAATGTCGCGGCGATTTCCCGGCATATAAAGTGGCGCCCCCAACATCCAGGGTGAAAACGACTTTAATAGTTGGCTCATAATTCAATCTCTTTAATTAACGCGACTGCACGATAGGGTAAATCTTTAAAAATCGCTATCGGAATAGACTTGGACTCGGCTAACCAACGTAAATGTTGGGTCGCTTCACAATCCGAATCCTGTAACAGCAATAACTGTGCTTCACGACGCAATAATACACGCGTTGCTTCACCAATACCGGGCTTAATATAGTTGTGATGAGTAATGCAGTAACGTTCGCTAGCCCAGTGTAAAAACGCTTGCGAAGACGTTTGTAATTGTTCGCAATGCCCCAAATGATCGGTAAATCGGCCGTCAAAAGCAGGCCTTATGATAGCCACTCGCTCAAGTATTGAATCGATAAAATAAGTTGATAAATCATGTTCTGCAAATTGTTCATAATAAAGACAACCATGAAAATCAGTAGGGCTAGCTGTGTGTGGATTATAAACTGACCGACTCACCAGTCCCGATATTGTGGCATTTAAAATACAGGAAGGAATTAAATAATCTTCAGAAGCCGCTGCAACCTTAGCCCACCCTGACAAATCGGTTAACACATACAATTCAGGGGGAATAGTGATGCCATCACTGACTTCAAAAGCCTGTAAACTGCTTGCCAACTGCCGTGCGATAACGCCTTTTCCTGTCCAGCCATCAACAAAGACTAATGACTCCGGCGTATGATTTTTTAAAATATAACGCAAGGCATTTGCATCTATGCCGACATCTCTAAGAATGGAAATAGAGAAATGTTCAACTTCGACATTAAAATGACGTTTTAAAATATTTTTGAGTAGCACCCCTACTGGCGTTCCTGCGCGAACCAACGACACCAACGCTATACCTTGCGGACGTGTTGCTAGAATACCCTCCGCCAACAACAGCAAATGCTCAGCCATACGATCCTGATTTAAGGTCATGGCCCGGTAAAACAAAGGCAGATAGTCAGCCAGTGGCAAGGATTCGTGAGTCAATATTTCCGAATAATGTTTTTGACCGGATTGAATCAGTGCTTCTTTAAGGTGAACCGGCGTATCAACCAGCGTCATCGGTTTTAATAAAAACTGTACATCGTCAGGTCTGTAACTGCCGGTAAAAGGTAGCC
>SESH01027177.1_pt1 | contig 14427 bp, 10 predicted proteins | sample 3171561 | NCBI WGS metagenome assembly SESH01 (sample SAMN10866947, study PRJNA518727) | freshwater metagenome | biome: subpolar coniferous forest; feature: holomictic lake; material: water; isolation source: holomictic Lake 442 2011 16.5 m and 2014 13 m | place: Canada: near Kenora, Ontario
TGTAACACCTTCCCCCATTTTTTCATCAAAGCTGATTATTCTTTCGATGATTGGCACAGAAACCGCCGCTGCACCAGCCTGCGCTACACCATCGACTATTTCCCTGGTGGCTGGATTTTCGTAGCTGAAAGAACCGTTTGTAGTGATGGCGAATATTCCGTGTGCAGTAATGCCGCTGCCGTCGAAAACACGTTGAAGTTTTCGCGTGATAGCTAAATCGGCGTCAGATAACTTTGCCGTTCCACTTGGATGATTATGATAAAAATAGATATTGGCTGCATCGGGTATTCTAAAGGCCTCCGCTGCAACGACCGCCGGATAAACAGACGCAGAATTTATGGTACCTTTAAATGAACCCACAATGGCCAGCGGCTTGCCCTCTTTATCAGTCACTAAAGCATCAAACCGTTCGACGGCTTGCCTACTAACACTTAATGCGGCCTGAGCCGCTTGATCTACTGTAGTAATGCGGCCAACGGTTAGCAGCCGTCTGGATTCTGAGATAAGCTCGGTTTCGGTGGCGTATTGGCCTTTGGCGGGTTTTTCGTCGGATAGTCTGGAGGTGGGGAATAAGTCCCGTTCTCGCCCGGTTTCGGGTGCATTTGTGCCACCGGTATTGAATACGGACTGATCACTGCCGGTGGTTTCGGCGGATTCAGTGGTCTTGTTGATTTCATTATCGGTCTCCTGTTTGATAGGATTTTTTAATTCTAACAAATCAATGACGGGTTTCGACTCGGTAATACGTTTAAAAACTTCAAGCCCTGGGTCGCCCGATGGAATAAAGACCCGCTCGGCCCAATTGATACGCTCAATAAAAGCGCCCTGATCTTTCAAAACACGTCTTTCAGCATCGGTAAAAGAACTGCGCCCCTTAATTTCTATACGGCTTTCATGATTGACCCTGGCTGTTGCAATTATCCAGCCGTTAGAAAGCACGGCCTTGTTACCGTCTTTGATTGACTTGAACAGAGCGCTTGCCGACCTGTTGGATAGACCTGAATCAAGCCCCAGATTCTTGAGTGTTTGCTTGGCGGATTTCGCTCCCAGCATACGACCCAGTAACTGCTCGCCTTCATCAGTTTGCAACCGCTTGATGGTCTCAGAACCCTCAACGCGATCCCAAATAGGCAAGATAACACCGACTATCATTCTCTCGATCCTGGTTTCAGTCTTCGGCGCATTGGCGACCTGCTCGTGCCAAAGCTTTTCGGCCTCTACCTTATCAATGGGCCTGGCCAGCGTGACTTTCTGGTAACGACCTGCGCCATTAACGGTAACGGTTCTGTAATCCCATCCGCGACTGATAACATCGGCATTATCGATATACCTGTGGCCATTTTTTTTGATCGTATGCATAACCCCGCGACGCACGGCATTACCCTCGGCATCCAGCCTGTCGCCCAGATCCGACATAAAAAAAACTGCGCCTTTGTTGTGACCCAACCCGGAAACAAACCAGCCGCTTAAATCATCTAAATTTTGCCGCCTCTGCGTTAACCTCGTAACATCATGCCAATCGTAATAACCAACCTCAGTCGTTACGGCCAACTCGACATAGCGCGTTTGCGCGCCGGTTTGCTTATCTTCATAAACCACCTGTTCACGGGTCTTTTTGATGCTTGCCGCCGTCAAAGTTTGCAAACCCAAGTCATATAAGCCTTGTTGTTTCGCGTATTCAACCGCCTCCACAAGCCTGTTTTCGAACTCGGCAAATACCGCGTTTTGCCTATCTGTTTTCAGTGACAGCAACCGGTTCAAGAACTGCGGAATGCCCGGCATCTTACTCTCGGACAAGGCGCCATTTTCATCAAGCAGATTTAACCCCATTTGTTGGGTGACATCGTGAAATGACAAATCGGTTTTGCCCCGATAGAGATCCGTAAAAAAGTTATTCAGCGCAAGGGTGGCATAGTGGCTTTCCAGGTTGTCAGCCGCCGTAAACATGCCCTGACTGGTCGCTTCGCGTTGGCCGCGCGTCAATGCGCCCAACTGATCCAGCCGCCGCGCTATTGACGACACAAACCGCTTTTGCGCTTTCAGGTTGGTGGTCGGCAGTACATAGTGGGGCGCATTCGCCTGGTTTGTTCTGTGCGTGCGCCCAAAGCCCTGCACGGCTGCATCGGCCCGCCAGCCTGGCTGTAAAATATAGTGGATGCGTTTACGCTGATTAGCGGCCGTGTTGTCGGCATGAAAGCTGTAACCGGTTCCGCCTGCGCCCGAAAACACCAGTATGTCCTTTTTGTTGGCCTGGAACGCCTCGGCGTCAGCCCGCGCCGAATTTTTACCGCGCTTTTCCTCAACCACCTGGTAATTGCCGTCATCATCACGCGTCCGGACAAAGCGGCGACTGCGGCCAGTAATCTCCGCCACCCGGTCAGAGCCGAAGGCGTTGATGATTGAATCCAGCGGGTTTTCAGGTACACGTATCTGTTGCAGCGTTTCCAGCAAGGCATCGCGCAAAGCGATGGCTTCACGATCAAATACCGGGTTTCCTTCGGAATCCCTGACCGGGATATAAAGGGTATTGCCGTTATCGTCCTTGGACTCTTCGTAGGCAACTACCGGAAAACCGTTGCGAACATAGTCCATCAACATTTGCCTTGGAGTAAAATCCAGATCTTCAAGAGCGGTGTTATGGGCCGTTGCCTCAGCAATGATCCGTTCCTGAGCCGCTTCGTTAGTGTTGACTAACTGGATAACCGCAACATTGCCTGCATCCAGTTGTTCACGAATATCATCAATCACGCGAGGGGTTTGCATCGCGGTGATGATCTGGTTGAAAAAGCGCTGATGAGCGCCCCAAAACTGGGCCATTGCCGCACTTTTCGCGTTGCCGCTGCTACCCGCCTGAGTAATTTCAAGCGCCTGCTCGACATTATTGAGAACAATTTGCCAGGCCCCGGCCAACTCGTTATAAATAGCTTCCTGAAAATCAGATAACGTATGTTCAAGCCGTTCGTAACTCACGCCGTCATAAGACAGCGACCTGGCCAGATACATGCCCATCGCCTTCATATCGCGACTGATAAGCTCCATTGACGCAATGCCGCCCTTCGTTACACCCGCTATAAAGGTATTAACGTCTGCGAACGGAGTACCCTCGCCCCATAAACCCAAACGCTCTGCATAGCTCAAATTACTGACCTCAGTCGCACCGGTTGCAGACACATAGGTAATACGTGCATTGGGCAATTCGCGTTGCAGATTGATCCCGGCAATGGCCTGCTGTGAAGGCTTTCTTACGCCACGTTTACCCTTAACCGCAATGGCATTACCCATACTATGCGCTTCATCAAACGCGATAACACCGTCAAAGTCTTCACCCAACCAGTTTATAATTTGTTGAGCGCGGGTTTTTCCGCTCTCTTGCCCAAGATCATTCGCCTGTTTTTTCTCGCCCCCGCGCAAGGTCGAATAGGTGGTAAACAGGATGCCGTCTTCTTGCGTGATTGCGTTGCCGGCTTTGGTTTTACCTTGAAAGAAAATTTTCCCGGGATCGCCGCCGATACCGGCAAAGTCCCTTTTAGCATCCTCTATCAAACCCTCGTTGAACGAAATCCATACTGCCTTGTTGCGGCCCTGCATCATGTTATCCAGAATAATGCCGGATATTTCCCGGCCTTTGCCTACGCCGGTCCCGTCGCCAATAAAAAAGCCTTTCCGCGAACCGTTAGGCAACAGCCCGGAATGTGCTTGTCCGGCATAAACCACAGCCTCAAGCTGCGCTATCGACAATAACCCGTTCTTAATCAGATTCGTCGGCAATACGGGTGCATACGAAGGAGGGGGTGGCTCGACAGCCGACATGGCCGCCGACTGTACCAGTTTGCCTGGATGCTGCTGCGCACCTTGAATGGTAAGCCGTTGTGGTGTGTAATTAGCGAATACAGAATCGGTAAATTCCTCCGGGATATTGCCGTTTTTAACTTCTACAGTAATACGGGTGGGACTGTCGCTTTTAGGGACGCCACTATTTCCTCCAGTATCTCCGCTGCCGCTTCCTCCAACGTCTCCGATAGGATTAACCCGAATGCCATCCCCGGCTCCGATTCCGTCATTACCGCCATCGCCAACTGTGGTCTCGCCGCCAGTTTGGCTATCAGTAGCAATGGCTCCTGAATCGGCCCGGTTTCCAATAGATTGCGTTCCAGCGCCGTCCTTACCAATACCAACGCCGCCAATTCCGTTTCCGGGTTGAACGGAATCTGCTGTTGATCGAGTATCTGCTTTGACTGCCGGTTTAGTGATGTTTGATTGAATTTGCTGACGATCATTTCTGATGCCCTCCAATAAGGTCGGTAAATCGGCTACTGACTGGACTTTCCCGGTCAAAACCGGCTGAGTCGTAGCACCTGTTTTATCGATAACTAAAATTTGATTATCGAAAGATGTGCCATATTTCGCATACTCCTTACCGGATATTCCGACATTGGCACGCACGTTGTATTTCTTTTCAATGTCTTTCCACCATTGAGAAAAGGCAGGCCGATCTGCGGCCATGCCATTGCCGACAATGGCAACTAAACGGCCACCCTCCTCCAACCGTTTTAATGCCTGCTCAATATGCCTGGCGCCGTTGGTTGTATCACGTTGACCATGAACACGTCCGGCAGTCGATGAAAACGGCGGATTCATGACAATCACAGTGGGCGCTATGTCAATGGGCAATACGTTGTCTAACTGTTCGGCATTCTCTTTGAAGAGCCGTGCTTTGGGAAACAATGCCGAAAGCAGCACCTGCCGCCGTGGCGCCAACTCATTCAAAATAACTACAGCACCCGCAATTTCCGGCCAGACAGCCAAATCACCGGTACCGGCAGAAGGCTCAACCATAACATCATCACGTTGTACGTTCGCCACCCAATTGGCCACAAACGACAAAGCAGGCGGTGTGCTGAATTGCTGAAACTCATCCATTTCCTCATCGCGTTTGGTCTGCGTCGGCAGCTTCTGGATTCGGCGGGTTAAATCGATTGCCTTGGTTCTTGCCCATTCAGCACCTTGTCCGGTCCAACCGGAATCCTCAGTGCTAAGAAGATGGATATTAAAAGCGGCTTCCAAGGCGTCATAGGCATCCTTTGTCGAATACGTCCCTTGCGCCTGTGTGCCTCCGAAGGCCTGATTTGCGGCTTCGGTTAAAAACTGGGTGGTGATTTCACCCTCCGCATTGAGCTTTTGGGACAAACGTAAGGCTAAAACATGCCGAGGCTCATTAAAAGATAGGGCTAATGTAGCCTCACTATTTAGGGTAACTGGAATAATTGGCTGCGCCCCGACAATCAGCCAATCATCGAAAATGTCAAATTGATCCGGGTTGGATTGTTTAGCCATCTTTGCTTATCCAATGTTGTCCAAATCGATACTGCTCTCCAAGGCATCGGCTTCATCAAGCGCATCCTCTTGAAAAGCCCCAATACGTTCCGCTTCATCCGGATCGAACTCGACCATCGCACCGGGAACCATGGCATCGGTCAATTTTTCGGCCAATACATCAACCGCGTCCCCTGCACCGATGAGGGTGTCGGCCTTAACATCGAAGGTATCCGAATCGGTCATATCGGAACTACCCGGCTTGTTATCATTATTGATTTCATGAGTCATTGCTTCCACCTTGCTGTTTGTTAATGTTGTAATCAGGCTTACCCTTTATATCCGGGCAAGTTTTCTTGCACTCTGGAAATCCACTAGTGTGCCCCCCTTTTTTTTCCTGCCGGCGTGATAACCCTTTTCCACACGCCATGCACTTGCTTTACCACGTAAAAACAGGGCGGATAACGCCCTCTATTTGTGAACGCTGGATCGGGCCAAAATAGCGCCCGTCAAACGACCCCCTATTGCTGTCAGACATGACCAGAACCTCGGCCCTGCCCAACACCCGGGAAGCCGTATAGTTCGGTAGTGGTCGACCGCCGCCATCGAGTTTGACGGGGTCGCTCAAGGGCAACCGTTGCCCATTAACCTGCACGCCTTCCACCCCAATAGAGACCACATCATCCTGAACCGCTAAAATCTTTTTCATCAGGTGTCCATAGCCGCCTGGACAAAAGCCTGCGCCCAGATACCCGCGTGCCTTTGCCATAGCGAATACCGGCGCAGGCGGCGGGCAAAACAACACATAAGCACCTTTTACCAAGGGCTCATTGGTTAGCCGATACACCCCGACCGGAATGCTCGGCGTTGTGTTTAGCCGGATACCGGCCGCATAGGCAAGCCCGCACACCATAAAGACCGACATCACCACACCAAAACTAACCGTGAACCGCTTCACAACTTGATGCCTTCTTCGCCATGTTCAACGGTATGCACTTGTATGAGCTTATCGCTAACCCTCGGTGCCGGAACAGCCGCCCTGGCTTTAAAAATGGGATCTTTGAAAAACAAGGGCTGCACGCCATAAATGGCCGGGAAACCGGCCACATAAACCACCATATCGCCGGCCTTTTCAATCAGCCCCTCAGCGCCCTTAACCGGCCCCGGCATCCGCAGGCACTCGTCCGGTGTTAACAGCGGCCGTTGCACTTCCTGAATGGTACGGGACACCTGGCCAAGCAAGGCCGAAGTGCGCCGGCCGCTGGTGGTGATTTGTTCTTTGGCAACGGTCGTTTGGCCGGTCAGTTTGGACAGGTGCTCGGCCGTCTCCACACGATTGGGGGGAAAGGCGCTCTGGACATGACAGTTAGAGGTGATGCTTTCATCATGACCATAGCCCGTTTCACGGCTTTTAAGCTGGTTAATGTCCTGGCAAATCAAATAACACTTGATACCGTAACCGGCAATAAACGCCAGTGCCTCCTGCAATATTTCGAGCTTGCCCAAACTGGGGAACTCATCCAGCATCATGAGCAGACGATGTTTATAATGGGCTTTGGGTTGGCCGTTAACGAAATCCATCTTGTCGGCCAACAGCCGGACGGTCATATTGATCAGGACGCGCACCAGCGGGCGCAACCGTGCCTTGTCGTTGGGATGGGTGACGATATACAGGCTCACCGGCGCATCGAAATTCATCAGGTCCTTAATCCGAAATTCCGACTGGCTCACATTACGCTGGACTACAGGATCGCGATATAAGGCGAGATAAGACTTCGCCGTGGACAGCACTGAACCGGCTTCTTCATCCGGTCTGTCCAGCATGTCCCGCGCGGCCGAACCGACCGTGGGATGGGGCTTGCCCTGCACATGCCCGTAGGTGGCCATTTCCATCCATAACTCGGCAATTTCGCGGTCCGGATCAGAGAGGATGGCATCGACGGCGGGCAAGGTGGCGTCGGTGCCTTCCTGCTGCGCTTTGTACAAGACGTGCAAAATCACGCCGACCAGCAAGGCCTGGGCGGTCTTTTGCCAATGCGTTTCCAAGCCCTTCCCATCGGGATCAACCAGTAATGTCGCCAGGTTTTGCACGTCGCCGACCTCGTACTCGGTGGCCAGGCGTATCTCCTCCAGCGCATTCCAGCGTACTCCGCCGCTTAAGGAGGCCGGATCAAACCGCAAGACTTTATTGCGTGCATAGCTTTGTCGCCAACCCGCCGTCAATTCCCATAATTCACCTTTCAGGTCAGTGATGACCGCACTGTGTCCCCATGACAACAGCGTAGGGATGACCAAACCCACGCCTTTCCCGGAACGCGTGGGGGCATAACACAGCACATGCTCCGCGCCGTTGTGCCGTAAATAACGCGTAATCCCCTTTTTATCCAGCCAAGCCCCCACGTAGACGCCGTCACTTGAATTCTTTTTTTGACCGGTCAACTGTTGCCAGGCTGTTATGGGCCGTGGCAATAAGCCGGCCCTTTCAATGTCGTGCCGATTAGCCCAACGCGCGGAACCGTGTAAATAGGGGTTTATTGTTGCCGAGTTCGCCGCCACCATCTTAGCCACCATTAACCCTAACAGGCCGGTAGCGGTCACCGTCATGCCAACCGCAGCCGCTCTCATAATACTAACCTGAAACAGCCCCCACCATTGATAGGTCCATAGCAGGATGCTCCAAGGCGCATAAAGATGCTGGTAGTGAGCCCCGAGTTGAGGCTGGTAGCCAAACTCACAGGCAAAATATTGTGTCGCCGACTGCAAACCGGCCAGCATAAAAACCACCGCCAAAACAGGTATTAGCTTGCCGGCCTTTGGCTTATCGACCCGTACCTGCGGGCCGACCGCATTATTAAATTTGTCTTTCATCTGCTTCTGCCCTTTGTTTTAACCAGCCCAATCCCAGTGCAGGTGACTGGCTCACCGATGGCTAACCGGCCCAAGCGGTTCGCGGTCTTTTCATCAATGGGCATCACCAGAATGACCTGGTTGAGTTTCAATAATGCCAGTGATTCACCATCGATCCGTCGTACACCGGCAAAAGCCGCCACCCCAACGTCAGCCATAGTATATCGCCTATGTTCCATAATATCGAGTATTTTAAGACGTTTTTGTTCGCGCTCTGCAATATACCGATCAACCGCCGCAAACGAAGAGGGGGCTAATCCTTCCCCAGAAACACGCCGTCGCAATGCGTTATCTGATTGGGCTCCTGGCTGCTCCAGACAACCAGAAACAACACCCGGCAATAACATTTCACCGCCTTCGGCGCAGCGAACCACACCGAGTTCGGACAAGTTTCGCAAACGGTTCCGGGCTGCGGGCGGCGGGATAACGGCAACGCCGCCAAGGTTGGGCTGACGGGTAAATCCGAACCCGAAGGTTCTGCGTCCACGATCCTGTCCGGCGTCGGCAGAGCCAATGCCGCCAGCGCCGCGTCCAGTTCGTCGTCCTCTGTCTGTTGATACATCATGACTCTCCTGTTTGGTTGTGGTTGTGGTTAACTGCATTACCAAGGCAACCCGGTTATGTTCAAGGGTGGCATCGGCAAACGTCAATTGAAGCTTGGCGGTCGCCGCGACATCTACAATTTTCGCCTTGAAGTCGGCTGTGCCATTTACATTGATGTTGGTTCCGTAGCGTTCCATCGCCAAGCGCAACGCCGCCGCCAAGCCCTCGCGCGTGGCGCCCCGGGAGACCTTCAGCCTATCACCATCATCCCGAACGGCGGATGAACCGACGCGGTAAATAATGGTGCCTTTTTTTGTCACACTGTCTTGGTCGGCGTATATCGCCGTCCTTACCCGTTCACCGCCGCTAGCGCCAACAGTATTTCCTTTAAGACCTTGGGCAACCTCACGCGCACGGAGCGCCGCCAATGCCTCTTTGTCGCCCTTGGTTGCCTCCCGGCGTAACCAGTCGGCCCACTGTAGGGGCTGATACTGTTTTACCAGCCGCTCACGCTCCCGACGGTAGTGTTCGTTAATCATATTGAGTTCACGTTTAACGCTTTGGCTAATCAGCGCGTACAACAACTTCTTTTCAGACCTGGAACCCCCTGCCAGCTTGGTGGTTGCGCGTTTCAACGTCGCCTTACGCTTGACGTCCGCAATTAAACGGTCTCTTTTCGCCCTGGCCTCCTGCCATTCCCGGGTACGATTGGCCCTCGCTCCCTGCTGATCATTTTTGTAGCGGGCAAACAATAAGGTGGTATCCAGTCTCGACCGCACGGGCCTGGCCTCATAGTGCTTGGCTGACCCTTCCGCATTAACCGGACGGTACTGGGATTTGAACGCACCGAACCGGTCAACCAGTTTGCCTTTCGACAGCTCACGGGCAACAGAACTCGCTTTCACCATCAAGCCATCTTGGTCAGAAATAACCAAGCCATTACCCCGTTCCTGCAACGCCAGTCCGTGTGCTTGCAAAACACTATGCAGTTCGGCCCAGGACGCCGCCGCCTGTAATTGCCCGAGACATTCGCGTTGGATCCAGCCTAACAAGCTTTCCACGCCGGCGTGATGCTCCATATCCAAGGCACGGTTTTCACTGCCAACCCGCACGGCCTGATGATTATCCCGTGCCAACCCGTATTGCAACTCCAACGCCGCGCACAACTTGCCGAGGGTCTTATGATCGTTATAGGGATTGTGAATCGTTAACCGTGTCGGATGAATTTTGTTGATGGCAATATGCAGATGAAAATTGTCGGTATCATCGTGGGCAACACTCACCCGTTGATGCCCGCCGTAGCCAAGTCCCTCACAAACCCTGCTCTCCAGCGCTGCTAAAACGTTGTCATCGGGACGCTCACCGGCTCTGAAACTCAAAATCAAGTGATAGGTTTTATCGGATTCGGCACGGGTATTCATGCCCTGGATAGCCGTGACTTCAATAACTGCGGCATTCAAGTCATTCGATTCACAATGCGTTACCGACGTATGGGCAACACGACTCTGCTTTTCCTGATCGTCTGCCAGGTATTTCACCAGACTGGCGAAGTCGCTTTTTTTAATCGACTTCATAGGCACATGCTTCGCAATCATCTTAACCAAAAAATTTAGCCGCTATAGTTACCGATCAGCCCGAGGCATCACCACGGTCTTCATAATTTCCAGCATTTTGTTCTGCGTGTCCTCAATGCGCGCAAGCGCCGCCCGCAGGGTGCTCTCGCCAAACCGGGCCGTCCGGGCATCATTCGACAGCCAGAGCTTTAATAGCCCGCCCAAACGTCCCAGGTCACCGTTGATACGCGCAAGCTCCATGACCTGTCCATGATCAACAATGCTCTTGGGTACATAGCCCTGACCGAGCCGACGCAAATACGCTGACGTGCTATGTCCGGTTTGCTTTGCAAAGGACTCGATGACCGCTTTTTCGTCGGGCGTTACCCGAACAACAATCGGTGTACTCCCCTTTCGGGTCGGTTTCTTTTCTGCCATGACAGCCTCCGTTAACAAAAATGCGGCGGCAGCCGCTGGGCCCCGCAGGGCAGGATTCCCGTTGAGTGCGTAGCGCGAATAAGTGGGCGTGAAGAGCGAGTACCTGCTGCGCAGGTGCTAGCACTTCACATATCCTGCCCCGACTAAAGTCGGTATATTGCGAAGCATAGCATTTATTTTCAATTTACGATATATTGATTATTTGCATACTTTATATTAGACTATATGACAACGCCATGAATAAAGAAAATATCGTCAAGTAACGGAAAAATAAAGGAATAATCAAGGAAAAATCAACCTGAAATCTCATTACCTAAAAAGAAAATAGCCATGTCAAAAAAACTGACAGAACTGATTGCCGAGGAAGAAACGAAGAGACAACAGAAGGGAACCGGCATAAAAAACCGGGCGGTCTTTTTAGTGCTCAGGGCAGACATCAAGGAAGCGATGACCGATGGCTGGGCTCTCAAACAAATTTACCGAACGCTGCACACCCAAAAGAAAATAACGTTTAGTTATCAGACCTTCGTTAACTATGCGAACGATTTGATCCTGAAGCCTAAGCAAGCGCTGGTCATCAGTAAACAAGAAGCCAACGCTGAAATCCCTGGGCAAGAACAAACAGCACAACCCACTGAACCAAAACCCAAAAAGTCGTATGAGCCACCCGGCTTTACCTTCGATCCCATAGCAAAAAAAGAGGACTTAATCTAATGGCAAAAATACACATGATTCTGCAAGGCAAGGGCGGCGTAGGCAAATCGCTGATAGCCGCCCTACTCGCACAATACAAATTGCACACCGGCCAACAGCCGCTCTGTATCGACACTGATCCGGTAAACGCCACCTTTCACGGTTTCAAGGAGCTGAATGTTAAACGTCTGCAAATCATGGAGAATGAAGAAATTAACCCGAGGCACTTTGACACCCTGGTAGATTTGATAGCTCCGGCAACGGATGATGTCATTATCGATAATGGCGCCAGTTCATTTGTGCCGCTTTCGCACTACCTTAATAGCAACCAGGTCCCGGCTTTGTTACAGGAAATGGGCCATGAATTAGTGGTGCATACGGTTATAACGGGGAGCCAAGCCTTAACGGATACCTTGAACGGGTTCGCACAACTCGCCACGCAATTCACGCAAGAGACCACTTTCATCGTCTGGCTCAATCCCTATTGGGGCGCCATAGAAAGCGACGGCAAAACCTTTGAACAAATGAAGGCCTATACCGTCAATAAAAGCCGGGTTGCAGCGATTATAAAAATCCCGACGCTTAAAGAAGAAACCTACGGCCGGGACTTGGCAGAGTTGCTGCAGGAGCGCTTAACATTCGATGCAGCGCTCGCCAATCCGGCACTCACCATAATGACCAGGCAACGGCTCAAAATCATAAAAAGCCTGTTGTTTGCACAAATGGACAGCGCAGCGGTACTGTAATGAGCCATGAGCATGAATTAGAAGAAACAATCAGGGAAATCGCGGCAAAGCACGGCATCGCCGTGGGTCGCGACGATCCCATATTGATACTGCAAACGCTCCATAACAGACTGCTGCAGGCTAGCCAAAAAGCGCAGCAAGACCTGCTTGACCAGTACAAATCCGAACTTGAAGGCATTTCACTCCGCTGGAGCAATGACGCCAGGGAAAAAGCGGAGCGCATTTTAAATGCGTCACTCGATGCCAGTAAGGCGGCGATGGAACGGTTGCTGCGGGCGGGCGCAAAAGAGGCGGTGACCACGATCAAAACAGAGGTGGACGCCTCATTAAACCGTATCAGCCGCCCTGTCAAGGACGCCCACCGTATCGGCCTAATGAACCTGGCCGCCTCTTGTATCACTCTGCTGGCAGCGGCGGTATTATTATGGACAACAACACACCCCTAACCCATATTTAACACATACAATTAATATCCATTAAAAAACAATATGTTGTGTTATAAAAAATCTTCGTGTGGCACTACACCTTGAAAAATAGAGTCTGGTCTCAGTGTTTTATACGATGGTTTTGCTGATACCTCCGGGTGCCGGGTTCACTTTTAAGGCACAATAAATAACCATTTGCTCCGGCTCTGCACGGGTGGCTTTGCGAATATGCAGGGCTTTACCATCGACACGAAGGAAACTGGCGGTTACCCGGCATTGAGTACTCATAATTTCGCGTAATGTGCGCCAGCTGCTGTTGGCATTAATGCCGCTCTCTTTCAGACGGCGGCGAATAAGTTGGACAAACTGATAGGCCAATACAGTGATGAACAGGTGACTGTCAGCCCGCTCTTCTTTACTATGAAAGATAGGCCGAAAGCCCAGATCACTTTTGAAACAGCGAAACACGGCTTCGAGGTCAGTGAGCATCATATAGGTGCGCCATAGCTGTGCTTCCGTCCATTGACATTGATTACTGCGCAGGCAATAGACGCCTGGGAGATCGACATAAGAGCCCTGAATAGCTTGTTTTTGCCAAGTGATGCTGAGGGCTTTTTCGCCGCTGTCATCGGTTTGCAAGTCGATTTGATAATGCTGGGCGATACCGTGCTGTTTTTCTTTGAGACGGCCAATGCGTTCCCCTATTTTATCTGGGCGTTTTTCGGTGCGGGGGCGTTGCAGCCCTGCGTTTAAGGCGTCAAGTCCGACTTCAAAACGACTGGCGAAGCGCTCCGCCATGGCTTGTTCCTTTTGTTCTCGACCGGACGAATGACAATAGAGCCGAACTTCTTGCCCGTCTTCGGCGACTACTTTTTGGCAGCGTACCGTTTCATCGCTAGCGGTGACCAGCGAGACCGCGGCATCCGCATTGAATTGGCGTGAGCGCTCACGACTGACCACCAGATAACCCTAGCCGGTGGTGCGCAACCATTGAATATTGGCTTCTGTGGCGATACCGGCATCCATCACCACCAAGGCGTCCGGTGGCGCACCCAGATCTTGCAGCATAGTTTCCAGAGTGCCCGCTTCGCTGACATTACCGGCAAAGGTCTGTGAACGGCGCACAAATCCGCTACCGTCCAGGACTAACCCCAGCGTCACCAACGGACAATCGGTGCGTTTTTCTTTGGAGTGCCCACGCTTGGCTTTGGTATTGTGCGGCACTTCGCCTTCGAAATAGGTGTTGGTGAGGTCATACAGGGTAATGGTGGTCGAAAAGCCAAACAAATCGGTAATGCGGGTGAATAAGGTCTGTTCGATTGGGGTGCTGTGCTTCCACAAGGCGTCTGCCGCCCGATACATCGTCATCAAAGGCAGGCTTTCGTAATCAACCTCCAGTAACTCGCCCAGGGCGCTTTGCTTCCTTAACCAGTTGTGGGTGGCCAGCTCCGAACCGACACCCGCCATACGCCCGATAAGGGAACCCGCTAGCGCCGCTATCTGCGCGCCATTGATACCCAGGCTGGCCAACAAGTCGAAGAAATTCAACTGTTGCATGGCCTAAAGTCCTAACTGTTCCACACCGACGGTTCTGGGCCGGGTCAATTCCAGGGAATCCACATCCACGGATTGCAGATCGACGGGCGTAGCCGCGACGGATTCTACAGGCGCGGCCGACGACTCAGCCGGGCTTGAAGGACCCGCATCCACAACCGGTGTTTGGCTGACGACCGCCCGTTGCGCTATGAGCTGGGCGGCAATGCGTTGCGCGGCCTTTTCAACGGTGGTCGGCAATTCAATAGGCAATAA
>SESH01068722.1_pt1 | contig 14426 bp, 13 predicted proteins | sample 3171561 | NCBI WGS metagenome assembly SESH01 (sample SAMN10866947, study PRJNA518727) | freshwater metagenome | biome: subpolar coniferous forest; feature: holomictic lake; material: water; isolation source: holomictic Lake 442 2011 16.5 m and 2014 13 m | place: Canada: near Kenora, Ontario
TTGAACCCCTCGGCTACGGGTGACGTAGCCCGCCCGTTTACGGGCCGGGCGCGTGATGTGACAGGGCGACTTCTGCGGTATTGCAAGAAAAGATCGTTCGGGGGTTGCGACGTCCCTGTGCCCTACCCCTTGGTGATCGCGAAGAGCAACTCGGCCTCGCAGGCCAACTGGCCATCCACGGTGGCCCTGGCGGTGGCCTTGCCCACCCCGCGCCGGAACTTCTCCATCGTCACCTCCAGGCGCAGCACATCGCCCGGTCGCACCACCCGCTTGAAGCGCGCCCCGTCGATCCCGGCGAAGAGCGCCAGCTTGCCGGCATGCTCTGGCAGGCTTAGGGCCGCCACCGCCCCCGTTTGCGCCAGCGCCTCGACGATCAGCACGCCGGGCATGATCGGGTTGCCCGGGAAGTGGCCGGTGAACTGCGGCTCGTTGGCGCTCACCAGCTTCTCGCCCACCGCGCGCAGCCCCGGCTCCAACTCCAGGATGCGGTCGATCAGCAGGAACGGGTAGCGGTGCGGAATGATCGCCATGATCTCTTGGATGTTCAGCATACTCGTGTCTCCCTTGCAAACGGTGGTGCGCCAATCATAGCACGGCTTGCTCCGCCTAAATCGGCAAATGTAAAGCCTTTTCCTACCGGTCAGCCGCCCTTCTGGGCGCGGTGATGCAATTTGACGGTGCTAGGGCAGGCTGCTATAATTCCGCCCACGCTAACAATCCCGCCCGACTTTCCTGAGAGACAAGCCTCCCCAAACTCCTCCCATCGGACATCCAGCGCACCCACACGTGCGGCCCGGGCCTGGCCCAGAGCTGCGCCCGTGAGGCTGGTAAGGGGGTGATCGCAAGACCACTGTGCGAATGCTTGGTTTCATCTGCTGACAAGTTGATAAGCGAGGTAGAACCCTAATGGACAAATGCTCTACGGCGGGGCGGCGCGTGATCGCCGGCAGCCTGCTGCTCATGTTGATCGTCCCTGTCCTCGCCGCCTGCGGCTCGCCCCCGGCGGCGCAGGTGCCCACCAAGGCTCCTACCGCTGCGGCCACTGCGGCCGCGACTGCGGCCGCCACGGTCGCCCCCACTGCGGTCGCCACCGTCGCCCCCACTGCCGCCGCCACTGCCGCCCCCACTGCCGCCCCCACCGAGGCCCCCACCGCTGTGCCGGTCAACACCCAGGCCGTCTACACCGAGGGTGCCCTGCTGGCCGTTACCGCCAAGGAGTGCGGCAATGGCTACAGCGGCAACCTCAAGGCGATCACGGCGGTTGACCCGGCCACGGTCAAGTTTACCTTCTGCACGCCCGACCCGGCCTTCCGGGCCAAGGCCGCCTTCGCCTCGTTCGCCATCCTGCCCAGTGAGTATCTGACGTCGACCGGCGGCACCGGCGACCTGCTGAAGAAGCCGGTCGGCACCGGCCCCTACCAGATCGAGAGCTGGATCCCCGGCGACAGCATCACGCTCAAGCGCTTCGACGGCTACTGGGGCGAGAAGGCCAAGGCCGAGACGGTTGTGATCCGCTGGAGCGCCGAGGCCGCCCAGCGCCTGCTGGAGCTGCAGTCGGGCAACGTGGACGGGATCGATAACCCGGCCCCCGACGCCTTCGCGGGCATCGCCGCCGATACGACGCTCCAGCTCAAGCCGCGCCCCGGCCTGAACATCTTCTACCTCGGCACGAATAACGCCTTCCCGCCCTTCGACAACGAGAAGGTGCGCCAGGCCCTCGCCATTGGCATCGACCGCGAGCGCATCGTCAAAAACTTCTACCCCGCTGGCTCCGAGGTGGCGACCCACTTCACGCCCTGCGCCATCCCCAACGGCTGCGCTGGCGCCGCATGGCCCAAGTACGACCTCGCAGCGGCCAAGAAGCTGCTCGTCGAGGCCGGGTTCCCCAATGGCTTCGCGACCACGCTGGAGTACCGCGATGTGGTGCGTGGCTACCTGCCCGAACCCGGTCGTGTGGCTGAGGATGTCCAGGCCCAACTCAAGGATCTCGGCATCACCGCCACGATTAACGTGGTTGAGTCGGGCACCTACCTTGACATGGCCGCCGCCGGCAATCTCAAGGGCCTCTACTTGCTCGGCTGGGGTGCCGACTTCCCCGATATGACCAACTTCCTCGACTATCACTTCGGCGGCGGCGCATCCAAGCAGTTCGGTGCCAAGTTTGACGACATTGTCGCCGCCCTCCAGAAGGGTGCCTCCCAGCCGACCGATAAGCTGCGCGCGCCCTTCTACGTCGAGGCCAACAACCTGCTCGCGAAGCACGTGCCGATGGTTCCGATTGCCCACGGTGCCTCGGGTGTCGCCTATAAGGCCGATGTCAAGGGTGCCCACGCCAGCCCGCTCAGCAGCGAGGTCTTCGCCGTCTTGGACCCAGGCGGCCGCAAGACTTTCACCTGGCTCCAGAACGGCGAGCCCGCCGGCCTCTACTGCGCCGACGAGACCGACGGCGAGTCGCTGCGCGTCTGCGAGCAGATCAACGAGTCGCTCCTCGCGTACGAGATCGGCGGCACCGCCGTGCAGCCCAGCCTCGCCGAGAGCTGCGATCCCAACACCGACCTGACCGAGTGGACCTGCAAGCTCCGCGCGGGCGTCAAGTTCCACGACGGCTCCGCCTTCGACGCCAACGATGTCGTGACCTCCTGGGCGGTCCAGTGGGACCTGGCCAACCCGCTGCACAAGGGCCGCGCCGGTCAGTTCACCTACTTCTCGGCGCTCTGGGGCGGCTATCTGAACGCGCCCCCGGCCAAGTAGGGGTCACGCCCTAGACCGTGATTTTTTATTCATGATTGGCGGCTTTGCCGCCAATCATGAATAAAAAAGATCTTTTGGGGGTGGCGAATCTACCCCCAAACCCCCGCCGAAGGCGAGATCTATGCTCCGCTACGTGATCAACCGCATCCTGGTGGCCCTGCCCGTCCTCTTCGGCGTACTTGTCGTCACCTTCGTCCTTGTTCGGCTCATCCCCGGCGACCCCTGCACCGCCCAGCTTGGTGAGAAGGCCACGCCCCAGGTCTGCGCCCGCTTCTTGACCGCCAAAGGTCTCGACCGACCGATCATCGTGCAGTTTGGCGTCTACGTGCGCGATGTGCTTCAGGGCGACTTCGGCAGCTCGATCCGGCTGGCCCGGCCGGTCACTCAGCTGATCGCCGAGCGCCTGCCGGTCACCGTCGAGTTGGGCGTACTGGCGCTGCTTGTGGCGATCATCGTCGGTGTCCCCCTGGGCATCGCCGCCGCCCTCCGGCGCAACTCCGCCGTCGATGTGGCGACGATGATCGGCTCGAATATTGGCGTCTCCATGCCGGTCTTCTGGCTTGGCCTGATGCTGGCCTACATCTTCGCCCTGCTGCTCAAAGGCACGCCCTTGCAGTTGCCGCCCTCGGGCCGACTCTCCTCGGGCCTCACCAGCGTGCCCTTCTACCAACTCTGGGGCTGGGGCGTCGATCTGAAGTCCGGCGTCGGCCAGGTATTGCAGTTTTTTGGCAACCTCTACCTCTTCAACAGCCTGATCACCTTTCAGTGGGATGTACTCGGGGACGCGCTGCGCCACCTAGTGCTGCCCTCCCTGGCCCTCGGCACCATCCCGATGGCGATCATCGCACGCATGACCCGCTCGGCCATGCTTGAGGTGCTGGGCCGCGACTACGTGCGTACCGCGCGGGCGAAAGGTCTGGCCGAACTGGCCGTCACCATGCGCCACGCCTTCCGCAACGCCCTGCTGCCCGTGGTCACCATCGTCGGCCTGCAACTCGGCACGATCTTCGGCGGGGCCGTCCTCACCGAGACGATCTTCAACCTGGCGGGGGTGGGCCGCATCCTCTTCGACGCGATCACCACCCGCGATTACCCGATCATCCAGGGCTTCACTCTGGCGATTGCCCTGGGCTACGTGATCGTGAACCTGCTGGTTGATCTCTCGTATGGGCTGCTCGACCCGCGCATCCGCTATTAGCTATCCCCGGCGGGGGCCGCAGGCTGCCGAGACGGTTATATGTTTGGTTGAAATAACGAATCTGTCGTCGATGAAATTGCAGAGGCGAAGCATCGCCTCCTGATTCATGTGGAACATCCGCATCCATCCGCTGGCGATGCTTCGCCCCTGCGGGGTACGCCCCTCTTATGGCACACCGTATGACGACTCTTGCGCGCACATCGAGTTCCGAGGGGCCCTGGCGGCGGGCATGGCACCAGTTCCTGCGCCAGCGCTCGGCGATCATCGGCATGGTGATGATTGGCCTGCTGGCCTCCACCGCGATCTTCGCCCCGCTGATCGCGCCCAGCGACCCGATTGATGTGCTGCTCAACAAAGAGGAGGGCATCAAGAAGCGCAGCGGGCCGTGCATCCACCTCCTCGGCTGCCCCGCCGCGCAGCCCCAGCATATTATGGGCGTGGACGGCAACTTCCGCGACCTCTTCAGCCGAATCGTCTACGGCGCACGTCTCTCGCTGCTGATCGGCTTTGTCACCGTGGCGATCTCCCTGTCGATTGGCACGCTCCTCGGCGCATTTGCCGGCTACATCGGCGGCTGGCTCGACAACCTGATCATGCGCCTGCTCGACGTGGTGCTGGCCTTCCCGTTCCTGCTCCTGGCCATCGCCATCGTCAGCGTGCTCGGGCCGAGCCTGCTCAACGCCATGCTCGGCATCGCCATCGTCTCCATCCCAGCCTACGCACGGGTGATCCGGGCCAGCGTGATCAGCGCCCGCGAGGAGGACTACGTGCTGTCCGCGCGCACGATTGGCGCGGCCCCGGCGAGCATCCTGTTTGGCCACATCCTGCCCAACGCGATCTCGCCGCTGATCGTGCAGGCCACCCTCGGCATCGGCACGGCGATCCTCGATGTGGCCGCGCTCTCCTTCCTCGGACTCGGCGCCCAGCCGCCCACCCCCGAGTGGGGCTCGATGCTCAGCGCCGAGCGTAACCAGGTCTTCACCGCGCCGCACCTCGTCTTCATCCCCGGCTTGGCGATCATGGTGACGGTGCTCGGCTTCAACTTGCTGGGCGACGGCCTGCGCGACGCCCTCGACCCGCGACTCAAACGCTGAGTGGTGAGCGCAACTGCACGCACCATTCGCCACGCACCCTATCGCACCTGGAGGGTTCGCTATGTCTCAGCCCCGGCCGTCGCGCCGCCGGCCCCCGCGTCGGCGCAGTTGCCTCGGCCAGATCGCCAGCCTCGGCGTATCCCTGGTGGTGATCGTCGCCCTCTATGGGGCGTTCGCCCGCCCCGCCCTGAGCGGCATGATCGGCGCGCAGATCAGCGCCCGCCTCGATCCAACCGCCGCCGCCGGTGCCGCCGTGAGCCAGGCTGCCGCCGCGCTCCCCGGCGTGATCGCCGCCCTGCCCCCCGGCGAGATCACCGTCGATCAGGAACGGGCCAACGCCTTCCTGCGCAGCCACCAGCACGACTACGCGCCGATCGACCAGATCTACGTGCGGCTGGCCAAGGGCCAGATCGTGGCTGACCTGAGCGCCCTCGGGGTCAGCGGGGTGGCCCGCAGCGGCCTAGCCGCCGTCGGTGGCCGGGTCGCCCTGCTCGACCCGCAGATCGACGGAGCCCTCGGCCTCGCGATCTCCAGCGCCGATCTGCTCGCGCCCCTCGCCGAGCGGATCAACGCCGAGCTAGAGCGCCAGGGCAAGTACGTCGAGTCCATCCAGATCGCAGACGGCCAGATCGTGATCGTGACACGCTAACCATCGTAAGGCCGAAGCATTCTTCAGATGCAGCACATCGCGCTACATTAGAAGATTGCTTCGGCCCAACAGGAGTTCCCCATGCCCGTAACGCCCGAGAGCGACCCCTACTACCGCCTGCGCCACTCCCTGGCCCACGTCATGGCCGAGGCCGTGCTGGAGATCTTCCCCACGGGCAAGGTGGCGATTGGCCCGCCGGTGGAGAATGGGTTTTACTACGACTTCGACCTGCCCCGCGCGCTCACGCCCGAGGATCTAAGCGACATCGAGGCCCGGATCAAGAAGATCATCGGTGGCAAGTACCCCTTCGTCTACCGCGAGGTCAGCGCCGATGTCGCCCGCACGATCTTCGCCGGCCAGCCCTATAAGCTGGAGCTGATCGACGGCTTGGCCAAGGGACTCGACGAGTATGGCGAGACGCACCACGGCGACACGGTGATCTCGACGTATACGCACGATACGTTCGAGGATCTCTGCCGTGGCCCGCACCTGGAACACACCGGCCAGATCCCCGCCGACGGCTTCAAGCTGATGAGCATCGCCGGAGCCTACTGGCGCGGCGATGAGAAGAACAAGCAGCTCCAGCGCATCTACGGCACGGCCTGGGGCGGCAAGGCCGATCTGGAGCAGTACCTCTTCCAGATCGAGGAGGCCAAGCGCCGCGACCACCGCAAGCTCGGCAAGGAGCTCGGCCTCTTCTTCTTCGCCGAAGATGTCGGCCCCGGCCTGCCGCTCTTCACGCCCAAGGGCGAGACCCTGCGCCACGAGATGGAGTCCTATGTGCGCGAGGTGCAAACGCGCTACGGCTACAGCCACGTCTGGACGGGCAATGTGGTCAAGGAACAGCTCTACCACAAGTCCGGCCACTACGAGAACTACCGCGACAGCATGTTCCCGCCGATGGTCGAGAGCGAAGATATGGTCTTCCGGCTCAAGCCGATGAACTGCCCCAGCCACATGACCCTCTTCAACCAGATGGGCGTGATCAGCTACCGCGACCTGCCCATGCGCTTCGCCGAGTTCGCCACGCTCTACCGCTACGAGGACAGCGGCGCGCTGAACGGGCTCACCCGCGTGCGCGCCCTGACCCAGGACGACTGCCACATCTTCTGCCGCCCCGACCAGATCCAGGAGGAGTTTAGCCTAGCCCTGAACCTGATCCGCGAGGTGCTGGGCACCTATAAGTTCAGCGACTATAAAGTGCGCCTGTCGCTGCGCGGCACGGCGGGCAAGTTCGTGGCCGACGATGAGAAGTGGGAGCAGGCCACCGTCGCCCTGCGCGCCGCCCTGGACGCCAACGGCGTCGAGTATGTCGAGGAGGAGGGCGAGGCGGCCTTCTACGGCCCCAAGGCCGACTTCCTGGCCCGCGATGTGCTGGGCCGCGAGTGGCAACTCAGCACGATCCAGGTAGACTTCATCCAGCCCTCGCGGCTGGACTGCGAGTACGTGGGCGAGGACAACCTGCCGCACACGCCGGTGGTGCTGCACCGCGCCGTCACCGGCACCACCGAGCGCTTCCTGGGCGTGCTGATCGAACACTACGCCGGAGCCTTCCCGCTCTGGCTGGCCCCCGTGCAGGCCATGATCATCCCGATCACCGACAAGCAGATGGAGGCCGCCCAGGAGGTGCGCCGCCGCCTGCGGACCGTCGGCCTGCGGGTTGAGCTTGACGACAGCCGCGACCGCATGCAGGGCAAGATCCGCCGCGCTCAGTTGCAGAAGATCCCCTATATGCTTATAATCGGCAACAAAGAGCAGGAAGCCAACGCCGTCGCCGTCCGCCTGCGCTCCGGCGAGGATCTCGGTGCCATCCCCGTCGACCGCTTTATCGAGCGTGCGCTCCAGGAAGTGAAGTCGCGCGCGTGATATTTTGATTGAATGAAATGATACGGTCGGCTACGCTGACCGTATCATTCAATCAAAGAGTCTCGAAGGAGACCTTACTTATGACCGTCGAGTCCGAGACACTAGCGGAGGCCGCCCGGCGCTTTGGCGAGGTGATCCAGGCCGAACGCACCGCGACGCTCACGGCGCTTGAGGCCGAGCGCGCGGTGGCGATCAAGATCATCGCGGCCCTGCGCAAGGAAAACGACCGGCGCTCCCGCGCCTCGGGCGGCAAGTTTGTGCTAGGCTTCCTGATCGGCACCGCCATCGGGGTCGCAGCGGTGAGCGTAATCGTGCCGAAGTCGGGCGAAGAGCGCCGGGCCAGCCTCGCGCTAAACCTCGGCACCGCCCGCGCCAACCTATCTGGGCGTCTGCGCAAGGCGGTGGAAGCCGGGAAGCGCGCCGCCGCCGCCGCCGAGCAAGACCTCTGGGCCGAGTATCGCCAACGCATCGCCGCCGCCGGCGGTCGGTAAGGCCGACGTACCCGGCCCGATAAGGCCGACGTACCCGGCCCCGATAAGGCCGACGTACCCGGCCCCGTAAGGCCGACGTACCCGGCCCCGTAAGGCCGACGTACCCGGCCCGTCCCGGTAAGGCCGACGTACCCGGCCCCGTAAGGCCCGGCCCGGCCCGTCCCGGTAAGGCCGACGTACCCGGCCCGTCCCATCCCGTCCCGTCCCGTCCCGTAAGGCCGAAGCATCGTGCGATGCTGAGGCGCTATGCGCCTCAGCATCGCACGATGCTTCGGCCCAACCTCGGCCCCGCCCCGGCCTGGCCCCGTAAGGCCCGGCCCGTCCCGTCCCGATAAGGTCGACGTACCCGGCCCCGATAAGGCCGACGTACCCGGCCCCGATAAGGCCGACGTACCCGGCCCCGTAAGGCCGACGTACCCGGCCCCGTAAGGCCCGGCCCGGCCCGTAAGGCCGAAGCATCGTGCGGTGCTGAGGCGCTATGCGCCTCAGCACGCACGATGCTTCGGCCCAACCTCGGCCCAACAGCACGAAGCTTCGGCCCAACCTCGGCCCGACCTCGGCCCGACCTCGGCCCAACAATAAACTTATGGACGCAGAGATCATCGCCATCGGCTCCGAGCTACTGCTCGGGGCCACGATCGACACCAATAGCGCCTACCTGGCCCGGCACCTGGCGGCTGCGGGCGTCAACCTCTTCCGCACGTCGGTGGTCGGCGATAACGTCGGGCGCATCGCCGCGACGATTGGCGAGGCTCTGGGCCGCGCCGACCTGGTGATCTGCACCGGCGGGCTTGGGCCGACCCTCGATGATGTGACCCGCGATGCGGTGGCCCTGGCCTTCGGTCGCGAGCTGGAGTTCCGCCAGGATCTGCTGGATCAGGTGGTCGCCCGCTTCGCCGCCATGGGCCGCCCGATGAGCGCGAGCAACCGTCGCCAGGCCTATGTGCCCGCCGGTGCCCGCGCCATCGAGAACCCGCGCGGCACTGCGCCCGCGTTTATCGCCGAGGACGCGCGCGGCACGGTGATCGTCCTGCCCGGTGTGCCCTACGAGATGCGCTATCTCTTCGAGAGCGCGGTGTTGCCCTACCTGCGCGATGAGCGCGGCGTCACTGATGTCATCCTGGTAAAGACGCTCCACGCCGTCGGCCTGGGTGAGAGCGTGATCGGCGAGCTGATCGCCGACCTGATGCTTGCCGACAATCCCACCGTTGGCATCTCGGCCAAGCAGGCCCGCTACGAGCTGCGTATCGGTGCCAAGGCCAGCACCTCCGCTGAGGCCGAGGTGCTGGTGGCCGCCGCCGAGGCCAGCATCCGCGCGCGCCTCGGCGATCACCTTACCGGCGAGGAGACCTTGGCCGAGGCCGTCGCGCGCCTGCTCGCCGAGGGCCAGCAGACGCTCTCGCTCTACGAGGGCACCAGCGTGGCCCCGATTTACGCCGCCCTCTCCCGCACCCCCGCCGGCCTCGACCACGTGCGCGGGGTGCTGATCCACCCGCTCGACCGGCCCACCGATGAGCTCGCCGCCACGTCCCTGGCCCACGCCGGTGCGATCAGCGCCGCCGACCGCTGGCGCAGCGACTTGGGCCTGGCCGTGCAGGCCGCCAGCACGCCCGACGCGCGCGGCTTTACCGCCGTGTCGGTGGCCCTCTGCTTCCCCGATGGCAGCCGCCAGGCCACCCGCCACTACGATCTGCGCCAGCCCGAGGGCTGGGATTTCGTGGGCACCCTGGCCCTCGATCTGCTGCGCCGCCACCTGATGGGCGATGATCAGATGACGGGGTGACCCGGTGACACGGGGGCGGGGTCGCACCCCGCCACCCCGCCACCCCGTCATCCCGTCCCTTATGCCCGGAGGTTTTGCAGATGGATATCGGACGCGCCTTCAGCTATGTGTTCGACGACGACGAGTGGCTCACGGTGATCCTGCTCGGCGGCCTGATCGCGATCGTGCCGATCTTCGGCCAGATCGTGCTGGTCGGCTTTCTCTTCGAGACGGCCCGCAACGTGGCGGCGGGAAATAGCCGCCCCCTGCCCAAGTGGAACCACCTGGGCGATACGTTTAGCCTGGGCCTGTCCGGCATCCTGATCCAGATCGTCTACGCCCTGCCGATCGTCCTGCTCTCCTGCGCCTTCGGCTGCCTGATGGCGGCGGGGGCCGGGACGCTGAGCCGGCAGGAGAGCGCCGTCGGCGGCGGGATCATGCTCACCTTCCTCTGCTTGCTCCCGCTGCTCACCCTGGTCAGCCTGATCGTCCAGCCCCTGACCCTGGGGGCGATGGTGCGCTACATCCAGACCGGCAGCCTGGGCGCCGCGCTGCGCGTGGGCGCGGTGGCGAGCCTGCTGCGCAGCGACATGGGCGGCTGGCTGCTGCTCTGGCTGCTCCAGATCCTCTGTGGGGTGGTGGGCGGCCTGGGCAGCGTCTTCTTCGGCGTCGGTGCGGCCTTCACCATGGCCTACGCCACGGCGGTGTTCGGCCACCTGCTCGGGCAGAAGATTACCCGCACGCCGCCGCCTACGCTGTGAGAGGAAGATGGCATGCACCCGCAACGCACGGCGATCCACCCGAGGGAGTTGCTCTATCCCTCGAACCTGCTCACCATCAGCCGACTGCTGCTGCTGCCAGTCACCCTCACCTACCTGAGTAGGCCGGAGCGCCAGCGGACGGCCCTGGCCTGCTTGGCCCTGACGATGCTTACTGATGCGGTGGACGGGCCGCTCGCCCGCTGGCGCGGCGAAGTTTCGCCGCTTGGCGAGTTGCTCGACCCGATCGCCGATAAGCTGGTGCTCGACTCGACGGCCCTGGTGCTCTCGCGGACGCGCGGCTTCCCCTGGGCCGTCACATGGCTGCTGATCTTCCGCGATGTGGGCATCGTGCTGGCGGCGTTCGTGGTCTTCAGCCGCCGGGACCGTATCACCAGCGCCCAGTCGAGCGGCAAGCTCACCACGCTAGCCCTGACGGCGGCGACGTTCTGCTACATCGCCGATGGGCCGCGCAGCGGCAGGCCGGCCCTCTGGCTGGCCATGATCCCCTTCGGGCTCTCGTTTGTGCAGTACGGGGCGCGCTTCATCCGGCTGATGCGGGGGCAGTGACAGGATCACACCCCGTCACTCATCACGGTCGAGTTGGCGGTTCTCGCCCTGGCGGATCTCGGTGGGAGTCTCGATCCAGCCCCGGCGCAGGGCGAAGAGCACCGCCTGGGTGCGGTCGTTAAGCGAGAGCTTGCGCAGGATCGACGAAATGTGGTTTTTCACCGTCTGGGTGCTGATACCCAGCGAGTCGGCGATCTCCTTGTTGCTGCCGCCGGAGGCGATCCGCTCAAGCACCTCGATCTCGCGGTCGCTCAGGGGGGTGAAGATCGGGAACTCGGTCTCCGCCACGGTGCTGGTGGTCTGCGGCAGACTGCGGAACTGAGTCAGCACGCGGCTAGCCACCCTAGGCTCCTCCAGCACCACATCGTTGATCACATACTCGCCACGGGTCACCCGGCGCAGAACCTCCACCAGGGACTGGGGCTTCACGTCCTTGGAGCGGTAGGCGGCGGCCCCGGCGCGCAGGGCGTTGAATGCCTGCTCGTCGCTCTCGTGCATGCTCAGCATCACCACGCCGATGCCGGGGTATTGGCGGCGCACCTGGCGGGTCAGATCCAGGCCGCTGATGCCAGGCAGGTTCAGATCGACCAGCATCGCGTTTGGCTCTTGGCTGGGGCCGGCCGCGTCGAGCCATTCGATAGCCGCCTCGCCGCTGGCCGCCTCGCCCACGATATTGATATCCTCCTCGGACGAGAGCGCCCAGCGCACGCCCTGGCGAAACAGCGGGTGATCGTCGACGATCAGCAGCTTTATGGTAGCGTTGGGGGCCATGGCAGCGGATCCTTTCCCTGTTGCTCTAGCCAGCGTCGGTAGGTGGGCTCTGGGCTGTGCAGCCCGACCACCCCCGCCGCGCTGAGCATGCGGTGGGCCTGGGCCAGCGGCAGCCCGACGACGGCGGTGTAGCTGCCGCGCACGCTGCGCACGAGTTGCCCGCCGAGGCCCTGAATGCCGTAGGCTCCGGCCTTGTCGAGCGGCTCGCCGGTGGCGACGTAGTCTGCGATTATTTGGTCGTTGAGCGGCGCGACTTCGACCTCGCTCGCCACCAGATCAAGGGCGACTGACCAAGGCCCAACAACCAATGACCAACGGCTAACCTCTGAGTTCGCTCGTGATACGCTATCGTCGCGCATCGGGGCGATCACGCACATCCCCGTGTAGACGGTGTGCGTCCGCCCCGAGAGATTGGCGAGCATCTGCCGAGCGTGGGCCGGGTCGCGGGGCTTATTCAGCACCTCGCCGCCCAGGACAACGATCGTGTCGGCACCAAGGATGACTGCGTCGGGCGCGAGGGCGGCGGCGTGGCTGGCCTTGCGCCAGGCCAGCAGGGAGGGGTGGGTCGTGTGGGGCAGATTAAAGGGCGGCAGGGCGGCCAGCACTGCGGCGGGCACCGGGTCGTCGCGCTCCTCTGCGTCGCTGGCGATCATCTCGTAGCAGGCACCCAGCAATCCTAGCAACTCGCGGCGGCGGGGCGAGGCCGAGGCGAGTACGAGCCGTACCCCGGCAATGTCCTTTAGTGTGGTCTCAGCCAACGATGATCCTGCCCTGTGTCGTATGGGTACGGTGTCTGCAAGAGGAAAAACAGATCACCCGCTCTGGATCATAGCATGCGGCGGTATAATACGCAAGGATGCTAGTATTATTGGCAGGGCATGGTTCATCCAACTTGACCGTTGAGCGAGGCGGCGAAGACGCGAGGACGCGCGCGTATCGCCTCCTCGCCGCCTCGCTTCCCCGCAAGACGGTCAAGCCCATGCCTACGTCATGGGCCGGGGATAGGAAGTTGTTTATGCCGACACTACGCGCCATGCTCATGCTCGCGCTCCTGCTGCTGATCACGCCTGCGCCCGCCGCTGCGCAGGCTGGCCTCACCATCGCCGACAGCGGGGTGTTTGTCGTCTTCCCCGACCGGATCAGCTTCAACGCTCGAGTCACCAGCGCCGCGCCGATCACCAAGATCGTCCTGGAGTACGGCGTCGATAAGCGCACCTGCGGCGATGTCACCGCCAGAGCCTTCCCCGACTTTACCCCCGGCACCACCGTCGATGTCCACTGGACATGGGAGATGCTCCAGACCGGCTCTGAGCCGCCCGGCGCGACGATCTGGTATCGCTGGCGGGCCACCGACGGCACCGGCAAAACTGCCGTCTCGCCCGATGTGCGCGCCACCTGGATCGACACCGCCTACGCCTGGCGCGAGATCAGCCGCGATGGCCTGACCCTGCACTGGTATAGCGGCGAGCCGGCCTTCGCCGAGGATCTGATCACCACCGCCAGCAAGGGGGTCGCTCGGCTCGCCAAGCTCACCGGCGTGCGCCCGCAGTCCCCGATCAATATTTATATCTACGGCAACACCGAGCAGATGAAGGGTGCCATTCTCCACGAGCCGAGTTGGGCCGGCGGCGTGGCCTACCCGGCGAACAATATCACCATTATGGGGATTGGCCCGAGCTACCTGGACTGGGGCCGCCGTGCGATTGTCCACGAGCTGACCCATCTGGTCGTCGGGCAAATCAGCTTTTCCTGCGGTGAGAATGTGCCGACCTGGCTGGACGAGGGCATCGCCGTGTACGCCGAGGGCGGACTCGACCCGCGCTCACAGCTTTTTTTCGACACTGCAGTGGCCGCCGACAGCCTGCTCTCGGTGCGATCCATCAGCAACGGTTTCTCGCAGCACCCCGACTTGGCCGACCTGGCGTATTCGCAGTCCTATAGCCTAGTCGCCTATCTGGTGGCAACCTACGGCCCCACAAAGCTGCTGGCGCTCTTCGGCAACCTGCGCGACGGCATGACGGTGGAGGCGGGCGTGCATGCGGCCTATGGCTTCGACCTGGGCGGCCTGGAGGATCGCTGGCGGGCGTGGCTGAAGGCGGCCCCGCGCGACCGCGTCACACCCACCCCGGCCCCCACCGCCTCGCCCATCCCGACAATCTCGCTGATCCTGGTTCCCACCAGCCCGCCCATGTCGCCCACCCCCACCATCTCGCCGGCCCTGGCCCCCACCGCCCCGGCATCCCCGGCGGCGCAGGCCACCCCGCCCGCGCCCACGGCACGCCCCACCCCGCCCGCACAGCGGCCCGACATCACCCTGCGCCTGTCTGGGGCGGGCCTGGCCTTCCTGATCGGCATGGCCCTGGCGGGCACGGCCGTATGGAAACTCCTGAAAATGTAGGGTAAGGGCGCGGGCCGTCGCCGCTGGCGGAGGTTTGGGGCTGGGCTGCGCCCCAGCGACATTGCCGCAGCCCTGGGCTCGCGCCCTTATGGTAGAGATACGTATCGTTTGCGTTCAT
>SESH01019225.1_pt1 | contig 14424 bp, 10 predicted proteins | sample 3171561 | NCBI WGS metagenome assembly SESH01 (sample SAMN10866947, study PRJNA518727) | freshwater metagenome | biome: subpolar coniferous forest; feature: holomictic lake; material: water; isolation source: holomictic Lake 442 2011 16.5 m and 2014 13 m | place: Canada: near Kenora, Ontario
TCTGCACGTCGAAGAGGGCGTCGGGCGAAACCTCCAGGCCGCACTCGGCCTGGATGACGGCGGCGAAGTCCACCTTGTTGGCGCGCTTGATGGCCATGAACTCGCGCTGGAAGGCGGGCACGGCGGCGAAGGGCTCGAGCCCGCGCAGGAGGTCGAGGTCGCGCACCCAGTCCTCCCCGCCGAGCGTCTGCGTGATGAGGGCGGCGAGCCGCGGGTTGCTCTTCAGCAGCCAGCGGCGCGGGGTGATGCCGTTGGTCTTGTTCTGGAACCGGCCGGGGAAGAGCGCATCGAACTCCGGGAACAGGTGCTTCTTCAGGAGCTCGGTGTGCAGCGCGGCGACGCCGTTGACGGCGTGCGAGCCGGCGACCGCGAGGTTGGCCATGCGGACCAGCTTGTGGCCGTTCTCCTCGATCAGGGAGCAGGCGCGCTTCTTGTCGTTGTCGCCCGGCCACTTCGCCTCGACCGCCGCCAGCAGGCGCGTGTTGAGGTCGTAGATGATCTGGAGGTGCCGCGGCAGCACGCGCTCAAACAGGCCCACGCCCCACTTCTCCAGCGCCTCGGGCAGCAGCGTGTGGTTGGTGTAGCCGAAGGTCTTCGAGCTGATCGCCCAGGCCTCGTCCCACGACATGTTTTCCTCGTCCAGCAGGAGCCGCAGCAGCTCGACCACCGCGATGGCCGGATGGGTGTCGTTGAGCTGCACCACCACCTTGTCGGAGAAGTTGGCCCAGCTGTTGCCCGCCGTCCGGAAATGCCGGCGCACGATGTCGCGCAGCGAGCACGCCACGAAGAAATACTGCTGCGTCAGGCGCAGTTCCTTGCCGTTCTCGGTCTTGTCGTTCGGGTAGAGGACCTTGGAGACGGTCTCGCCGACCGCCTGCTCCTGGACGGCCTCGACGTAGCCCCCGCGGTTGAAGGCGGCGAGATCGAAGTCCTCGGAGGACTTCGACGCCCAGAGCCGCAGGATGTTGACCGTGTTGGTCCCGTAGCCCGCCGTCGGGATGTCATGCGGCACCCCGAACAGGGTCTGGGTGTCCACCCAGCGCGGCCGGTAGTTGCCGCGGTCGTCGAAGACGTTCTCCACGCGGCCGTAGAGGCGCACCTCCTGGGTGTATTCGGGGCGGACCACCTCCCAGGCGTCGCCAAACCGGATCCAGTTGTCGGGGTGCTCGACCTGCTGGCCGTCGGTGAAGGTTTGCTTGAACAGGCCGAACTCGTAGTAGATGCCGTAGCCGAGCGCCGGGTAGTCCAGCGTCGCGAGGGAATCGAGGAAGCAGGCCGCGAGGCGGCCGAGGCCCCCGTTGCCCAGGCCCATGTCGACCTCGGACTCGCGGATCGCGTCGAAGTCCTGGCCGAGGGAGGTCAGCGCCGACCGGGCGGTCTCGAGCAGGCCGGTGGCCAGCAGGTTGTTGCCGAACAGCCGGCCCATGAGGTACTCGAGCGAGAAATAGTAGAGCCGGCGGACGTTCTGCGTGTTGTGCACGGTCTGGGTCGCGATCATCCGCACGTGGATGGTGTCGCGGACGGCCAGGGCGGTGGCGACCCACCAGTCCCGCGGCGTGGCGGAGCCCGCATGGCGGGCCAGCGTCGAGACCAGGTGCCGCTCGATCAGGGTGCGGAAGGCCACCTCCGGGGTGTCCGGGTGCGGCCGGCCGGCCGGGGCGGCCGCGGGGGCGGCCGGGGACTTCGATGCTTTCCTTTTCTGGGCGGCGGAGGGCATGGGAAAGAGGGGGAGAAACCAAGATTCATGCCAGCCGGCGAACTAGGCACGCCTATTTTTGGAAGCGCCGGGCGAGTTCACCATGAGGCAACTCTATATAAGTCGGCCGGCCGGCGGGATTCGTGAGGGGAGAATGCGTGGCGAAGAGTTGGCGGACCAGGCCCCGGATCTCCTCCTCACCGGCGGTGACGGGCAGCCGCACCGCCTTGGCGGCGGCGAGCCGGGCCAGCTCGGTGCGGGCCAGGTCGGTGTTCCGGTCCGGCACCCGCCCCTCGCGGCACGCCCCCAGCACGTCGCGTAAAAACGGCTCCGCATCCGCCGGCTCCATCCACGCCGGCACCGCCTCCACCCGGAAGAAGTTGCGGCCGAACTCCCCGATTTCAAAGCCGTGCGCATTCAGAAACGCCAGGCGGTCGAGCAGCAGCGCCGTCAGGATCGGGTCGAGCTCCATCGGCACCGGCAGCAGCAGGCGCTGGCTCGGCACCGCGCCCGCCCGGAACTGCTCCTGCAGCCGCTCAAACCAGACCCGCTCGTGCGCCGCTCGCCGGTCGAGCAGCACGAGGCCCGCGGCCGTCTCAAACAGCGCGTAGTTCCCATGCGCCAGGCCGACGAAACGCCAGCTGAGCGCCGGGGCCGGACGCGGCGCGTCGGAGGCCGGCGGCGCCGGCGGCGCAGACGCCACGGGCGCCAGGTGGAGCGGGAGTCGCGGCACGCCGGCGGCCAACCCAGCCGGGGCGGACCCGGGGAGAACCGGTGCCGGCACCGCCGGGATGGAGGCGGGCGCCGGGGGCCGGGCGACAAAATCCGCGGGCGCCGGCGCCACGCCCGGCGCGGCGCCGGTCGCCAGCTCCCGCAGCCGCGCCAGTACGCTGCGGATGACAAACGCCCGCACCGCCGGCTCGCGGCGGAACCGGACCTCCCGCTTGGCCGGGTGCACGTTCACATCCACCTCCGCGGGGTCGCATTCAAAAAACACAAAGGCGAGCGGGTAGCGCCCCTTGGGCAGCGACTCCTGGTAACTCTCGATCAGCGCGTAGTTGAGCGTGCGGCTGTCCACCGGCCGCCGGTTCACGAACACGATCATCTCATGCCGGGTCGCGCGGCCGGCGCCGGGCCGCCCGATCAGGCCGCTCAGGCCCAGGCCGGACTCGGCCGCCGCCAGCGGCACCAGCGCCTCGGCCGTCTGCCGGCCGAAGATCTCCGCCACCCGCTCCGCCAGCGTCGCGCACTCCGGCGAGCGGAAAATCACCCGGCCGTCCTCGACCAGCGTGAACGCCGTCTGGGGGCAGGCCAGGGCGTAGAGCCGGACGCACTGCACGATGTGCGCCGCCTCGGTCGCGTCCGTCTTCAGGAACTTGCGCCGCGCCGGCACCGAGTTGAACAGCTGGGTGACCGCGATACGCGTGCCCACCGGGCGGCCGCAGTCGCGGACGTGGACGAACTTGCCGCCGTTGACCAGGATCTCCGTGCCGGCGTCGCTGGCCGCCTCGCGGGTCTGCAGCTCGAAGCGGGACACGCTCGCGATCGACGGCAGGGCCTCGCCGCGGAAGCCGTAGCTGGCGAGGCGGTCCAGGTCGGCCGCCTCCGCGATCTTGCTCGTCGCATGGCGCTCGAGCGCCAGCAGGGCGTCGTCGCGGGACATGCCGGAGCCGTTGTCCTGGACCTGCATGAGGGAGCGGCCCCCGTGGCGGAACTCGACCTCGATGCGCGTGGCGCCGGCGTCGAGGGCGTTTTCGACCAGCTCCTTGACCACCGCGGCCGGGCGCTCGATGACCTCGCCCGCGGCGATCTGGTTGGCAACCCGGTCAGAGAGGATGCGGACGTGGGACATGGGGACCCCCCTAAAATCGCGGAAACGGGGCGGAACGGAAGCGCGGAATTGGCGCCGCGCCGGTCCGGGGCCGGCGGCGGCCGGGCCGGGCCTACTTGAGCAGTTTTTCCCAGCGGGTGAACTGCTTGGCCAGCTGCGCGGGGCCGGGCATGCCGGTCCCGGTGCGTTTCGCCAGGGCGCTCGTCAGGTCGAAGGATTCCACCCAGTCCGGGCCGAAGGCCGGGTGCAGCTGCTGCACCGCCTCGGTGGGGAGCTGGTTGAGCGGCACGGCGCGCTGCTCGGCGAGCCGCACGACGGCGCCCACCGCATGGTGCGCCTCGCGGAACGGCACGCCCCGGCGCACCAGGTAGTCGGCCACGTCGGTCGCCAGCAGCGCCGGATCGGCCACCGCGGCGGCGCAGCGCTCCCGGTTGAAGGTCAGGCCGCCCAGCACCCCCGCCAGCACGTCGGTGCTCAGCGCCGACTGGTCAAAGCTGTCGAACACCGGGGGCTTGTCCTCCTGCAGGTCGCGGTTGTAGGTCAGCGGCAGCCCCTTCACCAGGGTGAGCAGCGTGTGCAGGTTGCCCTGCAGGCGCGCCGACTTGCCGCGCAGCAGCTCGCACGCGTCGGGGTTCTTCTTCTGCGGCATCAGCGAGGAGCCGGTGCTGAACGCGTCGGAGAGCTCGACAAACTTGAACTCGGCGCTGCTCCAGAGGATCAGGTCCTCCGCGATGCGCGACAGGTGCACGCCCAGCAGGGCGCAGGCCGTCGCGAACTCGATGAAGCCGTCGCGGTCCGCCACGGTGTCCATCGAGTTCTGCGTGACCTGCGGGCGGCCCTTGGCATCGGTGAAGCCCAGCAGCGTCGCGGTCAGCTCGCGGTCGATCGGCAGCGTGGTGCCGGCGAGGGCGCCGGCGCCCAGCGGGCACCAGTTGGCGTGGTCCGCCACCTCGGCGAAGCGCGCCCGGTCCCGGTCCAGCATTTCCAGCCAGGCAAACAGGTGGTGCGCCAGATAGACCGGCTGCGCCCGCTGCAGATGGGTGTAGCCCGGGATGAGGAGGTCGCGGTTCGCCGCGGCCGCCGCCAGCAGGACCCGCTCGGCGTTCGCGATCTTCTCGCGCAGGACGCCGCAGGCAAATTTGAACCACAGCCGCATGTCGGTCGCGATCTGGTCGTTGCGGCTCCGCGCGGTGTGCAGCTTGGCCGCCGCCGGCACCCGCTGCGTCAGCGCGTGCTCGATGTTCATGTGCACGTCCTCGAGCTGGGTGTTCCAGGTGAACGTGCCGGTCGCGATCTCGGCGAGGATGGCGTCGAGTCCGCCGTGGATGGCGGCGCACTCCTTGGCGGTGATCAGGCCGACCTCGGCGAGCATGGCCGAGTGCGCCTTGCTGCCGGCGATGTCAAACGGCGCCAGGCGGCGGTCGAACGAGACGGACTCGCTGAACTGCAGCATGAGGTCGGCGGGGACCGCGGTGAAGCGGCCGCCCCAGGTCGCTTGGGATGCTTTCGGCATGACCCGGAGAGCAGACGGCCCCGGTCCGCTCCGCGCAAGCGCGAAGCGGACCCGGCCTTCCGCCCCGCCCCCTTGACCCGCCCCGGGACTCCGGCACAGTCCGGCCATGCTTCGCGGACTGCTCCTGCTCGGACTCGTTTTGACCGCCGGCCTGCCGCGCGGCCGGGCGGAGGAGGCCGGGCTGGCCCGCTACGCCCAGGTGGAGATCGCGCCGACCCGGACGTCGATCTACATCGGGAGCGTGAGCCTGACGATGCCGTCGTTCTCCCGCCAGGGCGGCGCCTATGTCTCGGCCTACGCGGCCAAGGTCTTCCCCTATTTCTTCTACAACGAGCAGGGCACCCTCTCGATCGAGGCCCCGGACGCCCTGCTGGCGCGGCTCGCCCGGGGCGAGACGGTGGAGTTCACCGGGCGGGCGGTGAGTGCCGGCGGCGAAGAGCGCCGCATCGCGGGCAAGGCGACCCCGCGGGATGCCGCCACCGGCAGCCTCAAGGTGCGGGTCTTCGTCTCCCGCCGGATCCAGCTGATCTTCAACACGACCTACCGGTTCCGCTAGCGGGCGCCGGTCCCGCCGGGGGGCACCAGCGGGTACTGTCCGTGGCGCCCGAACGCCTCGTACTGGCGCTGGGCCTGGACCGCCGTGATCCCGACCGACTCGGGCTGCTGGTAGGCCTTGGCCATGAAGCCGCCGCCGTGGTTGCCGAGCTGCCAGATCTGCTGCCAGGCCTCCGCCTCGATCGCCTCCAGGCTGCCCGCCGTCATCGTCGTCTGGATGTCCACGCAGTTCCAGAAGCAGATCCGGCCCCCGTAGTTCTGCCCCAGCCAGTCGATGCCCATGAGCGTGGGCTGGTCCAGCTGCAGGACGTCGCAGCCGGCCGCGAGGAACATGTCGAGGTAGGAGCGGACCTGGCCGCAGCAGTGGTGGATGAAGTGCATCCCGTGCTCGTGCAGCTGGTCGATGGTGCGCTGGTAGCGCGGCAGGTACAGCTCGCGGAACATGGCCGGGCTGATGAACGGCTGCTCATTGGTGCCCATGTCGTCCCAGGTGATCACGCCGTCGACCCCGGCGGCGGCATAGTGGGCGATGATGCCCGCCCGCAGCTCGACGATCCGGTCGAACACATACGCCAGCTGCTCCGGCGCCTCCCGGTGGTCGAGGAACCAGTTCTCCATCCCGCGGAGGTCGATCGTCTGGAGCATGAGCGACGGCACGTGGCCGTAGACATATTTCCCGGCGGCGTGGGCCCGGGCCACCTCCGCCGGCAGCGTGGCGTAGCGCCAGGGGGCCGCGAGGTCCGGAAACCCATAGCGCTCGAGCTGCTCCCACCCGGCCCCGAGCGGAAAGCCCACCGCCTCGCCCAGCCCGGTGTTGATCGTCTGCCGGGTGTCACCCCATTCGGTGACCCACTCGGCGGCCCCCGGCTGGGGCGCGAACTTCGGGTCGGGCGCATACCCGACGCAGGCAAAGTCCGTGTCGTCCCACACGCGACCCTGGATCGGATCGGTCAGGAAGTGCCGCCCGATGCGCGGCGGCTCGCGAAACTCGATGCAGCGCGCGATGATTTCCCGTGGGGTCATGCTGGTGGCGGGCCCGGCGTCTCAGGGACCGATCAGCTGGCGCACCTCGGCCAGGATCCTTTCCAGGGTGACGGTCTTCTGCAGGTACGAGGTCACCGTCTTGCTCAGCGTGTCGCGCACGACCTCCGGGTCGAAATGGATCCCGGTCAGCAGGATCACCGGGACCTCCGGCAGGATCGCCTTCAGGCTCTTGACCATGTCCAGGCCGTCCGAGTCCTCCAGCTGCAGGTCGGAAATGATCAGCTGGGGCGGGTCCGCCCGGACCACCCGCTGGGCCTCGTCGGCCGAGCACACGGCGGACACCCGATAATCGCAGCTGACGAGAAATTCCTTCAGCAGGTCGCAGATGGCTACCTCGTCGTCGACAATCAGTATGTGTTTTTTCATGCGGGAGATTCCTGGGGCAAGGGACTGGGAGGGGCGGGCGGGGTCGAGGGTGAGAGGCAGGGGGGTCGGGGAGGACGGCGGTTTAGGCGGCCGGCGCCGGGGGGGCGGCCACGCGGAGGACGGTCACGCCGCCCACTACCTTGTCGCGGTCGCGGATGGGGAAGAGCGTGAGGTGCACGCGGGTGATCTCGCCCTGCCGGTTCGTCATGAGGGCGGGCTCGTTGCGCAGGTCGCGGCCTTCCTTCAGCGCCTGGAGCAGCCGGTCCCACCCGCGTCCGGCGGGGGCGCCGGCCGCCTCCTCCAACTGCACGAGGCGGGCCAGCGGGGTGTTGATCAGCTCCGGGGGCTGCCAGCCGGTCAGATGCATGACCGCGGGGTTGACCCGCGAAATGTTGAGGGCCTTGGTGCAGACAATCACCGGGTCCGTGAAGGAATTGATGATCAGCTGGTCGTAGCGCAGCTGGTGCTCCAGGGACTGGTTCACCCAGCGGCGCTCCAGGATCTCGCCCCGCAGGCTCTCATTGGCCGCGGCCAGCGCGGTGGTGCGCTCCAGCACCTTGGCCTCCAGTTCCCGGTTCTTGATCAGGGTCGCCTGCATGAGCAGGAACGACCGCGACAGGTGGCCGATCTCGTCGTCGCGGTCCGGGGAGGCGATGGGCGAGTCGAGCTTGCCGCGGGAAATGTCCAGCGAGACCTCCGCGAGCCGGTCCAGCGGACGCAGCGCCAGCCGCGTCGAGACCAGCACGATGACGAGGAAGAGCGACAGCGTGGCGGCGAGCGCCACCATCGTGATCCAGCGGAAGGCGCTCACCTGCCGGAGAAACTCCTTCTCCTCATACCCCACCACCACGCCCCAGCCCGCCAGTTGCACCGGCTTGTAGTTCTCGTGCACCCGCTGCCGCAGGCTGTGGGACAGGTAGGAAATCGAGCCCTGGCGGTTGGAGGCGGCCCGCTGGTAGATCTGGAAGAGCTCCGGGTTGTTCGTTTTCTGGGCCAGGCTCTCCATCGTCTCGGTCAGCACCAGCTTGGGGTCGGGATGCGTGATCAGCCGGCCGCTCCGCGAGAAGATGATCACGTAGCCCGAGTCGAAGAACTCGTTCTCCCCCGTCAGCTGGCGCACCCAGTCCAGGGTGAGCGCGGCGGTCACCACCCCGGCCACGACCCGCTGGCCGCCCTGCTGGTGGTGGAAGGGCGCGGACGCCAGGAGGATTTTCGCGTTGGCCCCGCCGGCATCGAGGAACGGCTCGGTCCAGGACAGCCCGCCCCGCGCCACCGCGTCGGTGTACCAGTCCCGCGTCCAGTACTGGTAGTCCGCCCCGGCCAGGTCGCGGGCGACCAGATGACTGCCCGACCGGTACAGCTGGTGGCTGAACCGCTCCGTCCCCGCCGCCAGCGCCCGGGACTCAAACGAGACGCCGAAGCCGGACAGCTTCGGATTGCTGGCCATGACATTGCGGATGACCCGGTCCACCTCCTCCGGAGTGAGGTTGCGGTTTTCCAGATCCTGGGAAACCAGCCGGACGGTGGTCTCCGCCGCGCGCAGCACGTCGCTCAGGCTCTCGACCACCGCAATCGTCGCCGTGGCCGCCTGCACCTCGGCCTGCTGCAGCACAATCTGCTCCGCGGCGCGCCGCATCAGTTCGGAGATGAGCGGGACCACGATGAATCCCAGCAGGAGGATCATTCCCGCGAGTCGGACTGGAAGCCGCCGGAAAAAGGGCACACTCATGGATATTAGAATTGGATCTTAAGGACAGTGGAATTGTTCGGATAGTCGGCGAGCGCGCACAGCTGGCGGGTGGGCGGATCGTAGATCAGCAGCCCCCGCTCGGTCGCGATCAGGATGTAGGCGTCGCGCTCCCCGTCGGCGGGCAGGCTCCCCCAGGCGCGGCGGCGCTGGCAGATGATCACCCCGATGGGGATGGCCAGGGCCAGTTCCCGCTCGCGCAGCGCCGCCAGACTCGCCCCGACCTCGAGGAGGCGGGCGTAGGTCATGCCGTCGTACGGGCCTTGCCGGGCCAGGCGGACGTTGGCGCCGACGCTGCGGCAGGCCACCTCCAGCCAGGCCGCGAGGGAGGGCAGCGAGTCGCTGTGGAGCACGGCGTATTCCGCGTCCACCAGGTCCAGGTCCTCGTACCCGCGCACGCCGCTCTCATGCAGCCCGCGCAGGAAATAGAGCAGGCCGATCTTCTTGGTCGTGCCGAATTGGTCCTGCACCAGCACCGGCGTGGGAAACTCCGGGAATTGCAGGCCCGGCCGGGCCGCGGCCGCGCCCAGCGGCAGGCCGGCCAGCAGCAGGATGAGCAGGCGCGGCCTCATGGCTCAGAGGTAGACCGCCAGCAGCGAGTCGCGGTTCGGATAGTCCCGCAGCGCGATGATCGTCCCGTTCTGCGGCTCCACCACAAACAGGCCCTCGTTGGTCCCCACGATCACCACGGAGTGGGAGATGCCCGCCGCAATGCCGGCGAAGGGCTGGTCGTTGAAGACAATGGCCCAGCCCACGGCAATGGACCCGCGCTTCTCCCCGCCCTTCTTGGCCAGGAGATCGGCAAAGGCCGTGAAGCAACGGGAGAACTTGTCACAGTCGAACTGCTCGTCGCTGAAATGGATTTTCAGGGGTTCGCGCAGGTGGGCGAACCAGTCCACATAGGCCACCAGCCAGTGGTAATCGAGGCGGACAAAGGCGGAGCGCACGTAGTTGATCTGCGGGGGGCGCGGCGTGGCCTGGCGGAACGCCGCGGTGACCTCCTCGATTTTCCACAGGTTCGGGGAGGCGACGGCAACCCAGGGCGGCGGCGCCGGCAGTTCGGTCATCGGCCGGCGGGCCAGCGCCGCCAGATCCGGCACGAGGTATTCGATTTCGGCGGCGGCCGCCGGGAACGGGGTTCCGAGTGCGAGGAGGAGCCCGCCGATCACCCCGCGCGCCCAACGCCGGGCCGGGCGCGCCGGCGGGGAACGCCGGCCCGCCGCCGCAGGGCGGACCGTTTCCACGGGGCGGTCGGGACATTGGTTCATCGTAGGCGGACGGGGTCGGGTGGCGGGAGGGTGAGCCGCGCGTCCCCGGCCGCCGGAGGCATGGCCGGGGGTTGCACTGGCTGCTCCGATAGGTGGCGACTCGCCCGCATGCGGTCAATACGCGTCGCCGGGCCGCCGGGCTGCGCCCGTCCCCTCCCCGCTTCGCCCCCCATCCGTCCAACTAGTCTGCGCCCGAGAATTAACTTCTACGAGCCTGACCCCCTTGGTCGACCGGACAGTCGGTCCGCGGTGGCGTGAACGCCAAATCGCCCCCCAGCTTCTTCCACTGCAGGAACAGCGTGACACAGGAAACCAACGCCAGGGTCATGCAGGTGCCGGAAAAAACGAAGATGTAACTGTAATCTCGAATAGTCTCCAACAGCCACCCAAACAGCGGTGGACTGAGCACCATGGTGGTCAGCCCAATCGTGCTGTTCGCACTGAAGAACTGGCCGTATTTGTCTGCAGGAAATACCCGGGGCAGGATGCTCAGGTAAGCGACGAGAAAGAGGGCAATGGCGGCTTGGTTCAGGCACCACCACAGCAGCAGGCTGGCTGGGTCGTGGATAAACCAGAAACAGCAGAAATAGCTGAGACTCGTCAGCAACAGGCCCACGATGCCAATGCGCAGCGGGTGAAAGCGGTCCACTAGCGCCCCGGCAACTAGGTAGACGACGACCTGGACGAGGAAGGTCCAGCTTTTCAGCCGACCGAATTCCTGCAGCGTCAATCCCAGGGTGGCGGCGTAACCCGGTTGTCCGGCCGAGGTCGCGAAAAACACCATGTAGCCCATCGGCACGAGCGAGCCCCACGTGAAGAAAGGCAGGCAGTAGACGTTGAGGTAGAAGGGGTGGGTAAAGCACTCCTTGCAGTAGGACTTGACCCCGCCCCATCGCCGGTTCGGCGCCCTCGGGGCGGGGGGCGGATAGTCCCCCTCCTTGATCCGCCAGACGATCAGGTAAAACGCAGCGGTGTAGAGCAGACCAATCAGGGCATAGACATGAAACGTGTGCGCTTCAACATAGCCCATCGCCCATCGGTTGAACGCGAGGCTCCCGAGCCCGCCCACCGCCCGGTAGAGGCCGGTAAATTTACCGATGACCTCCGAGGGGATGACGTCCACCACCATGCCCGCGTACACCTGCACGATATACGTGTTGAAGACCTGAAACACGACGGTGCAGGCCAGGATCCAGGCGATCGTGCAGCCGGCAGCCGAAAACTGCGCTCCTCCCAGTTTCGCGAGCACCTGCTGCAGCATCGCTCCTCCTGGCTTGGCCAAACCAAACAGCATCAGGCTCAGGACGGTGGGCGGCGTGCACCACAGCAGGAACGGCCGCCGGCGCCCCAGCCAAGTGCGCCGGCGATCGCTCTGCACGGCCGCGATCGGCGACATGATGATCATGGCGAGCGACGCCAGGCTGCCATTGAATCCGATCAGGACATCACTCGCGCCTTCCCACCGGAGTTGGAGCGGAACGATACTGGGCAGCGACTCCAGGAGCTGAAAGAAAAAATCCCCCCACAGCATCCAGAACATCACCTGAAACAAGCCCGACCGCGTGTAGGCGAGCGTGCCCACCCGAAATTTTCTCGCACCCGGCACCCCGGCGGGGGAAACGGGTCCGGATGGGGTCATCGGCGCGGAGGCCATTAAGCGCAGTAGGGGGATAAAATTTCCGGTAGCAACACTCCTGAACGCGGCCTGTGCGTTTCACCCGCGACCCCAATCGCCAGACCGAAGGGGTCAGGCTCGTAGTTCTTAATTTTACCCGCCTGACTCCTGTCGTCCCCCCCCTGCACCCCCTCGAATTTCAAATTTCCGCCTTCGTATTTCCGCCCAACGGGCGGCCTCGATTTCTTCCTTCGTGCTTCTTCCTCGTGAGTCCCCATAATTAAATCCTACGAGCCTGACCCCTTCGGCTAACAACTCATGAAAGCTTGGACCCTGGCCGACCGGCCGCTGACCATTGTACTGCCCTACCGCAACGCCGAGCGGTTCACCGCCATCTGGGCTGCCGGAGAGAACGAAGTGGCGTTCCGTCGGCAGCCCAAGGCCGCCCACCGCTGCACGCTGGCCTTCACCGCGATGGAACTGCAGCGCTTCCTGTCGCGGAGCTGGCCGGACGCGACCATCCGTTTCCGTTCGCGTCCGCCCCGACGGGGCTATGCGCTGATTCTCGAGACGAAGGATCCGCGCTCGCGTTCCAGCGCCTTCCAGCTGATCCCGGATGGCGAGGAACGCTTGCGCATCCAGGGCGAAGGCCGCACGGGCACGCTCTTCGGCGCATATGCCCTGTTGAAGCTCCAAGGCTGGCGGTGGCATGCTCCCGGGCCCGCCGGCGAGATCGCGCCCAAACCGGGCGGCGCACTGCAGGTCCCGGCGGCGCCGGTGACCGACCGCCCGGGATTCGACGCCGGGAATGGGTTCGACCTCGAATGTTATTCGCAGGAGTCCGTGGACCTGCTGATGTGGTCGGCGCGCAACGGCTTCGACGTTTGGGCCGGTCGGGCGGGAACCTTCGCGCTGGCCAACAAGCTCGGCATGACGATCAAAAACGGCGGCCATATTTTCGAGAGCATCCTGCATCCCGAGGCCATGCTGCCCAGCGGCGAGACCCTTTGGGACGCACACCCGGAGTGGTTCGGGCTGCCCGCCGAGGGCGGGAGAAAACGCGAACGCGCTCAAGCCACCCAGGCGTGCGCCTCGCAGCCCGCCCAGGTCGAATTCCTCGGCCAAGCGCTGCTCAAACGCCTGCGCGGCGACTGGTCCATCGCCGACCGGGTCGACATGTGGGGTTTCGATACCTGGGGCCAAACCTGCCAGTGCGCGGCCTGTCAAAAGCTCGGCAACACGAGCGACCAAATGCTCTACTTCGCCGCGCAGATGCGCGCGTTTTTAGACCGGGCGGAAGCGGCCAAAACACTCGACCGCCATGTCACCCTAATCCTCTGCGCCTACGAGGGCACGGCCTCGCTGGCCGGACCGTCCCGGCCGGTGCCGGGCAACCTCGCCGCCGATGGCACGCTGGTCACGTTTTATCCGATCAACCGCTGCTACCGGCACCCGCTGAACGATCCCGCCTGCGCCACCAATCTCCGCTACTGGCGCGCCCTCAACGCCTGGACCGCCGCGCGTCCGCCGCTGCGGATTGTCGCGGGCGAGTATTACAACGTCTCGAAATACGAGGACCTGCCGCTGCTGTTTTCCGCGGTCATGCGGGTGGACTGGCCCGCTTTTGCCGCCGCCGGCGTGCGCGGCGCCACCTACATGCACCTGCCCTCCGTTCACTGGGGGATCCGCACGCTCACGCAAAATCTCTATGCCCGCCTAACGCGACATCCCGAGGGGGCCGGCCTGGAGGAATGGACGGCCGAGTATTTTGAGGGATGGTATGGGCGCCACGGCTCGGTCATGCGGAAAGTGGCTGCGCTCACGGAAAGTGCCGGGCATTTTTGCGCCCAATGGCGGGCCTGGGGAGCCTGGAGCGTGCTGAGCAACATGCTCGCCTGGGATGGAACCCCCGCCGCCAAGCCGCTGACACTGCACGAACATTTTGCGGATAGCGCCGCCGCCGTGGCCGAAGGCCGACGCGCCGCCGCGAGGTTGAGCGAGGCGCTGTCGCTGGTCAACGCCCTGCGCCGCAGCGAGACGCTGCTCACCGCGCAAGCCGCGCCGCCACCGGGCGGGGCCGTGAATCCCGGCGAGTTGCTCCGCTGGCAGCACAGCCCGCAGGTTGGCCGCCGGCTGGCGGAGGATGCCCGGCTCCTCCGCTATGGCCTCGACGCGATGAGCCTCCTCACCGATTTGCTCGCCTGCCATGAGGCGCTGCGGCTCGGACAGTCCGATGCCGCGGATGCCCTCTGGCCCGCGATCGAGGCCACTGCCGAATCCCTCGAGAACCAGATGATTCCGCTCAATGTCAAACACCCGGGCCCCGGCTTCCTTTGTCGGGACTGCTACGAACGCACCCAACTCTCGGCCACCATTTCACGCTGCCGGGCTTGGCGGTTGCGCGCAGGGCGAACCGGCTGAGTCACGAGTTCACCTCCTGACCTGCCACGCTGGGGCAACTCCTGAGCCTCATCCCTCCGCTCCCGCGGGTCCCGGCAGTCCCGATCCTGGTCACAGCCGCTGGCTCCCCATGGTGGAGCTGATGCGCCCAGTGGGTCTGCCGCCGGCCAGGTGCCGATGGAAGGGAGTGCCTTAGCGCTCAGGCACTTCCGTTGAAACGGGGTAGACAACCAGCGGTTCAGGGCAAAAAAAAGCCCGTAACCTTTGGAGGCTACAGGCGTTTAAAATGGCGGGATGGACGGGACTCGAACCCGTCAATCCCTCATCAGGATCGGTTGCGATTTCGTGCATGTTTTAAGAGGTGAAATCACTATGTAAACGCAGCAGAA
>SESH01052838.1_pt1 | contig 14416 bp, 5 predicted proteins | sample 3171561 | NCBI WGS metagenome assembly SESH01 (sample SAMN10866947, study PRJNA518727) | freshwater metagenome | biome: subpolar coniferous forest; feature: holomictic lake; material: water; isolation source: holomictic Lake 442 2011 16.5 m and 2014 13 m | place: Canada: near Kenora, Ontario
GTTGGAGATCATGCTGCTGGCCAGGCATACGCCGTTCCATTCATTGACATCGATGGCATCGACAGCTACTTGTTGCCGAGCCGCCTCTATGAAAGTGCGGGCGCCTACTCTTTGAGATCTGGAGCCAAAGTCCACCGCAATCTAAAGCTCTCGCTTCTTGCTTCCGGCAACACGTCGCTCGCTCACCGTAGAGCAACTGCGTTTCTGGCGCTAGTGATCAGGCATGTGCGGGCATGGCTTTTCGCGCAGCATGCCGAGATATACAGCAGCACACGAATTATGTGGAAGCTGGTGTTAGGAATGCCTGCCGAGAATTACGCAGATTCTGAGCTCGTTCGTCGCTTTCATTTGCTCGCACGATCTGCATGGATGCTTGCAGGAGTTAGGCATAAGGAAATTACTGCTGATTTGGCAGATGTGACCATATCCAAAGTCGAAAAACTTGAGGAAGGGAAAGTTTCTGCGAGTGCGTCAATGGAGGCTCAAGTAGATGTTGTTCCTGAACTCTCAGCGCAGATATATGGCTTCTTGCAATCAAACCGCTTCGACAGAAAAGCCAAGAATATTTATGTCATGGTGGATGTCGGTGCCGGAACCGTAGATTCAGCACTTTTCCACGTCAAAAAGGAAAATGCGAAGTGGCACTTCGAGTTTTTTACAAATATAGTTCAGCCGCTTGGAGTGATGAATCTTCATCGAAATCGAATTGATTGGTGGCTGAACGCACTGCAGGCACATTCAGAACAGCCTACCAGCTTGGTGAAAGGGCTGCGTGAAACTGAAATGATCACGGATCAATTGGCGGCGATCCCGGAGCATCTGGAGGACTATGTTTCCGATGTGGAGATTAGTTTTGAGGACCCCAAGAAACATCCTGACGAAGAGTTTTTCGTAAAGAAGGTTGTAGCTCAGGTTCGAGGCAAGACCATATGGCGAACTTGGAATGACGGCTATTTGGACCAGGGCACGCTTGCGGGCGTACCGCTATTTCTATGTGGCGGCGGCATGCGCATGAATTATTTTCATCGTTTGGCGCCCGAACTCAAGAATTTTCCGAATTGCACTTGGTTGAACGCGCGTGCTATGTCGCTCGAGATTCCACGGGACTTGCTCGCCCCTGGCTTGGTCCGCCAAGAGTATGACCGGCTGTCCGTTGCCTATGGGCTGAGCTTTCTCGATGTAGGTTCTATCGTAAAGGCGCTCCCAAAACCGGTGGCAAGAGGGCCACAACAACCAGTCTGGCATTTCACTGATCGTTTTGTTGATAAAGATCAGATGTAATGGTATCCCGCTAAAGTGCTTCGCGTGCTGGCGTCTGCATTTATTGCTTTCGTCCGGAAAAGCCAGTTCTGTTTCGGCAATGCATAGAAAATTACTTTTTCAGTTCATTTGCAGGTCGTCGTCGAAAGTCTCTGAATAGGCCAGTGGTTGCATATGTGCAAGTTTGTTGCGGTAGTGACGCAGGGTATTTGTCGCGTGGCGAATCGATGCCTTTAGGTTGTATTGCTTTGCAATGAAAGCAAGCTGTCCAATCTCCAACTCGTCAATATCACTGAAGGTCTGCTCGCCCAAGCGGATTGGAACTCGGATGAGAGGGCGCAATTGTTGGGCCCAGCAATGTCTTTTAGTTTCCAGCAATGGCAGAAGATCGCTTGCCTGCGCCTCCCATAAGCGCCGTCGAAGGATTTCGTGCTTTGATGGATCTGCCAAGAGTAAGTATGGGTGTTGGAGTGGAACGTCGTCAAACAACATAAGGCCGCCAGCCTCCCAACTTGCATCCAAGTCTTTAGGAGGCGGTAACAATTCAGCAATCGAACGCAGCGTGTTGATAGGTTCGAAAAGTGCGCGCTCGTCAATCATTGCCAATTGACCGGCCAGTTCGAAATCCCATAAGGACAAGCGCGCGATAATGCGAGCCAGCAGTCGAACTTTGCTGGGCTTTCTGACGCCGTCGCGCAGAGATTCCAATACAAAAAGCATAACGTCGAATTCGCCGACAACGTTTTGCCAGGGAAGAGTCCTGAGCGCTGCACAATCGCGCCCAAGCTCTGATACCGGTGTTCCTTCCACAACGGCGAGTAGCAAGGGTCTATCCGAGCGGGGAACTCCACGACTTACTGCCTCATACGCCGCCAGAAATTGCTTCCATTCGGACCAATGGCTGCGTTGAATCCCGTCGATGATGACAACTGACCCTGGTTCCAGACCAGCAAGAAGCGTCGAGATCGAGCGTCGGGTCAGGTCCTGGTCGGGAATTTCCATCATGCTGTAAAGATGGTCCAGTGGATTAAGCGAACTGTCCGGGAAATGGCCAGCGATCATCCAGCCCTCATCGGTGAGGTTACATCTCAGTGCATCTCCCAAACCCGCCACCCCATGCGCCGGAACTGCCGACACGACGTTGAATCCGTCCCGAAGAGCTCTTACCACACCTGCGATATAGCCTTGCGGGCCTGGCAAGCGCCATCGATGCATCATTACTCTCGCACTGAAAGAAGAATCTGCTCGACGACTTCGTCGAGTCTCCAATAGTGGGCCCCCTCTCTCCGTGCAATTCCGAGCAATTCGCCCCACGCCAGTACTCGTTTCACCATGTCAATCGGCACCTCCGAAAATTCAGAGAGGTCGCCTGGTTCTGAAGCTTGTCCTAGTTCTGCCAAGGTACGCAGGACCGGTACGGTGACCGCGACATTGAGCCCGAACTTCGCGAACAACTGCTCGGCCGCATGGTGATCCTTCAGCATTTCTTTCGCCATTTTGGCGTGACGTTCAAGGTCGCGCACCTGAGTACATTTATCCACTAGCGGATAGAGCAGTCCGGGCCAGAAGCCAGTAGCGTCGCGAATTGTTTCGGTCGTCATTAATAACTGCTGATCTTCGAGGTACTGGTGGACAAACGTTTCTCGCCAAGGCAACAAGGAAATCCACGGGATGCCGAGTTCATTTAATTTATCGTCAGAAAAGGTACCCCAAAGCGTGTTCGGGTCGGCGATAAAGCACACGGCCACATACCCGGTCGGCGACTTGAGGTGACTCAACTTCTCCTTTGCTTCGCTGACCCATAGTCCCGCCCAGGGAACAGAACTCGGCACCACGATTACGGTATGTCCTTTCTTGTCCCGCTTCTCGACCAGGGCGTTTAACTGTGCAGCGAACGCTTGATGGTCTACAACGCCATCAATAACATGGCACACCCCTGTCCCGCTTTGCTCCACAAAAGCCTTGAGGCACCCACCAAGTTCTTCGATGTCGGCAGCAGCAGTTCCAGCGATTGCAGTAACTGTATTGCCATGCCGAAGGATTTCACTGAGCTGTTGGAATGTCAGGGGATGTCTCAGGTGACTTCCATTTTGAATCCGCAACTGTGGATGAAAAACGGCGGAATCAAACTCCACGGCGGGCTGCCGCGTACGTGCCAAAACAGTTTCGATCTCGTCGCGATTGCCGAGCAACAAAAAGACGTTGGGATTGCGAAGGCCATAGCGTCCGGTTGAGAAGCGCGAGAGCACACCCAACTCGACCATTTCGTCGAGCAACACTCTGAAATCGAGTTCGCTGGTTTCGCGGAAACCCTCCGACCACCAGGTCATCGCGCAATCGAGCCATATTGACCGCCAGTCCATTCCATCCACCTGACCGAAGCGACCGGAGAGCGCCTCATAGGCCATGCCATAGGCGATGACCTCGTAGCGCGGGTCGAGTTGAAGCGTGAAGTTGAATTTGGCGCGGATTTCTCCCCGCAAGTCGCTGCTCGAATAGACGGCCTCGATATCGTGGTTAGTAATTCGGTATCTCGGACCAGCGAGGCGTTGGGCGGTCCCAAGCCGGGTCAGCATATGCTGCAGCAAATGATTGCAGTAGAGCTGAATCAGGCTCGGGTAATAGTTTGTCTGAGCCAGAATGCGCATGACCAGACTACGCGACTCAAACTCGAACCCAGCTGCAGCCAACGGTAGACGAATTAGTTCGCGAGCTTCCCGGATTTCATGCTCTTCGATAAAGGGGCCAATCTTGATGGGCTGTCCAAAATGGGCCAAGGGGTGATTGGCGCGCTCCGTCATTCGCAACACGTTGTGCAAGCCGGCGAAAACAACCTTGAATCGCCGCTGCGTCGTATCCATTAGTTGCTTGAGGCGACGGGTTTCCGCGAAGTCATTGCGACCGTCTTGTTCAAAGAAGCGATCAGCTTCATCGAGCAGCAGTAACATGCGTCGCTCGTCGTTCTTGCCCAAGAAAGAGCGGATCGTCTCGAGCAAGTCATCAATACCGGATTTTTTTGCAAGTTCTGCTGCCGTAGGCGCCTCGGCCAGCATACCGACAGCCTTCATCGCTGCGGCAATCGTTTGCCATACTTCCGATGCGGTTCGATTGACACCGACTCCTTCGGCGCGAAGATCGACGTAGTGGGACCACCGGCCCTTGTCGGGCGCATGGAATGTTTGCTCGGCTCGACGCATCAGCGCGGTTTTTCCAAGTTGGCGCCCACCGTAAATGAAGCAGCGCCCGTTGAGGCCAAGAATCGCATCTAGTTCAGCCGCGCGGCCATAAAACATCTCTGGGGGAACAAAGCCAGCTGTGGCATCAAATGGATCGGCAAATGAATAAGGGAGGCTGGTCGAGAATAGTGCCGCAAGACGCGAGCCGGCTTGCGCTGCCAAGAAAAGCAGCACCATTTCGTCAATCAGCACAAAACTCTTTCTGGCCAGTTTGGTCTTTCTGCTGAGCTCGCGCCATTTGCGTTCGGTCATTCGTCCGAAGTAAAGAACGATCGTGGCCCGATGGAGATTCGAATCTCCGACCAGCTGTACGATATCGTCCTCAATGGGGCGTTCCCAAAGGCATATGAGTCGATAAGCACCCTTCGCAGCCGACCCGAAATGCGGAATCGGACAAATACTCCGGTCACTGATCGGGTCGGCGCTGAGCATCCATATTTCCTTGCTCGGAAGGGCCTCTTGTTTGGATGGCGGCCTGCCTGCGACGAACCCCAATGCGCTAAGCAAAGAATGTAGCTTGCCCGCGTCTCCCGCCTTTCGAGACTTCAGAAATGACCAATCAACGAACATGTTTGCGGCCTGGTCCCGTTGCGCGCCGGCGACTTTGCGGAAATCCAGACCAGGAAGAGCACCGTTCTTGATCGCGGTGCGAATTTCATCTGAGTTGCGTCGTGTGGCAAACCATTCATCGAGTTCGGCCAAACTGGAGACAAACGACTGGAAACTATCGACCGTCGTTACTTCTTCTGGCCAAGCCGAAAGGCCGCGTCGCACCCGTTGCAACAGCTCGTGGGCTGTTGCCATGTCGCCCTCGTCAAGAGATGCTTGCACCGCTTGAATGTCTTCAGGATTTCTCTGTTCGTGCTCAAGCTCAACAACTGCTTGCTTGATCAAATGAGCCTTCTCGGCACGGTTTGTGCGAATCGCGTTGCGGATGCGCTCAATTGATTCAAGAGCGATGTCGAAGCGAGGAGATTCTTCCGATCTTGCTTCGATACGCACCAACTCTCTTTCATACTGGTTACGCTCCGTATCCGAGACGTAACCGTAGGCAGAACCCACTTCAATATCCCTGCGGCAATCGAGTACACGGGACTTGAGCTTGGACCGCCAACTCTCTGTTTCGCGGCGCAGCAAATCAATTAGACCGAGATCTTCCACTTCGACATCGCGACGATCCAGGAGACGCTTCGCGCCGGACAAGTCACCCGCGTTCAGTCGTGCGTCAAAGGCATTCTTCCATGACAAAGGATCGGAGCACCACTGGCGAATGGCGGCTATAACATCCGGTGCGGTGGATTCGATAGCCCAGTTGGGTGCGACACGAATCGCCGGAACATCCAGCAGGTCCTTCGCGAGAACTTCAGTAGCGGCGGCTTCAGAGGCCGCCAATGGGGGGGAGTTTGGGTCAAATATTCCGACAAGTCCGTTGAGTTGCCGCAATACCGCTTTTTGAGCGCAAGCAACAAGCTGCCACCGACCAGACTCAGGTTGAACGAGCTCGCAGTTAACCGATGGAAGAAGTTGCTCAATCTCCTTGCGTATCTGCAAAAGCAGTTCCCGCATCCGGTCATTCGAAGGACTTCGAGCCTCGATGAAGGGGAGCCAACGTCGGGCTAACGCAATCGCATCCTCGCTACAACGACTCAAATGATCCAAGGCACCCGAGTGAATGTCATCGCCTTTTCGACGATCATTGTCGACCCTGTCCGCCTTACGTACCAGTTTCTGGAAGTTCGCGCTATCTGCAAGTGATTTGATCAGCGACGCGACCTCGCCGGCGGCAGCAGCCCGGTTTTCAATAATCGGCGACACCAGCCGATGAATGACTCCGTCCGGGCGTAACCACTGATGCCATACTTTGGTTGCTGGCGCAAATTTTATCGTCATCGCCGGGGCCTGGCTCTTCAACCAGACGCGAGCCTCCTGTTGCAGGCTTTGCAGGCCGGTGGCAATCGCCGCTTGATCACGGGCGGACCGAAGACTTGCAAGATCGATGCGGAAACCGCGAAGTCGCTCGCTGGATTCGCGTATCGATCCGACCAGCTTCCAGAGATTCGGATAGCGTCCTTGGCTGTCGAGGTGAAGATAGCCAGCAATGACCGAAGCGCCACTGTCGGGTGCAAGCACCATCGGGCGCAAGGTGGAAGCCACAAGCAGCAGGTTCAATGCGGTATGCCAAGAATCTGGCCCCTCCTCGTGAAACCACTCCTCGGAAAATTCCTGCAACCGTGCAGCGACGGCGTCATGCAAGTTGCCATCAGGAAGAGTCAGTGCGTCGGCAAGTGTGATGGCTTCCAACAACGTCTGGGGCGGCATCTGAGGCGCATCCTCCTGCGCCGACATCGCACGGACTAACTGGCAGGCCATGGAAAAGCGACCATCGGCAAGCAGCTGCCAAATTGGCTGACAGGCATCTCCGGCCTGGTCGTTGTAGACCTCGTCTTTCGGATTTTGGGAAACCTCCGGACTCGGAGGCGTTGTTGACACCGGCGTGGCGTTACCCTGCACCTGGGGCTTTTCATGGACTTGATCTGGTTGCCCCGCCGAGGGCGAAACAGACGACTCCGATTCCGGCACGGGCGCCGGCACAACAACCTCGCCAGAAGCAACCTGACCGCCTGCTTGCTGAATAGGCGTAGTACCTGGCGAGACCGGTGTATCGCTCAGCGGCTTGTAGGGCTCTATCTCTCGGACAGGATCCGGTTCAGGTGGGTGCTCCGGCGCGTCCTGCAACAACGCCTGATAATCCATTGCGTAATCAAACGCCTCCCCGAATGGGCTGCTTGCTGCCAGAAGGTCGTCCTGCCTGGCGGTTATTTGCTCGTCGAGGATGAGCAAGTCCTTCTGCTTCTGGCGCCGATGCTGTTCCAGGGTTCTGCGCTCGACGACGGTTTTCGCGCTAACGATATCTTCACCTTTGCGTGCAAGCTCGGCTTCGGCCGCTTGCTTTTCGGCGGTCATCGTTCGTAGTGTTCCGGCTGCCTGCTCAACGCGCCCTGTTGCTGCTCCCGCGTCGTCAAGGAGTGCAGACGTGTCTTCCCCCGCATCGGTCAATGCAAGTTGCCAGCGCGCCTCAATCTGTCCCAACAAACCTGCATCAAGCCAGGAAAAGTCGGGATCCATGGCCAGCCGCCGACACACATTCATCAAGCCATTGATCTTTTCGGCCAGCAGTTCACGCGATGACTGACCACCCACCGGCAGCGCATGGGCCGCGTCGCCGAACTCTTGAGCCAACGCCTGCAAAGCAGATACTGTCATCTGTGTCGGAGCATCCCGCAGCTCAATGGCTAGAGCATCAAGACGTTCGAGCAACTCGCTCCATCCGCCATCTTGATCTATTGATTCGTTGCCGATGTCGTCCTGAGGCTCTGAGGGATGATCAACATCAGCCGGCGGCAGGAAAAACTCTTCGGCAAGGTCCGGGCAGATTCTGACGGCCTCGCGAGCAAACCAGTCGCTCAGCGAAATCGAGGAAAGGGCGAAAACAGCCCGACCTACAGCGATCTGCCGTTCGTCGTCAAGGCCAGACCATTTCTCCAGATCCTTGAGGATTCGCGGCCATAGCATGAAGACGCCAAAGTCAGGTCTGACCAACGTAGGTGGGAGCGACTTTTTAATTCCAGTCCGAATGTTCTGCCAAGCGGGGCAGATGGCAAGTAGTTCGTTCTCATCCGCTTTCAGGGTTTTCCAATCTGGCGCATAATCTTCAAGCCACAACAAATCCACGGCAGTCGAATAATCGTGCGCATCATGCTTGAGCAGACCTCGCTTTGGCGGCTTCATCGCCACCCAGTAGCGGGCCATCCTCGCGATTGGATTAGCCAAACGACGAAGCAGTCGCCTATCGGTTTCACTTAGGGATTTCGGCAGATCACCAAGCGCCAGTCCCGCGACCTGATCTGGAATTTGTTCTGGACCCTCGGTAAGGCTGCGTTTGAGATCGCGGTTCAGTCCTTTTGCCTGCAACATCGTCAGCAGCAGAATGGACTTTCCATCTTTCCTGAGAACGGAATTGGGCAACCCAACTAGAGGAAGTGAGTTCGACGAGTCCGCTCCGAGAGTTAGTGGATCTGACGATATTGTTTCTTTGTTCATTTCTGTCATTGCTCCAATCATCGATCCTCAATTGATACGACGTTCCGAGCGTCATATTTTCCGCCAAGCCATGTCGACTGCCAATGGCGGATTCATGTTTCAACACAAAACCTTCTGTTTCGGCAGTGCGTATGCAACCGGCTTCTTCAGCTTTTCGACGCAACCCGTGGAAACGGCAGCAGCAAGCCATGCCTTGACTTGTGGCTTCTCAAGCCCAAGCGCAACACGGATTTCCTCTTCGGTTTTTGAAGTTGTACCCAAGACTGAGGGGAGTCGTTCCAGAAATAGGGGGAACATGTCCAAAGACTCCTTGCCAACTGCCACGTTCGTAGTTGCCAACGGCGTCATCTGATCGATGGCAGGGGTACTTTCATCACAAGACTCTGGGCTTCCGGCGATTTCGTCCGGTAATGGCTCTGTAATCCCAGGCGGGATGGCGGTAGGGGTCAATTCCAGCGCTGCCGTTGATACTACTGGCTCATTCGGTGCCAGATACTCCTTCAGCGATTCGCGTGTCGCGAATTGGTAGGTAAAGCTTCGCGCGCCCTTGGCGATCAGGGCGCGGTTGCCCGGTTTGTCTCCGGGATCGCGGATATAAAGGGGCGTCCATTCGTGTCGAAGATCCTCGATGGCACCGGCCCATGTTCCCCCTTCGCGTTCTGCAGAATCCACCACCACAGCGTAGTCTGCGAGAGCATAGATGTACCGGTTACGGGCCATGGCATTACCGGCGTTGAACCCTGCTTCAGGGTTGAACGGCGAAGCCAGGACAAGCTGGCCAGACTGAAGCCCCTGACGGTTTTGGCGGTTGACGCTAGCCCGTAGCAGATCGGCGGCAAGCACTCCGATGACAATGCCGCCGGCCTCGCCACATGACTGCATGGCGGCAGCATCCACGCCTTTGGCTCCCCCCGAAACCACGCCAAGTCCATCACGCACGCAGGCTTGCGCGAGATCCTGGGTAAATTGCAGCCCGGCTTCCGAGACATCGCGCGATCCGACAATCGCCAGTCCGCCGTTGTCCAACAACGCCGCGTCACCCGCGCCATACAGCAGCGGGGGCGCGGACTGCCCCAGCTTTTTCTTCAAACGCTTCGGATAGGCTGCGTCACTGCGCGACAAGACCCAAAGCCCACTGCGGCGCCATTTCTCCATGGCCAACGCCAATGCGGTACCGCGACGGAGCAATGTCGTCACTTTTGCTTTATCAAGCTTGGCCTGGACTAGATCGGAGAGCAGTGCGTCGTCGACACTGAGTAAATCGGCTGGCCGCAATTTCCGCTCCAGCAACCAGCGGGTCAATGCTTCGTATTCTTTCTGGGTCAATGGGGACGCTTGTTCCCCGCGCGCGTTACCGAATCGACCGCAAAGGAGAAGAATCGCCTCGGTGTCAGGCGACAGGGGAGAGTTGTCCAAATTCGTTTCGTCCATCGAATTATTTCGCTGTCGTGGTGGCCAGTGCGAAAGGATAGACCTGTCCGCTGCCTGCTTGTCTAAGTAACGCACTGGCGAGTGTCATGGTCCAGCCGGAATCGAATACGTCGTCGACCAACAACACTGGATCCCCGATGTCGCCGCGTGACGCCTGAACTGCAAACGCGCCATCGAGGTTGTGACACTGGTGATAACGATTCTCCATGCCCTTTTGTTCGTCAGTGGGCCGCGTTTTGACCAAGGCTGGCAGGAAACGCAGTCCCAATGCCTTGGCCAATCGCTGCGCGAAATCCGGCACCAGTTCCGGGTGGCGTAACGAGGGAATGCAAGTCACCCAGGTCGGACGTGGGTCCATAGGCCAGCGAGCCCGGATCATCCCGGCCGATGCCGTCACGAGTTCATCCGCGAAATGGCTGCCGGCCTTTCCGTGCAAGACCAACTCGCCCCAAACCGGTTCGCCCCAGCGCGACAGAATCCTTCCTGTCTCGCCGCGTAACGGAGTCGGGATATTCGCCTTTGTCCAACCAAATTCTCTGGCATACGCCGGCAGCGCCGAGATATCCCATTGTTTCTTCAACTCCAGCGGTGTCTCGCTCTGGCGTACGAAACGTTGCGCGGCGATCAGTCGCTCCCGTGAAATGGCGGGTGAAATCACCGGATCGCCAAGACAAACTGCGCACTTGCCGCAGGGCTTCGCCAACGGATCGTCGAGCGCCATCGCCAGGAACTGCATCAGGCACTGCCGATTCGACAGGTAATCCTTCATCTGCGCCCATTCCAGCTCGCGCTGATGCGTCAGGTGCTCGATGCGCTCCGTGTCGAGCACAAAGGGCTGCGGAGTGCGATGCCACTTGCCGCCGATGCGCACCACCGGGCTGGCATCCTCGACCACGAGGAGCTTCAGCACCTTCTCGATCTGCGACGGCCGGAGATTCACCGCGTGTTCAATGTCACGTACCGACATGCCATCGTCCGAGTCGTTCTCCTCCAACGCCTTCAGGATGCGGTCGATCTGCCATTCTGGCGGAAACGCCGTGTCACGGAAGTAGGCGTTGATGTCTTCTTCCTCGTCGCCCGAGAGCAATACGCCAACGGCCCGATCAATGCCACGGCCAGCGCGACCCACCTGCTGGTAGTAAAAGACCACCGAGCCCGGAGTCTGGTAATGCACGACAAAGCCGAGGTCGGGCTTGTCGTAACCCATGCCGAGCGCTGTGGTCGCCACCAGGCACTTGATTCGGTTATCCAGCAGCGCCTGCTCCAGAGGCAAGCGTGCTTCATGGGTTTTGCCGGCATGGTAAGACTCTGCGGCGATGCCGTTCTCGCGCAACCACTGCGCCACGCGGTCGGCATCGCGGGTCGTCAACGTATAGACGATACCGCTGCCCGGAAGATCGCTCATGTGGTCCGCAAGCCAGGCCAGTCGCTCGGCGGGGTTGGCAAAACGCTGCGTTTGCAGGGCCAGGCTTTCACGGATCAGCGGTCCGCGCTGCACCATGACCGCACCGCCAAGTTGCAGCCGGACATCGTCTTCGACGCGGTGGTTGGCGGTTGCCGTGGTTGCCAGTACGGCGATGTTTCCCGGCAGCAGGCGCAGAATCTGGCCGATGCGGCGATAGTCGGGCCGGAAATCATGGCCCCAGTCGGAAATGCAGTGCGCCTCGTCGATGACCAGCAGGCCGATGCGCCCGGCAATCGGCATCAGCGTGTTTTCCACGAAATCGTCGTTCGCCAAGCGTTCCGGCGAGATCAGCAGCAGGTCGATCTCGTCTCCCAACAAACGGCGACGAACCGCTTGCCAGTCATCGGCATTGGTCGAATTCACGGTTTCGGCGCGCAGATGCAGCCGATTGGCCGCATCAACCTGATTGCGCATCAAGGCCAGCAGGGGCGAAATGATCAGCGTCGGGCCGACCCCCTGTTCGCGCATCAGCTTGGCGGCCACAAAATAGACCATGCTCTTGCCCCAGCCAGTGCGCTGCACGCACAGCACGCGGCCGCGTCGGGTGACGAGCTGGTCAATGGCGTCCCATTGGCCGTCACGGAAATCGACGGTGGGGTTGCCGATGGCGGTTCGGAGCCAAGAAAGTGCGAGATTCTTAATCATGTCAGAGGACATCCTCAGCGTCGCCGAAACAGGCTTCGGATCCTCGTGTACGCGGGCTTTGGCGAGTTTCTAGCGGGATATTCTGTAGCCCGAACATTTACCGGCACTCGGCGCACAGCAACAACGTTTCCGTTTAGCCGGATCACGCAATCCATATAGTGTTTTCCAAAATATGCGGTTGACTCTTCCGCTTCGAGTCCCCTTGCCTTTATGTTCGAATGACCAAGATCACCTATCGCATCGGCTTCTCTTCCAGCATTCCGTACAGTCCATTCGACCGTTGCGTATTGAGGTACGACATGTGGATTGATTATCCTGAATTTAAGGTCGCAGTTCTTGGATACTGCGGGAACCTCATTCGTATGCGTCGCAATGTATCGCTCAGGTTTTCGCGCGTACACGTCAATCTGGATATCTGGCAGCACCATCAATGCCCGTCCAGATGAATCGACCACTTCAACCTCGTCGGCCTCAGGCAGCGGCATCAAGAAGGACAATGCTTCCGACCACGCCAAGGCTGCACCTGATTCTTCATCACTATCAGCAGCTTTATCGGCAGCATCTCGAAGTAAGCCGAGCGTCTCAATGAATTTCGGCCAATTCTTCGCGGAAATCCGGTTTAGGTTCTCTGTTGTGTCGACTGGATTCTCAACCCTTGATGAAGCACTCAGACGCGCATCGATACTTCGAATCGCTACGATCAACGCATCCTCATCGTCAAGGTTTCTATCAGCCAGATACTCTTCCGCAAAAGCCTCCGCCACCAGCACGGTAAGAACGATTGAAGACGGGCGTGAATCACTGAAGTCCTCAAAAGCGACAGCGGCCCATCCCTTCAAATAGCGCACCAACCTTCGTAGTTGCGCCCGCTCCGGTCGCTCCACAAACGATTTGAACCACAGATAAATCGCTTTTGGATCGGAGTCTTCCCACTCATCAGACAATGTCGCGAGCCGCCTGGAGTCTGTGGATGGCTCAAGCCAATACACCGGGACGTCGATATGAAACTTTGCATCAAAGCACGCGCGTGAGCATCGTTCCTTGGGTGGATCAACGACTTCTCGTAATTCAGGTGTCCTGCCTTTGTAGGAAGTCATCGCCTGTTGAACCCATCTCCTGAGTTGCCCGGGCGATGGCGTAGCTTCGCCGTCCTCCTCCCACTCGAAATACAGACCTACGTCGACGTCGTATTCCTCACCCTTGTGGACAGGCTTAATCAGCGTCCCGAATTTGTATGAACCCTGGAGCCACGTTGAAATTGGGTAACCGTAATTGTCAGACAGACTTGGCTTGAGATACTCAACCAGATCGTTCCATTGTGTCTGAAGAAACTCTCGCTGCTCCTGGCTCGGCGTTAGCCGATCGATCAGCGTTTGCTCCGCTGCCCCATTAAATAGCCGCGCCGCCTTACCCATTGTCTTTTCCGAATAACTTGAGTTGTGGGGTATGCGCCAGATAGCCGTCCAGGCGGGTGCCAATAAGGTCAGTCGTTGCCTTTGTCGCCAGTGCTTTGAGTGTGCGAACCGCAACGGTTGTAGCTATATCCAAGCCGAGATCAGATGCCTGTTCTTGCGACGGCTCTTTGTCCAAGCGGAGATACCGATCACCCAGTCGGTGAGTCATTAACTGGTCCACGAATTGCTGTTGTGCGGAGATCATTACCGAGAAAAGACGTGCCTCCTGCATCCAGTCGGCAACACCGAACTCCCGACCAGCATTGAACGAAATCGAATAGCTCTTCGTGGTTGTGCCAATGCTGAGAATTCGTACTGCATCTGCGGGCACACCGAAGTAATGTTCTGCCTCGTGGAAGGCGATCAGATCGGGAGCATTCGCAAACAGGCCACCGTCCGAATACAGGCTGCCCGATACTTCAGCCAACTCAAAGAATGTGGGCGCAGCCGATGTGGCAAGTGCCACGTCTATTGCCTTCAGCTTCCAATCACGATGCCACTCTGGTTTATGCCTGGTCTTGAAGACCTGGGGGCGTCCCTCGGTCACATTTACAGCCGGAATAGCGACGGGATGCAGAGCGTCGCCAAGAATCGCGTCTTCGGGAATGAGCGAAGCAATGGCCTCACGCAGCGGTGCCGATGAATAACGCGGCTTGTTTCGATGCTTGACCAAGTCCCAGCCGATCCCAAGTTTTCCTTCTGGCGGCGTGTGCGGCGGGAAGATGGTTGCACCAAGGTCCGAAAATACATCAACAACCTTCTTCATCGGAACCTCGAATGCGACCGCCAAGGCAACGATCCCACCGATGGATGTGCCACATGAA
>SESH01060803.1_pt1 | contig 14406 bp, 9 predicted proteins | sample 3171561 | NCBI WGS metagenome assembly SESH01 (sample SAMN10866947, study PRJNA518727) | freshwater metagenome | biome: subpolar coniferous forest; feature: holomictic lake; material: water; isolation source: holomictic Lake 442 2011 16.5 m and 2014 13 m | place: Canada: near Kenora, Ontario
CGGATCAAAGCCGGGGCCGGCCGCGGATGCCGCGGCGGGCCGATTGGGGGAGGTGGTGATCTGGGCGGGCATGTCCATGGGTAAAAGGGCGGTGGGCGGGCGGTGGGGTGGGCCGGGGCGAGGGCGCAGGCGCGGCGATCCGGCGCCGCGCTACCAGTAAAACGGCACCGCCGTCCGGCGTTCGTTCGGCTCGCACGCGAGCGCCCGGCGCAGCGCCGTGCGCGCCTTCGCCGCGGCCTCGTCGATATCCGCCGCCTTGTGGGCGTAGCAGATGAACCAGCGGTTGTTGGCAAAGATCCCCTCCCGGTACAGCTCCCGCTGCCACAGGTAGACCAGCCGCTGGTTGAAGGCCTCGTCGGGGGTCGTGAATTTCAGCCACGAGCTGGGCGCCAGCCCCATCGCCTTCCCTTCCACCCCGATCTCCTGCGCCATCGCGTTGAAGTGCCCCATCAGCCGCGTGCCCATCGCCCAGAGATGCCGGTGCACGTCCTCCCGCTTCATGATCGTCAGCGTCGCGATCGCCGCCGCCAGGGACAGCGTCTCGCCGGCATACGTGGTCGTCAGCTTGAAGCGGTCGAGCGTCTGCAGGTACTCCCGCTTGCCGGTGTACGTCGAGAGGGGGTACCCGTTGGCAATCGCCTTGGCAAAGCTCGCGAGGTCGGCGTCCACCCCGAAGTACTCCTGCGCCCCGCCCAGCGCGAGCCGGAACCCGGTCAGCACCTCGTCCAGCACCAGCAGGATGCCGTGCTCGCGGGTGAGCCGGCGCAGGTGGCGCAGGTACGTCCCGCTGGTGTCCTCGTTGAAGTCGTAGGGCGTGGAGATGATGCACGCGATCCGCTCGCCGTACTGCCGCACCAGCCGCTCGGCCTCGGCGCAGTTGCCCCACGGGATCACCTTCACGTAGTCCTTCATGAACTCCGGCACGCCGTTGTTCGGGCTGTCCTCGGTCGCGAACCAGTCCGGGTAGCCATGGTAGCCGCTCATCAGGATCATGTCGCGCTTGGTGTAGGCGCGCGCCAGGCGGACGTTGCAGAGGTTCGCATCCTCCCCGGTCTTCATGAACCGGCACATGTCCGCGTTCGGCACGGTCGCGCAGACCAGCTCGGCCAGTTCCAGCTCCCGCGGGCTCGCCATGCTGAACAGCACCCCCTTCTGCATCTGCGCGCGCACCGCGTCGTCCACCTCCTCGTGACAATACCCCAGCGTGACGGGGCCCAGCGCGAGGCGGAAGTCGATGTACTCCTTGCCGTCCAGGTCCCAGAGCCGGCAGCCCCGGCCGCGCTCGATGAACTTCGGCATCGTCTCGTTGAAGAACGGAATCGGGCGCTTCGCGTTCGTCTGGGTTCCCCACGGCATCAGCCGCAGGGCTTTTTCGAAGGCTTGGTCGGAGAGTTTCATGGGCGTCACGCGACGGGTTGCACCCACAGCTTCCCGAACTTTTCGCCCAGCGTCAATCCGGGCGAGGGCCGCCTCCCGCCACCGGCCGCGTCAGCTCACCGCCAGCGCCTCGGCCGCAACGCCCGCGTCCTCCCTCGCCCCAACGCCCTCGGCTTCCGGATCCGCCGCCGGCGCCGGGGCCGCCGGGACCGCCGGGACCGCCGAGACCGCCGGAGCGGAAACGGCCGCCGCCGTGATCGCGGCGAGGCCGGCCTGCATCCGCCGGGTCGCGACGTTGATCGCGGCGATCTGGCGGGGGCTCTGGCTGGAAATGATCCCGATCTTGTCCATCACCCCGTGGAGGTCGTCGAGATTCGTCCGGGTCGAGCTGATCTTGGCCCGGAACTCGGCGAACATGCTGCGGAGCGTCTCCCCGTCCGGGATCCGGGCCGCCTCGGTCAGCCCGCCCACCTGCGCCATCTCGATCGCCATCGCCGCCCGCGTCAGCGTCTTGTGGCTGTCCAGCAGCCGCGGCAAGCTCTCCCGCAGCTGCACCAGCGCGGCGAGCACCTGCGCGGTGCTCGCGGTGAAGCATTCCTCGAGCAGGTGGATCTGCGCGGTGTCCACCGCGCCCGCCTCCGCGGCGGCCTCGGCCTGGAAAAAGAGCAGCATCTCCAGCTGCAGGCGCGCCATCGCGACCCGCGCATTGATCGTCTCGGCCTCCTGGACGATGACGGCAATGTGCTCCCGCAATTCGACCGTGGCCTCCGTCAGCTGCCGGGAATAGTCGCTCAGAAAACCCGCCACCACGCCCACCCCCACCCCGTCGGGGCCGGAGCGCTGCGAGGTGATGTTCACGTTCAGGGCGTGCAGCCGGAAATTCTCGGCGATGCCCAGCACCGCGGCCGACTTTTCCTGCAGGCCCCGGTTGAAGTCGACAAACCCGTCGAGCTGCCGGAACAGCCCGTCGACCTGGTCGTAGGTCTGGACGCCGAGCGCATACAGGTCGGCGCGGGTCCGCTGGCCCGGGCCCCCCTGCAGGGCCGCGGGGAACAGGCGCGTGCCCTCCGCCCGCAGCTGCGCGTCCCGGGCCTTGATCTCCAGGTTGAGGGCCGTGTGCGCCAGCTGGTCGTAGCTGGCGAAGTGGAGCGACTCCAGCGCGGCGGTCGCCACCGCCAGCCCGGCGGCCACGGCCTCCGCCTCCTTGCCGCCGTTCGCCAGCGCGGCGTTCTCCGCCGCCAGCATCTGCCGGTACAGCGCCTCCACCTGCCCGAGCAGCGGGGAGGACGGCTTGAAGCGGACCGACAGGTAGCGCCCGTCGCTGGCCGGGACCGCGACCACAAAAACCCAGTAGTAAGCCCCGTCCTTCGCCATGTTCTTGACGTAGCCGGCAAAGGGGAGCCCCTGCTTCAGGTTCGACCAGAGCAGGGCAAACGCCGCCCGCGGCATGTCGGGGTGCCGGATGATATTATGCGGCCGGCCGTACAGCTCCTCCCGGGAAAATCCGCTCACCCGCACGAAGACGTCGTTCCCCGAAAGGATGATCCCCTTCAGGTCGGTCGTGGAGAAAAACATCTCATGACACTGGAAGGCGCGCGCCGTCGCGAGCGGCGGGATGGGACGGACTTTCATGGGGATAGCGACCGAGATTCCGCGGTCTCGGACGAGAGGAAATGGGCAGTGGTAGGCAAATCGGGATTATTTTCTACATGTCTTTCGGCTGGGAAACCGCCGACTTGAGGGATTTCCCCAATCTGCCACCCGCCCGCACTGGGGCCCGCCCGGCACACCAGCCGCCGCCCCGGGGCCGGACGCCTCCCCGCCGCGGGAGGGCCTGAATTTGCCCCGCACCGCGGGAAAGACCAGCCCGGGAATTGGCCGGCGGCCCGTTTTTTGCGGTGACCTGCCTCCCCCAACCGCGCTAGAGCTTTCTCCGGTTTCCCTCCCCCCCCCGCAGTCAACCCGCCCCTCCCATGTTCACTCTCGGACTAGATTACGGCACCAACTCCGTGCGCGCCCTGGTGGTCCGCTGCGCCGACGGCGCCGAATTCGGCAGCTGCGTCGTGCCCTACCCCCACGGCCGCGAGGGCGTCCTCCTCGACCCCCGCGATCACCAGCTCGCCCGCCAACACCCCGGGGACTATCTCTTCGGCCTGAAAAAAAGCGTGCGGGGCGCGCTCGCGGCCGCCCGGAAAAAACGCGGCTTCACCGCCGCCCAGGTCATCGGCATCGGCGTCGACACCACCGGCTCCAGCCCGCTCCCGGTGGACCGGCACAACCGGGCCCTCGCCGCCGACCCGCGGTGGGCCAAGAACCTCCACGCCCAGTGCTGGCTGTGGAAGGACCACACCAGCTACCGCGAGGCCGCGGAGATCACCGCCCTCGCCGCGAAGATCCGGCCGCACTTCATCGCCAAGTGCGGCAACACCTACTCCTCCGAGTGGTTCTGGTCCAAGCTGCTCCACTGCCGCCGCACCGCCCCCGCCGTCTTCCGCGCCGCCTGGTCCTGGGTCGAGCTGGCCGACTGGATCCCCTCCGTGCTCGCCGGGGTCTCCGCCCCGGAACAGGTCGTCCGCGGCATCTGCTGCGCCGGCCACAAGGCGCTCTACTCCGACGACTGGGGCGGCCTGCCCGACCCGGAGTTCCTCGCCCAGCTCGACCCGGCCCTCGCCGACCTGCGCGACCGCCTCTACGCCAAGGCCCATGACGCCACCCAGTCCGCCGGGCGGCTCAGCCCCGAGTGGGCGGCCCAGCTCGGCCTGCCCGCCGGCCTCCCCCTCGCCATCGGCGAAATGGACGTCCACTACGGCGCCATCGGCTGCGGCGTGGCCGAGGGCACCCTGGTCAAGGTCATCGGCACCTCCACCTGCGACTGCGGTGTGGTGGCCGCCGACCAGGCGGTGCCCGACATCCCCGGCATCTGCGGCATCGTCCCGGGCGCGATCCTCCCCGGCTACTACGGCCTCGAGGCGGGCCAGTCCGCCGTCGGCGACATTTTCAAGTGGTGGGTCGAGGGCGTGTGCGCGGGCGACGCCGCCCGCCACGCCCGGCTCACCCGGGAGGTCGCCCTGCAGCCGCCCGGCGCCAGCGGCCTGCTGGCCCTCGACTGGCAGAACGGCAACCGCACCATCCTCGTCGACCCGCTCCTCACCGGCCTGATCGTCGGCTGCACCCTCCACACCACGCAGGCCGAGATCTACCGCGCCCTGATCGAGGCCACCGCCTTCGGCGCCCGCGCCATCATCGAGCGGTTCCGCGCCTACGGCGTGCCCATCCACCGGGTCGTCTGCGCCGGCGGCATCGCCGAGAAAAATCCCCTGCTCATGCAGATCTACGCCGACGTCACCGGCTGCACCATGCTCGTGTCCGGGTCCAGCCAGGCCTGCGCGCTGGGCGCCGCCCTCTCCGCCGCCGTGCTCGCCGGCGCCCACCCCGACTTCCCCACCGCCCAGCGCCGGATGACCTCGCTGCAGAAAATCTCCTACCGGCCGCGGCCCGCCGCCCAGCGGACCTACGACCAGCTCTACGCCCTCTACCGGCAGGTGCACGACGCCTTCGGCGGCCTGAACCGCTCCGCCGACCTCTCCCGCGTGATGAAAGACCTGCTCGCCCTCAAGGCCCGCTGAGCCCCTCCTCCCTCCCTGTGCCCACCATGCCCCTTGCCCAAACCTCCCCCGCGGAAATCTGGTTCGTCTGCGGCTCGCAGCACCTCTACGGCCCCGGCCCGCTCCGGCAGGTCGCCACCCACGCGCGGGCCGTCGCCCGCGGCCTGGCGAAATCCCCGCTGCTCCCCCTGCCGGTCGTCTTCAAGGCCCTCCTCACCACCCCCGAGGAGATCACCCGGGTGATGGTCGCGGCCAACTCCAGCCCTCGCTGCGCCGGGCTCATCCTCTGGATGCACACGTTCTCGCCCGCGAAGATGTGGATCCGCGGGCTCGACGCCCTCCAGAAGCCGTTCCTCCACCTCCACACCCAGTTCAACCGCGACCTGCCTTGGGGCACGATCGACATGGACTTCATGAACCTCAACCAGGCCGCCCACGGCGACCGCGAGGCCGGGTACCTCCACGCCCGCCTGCGCCTCGGCCGCAAGGTCGTCGTCGGCCACTGGTCCGACCCCGAGGTCCACGCCCGGATCGGCGCCTGGATGCGCGCCGTCCGCGGCTGGCACGACTGGCAGGGCGCGCGGTTCGTGCGCTTCGGCGACAACATGCGCCAGGTCGCCGTCACCGAGGGCGACAAGGTCGCCGCGGAGCTGAAGCTCGGCTTTGCCGTCAACACCCACGGCGTCGGCGACCTCGTCGCCCGGGTCGACGCCGTCGCCCCCGCCGCCCTCACCGCGCTCTGCGCCGAGTACGAGCAGCTCTACCGGGTCGCCCCCGCGCTGCGCCGCGGCGGCCCGCGCCACGAGGCGCTGCGCTACAGCGCGCGGCTGGAGCTCGGCCTGCGCGCGTTCCTCGAGGCCGGCGGCTACAAGGGGTTCACCGACACCTTCGAGGACCTGCATGGCCTGCGCCAGCTGCCCGGCCTGGCCACCCAGCGCCTGATGGCCGCCGGCTACGGCTTCGGCGGCGAGGGCGACTGGAAGACCGCCGCGCTCGTCCGCGCCATGAAGGTCATGGGCGACGGCCTCCCCGGCGGCACCTCGTTCATGGAGGACTACACCTACCACCTCTCCCCGCAGGGCCACCAGGTCCTCGGCGCCCACATGCTGGAAATCTGCCCCAGCATCGCGGCCGACCGGCCCGCGGTCGAAATCCACCCCCTCGGCATCGGCGGCAAGGAGGACCCCGTCCGTCTGGTCTTCGCCGCCCCCGCCGGCGAGGCGCTCAACGCCTCCCTCATCGACCTCGGCCACCGCTTCCGCCTCGTCGTCAACGAGGTCCGGGCCGTCCCGCCCCCCCCGCTGCCCAAGCTGCCCGTCGCCCGCGCCGTCTGGGAGTGCAAGCCCGACTTCAAGACCGCCTGCGCCGCCTGGATCCACGCCGGCGGGGCCCACCACACCGGCTACAGCTACGCGGTCACCACCGAGATGCTCGACGATTTCGCCACCCTCGCCGGCCTCGAGGCCGTCCTCATCCGCGACGGCACCACCCTCCCCGCGCTGCGCCAGGACCTCCGCACCAACGAGGTCTACTACCACCTCGCCCAGGGCTTCCGGACCTGACCCCCGCCCGCGCCCCCCTTCATGCCCTCCCCCCTCCGGTCGGTGTTCCGCCTCGCCCTGGTTCTCCTCGCGGCCGCCGGCTGCACAAAGCCGCCGCCCGGGGCCGCCGCCCCGGACCGGATCAAGCTCGGCTACCTCGTCAAGCAGCCCGAGGAACCCTGGTTCCAGTACGAGTGGAAGGGCGCGGAGGCCGCCGCCGCCCGGCACGGCATCGCCCTGCTCAAGATCAGCGTGCCCGACGGCGAGAAGACCCTCGCGGCCATCGACAGCCTGGCGGCCAACGGGGCCCAGGGCTTCGTCATCTGCACCCCCGACGTGCGCCTCGGGCCCGCCATCCTGGCCAAGGCCCGCGCCGCCGGACTCAAGGTCTTCGCCGTGGACGACCGCTTCCTCGGCGCCGACGGCGCGTTCCTCACCGAGGTCCCGTACCTGGGCATGTCCGCCACCGCCATCGGTGAAATGTCCGGCCGCGCGCTGGCCGCCGAGATGCGGCACCGCGGCTGGGCCGCCGCCGACACCGCCGTCTGCCTCATCACCTTCGACGAGCTCGCCACCTGCCGCGAACGCACCGACGGCATCCGCGCGGCGCTGCTGGCGGCCGGGTTCCCCGCCGACCGCATCTACCCGACGCCGCAGCGGACCACCGACATCCCCGGCGGGTTCGACGCCACCCACGCGCTGCTCGCCCAGAAGTCGGGCGTCCGGCACTGGCTCATCGCCGGGATGAACGACAGCGCGACCCTCGGGGGCGTGCGCGCCACCGAGGGCCAGACCTACGCCGCCGCCGACGTCATCGGCTTCGGCATCGGCGGCACCGACTGCCTCGACGAATTCCGCAAGCCCGCCCCGACCGGCTTCCACGGCGCCATCTTCGTCTCCGCCGTCCAGGAGGGCTTCCGCGCCACCGAGCTGCTCTACTTCTGGGTGCGGGACGGCACCCCGCCCCCCGCCGACACCCGCACCACCGGCCAGCCCATCACCCGCGAGAATTTTGAACAGGTGCTCCGGGCCGAGGGCATGCTCTGAACGCCGCCGCCCGACCGGTGCCCCTCCCGACGCCACCCCCCGCGGCCCCGGCGCTGAGCTTCGCCGGGCTCACCATGGACTTTCCCGGCGTGCGGGCGCTCGACGGCGTCTCGTTCGGGGTCCGCCGCGGCAGCGTCCATGCGCTGATCGGCGAGAACGGCGCGGGCAAGTCCACCCTGCTCAAGATCCTCAGCGGCGCCTACCGGCCGACCGCGGGCACCGTGTGCCTCCACGGCCGGCCGCAGGCCTGGGCCTCCACCGCCGGCGCCCTCGCCGCCGGCGTCGCGGTCATCTACCAGGAGCTGCACCTCGTGCCGGACATGACCGTGGCCGAGAACCTCCTGCTCGGGCGCTACCCGCGGCGCGGCCCCTGGCTCGACCGGACCGCGCTGCGCGCCGAGGCCGCGCGGCTCCTCCGGCTCGTCGGCGAGGACCTGTCCCCCGACACCCGGCTCGGCCGCCTGCCCCTCGCCCAGCGCCAGATGGTCGAGATCGCCAAGGCCCTCGGGCGCGGCGCCCCGGTGGTGGCGTTCGACGAGCCGACCAGCAGCCTCTCCGCGCCCGAAACGCTCCGGCTCTTCGCCATCATCCGCGACCTGCGCGCGCGCGGCCACGCCATCCTCTACGTCTCCCACCGGATGGACGAGATCCTGGAACTCTGCGACGCCGCCACCGTGCTGCGCGACGGGCGCCACGTCGTCACGCATGACACGCTGGCGGGGGTGACGCGGGCGGACCTGGTCCGGAGCATGGTCGGCCGCGAGCTGACGAACATCTACCACTACCAGCCGCGCCCGGTCGCGCCCGGCGGCCTGGAGGTCCGCGGGCTGGCCGGTCCGGGCCTGCGGGCCCCGGTCTCCTTCCATGTGGACCGCGGGGAGATCGTGGGATTTTTCGGGCTGATCGGCGCCGGGCGCACCGAGCTCATGCGGCTGGTCTGCGGGGTGGTGCCGCCGACCGCCGGCGAGGTGCGCGTGCAGGGCGCGACGGTGCGCGGCCGCTCGCCCCGCGCCGCGCTCCGCGCCGGCCTCGTCTTCTGCCCCGAGGACCGCAAGCAGGAGGGGATCATCGCCGTCCGCCCGGTGGGGGAGAACATCAACCTCAGCGCCCGCCGCCGGCACGTGCGGGCCGGGTTCTGGCTCGACCCCGCCTGGGAGCGGGACAACGCCCGGACGCAAATCGCCCGGCTGGGGGTGCGCCCCGCCGACCCCGCCGCCCTCATGGGGCTGCTCTCCGGAGGCAACCAGCAGAAGGCGATCCTCGCCCGCTGGCTGTCGGATCCGGTGCGGGTCATGGTGCTCGACGAGCCGACCCGCGGCATCGACCTCGGGGCCAAGAGCGAAATCTACGCGCTCCTCCAGGAGCTGGCGGCGGCCGGGACCAGCGTGGTCGTGGTGTCCAGCGACCTGCCCGAGGTGCTCGGCCTCGCCGACCGGGTCATCGTCATGTGCGCCGGGGCGATTGCCGCCGAGTTCACCCGCGCCGCCGCCTCGCCCGAGGCGGTGCTGCACGCCGCGCTGCCCGCCGCCGCCAGCCCCTGACCCCCTATGAGCCCGCCCCCGTTCCCCACCCTGTCCCGCGCCGCCCGCGTCTGGGATGCCGCCGGCATGCTCCTCGTGCTCGCCGGCCTGTTCCTCCTCTGCGCGCTCGGCGTGGATCACTTCCTGACGGCGACCAACCTCCGCGGCCTCGCCCTCGCCGTGTCCACCAGCGGCATGGTCGCGTGCACCATGATGCTCTGCCTGGCCGCCGGGGACTTCGACCTCTCCGTCGGCTCGGTCGTGGCGTTCGCCGGCGTGCTCGGCGCCACCGTGATGAACGCCACCGGCAGCATCACCGCCGGGGTCGCGGCCGCCCTCGCCAGCGGCGCGCTCATCGGCTGCGTCAACGGCGTGTTCGTGGCCCGGTTCGGCGTCAATGCGCTCATCACCACCCTCGCCTCCATGCAGATCGTGCGCGGCCTGGGCTTCATCGTCGCCGACGGCCGGGCCGTCGGGATCCGCCCCGCCGGCTTCTTCGCCCTGGGCAACACCGCCTGGCTCGGCGTGCCGGTGCCCGTGTGGCTGACCGGCCTGTGCTGCGCCGGCTTCGGCGCGCTGCTCAACCGGACCATCTTCGGCCGCCAGGCGCTCGCCATCGGCGGCAACCGCGAGGCCGCCCATCTCGCCGGCGTGCCGGTGGTGCGGGTCAAGATCATCATCTTCACCCTGCAGGGCCTGGTGGCGGCGGGGGCCGGCCTGATCCTCGCCGCCCGCATGACCAGCGGCCAGCCCAACACCTCGCAGGGGTTCGAGCTCGAGGTGATTTCCGCCTGCGTGCTCGGCGGGGTCTCGCTCAGCGGCGGCGTCGCCCGCCTCGGCTCCGTGGTCGCCGGCGTGCTCATCCTCGGCCTGGTCCAAAATGCCATGAACCTCCTCAACCTCGCCCCCTTCTACCAGTACGTCGCCCGCGGCGGCATCCTCCTCGGCGCCGTCCTGCTCGACCGGTTCCGGCAGCGGAGCTGACGGTTGCCACGGACGCCTTTCCCCCCTTGCCTCGACCGCGCCACCCGGCTCCCCCCATGCTGACCGAACTCAAACGCGAGGCCTACGAGGCCAACCTCGCCCTGCCACGGCACGGGCTCAGCCACCTCACCTTCGGCAATGCCAGCGCCCTCGACCGCGCCCGCGGCATCTTCGCCATCAAGCCCAGCGGCGTGGACTACGCCCGCCTGCGGCCCCGGGACCTGGTGCTCGTCGACCTCGAGGGCGAAATCGTCGAGGGCGCGCTCCGCCCCTCGTCCGATGCGCCGACGCACCGGCGGCTCCTGCGCGCGTTCCCCCACGTCGGCGGCGTGGTCCACACCCATTCCTGCCACGCCACGGCCTTCGCCCAGGCGGGCCGCGCCATCCCGCTCTTCGGCACGACGCACGCGGATTATTTTCCCGGCCCCATCCCCGTCACGCGGAAAATGACCGCGGCGGAAATCACCGGCGGTGCCTACGAGTGGGAAACCGGCAACGTCCTCGTCGAGCGCTTCGGCCCGGGCGGCCTGGATCCGGCCGACTTCCCCGCCGCGCTGGTCAACCGCCACGCCCCGTTCACCTGGGGGCGGACCGTCGCCCAGGCGGTCGAGGTCGCCGTCGCCGTCGAGTACATCGCCCAGCTGGCCGTGCTGTCGCTGCAGCTCGCGCCCGGCCTGAAGACCCTCGAGCCCGCGCTCCTCGCCAAGCACTTCAAGCGCAAGCACGGCCCCGGCGCCTATTACGGCCAGGCACCCCGCCCCGGGCGCTGACCCGGCCGATCTCCCGGCGGGACGGACGTGCCCCGGGCCAACGCCCGCCGGAACGCGGCTTGAGTGCCCCCCGCCGGCTTGCTTGAGTGCGCGCCTTGCCTGACCGACCTGAGCCGCCGCGCGACTACCCCGGGATTTCCCTCCCGGCCGCCGTCGGCTTTGCCGTGGCCGCCTTCGCCTGGTGGCGGTTCTCCGACAACACCGTCGACAACGACCTCTGGGGCCACGTGCTCTACGGCCAGCGCGCGCTCGCCCTGGGTCGCTTGGAGCCCGCCGACCCGTTCAGCTGGACCGCCGGCGGCGCCCCGTGGACCAACCACGAGGCCTGGGCCGAACTCGCGCTGGGCTGGGTCCACCGCCTCGCCGGCGGCGCCGGCCTGTGGGGCCTCGCCGTGTTCACTGCCGCGGCCACGCTCGCCCTCGCCCTCTGGGAGGCGCGGCGCCGCTGCCCCGGTCCCGGGGGCGGCCTCCTCCTCGCCGCCCTGCTCGCCGTCTCCACCAACGGCATCGCCCTCGGCTGCTCCGTGCGGCCGCAGCTCTTCACCCTGCTCGCGCTGGTGGCCCTGCTCGTCCAGCTGCGGCCGCTGGCGGACGGACGCCGCTGGCCGTGGGTCACCCTGCCGCTGCTGTTTCTGGTCTGGATCAAGGTGCACGGCGGGGTCCTCGCCGGATTGCTCCTGCTCGCGGTCGCCACGGGCGTCACGCTGGGCCAGCCGCTCTGGCCGGGGGCGCGCCGTTTTTTTGCCGCGGCCCCCGCGGGCGCCGGGCGGCGCCTGGCCGTCGCCCTCGCCCTCAGCCTCGGGGCCGTGGGGCTCAGCCCGGGGGGCGCCGGGACCCTGCGCTGGCTGGTCGACTCCGTCCGCTACACGCGCCCCGAGATCACCGAGTGGCAGGCCACGCCGTTCGATCCCGCGCACCTGGCCTTCTGGGCGGTCGCCGGCCTCAGCCTCGCCGCCTGGCTGGCCAGCCGGCGCGAGCGTCGCGCCTGGGAGGCCGCCGCCCTCGCCCTCCTCCTCGCCATGGCGTGGCGGCACCAGCGCCACGTGCCGCTCTTCTGCCTCGCGAACCTCGTGCTGACCCCGCCGCACCTGCTCGACCTCCTGCGGCGCCTCCGCCCGCACACCGCCAGCCTGGCCGCCGCCTTCCGCTCCGCCGGAGTCCGGACCGCGACCACCCTGCTCCTGCTGGCCGGCGGCGGCGCCGCCCTCGCCGCCAGCGTCCAGCCCCCCCGCCAGCACCCCTGGACCCTGGAGGTCGAGCGCGACCTGTTCCCCTGCGCCGCGCTGCGTTTCCTGCAGGCGCATCCGGTCGCCGGCAACCTGCTGGTGTTCTTTGACTGGGGCCAGCAGGCGCTGTGGGCGCTCCCGCTCAATCCCGTCTCGTTCGACGGCCGGCTCGATACCGTGTATTCCCGCGCGCTGATCGACGCGCACTGGCGTTTTTTCCGCGGCGAAACCGTCGACCCGGCCGTGCTCGACCTCAGCCGCGCCGACGTCGCCCTGCTGCCCTCGGGCGGCGGCGGCGAACGCCTGCTGCGCGCCCGGGGCTGGACCCTGATCTATGCGGACCCGCTGGCCGCCGTGCTCGTGCGCGAGCTCCGGCGTCACCCGTCGCTCGCCAGCCTGACCCGGCCCGTCCACGCGGGCCGCGAGGCGGTGCAGGGCCGCGAACCCTTCCCCGAGGCTCCCTCCGCCCGGGCCCGCGTGGCCGAGCGTCCCGCCGCACCCGCCAGGCCGTAGCCGCCCGGAACGGGTCGCCGCCCCGGCCCTTTGGCCGTCCTGCAGCCCAGTGGCGCGATTCCTCGCCGTTTTTCCGTGCACCGGCGCGCCGGCCGCACGTAATTACGCCCCTTCATGCCCGCTGCGCCCAAACTTTCCCAGTTACTGAAGCGCACCTTCGGCTACGACACCTTCCGCCCGCTCCAGCGCGAGATCATCGAGGCCACCCTCGCCGGCCAGGATGTCTTCGCCCTGCTGCCCACCGGCGGCGGCAAGTCGCTCTGCTTCCAGCTCCCCGCCCTCGCCCGCCCCGGGCTGACCGTCGTCGTCTCGCCGCTCATCGCCTTGATGAAGGACCAGGTGGACGCCCTCCAGGCCAGCGGCGTCGCCGCGACGTTTCTCAACTCCACCCTCGGCGCCGAGGAATCCCGCGCCCGGCTGCGCGGGCTCCATCGCGGCGAGTACAAGCTCCTCTACGCCGCGCCCGAGCGGCTCATGCTCGAGGGCTGGGTGGAAAACCTGCAGGCCTGGCAGGTCAACTGCCTCGCGATCGACGAGGCCCACTGCGTCTCCGAATGGGGCCACGACTTCCGCCCGGAATACCGCCAGCTCGCCACCCTCCGCGCCGCCCTGCCCGGCATCCCCGTCATGGCGCTCACCGCCACCGCCACGGAACGCGTGCGCGCCGACATCATCACCCACCTGCAGCTGCGCGCCCCGGCGACGTTCGTCGCCAGCTTCAACCGGCCCAACCTCACCTACCGCGTCATCCCGAAGGACGAGCCGCTCAAGCAGATCATCGCCTTCGTCCGCCTCCGCGAGCACGAGAGCGGCATCATCTACTGCGCCAGCCGCGCCGCCGCCGAGCGCGTCGCCGAGTCGCTCGCCGGCCGCGGCTTCGCCGCCCGCCCCTACCACGCCGGCCTGACCGGCGACGAGCGCGCTGCCAATCAGGAGAGCTTCCTGCGCGACGACACCCGCATCATCTGCGCGACCATCGCCTTCGGCATGGGCATCAACAAGCCGAACGTCCGCTGGATCATCCACCACGACCTCCCGAAGAACATCGAGGGCTACTACCAGGAGACCGGCCGCGCCGGCCGCGACAGCCTGCCGGGCGACTGCCTCCTGCTCTTCAGCGCCGGCGACGTCGCCAAGCAGACCCACTTCCTCGACGAGATCACCGACGTGCAGGAGCAGCAGGTGGCCCGCGGCCAGCTCCGGCAGATCGTCCACTACGCCGAGAGCGCCGGCTGCCGCCGCGCCGAGCTGCTGGCCTACTTCGGCGAGACCTTCCCGCTCGACCACTGCGGCGCCTGCGACAACTGCCTTGAGCCGCGCGACACCTACGACGGCACCGTCGTCGCGCAGAAGTTCCTCTCCTGCGTCTACCGCATCGCCCAGCACAGCCGCTTCAGCGTCGGCCTGAACCACATCATCGAGGTCCTCACCGGCGCCGACACCGACAAGATCCGCCGCTGGGGCCACGACCAGCTCACCACCTACGGCATCGGCGCCGAACGGTCGCGCCCGCAGTGGGCCGCCGTCGGCCGCGAGCTCATGCGCCTCGGCTACCTCACCGTCGCCGCGGGCGAATACGCCACGCTCGAGCTCACCCCGGAGGGACGGGACGTCCTGCGGTCCCGCACCCCCGTCCTGCTCACCCAGCCGATGGCCCTGCCCAGGGCGAAGCGCGTGACCCGCCGCGAGGGCGACATCGAGTGCGACGAGCTCCTCTTCGCGCGCCTCCGCCGGTTCCGCAAGCAGCTCGCCGACCAGCGCCAGGTCCCCGCCTACATCGTTTTTGGCGACAACACCCTCCGCGCCATGGCCCGGTATTATCC
>SESH01024187.1_pt1 | contig 14404 bp, 10 predicted proteins | sample 3171561 | NCBI WGS metagenome assembly SESH01 (sample SAMN10866947, study PRJNA518727) | freshwater metagenome | biome: subpolar coniferous forest; feature: holomictic lake; material: water; isolation source: holomictic Lake 442 2011 16.5 m and 2014 13 m | place: Canada: near Kenora, Ontario
GAGCTCCCCTCAACAAAATAATTCCGTTGTATTTCATCGCTAAGATAATGCGAAAATCATCTTTGTGATAGGGGCCTATTTTTAGGAGGACTGGAACTTTTCGCTTTTTTTGCCGCGGGGATAAAACAGATGACGGAGAGTTGGATTCCGTCCGACATTTTCATCATCTCCCGGCACGCTGTAAAATCCTTAACCGGCTGACGGAGATTAACGCCCACAGCAACAGTCCGGACAAGCACCGGTAAATACTTTTTTTATTTCATGTACGCCTAATTTTCCAGGCCTATTTCCACTTCACAATCACGGACGTTTTAAAAAATCCACCGCGATCTTGGCGAATAACACGGGCTTTTCTATATGGATACTATGCCCGGAAGCCTTGACGATCCGGATAACGCTTCCCCGTATATGTTTTGCGAGCCCCCTGGCCTCATCAGACTTTATTAGAATATCCTCCTCGCCTTCCATGACTAAAGTCTTGGCTTTAATGGCGGATAAACGGCCACGGGAATCAAATTTAGCAATAGCTTCCGCCTGGGCCTTAAAACCACCGGCACTTACGGGAAAAGGATACACTGCGGCTTTTTTGACAAAATTGTCGACAAAAGATCCGGTGTTTAAAGTCCTTTGGGAAAACAACCAGAACGTCCATGCCCTTACCCAGTCCTCGATATTTTCTTTTTTCCGGAGTTTGTTATAAAATTCAAAAAACAGGGCATTGTTCCGCTTCGAGGAAATAGGGCCCGTGCTCTCCAGGATGAGTTTGTCGATACGCCCTGGATAGTGGATGGCGATATCCTGCGCGATATACCCTCCCATGGAGTGGCCTATCACGTGCGCTCGCTTTATCTTCAAATGGTCGAGCAGCCCTAGAGCATCATCAGCCATCCGGTGGATGGTATGCGGTTTTCGCTCCCTGCCACTCCGCCCTGCTCCCCGATTGTCAAAGAGAATGGTTTGAAAATAGGGCGAAAATTCTTCGACCACTCCCAACCAGCTTGAACTGTCAGAGCCAAGACCGCTGATGAATAAAAGAGGATCGCCGTTACCATAGACTTCATAGTAAAGCGAAATGTCATGGAGTCTAACTTTCGGCATATAAGAGCTTCATCTCCTGCCCCTGACGCGCTAAGCGGCTTCCGGCATTACCGAGGAATGATGGCTGACAATCAGCCACTGTGAACCATTCCACCGGTAGGTGAAACTGTATCGACCTCTCACAACCTCACCGGTCTTGGCGAAAGTAAATGTATAGAGTCCGGAATCTACGGCCATGTTGCATCCTATTTCGATCTTGCGAAGGTCGATTTTACCGGATGGGCGTTTTTCCAGGAAATGACGGAAGTAGTCTTCTTTTTCATCCGGCGTCAATCTCGGCTTACTGGATACCGTAGGCAGAAGAATCGATCTTTCGGCGTAAAGAGAGACAACCTTGCGGGGATCTCCTGTCTGCAAGGACTGATTCCAACGATCAAAAAGCGAGGCTATTTCATCTTCGCTTGCAGACTTGCAGTATTCATAGTGGTCGACCGATCGCGAGGCGGATCCTCCTTGATGCGCGGCGCATCCGAAAAACCCCACGAGCGCAATTGAAACGGCTGCGATTTTGATTATTTTCATGTCCGCCTCCCCCCATATCTTAACCCATTTACCCATAAACCCTTGTTTAAATAATGACGGCGACCCTTGCCCCAAGGACAACATCCGGGCAAATATCTTTCTCGGCATCCGGATCGGTCACCACCTGCAAATTGGGAATGATCTTTACAAAAGGATGCAGGTTGAAATTATAATAAAGTTCATAGATCGTCTCTGCCTTGGCCGTATTTTCACCCCGCGATTTTTTATAATCGCTTCCGAAGATCGACTGGTTGACCCCGAGACCCAGCACGTCCGTCTTGCGCCCGGGAATAAGCTCCCGGATCTCTCCGCCCGTCGACCACAGGTTCTCTATCGCTTCCACTTTTCCGTCCGCGAGCCCGTACCTGAAAAACAGCGAAACCTTTTGTGTGATCTGCTGGTCAAAGCTCAGAGCAAAGCCGGTCGTCACGTTTTTTTCTCCTTCGCCGTTCAGGTAATCCTCTTTTTTGCGATTCACCCATGAGATGAGCCGGTATTTCCCCTGAAGCTTTCCTAGCTTAGGGGTCAGTCCCAGCTCATTGATAAAAAAGGTGCTCTCGAAAGCGCGCCGCACGCCGATCTGGGTCGAGCTGGCATTCGCATTGGAAGCTCCCGTCTGAAAATAGAGCCATTCGAAGGGCTTGACCCCAAACATCGCCCCGAGTCCTTTTTTCGGAAAGGGTATCGTAAGATTGCCGACCAGAGAGCTCGAGAGGAATTGAAGGTCCGAACTGTTGGCAACCTCATTGGTATCGCACCAGTCGGAGAGATCCATTCTTCCTCCAACAAAGTAAATCTTATCATCATAAAATTTTTGCCTGAGATAGAACTCTGTGACATAAATGGCGGTTATCTCGCCTGCGTCTCCATCCAACACCGAAAAGGTGGGAAGCAGTTTGTCAATCCCCTTGCCGTTCCCGCCTTCCACTTCAAAAACAGTGGACGCGCCCTGCCAAAGCCTCTGCTCAAGCGCGACGTTGTAATACCACGCGCTCCTGTACTTGCCCTGGTTCGTTTCACTCGCGAGCGAAACGGGATTCTGCATGTTGGCAACGACAGCAAAAGAGGTGCCGTATTTATCTTCGAAGGTGTTTCGAGCGCTCTGGAATTTTTCAACCCAGGTGCTCGGCTTTGCAATCCGGATCTCTTGGGCGACCTGGTCCGAGAGATTAATGGCCTGTTCATCGGCCCCAGCGCGAGCGCAAAATACGCCGAGCAGCACGCAAACCGAAAAAAAGATCCTTTTTCGCATTAATTTTTAGACTTTAAAGGAATGACCGGCAGGATCAACCGGGAGGGATATTGACTGCTGTGATGAATATTAATTCCGGCTTTACGGATTTCCGAACTCACCGTTTCAGATTCTCCCGTCTGAAGATTCCTCGAATAGGTCGGATACCAGCTTCCCATGATCTGAACTCGCAGGCGATGGCCTTGCTTGAAGGTATTGCCTGTCCTTAAATTTTTAAATACGAGCTTGATCACCTCGCCTTTTTTAATGAGTTTGCGCTCCGGGGTCTCATCCCGGTAACTGACCCGCATGACTTCCATGCCCGGGCTCATCAGATTAAACGCGGTCCCCTCCGGCGCGACATCGAGCATTTTTACGTAGAGATCACAATCCGGAGCCTCCGTCGACACGTAGATTTCCGCCCGGATATTCCCGGCGACATTGAGCGGGCCGGAAAAAGGCTCGGTTTCAAAGGTGAGCACGTCAGGCCTTGCGGCAAGATAATCTAAATTATAAGCGCCAAAGGTGGTCCCGAAATTATCCTTCACCGGGTTGGCTGGGTCGGAAACAAATGAACTGAGGGCCGCGCCGTTGGTTTGTGCCCAGGTAAGATCCCCCTTGGCTGCGGCAGCGCTCTCGCGCGAAAGATAGATCGGGGTTTCAACGGTACCCTTAAGCGGCCAGGCATCCTCTTCGAGCCAGCGATCCTCTGCCATGAGAAATGCTTTTACGGGCTTTTGCTTGTCCACACCGTTCTCAATCCCCCGCACATAATGATCGAGGAAATCCAGCACCACTTTGTCATAATCGATGATCGCTGCCGCGCCGAATTTTCTCTCACCGGAAACTGCTTTCCGGGTACTCTCAACACCGTGGGTCCAGGAACCGATCAATAACTGCGTCTTGGGATCGGGCCAACCCTTCCTTGCCGCCACCAACCCCATAAAATTTTTTGTGGCCCCCTGAGGACCGTAGGATTCGTCATACCAGCCGGAGATATTCAGCACAGCGGCTTTGACTTTGCCGTATCTATGCTCCAGATTCCCCCAGTCCCAATAGGCCGTATAAGGGCCATGCCGCAGCCAGTCATAATAATACGGGCAGGCACCTTTCAGATAAGGCATATCCAGCGTCGGAAGATATCCATTGATGGCGTCCATCCCGATCCGGTTGTATTCCTTGTCAGCTTCTTCGTAAGTTTTTGGCCCGGGCAAATTCTTCTTTGCCCTGGCATCCGGAGACATATGCCGGTAACACCAATTCGTCCAATCGATCTCAAAAACTCCTGAAAAATAGATAAATTGATCCGGCGTGGAGCCCACCATGGCCGGGACGATCGCTTTCAGATGCGGTGGATTTTCTAAAGCGGCATACCACTGAACCGCTCCCGGGTAAGAAAGCCCGAAAGTCCCCACATGGCCATCCGACCACGGCTGAGAGGCAGCCCATTCGATCGTATCGTAGCCATCCTTGCCTTCATTTCTATAAGGGGAAAACTCGCCCTCCGATTTGAAACGGCCCCTGACGTCCTGGACCACCACAGCATAACCGCGCTTCACCGCATGCTTGAAGGTTTTCTCGTTATCTGGGTCCCCTTCATCTTTGCTGTAAGGCGTCCTGAAGATCAGCGTCGGGAATTTACCTTCCTGGGAGGGCCGGAAAATATTCGCACTGAGCTTGACCCCGTCACGCATGGGGACAACCACATTTTTCTCTTCATAGAATTCGGGTCCGGATTCGGCGCAACAGAAAGAATAGGCGACTAAAAAATATGAAAAAACCGCCACCCCAATGATCTTTGCCCTGGACGTACCCATGAGATCCTCCTTGATAAAATAGTTTGCTCAGTATACCCAGTAAAAAAACTGTTTCCAGGCCATAACAATCCTACACTCCTTATGTTCGCTTCCAGATAGTATCGGCCTCAGGTTCGTCGAACTGAGTGACAGGATGTCCCGGACAGAAAAAACGAACGAGTTTAGGCTCTTCGCGCGCGCCAAACGATGCCGTGCGGACACCGTGGCCGTTCCTCGGCGAAGGCAATGGATTCGAATCTAATGTCTTATCACTTAATATGATGATCTAAGCACAAGGCTCGCACAGGCTACCAGCCGGACAGGGCGGGCACGCGCTCTTATAAAAATAAGCGCGAGTCTCAAAACGCAATTCTCCGTGCAACTAATTTCGTTTCAGTTCTTCAATCGCATAAAGTCCTCCCTCTTGCAATATGTTTTCGGAAAGAATTATTCCGGAAGGCGTGACCGGCGCATCGGTGAGAGACTCGGCAGCAAAAGCTAGGTTGGAAAGAAAGAGGCATATCGCAGGAGCAAGGGAGAGCCTTCTCAGGAGAGGTTTATAGGCCGCAGATTTGAATTGTTGAACTAACAGATTTTTTCAAGGTGCTAGCGTCAATGCTTACGCCCCCTATTTCGAGGCCCCTAAAAACAGAAAAGGCCCAGCGATGGTTAGTAGGCCCAGGCGCTATTTCATCCAAGGTCTAACCGAAGCTAAGCCTCTGTGTGAGATCACTGGAAGGGCGCTTGTCTCCTTCAGGACAGCCCCGAAAGTTGGGGTGTTGCCAGCTAAGCGATTTTCTGGCGTCAGCAACCTCGATAGGCCATTTGCTTTATCCAAATCGCCTTTAGCCTACGTCGGTTATGTGGGTGATAAAGCCCCTCCCTCCGTAAGCTGTATACCTCATGTCAAAAGAGCACGCCAAGAGCGGCTCTCTTACGGTGGGGCTTGAGTCCCCCGAGCCTCCAGCATCTCTTGGCCTATTAGAAACCTAGCACACGGGAGATAAAAAAGGAAGACCTGGAAAAAATAAATCTATCTCGACAGGTTCTTCATGATGACAAATTCTTTCCCGGGCTAACCCCTCCCCACCGGGCGGCGTCCAGTTTCCTCGATACCTCCATCACTCTATCCGCATTGCCGTCCTAAACGGCAGCTTGAGGAGGTCTGCCCATGGGGTCAAAGTCCGCAACGACAAGCTCTACCGCTTTCAGGTATTGCGTGACTTTATCTCGGGTGCTTTTTGCGCTAACCAGGCCTACCACCTTTTTATCTTCTGTGGGTGTGGAATACTTCCCGAAGGCAATAAAACCATCGAGCATCATATCGCTATAAGGCGCGACGAAAAAATCGGCGTCTTTGATCATCGTAATCACGACCGAACCCGTCGCTATGGCATAGAGTCTTCTCAGAAATTTCTGCACGAACCAGTAGACGACCGGAGGCAGAAGCGCCGACAGTTCAAACAACTTGTAAATACCGTTGGTCCTGGATCTTGCCCTTAAGAGCTTCCGATGAAATGCCTGTTGATATGCTAAAAAAGCATCCGGACAACTGGGATCATTCATATAACGCGCGGGACGAATGTTCACAAAACCCAGGGTCCTTTCTCCCGGACGCGTGGAGGGCAGATCCACCGGGAACAGGAATTTTTTTCCGGAAAAAACAGGCTGCTGGGCAAGCCCCCAGCCAAGCATACTGATCACCGGGATGGGCGACGGCAATTGCCCCTCATATAATGTATTGAGCGCTTCTCTGGCCTTCAGTAACGGACGGAAATCAATGAGCTGATCCGCATAATACAGCGAGCTCTCCCCATTTTCCGTCGTGCATTGCACCGGGGCGGCCTCGGCTAAACGGTCCGCCACCACGGGAAACACAAGATCGCCGCAGATTTTCCACTCGGCTTTCAGGGCATTGAGCATATTCTGCGTGGGAACTCCATCCATGGCCACGTGAGAGATCTGGAACCAAAGATCCGCCTCCGCGAGATCGGCTGTCAGACGGCAGTAGATATTCATCGTCCCCAAGCCGGGATGCTTGCGCCGGAGGAAATCTGGGCATTTAAAACGGTTCAGCGCCAGCCGCTTCTCCTCCGGGGGTAATACTTCAAAATGGATAAAGATGCTGTTGGAAATTCTTTTCAAATAAGAACGGCTCTCCCTGGTTTCCTGTTTTGACCTGCCCTCCCGGGCAAGCACCCGCTTCTTTAACTCTTTTTTTAAACGCCGGGGACGCCGATCGTCGTTGACGGAAAGCGACTGATTATAGACATCGACCATGAGCTCATCCAATTGCCTCGCGCCCTCTTCACGTATGCACTCAAACGGGCCCCCGCTTTGATCAAAACGTGGCTGAATACGCTTTAACGTCCCATCCTCATTAAAATCCGCGCAGACAATATCCTGAGAATCTTTTTTCTTTGCGCGCGTTGAAAATTTACCCCATTCCAGGTGTCCGTAAACAAGCGGATGGCGTTCAAAAAAAAGGCAGAGTCTTTTTTGGATATGTTCTTGGGCGAGGAATACATTTCTATCGTTCTGGACAGACGCATCCGAAAAGAAATCCAGTCTGAAAGCAGCCAAGACAAACTTCGAGTGCTCCCGCCTCAAATGGGCCTGCGTCACTTTCCTCCAACCGTCTTCTTCGGGCAGGAGTTTCAGCTTCCTCAGCCCTTCAAGGATGCGCGCGAAAGAGAAGCTCCGGGAGACAGCAGACCCCCAACGACCGAATAGCCCCCCCCTTTTATTTTGCTCGTCTCGATCGGATAAGCCTTTTGAGCTAGAAAGAAAATTCGCTTTTTTTAGAAATTCGGAAACGAGCGCGGCTGTTTCTTCCGGGCATTCCTCTTGAGGAGAATGACCGCACATAGGAATCGTCTTAAGTTCTGACTGAGGAAGATCGCGCTTCAGGGCGTAGGATTCTTCAATAGCTATCACTCGGTCATCGGCACCGCTCAGGATAAGCGCCGGAATACGGATCTGGTTAAATTTTCCACTGACGCTTTTCAGATCTTTGGAAACAAACTGGGCGGCACTTGCCGCAAGACTCTTTTGAGCTTCGGGAGAACTCAGGTTTCCCGTGTAGACGCTGATAAGCTCCTCGGTTATTTTTTTGGGATCGTAGAATATTTCCCCTAACACCTGCCGCACCAAAACACGCTGCGTCGGAAGGCCCAGCGCCAAGACATTCGCCAAAGGAGTCCTCAAAGCCTGGATGAAGTCTGGAACGTGCAAAAAGTAGGCGACAGAATTGACCAGAATAAGACCGCTCGCGGGCTTATGGAGGTTATCCATCAAGAGCGTCAGGAGGCTAACGAGCCCCCCCAGGGAGTGGCCGACCAAGATCGGATGCTCCAACTCCAGCGCATTGATAAACGCGGTGAGGATCTCCGCTTGATCATAGGCGGAATAATGATTGTCTTCGGGCTTACCCGAATGCCCAAAGCCTTTTAAGTCCAGGGCGATATAGCGCGGGCCGGCAGGCAATAATCCCATAAGCGCGAGCCACGTGTGGGAAGAGGAAGCGAAACCATGGACAAACAGGACGGGCCTTCCATGGCCCTGTTCACAGTAGGCTATGTTGACATCATTTATGAGGATCGACTTAGGCTCAAGCATCCGGCTATCTAACTTTCGTTCCAGCTCGCCTCTTTCCGGGAAAAGACTACCGGGGATTTGACCCGGCAGAGATCGAGCCTTTTAGTCGCAGAGGAATTACACTTTAGATGTTTTCAGCTTTTTTTTTGCGGATCTTTGTTTTCGGGCGGTGTCACGCCCTGCATATTTCGTTTGTATGAACTTAACCATCCGATTGACCGTTTTTTGCGACATCTGATCGGAGACCGGCAAATTCGCCCCCAAGACTGATTTCAGTTGGCTTTGGTCAAAGGAGGGCTCTTGCCAAAAATACTTTTCATAGATTTGGATAGAACGGAAGAACCGTCTCTCAAGCGGAGAAAGCTCTTCGATCTCTGCCTTGGGACACCAGACAAGATCCGGCCAATCCAAGGCCGTCCGGACATAAAGATTAAGCCTCTCGAGCGGGATCGGCGCAGGATCCGTCAAATGGAATGCTTTTCCCCATGCCGCATCCGTTTCGAGCAAAAGCGTGATAAGCGCCGCCACATAATCCACGGGAATAAAGTTCTTCGTCGCGTGGGGCTCCCCGGGCATGCGGAAGCGGCCATCGTCTGTCTTCTTCCGGATCATTTGCCGGATCGCAAGAAGGCGGAATATCAGATCAAAAAAATGATGGTTGGGACACATGTACCCGCTCCGGGAATCCCCGACAATAATGCTGGGCCGGACGATCAAAAAACGAATCCGCCCCGAGGCTCCCGCATCCCTCACTTCAGTTTCAGCGATCGCTTTGCTTCGTTCATATCCGTTCCGGAACCCTTCTGTCAACAGAAGCTCATCTTCGCGCACAACGCCCGTCCGCTCGCCGGCAACATAAGCAGAACTCACATGAACGAGCGCCTTGGCTTTCGTTTGCGAAGCAAATTCGATCGCCCTACGCGTCCCGCCAATGTTGATCGCCTCGAGGCTTTTCCAATCCATTTCAAGTGCGGTGCATGCGGCATTATGGATCACCACATCCGTAGAAGCCACCTGGCGGGCATAAAGTTCCTTGCTCAGGCCAAAACAGCTTTGAGCGGTGTCGCCCTCGATGGTAAATAAATTTCGCTCGCTGAATTGATCCCACGAAAATTTAGGATCGTAATCCAACAAACGATTCTTCAACCGGGCACTCGCACTCTCCCCTTGCTGTGTCCGCACAAGCGCCGTCACCGTGTGCCCCCTCAGAAGCAAATCACGCAAAAGCACAGTCCCTAAAAATCCGGTCGCGCCCGTCAAAAAAATACGCTTCTGCTTTCCCGATAATCCATCATCTTTTAACATAAGTTCCTTTAGAGGCTATGAAACCGTCCTCCCCATGCCCCGAATGAGAAAAACAAGCACATCGAACGCCGCATACTGTATCACGCTATCTCAATAAGCCTAGAGGAAAAGCGCGTTGGGAGAACCCTAGGCAGACTCCGTCGTTGAGCTGTCAGGGTCGTCTAAAAGGAGCGTGTAGAGCATATTACTGACAAAAACAGGATCGTTGGTAATACCCATGTGTGCCGCAAACAGAAAAGTGACCGAGGACCAATGGATCGGCGATTTCATGAACGGCCGAGGATGGTTCAAGCCGCGCTCGTTGAAGAGAGCGCTATTCGCGGTGACCTTGCCGTCTCCCGGTAACTGCTTGATCACTTTCAGCTTCCCCGTTCGCTCATCGAGAGAGGCGACGGCATGAGTTAAAATGGATTCACCCAGAAAAAGGTGTAGCGTCGTTCCCTCAGGAGGGGCTTGATCGACCCGCATCGCATCCGTAAATTGATTGGCCCGTTTTAGACACTTTTTCAGATGGTCAAGGGCGATCTCGCGTCGGGTTGCAGCGCTTTTCACCCCTGGAAGGATTGTTTCCAAGACCTTGTCCGTCTTGGGATCCGCAAGCCCCCACTTCATTTTGACCCAAAGCTCCGGGTCATAAAGATCCACTTTTTCATTCCTGTTCTTAGCCTGGACGACCATCCCGAGACTCGGAAGCGGCATCATTTCGTAAAGCGACGGGAATGTCCCTAGCACGGCAGGCTGGATCTTTGGAGCGCCCGGAGCAAAAAGCATCCCCTCCACCAACTCGGTGAACGCATCCAAATATCCGGCATTGGGCGTGCCGACAATGACCGCCTTGCGAATATTCCCGGCTCCCTTCCAGGTTAGCGGAGGTAGAGTGCCGTCTTGCGGCAGATCCTCCCCCCCGTACCTCAAATAATAACGCGCGATCAGCCCTCCCATGGAGTGGGCAACAATATCGAATTTGACATCGTAATCCTTGACCCCATAAAGCTCTTCGTACTTCTTTTGAAGATACTTTTTCTTCTCCTGGATGAAGAGGTCGAGCTCTCGGGCGGTGTCCACGATGTCTCTGCGCCAGTCATACCCGAAAGTGAAACAGGTCTGATATTTTTTATCCGCGCTATTTTGAGAGGCTTCACCATGATAGCCGGCAAACTCGAGGGCATTGATCATGTCTTTATAGCCGTTCACATGCATAGGAAGCCACAGCAATCTCACCTTGACCGTGTCAAGCACTCCGGCAGGACGGACTCCATCCCTGAGTTCGCTCAAGCGCTTCCCTTCGGCCATCGGAAAACTCAATAGCTGTATCTGTTTGGCTGAAAAGTTCTCGATCATCTCTTTACCGGTAAAGAGCCCCCAAACGATTCTTTTGGATCCGGGATCGACAAGCCTGGAACCGAAGATCCCTGGAATAACGATGACAGGATGCCTTTCAAGCCCCTCATACTGAAAAGCTTTACGAGCCCCATCGCCAACGAGTATTTTCCGGTCCGTCTTGAATGAGCTGTAAGAACCTGTGGCCGAGCATCCATTCGAAACAACAGCGAGGATCAAAAACACATAGCCGTATATTTTTTTAGCTCTCAGCATCGTTATCCCAGAAGACACTTTTGGAATCATTGTATTGAGTCAGACCTTTTTTGGGGACGGTTAAAAGACGGGGGTGGGGATTACTCCTCTCGAAATGACCGACGGGACGAGCTTCGGAGCCCCTCTATCCCTCTTTCACAGCACAGGTTGAATCTAAGCTCTCGCTGCCCCTGCTGTCCGCTTCCATGCTGAAAGAGTGCTTATCTTGCGCATTCTTTCTATCTCATTTTTCGTGAGCCCATACTGCAACATTTCTTCATCCTTCAATTTATGTTCGATGCCATAAAGAATGATATCGGCTTTCTCATAACCCATGCTCAGCACCGATGCATCGGTAACTCCTTGAAGGCCATCCGGGATGGGCTTTCGGTTTCTTATTTCAACAGGGACGTCTAAGTATTCCGCAAGCTGCCTGACCTGAGTTTTGTAAAGATCCCCAATGGGCGAATACGGCATATCGTCTAATCCGCCGATATTAAACCAGCCCGTCTTAGTTTCAGATCCGTTCCCGGCTCCTATAAGCACCCAATTTTCTTTTTTACAGATACCTTCAAGCAATTTCCTGCGCTCGATGGACACGCCGTCGAACATGGTCACAATATCTTTGATCATGTTTTCATATAACCATTTTTTAAAGCTGCCGTCTTTAAATTCGCTTTTCCTCAACGAGGTCATGTAGACCGTTTCCCCCATGATCCAATAATACAAACTTTCAAGGGCGCTGATCACAGAGGGCGGCAGCTTGTTTAGACGCTTAAAAAATGACGTGCTCTCTTCTTTCTTGCGCATCACGGCTTCAACGCTTTCAATATTTAATTTTAAACCCAGCCAATCGGCCACCAGGCGCGCCATAACTTGCGACTCGTGGTCACACTCCTTAGAATTCACAAAATAGATGTGCACTTTATCTTTTCCGAGCGCACGCACCGCCAGAGGAGCTACGACGGCTGAATCCAATCCCCCGCTAACCCCGAGCGCAATACCTTTCGCCCCGTTTTTATCCACGGCATCGCGCATATACTTTTCTATGCCTTGCGCGGTCGCGCTCGCATCGATCTTCAACAACTCGTCTGCTGATTTTGTCATTTTAATCCTCCTGTCATTTCCATGAGAACAAAATAAAAACCATTCACGACCTGAGTCATGGATTCATAATCCAGGGTATCCCACGTGTCATTCTTCTTATGGTAGGTAGGATTGCGGAAAACAGCCGTATCCGTTACATGGATGGCCTTATATCCTTCCTTCCAGAATGAGCCGTGATCGCTTAGGTTAATTCCATAAAAGAATCTGAACCCTATAACGGATGAAATGGGAAAAGATGAATGTTTTTTGAAAAATCTTTTCACATTCTTCGCTAAGGCGCTCGAGCTGAAATCGCTCACTACTTTGACAAAATTACCTTTGTGCGGATAAAAAAGCTTAAAGACCGGCGGGTATTTTTGTGATCGCGGCTTCTCGGAATAATAGCCTATCGAGTCAAAGATAATGACTGCCGTGATGTTTTTTTTGCTGTCCTTGGCCCCCTTCGCATAAACCCTGCTTCCCATACTCTCGGTGCCGAAATGAGGCTTTTCTTCACTATCAAATGCTATGAATTTGACCGAGCAATCCGTTGCTTGGTCTTTTAATAAACGCGCAAACTCCAAAATTCCCGCCACGCCGCTTGCGTTATCGTCTGCCCCAGGGCCGTCATAAGAATCATAATGCGCGCCAACGACAACGATATCGCTTGGGCATTTTATTCCCTCCTTAAAAGCTATAACATTACTTACCTGCCTATCCCCAATTACATAATTCTCCAATCTGACCTTGTATCCATAAGATTCAAATTGTTCGCATATATAAATTCTCGCTTTTTCTAGGTTCCAATAATTAGCAGTATCTCGTTTGCCTATCTCATGGGAAAGCTGGTATACATGACGCTTCAAGTTATCTGTAACATTTCGCATAGTATTTGGACGCCTTCCTTCAGACCTTTATGGACGCGGTGATATTACCTAAGTTTACACTAAAGAATATGATATGATAAATTAATATTAAAGCGTCGTGAATGAGCGCCCTCAGACTATTAAAAAGGAGAGCCATGGACAAGATATCGCGCAAGAGAAAATGCATAGTAACCTTTGCGCGGTCATGGCACGGACTGGCCGCCACACGATGTCTTGGAAAACACGGCATCTACGTTATCTCGGGCGATGTCGACGCGATCGCGGCCGCCAACTTTTCGCGCCATTCCAAAGAGCAGTTTGTCTACCCGGATCCCGATGCGAACCTGGATGGGTTCATCGACAAGCTTGTGGAAGTCGCCAAGGCTCATGCCGCCCCCGATACCGATCTAGTGATTATGCCGCTCTTCACCGATGTCTACCCGATCCTCTGCCATAAGGAACGCTTCGAGGGGCTTGCAAAACTGGCATTGCCGCCAAAAGAATCATACGAGCGCGCGCGCTGCAAGGCGCGGCTGGCCGAATATTGCAGCGAGGTCGGAGTTCGCATCCCTCCAACGAACGTGGCGCATAGCGCCGAAGAGTTCTACAAGTGCGCGCGCGCGATCAACTATCCGGCTTTCGTGAAGATGCCGACGAGTTCAGCCGGGATCGGAATACGCAGGGTGTCGTCCTGCGAGGAAGCGATCAGCGCGTTTGACGATATGAGCCGGTTTTATAAGATTGTGGACCAGGAGCAATTGCCGATCATCCAGACTTGCGTAGGCGGAGATGATTATTGTTCGACCTTTCTTTTCGACCACGGTAAATACCGTGCGTCCATGACCTACCATAACATCTTGGATTTTCCGCGCAATAAGGGAATGGGCGCGTTGCGGGAAACGGTGGATGCGCACCCTTTGGAACGGATCGGCCAGAAGCTCCTAAGTAAACTCGGCTGGAACGGAGTCTGCGAGATCGACTTCAGGTGGGACGGCGTCTCCGAGCCATGGCTCATCGAGATCAATCCGCGTTTTTGGGGAGGGCTCGCGCAATCGATCGAATCGGGCTGGATCTATCCGATGTGGATGTACAACCTTGCGATCGACGGGAAGATCGAACCGCAAAAGCCTGAAAAGATCGATGTTCGCACAAACAACCCGGGATTGATGCTGCTGCGGATGATCCAGGATTTCGTCGATGCTAGGGATTCCATGCCGGCGATCGCGCAGGCCTATAATGAATTCGATTGCGAACTAAAAAAGAAAGATCTCGCGGCGGTGGTGCAACTGGTCAATAGAGTGAGCGGTGCGATTGACTTGCCTGCGCGG
>SESH01071512.1_pt1 | contig 14400 bp, 9 predicted proteins | sample 3171561 | NCBI WGS metagenome assembly SESH01 (sample SAMN10866947, study PRJNA518727) | freshwater metagenome | biome: subpolar coniferous forest; feature: holomictic lake; material: water; isolation source: holomictic Lake 442 2011 16.5 m and 2014 13 m | place: Canada: near Kenora, Ontario
ACCTGATGCAGCCCGAGACGCACGGCGGACATGCCTTCAGCTTCCAGAGTGCTCTCCCGCTCGCTCACGGTGACATCCACCGGCCGCACTTCGACGCCGTGACGGCGCGCGTCCTGCACCAGTTGCGAGGCGGAATAGAAACCCATGGGTTGCGAGTTCAGCAGCCCGAGCAGAAAAGCGGCCGGCTCATGGCGCTTGAGCCAGGCCGAGACATAGACCAGCAGGGCGAAACTTGCCGCGTGCGATTCGGGAAAGCCGTAGTCGCCGAAACCTTCGATCTGGCGATACAGCGCTTCGGCGAACTCGTCGGTGTAGCCGCGTTCGCGCATGCCGCCGAGCAGCTTGTCGCGGAAAGGCCCGAGCCCGCCCTTGCGCTTCCACGCCGCCATCGCCCGGCGCAACTGATCGGCTTCGCCCGCCGTGAAACCGGCGGCGACGATGGCGATCTGCATCGCCTGCTCCTGGAAAATCGGGATGCCCAGGGTGCGTTCGAGTACGCCGCGCACCGCCTCGCTCGGGTAGCTGACCGGCTCCAGCCCCTGCCGCCGCCTGAGATACGGATGCACCATGTTGCCCTGGATCGGCCCCGGCCGCACCAACGCCACTTCGATCACCAGGTCGTAGTAGCAGGCCGGCCTGAGGCGCGGCAGCATGGCCATCTGCGCCCGCGACTCGATCTGGAACACGCCGACGGTATCGGCGCGCGACACCATGGCGTAGGTGGCGGCATCCTCGGCCGGCACATCGGCCAAAGCGAACGGCCGGCCATGCCGCAGCGCCACGGCGGCCAACATGCGGCGGATGGCGCTCAACATGCCCAGTGCCAGCACGTCGACCTTCATCAGGCCCAGCGCGTCGATGTCGTCCTTGTCCCACTGGATCACCGTGCGCTCCGGCATCGCGGCGTTTTCCACCGGCACCAGGCGGTCGAGGCGCGAGCGGGCGATAACGAAGCCGCCGACGTGCTGCGACAGATGGCGCGGAAAACCCCGGAGCATTCCGGCGATCGCCAGCCAGCGCTGGACGGCGGGAGCGGCCGGGTCGAGCCCGACCTCGGCGAAACGCTGCGGCAGTTCCTCGCGCTTTTCCCACCAGGCCAGGTTGCCGGCCAGGCGGTCGATCGCCGCCGGCGCGAAACCCAGCGCCCGCCCGGCGTCGCGCAGGGAGCCGCGAGTCCGCCAGGTGATCACCGCCGCGGCCAGCGCCGCGCGTTCGCGGCCGTACCTGGCATAGATGTACTGGATCACTTCCTCGCGCCGCTGATGCTCGAAGTCGACGTCGATGTCAGGCGGCTCGTTGCGCTCCTTCGACACGAAGCGCTCGAACAGCATCGCGGCTCGCGCCGGATCGACCTCGGTGATGAAAAGCGCATAGCACACCGCCGAGTTCGCCGCCGAGCCGCGCCCCTGGCACAGGATGCCCCGTCCGCGGGCCCAGGCGACGATGTCGTGAACCGTCAGAAAATACGGCGCATAAACCATCTCCTCGATCAGCCGCAGTTCGTGTTCGACCTGCGCCTGCACCTTGCCCGGCACGCCGGCCGGATAGCGTCGGGCGAGACCGTCCCGGGTCAGCTGCCGCAGCCAGGAGTCGGGTGTCTGGCCCGCCGGTACGACTTCCTCCGGATACTCGTAGCGCAGTTCGTCGAAGGAAAACGTGCAGCGCGCGGCGATCTTCAGCGTCTCGGCCAGCAGTTCCGGCGGATACAGGCGCGCCAGAGCCAGCCGCGAACGCAGGTGGCGCTCAGCGTTGGCAAACAGTGCCTGCCCGGCTTCCGCCACAGTGGTGTTCAGGCGCAAGGCGGCGAGCACGTCCTGCAGGGGACGCCGCGAGCGCGCATGCATATGCACGTCGCCGGCGGCGACCAGAGGCAGATGCGTCGTCGTCGCCAACTGGCGCAACTGCGCCAGGCGTTCGTGGTCATCGGGCCGCAAATGCCGCTCGAAGGCGATCCAGGCGCGGCCGGCGAAATGTTCGGCCAGCCAGATCGCATCGGCAGCATCGGGTTGCGCGGCGGGAAGCCACAAGGCCAGGCAATCCGGCACGCCGCCGCCATCCCATCCGGCGAGATCGTTGCGCGTCAGGCAATACGTCCCCTTCGCCGCGCGCCGGCGGCCGAGGGTCACCAGCGCCGAGAGATTTCCGTAGCCGGCACGATTGCACGCCAGCAGCACCAGCTTCATGCCGCAGGCGAGCTGCAGCTCGGTGCCGTGGATCAGATGCAGCGCGGCATCCCGCGCCGCCAGGTGCGCCCGCACACTGCCGGCGAAGCTGCATTCGTCGGTGATCGCCAGTGCCGCATAACCCAGCTGCGCGGCCCGCGCCACCAGTTCCGCGGCGTGCGACGCCCCGCGCAGAAAACTGAAGTTGGAAAGGCAGTGGAGTTCGGCGTAGGGCGGCAGGGATGACATGGCTCGGCTGACAACTGTGTTTATATACAGTGTAGCGCAAACCCGCGTATTTTCCGGCCCGCGAGAGGGCGTGCCTGCCTGTCAAGCGCGATGCCGGCTACGGCATATTCACCCAGAACCCTGTTGTCGAAGAAAGCGTGCCGGCGGGTGTGCCTGGCAGGGTCGAAAAATCGAGATAGTTCCTGCTGCCGAGATAACTCGTCAAGCCGCCGCTGTTGACCAGACTCGGAGCCCAAAAATACCATTTCTGTGCCGTTGCGTCCCAGGCCCACAGGGTGGTGAGGTTGCTGTAAACCTGACCGGCCACAGGCGGCGCGGAATTGGCGTTGGCAATGGCGGCATCGAACTGCGCCGGCGTCGGGCGGTCTCCGCTACCGATCAGGCTCCAGCCGGATGGCAAGGCATGAGTTCCGCCGGGAGTCGCCGGGCTCGATACCGCCGGCTTGAAGCTCGACGATTGCACGGAGCTTGCCGATGGCAGCGGCACCGAGAATGCCGTAGCAGCATTTACCCAGAAGCCCTCGCCGGCATTGATGACGGCAAGGCTGCTATAGCCCTTGCTGTCAGCGTAGGCGGCACCCCCGTCAGTATGAGCCGGGGTGTAGAAGGCCCAGTTCGAGCTGCCCGGAAGCCACTTCCATACGGATGCGACCTTGCTGGAATCGTTGAACGTGCCGGCTACCGTGATTGGCGCTTCGACGCCGTTGCCGACGAGATTCCAGCCGCGAACAAAGGCGAACGCTGCCGGGGCACTCTGTACAGCGCTGGCTACCGCTGCCGCCGCATCGAGCATGCCGGCGCCGCAGGTCGACGTGGTGCAGTAGCACTCCAGTTGCTCGCGACTGCCCGGTGCGCGGCAATTCCTCACCGTTGCGGCCGCACCGCTGGTCGGAAAAGCGCGCGCAGATTTGACCAGCATGTCCTTGACTTGCGCCGGTGTCAGCGTCGGATTGACCGACATCATCAGAGCGACGGTGCCGGCGACGAGTGGTGCGGCGAAGCTTGTGCCGATGCTGTAGTTGAAGCCGTCGGTATAGCCCGATGCCACCGGCACGGTAAGACCCGTATTGGTTGCGGCGAGTATCGGATACAGGCAGGCGGCTCCCGCCGCCGTATCGACACAGTTGCCGCCAGGCGCGCTGATGCTGATCTCCGGCCCGATATCCGAGAATCCGACCTTGGTGCCGATGTGGCGCACACCCGCCACGGCGATTACGCCCGGACAGTTGGCCGGTGCTGTAACGGCAAGGCCGGAGGTGTTCCCCGCGGATATCACGATCACCGCCGGATTCTGTTTGCCGGTGATGGAGTTGATCGCATCGATGTAGCTCTGAGGGCACGGCTCCGTGCTGCCCAGGCTCATGTTGATGACGCGGGCAGGGCTCGGATTGAGCGGAACGCCGGGAACCGGCAGACCGGCCGCCCATTGCATGCCGGCGATGATGTCGGAATCGTAGCCGCCGCATTTGCCGAGCACGCGAACCGGCAGCAGCCTTACCCCCCACGCCACACCCGCCATGCCCACAGCATTGTTGGATGCGGCACCCACCAGGCTCGTGGTCATCGTTCCGTGCCACGAACTGTCGGACGCGTCGCACTGGTAGAACGGACTGGACGGGTCGTTGGATTCGGTCGCCGTCACCCAGTCGCCCGGATCGGAGGCATCCGCGTCCCGGCCGCCACCATCATTGCCTGTCGCTATGTCGCTCACCATGTTGTAGCCGGGCAGCAGTCTGCCGTTCAGGTCGGGGTGCTCCGGGCGGACCCCGGTATCAAGCACGGCCACCACGATGTCGGCACTGCCCGTAGTCAGGTCCCAGGCGCCGGCGGCATTGATGCCGGAGACAAGCGTAGCGCTAGGCGCATGGAGGTACCACTGGCCGGCGACCGGTCCGCCCGTGCTGCCGGTAACCGGCGGTCCCTGGGCATACAAGGGATCAGCGGGTAAGGCGAAGTGTCTGCGCCGGTAGTCTATGACGGCGTACTCAACGTCGGGCTCTTGCGCAAGGCGCGCCGCAAGATCGGCGGCACTGATGCCGCGCGCGGTCACGACCTGCGCATGGGCGTGAAGTGCGCGGCCGGCGGCCAGGGTCAGGCCCGTGCGGCCAGCCAGGGAATTGGCGCGGGCCGCAAGCATGGTGAAAGTTTCCGCAGTCCCTGCCGTAGCCGCTAGCGCGTGCTTTCGAACCAGAAAAGACTCTTGCTTGAATTTGACGATGACGCGAGCCTTGTCGCCCCCGGCGAAAGCCATGACCGAACCGGGGAAGAAGGTAAATGCAAGGCAAATGCCCAAGCAGCACCTCAACCGGAAATTCCTCAGACGTCGCATCAAATCAGTACGACTGCAGCTACTGTCCGCCCTTCGGCGAACCCACTCCCGGTGGCGATTCGAACTCCATCGACGATTTCGGCGCACCCGTGTTGGGCTGAAGCAGAGCCGGTACGGACAAGTTATCCCGTGTCGCTGCAGCGACTGCGTTTTGCTTGTTCGGGCTACCCAGATTCATCGCGCCGATTTGTGGCATCACGGCCTGCAGTGTCGGATTTCCACCCCCATTCAGGGGCGCATCACCTGCCCCCGTTCGCGCCACTTGTCCGAAAGGACTTGCCGCCGATGGATGGATGCCGACATTTCCGGGAGGAGGGCGAAACTCATTGTTCTGCATCATTCTTTCTACCAGTTCGTGGCGCTTTGTCCGTTCTTCCGGCGACAGTGTTGAAGGCGCAGCACCCGAGCCCGGAACAGACCCGGAGGCCGGTTCCGCAACGTCCTGGTTGCGACTGCTCAGGAGGTAAAAGGCGACGCCGATGGCCAGCGCCAATCCCAGCCAAAACCGAATATTTTGTAGCTTCATTCCGACTCGACATCCTGCCGTTGCCTGCGTCTGCAAAAGTAATCCAGTGGCGAAGAACTTGACTCGATGAGTATGGACGCCTGCCACAGCATCCAGCCTGACTTCGCCATGAGATTAACCTATTTTCATTAAACGCTCGATCGCAACTGCGGATGACGGGGTCGAACGGATACTGCAGCGGCGAACGGACCGGCGGCCTTGCTCACACGCCATCAGGCAAACCATCCGTGCAGGTACCAGCCGCCGGGCGGGCGCGGATCGCGAAAAAGCCACAGCCAGCGACCTGCGCCGTCGATGGCGACGAAGTAGTCGCGGCGGGCGTCACCGCCGTCCCACCAGCCGGATTCGATGCGTTCCGGGCCGGCGAGCAGCGTCAGCGGGCCCTCCCGTTGCGGGCGGCCACGGGCTTCACGCAAGGCCTCGGGTGGATCGACCAGCCACAGCGGGCGCGGCAGGCCGGCCGGCGCCGGCAGTTTTCCGGCCGGTGCCTCCGGGTCGGCCCGGCTCGCCAGTTCCGGGCGATGATCGGCATGGCAGGCCAGTCCTTGCACGGCCCGCGGCCCCAGCCGTGCGCCAAGGCGATCCATGAGATCGGCCAGAGCCTCATGCCGCTGCCCGCCACCGTCAAACAAGGCATGGCTGCGCTCCTCGCGCGGCTGCGCCTCCTGCACACGCAGACGCAGCGCCAGCGCCGGCGCGGTCAGGACCAGCCGGTCCAGCCGCTGCCTGAACACGCGTTCGATGCGCTCGGCGCTATGCACCGGCGCGCTGAAGGCCAGCGGCATCGCGGTGATCAGGCCATGACCGTGATCGATCAGGCATTCGATTTCGCGCACCGCCCCATTCCGCGCCGCCAGCCAGCCGGCAAGCGCCGCAATCAGGCGTCGCGCGGCAAACAGCAGCACCGGCGCAGCGTCGACCGGCGCCGGCAGTTCCAGCCCCTGCTCGAAGCGCTCGGGAAAAACGAAGTACGCCTGCGGGTCGGCAATCTCGCCCAGGGCGCGCGCCAGGTCGATGACAAATGGTTTTCCGAGGCGCAGTCCGAGGCTGGCGCGCGGCAGGGCCAGCAGATCGCCGATGCGGCGCAGGCCGCAGCCCTCGATGCGCCGCGCCAGCGGCGGCGGCAGTTGCAGCGCAGTCAGGGGCACGGCAGCGAGTGCCGCGCGCGTGGCCGGCAGATCGGTACAGAGAGCATCCGCAGCGGAACGCGCCAGCCACAAGGCGGCGAGCGGCGTCGCCGCCACCGCCAGTTGCGCGGTAATAGCCATGGCGGCAAGATCTTCGCGCACCCGGCGCAACAGCGCCGGCAGGCCGCCGAACAAGCGCAGGCTGGCGGCAACTTCGAGGCGCAGCGCATCCGGTGCGAGATTGACGTGCGGCGTAAAACGCCCGGCCCAGCAAGCCAGCGCCGGAGTCGGGAATGTCGTGACCGGGGCGTCGTCAGGCGGCGACGCGGCTGCGCCGTCGGCTGCCGTTTGTGTCGGGCAATGCAGCGCCAGCCACAGCATGGGGAAAATGCGCGGGTCGCGCGATGTCGAGCAGGAGCGCCTGCCGGGCGGGCGGTCCGCGCCGCTTGAGAATATTTACGCGCAACTGCCGGCCCGCCGCTTGCAGGTGAAGACGCAGTGATGCGGCAGAAGCCCCGGCGGCACACTGCGCGGGACGGAAGAAAAATGCCCCGCCGCCGCCCTCGCCCGCCGCCAGATGCAAACGACGCAGGCTGTTGGCGGGCAATTGCCGGCGGAACAAGTCATCAAGCCAGAGCAGCGTGGCCGCCACGCCGCCGCAACGCAGGGACTCGACGCCGGCCCACAGGGCATCGCGCGGCTGGCGTGGAAACACCAGACGCAGGCAATCGAGACGAATGCCGGCAGCAGCCCAGGCCGGCGCATGGGCACAGTGCGGCGGAGCGATCAGCACCACGGTCCGGCCGGCAGCGGTAAGCGCCGCCAGCGCCGGCAGCAAGAGGCCGAGTTCGCCGATGCCGCCGTGTTCCGCCAGCAACTCGGTCAAAGCCCCGCGCGGCCAGCCGCCGCCGGGCAGTTGGGCATCCAGCCGGGGGAAGCCGGTAGCCAGCGCCGGCAACGGCGCCATGCCGAAGGCATCGCCGCGGCGGATGTCGGAGCGCTCCAGTACTTGGGTCAGTGCAGGGTTCATGCCGAAACAAATCCACCGCAGAGGCGCAGAGGCACAGAGGAATCGCAGAGAAAAGCAAGATTCTTTTGATTTTCTCTGCGCCTCTGCGCCTCTGCGGTAAAGCTTTTTTTGCCTTTGGAACTCACAGCGTCCGGCCATCCCGGATCAGGCCGACAGCGATGCCCTCGATGGTCAGCGGCTCCTTGCGCGTATTGACCAGGATGGGGGCGAAGTCGCGGTTCTCGGCGATCAGTTCGACCATGGCACCGCGCCGCTTGAAGCGCTTGACGGTGACTTCGTCGCCCAGCCGGGCGATGACGATCTGACCGTTGGAGGCTTCGGTCGTGCGGTGCACGGCGAGCAGGTCGCCATCGAGGATGCCGGCCTCGATCATCGACAGGCCGCGCACGCGCAGCAGGAAATCGGCGCGAGGCGTGAATAGGGCGGGATCGATGCGTATCTGGCCGAGACGGTTTTCAATCGCCAGCAACGGGCTGCCGGCGGCGACGATGCCGATCAGCGGCAAACCGAGCTGTTCCACCAGCCGGATGCCGCGCGCGGAACCGGGCTCGAGGGTGATCGCACCCTTTTTCGCCAATGCCTTGAGATGATCCTCGGCGGCATTGGGCGAAGCGAAACCGAAGGCGCCGGCGATCTCGGCGCGCGTCGGCGGCACGCTGAAGACTTCCAGACTGTTGCGTATGAAATCGAGAATTTCCCGCTGGCGGGGAGTCAGATCATCGGCCATGGCCATGCTCCTGTGACTGTATTTCCATACAGTACCGCAAGGCTGCGCTTTAGTAAAGCCCGGCCCGCCGCGAATGGGCGGAACCCGTGCCCGACGCCGGGGAATGAACGGCCGGGCCGCGATAATGCGGTTTCGGCTTCGCAATGCGTCGATTTATAGGATAATCAGGCCTGGTCGTCGGGAGAGAGTGACACTTTTCCCACCGTCACCGCCGAAGGCGCAACCCCCAGGAACCGCTCAGGCAAAAGGGCCGACGACGCAGCAAAAATCTGGAGAGCGGCAGCTCGCTGCAACACGCGAAGCCTGCCCGCCGACGGAGTAAATCTCTCAGGCGCCAAGGACAGATGGGGATGTGGCGGGACCCCGTCGCGTCTTTTGTCGCACTCCGTCCGGGGACCGCCATGCCGCTGCGCACACCGCTTTACGACTGCCACCTCGCCGCCGGCGCCAGGATGGTCGATTTCTCCGGATGGGAAATGCCGATCCACTACGGCTCGCAGATCGAGGAGCACCATGCCGTGCGCCGCGACGCCGGCATGTTCGACGTCTCCCACATGTGCGCGCTGGACCTCACCGGTGCCGATGCCACGCCTTGGCTGCGCCGCCTGCTGGCCAACGACGTAGCCAAGCTGACGCAGCCCGGCAAGGCGCTCTACTCCTGCCTGCTCGACGAATCCGCCGGTGTCATCGACGACCTGATCGTGTATTTCTTCACGGCCGAACACTTCCGCATCGTGGTCAATGCCGGCACCGCCGGGAAAGACATCGCCTGGATGCGCAAGCAATTGCCCGGGTTCAAGGCCGAACTGACGCAGCGCCGCGACGGTCCCGACGCGCTGGCCATGATCGCCGTGCAGGGTCCGGATGCCCGCGCCAGATTCTGGACGGCCTTCCCCGCCACGCGCGCCGCAAGCGAACCGCTCGCCGTCTTCCAGGCCGCCGGGCATGACGACTGGCTGATCGCCCGCACCGGCTACACCGGCGAAGACGGTTTCGAGATAACGCTGCCGGCAGGCGATGCCGCCCGGGTCTGGCAAAAACTCCTCGACGCCGGCATCAAGCCCTGCGGCCTCGGCGCCCGCGACACGCTGCGGCTCGAAGCCGGCATGAACCTCTACGGCCAGGACATGGACGAGAGCATCTCGCCCTACGAAGCCGGACTCAAATGGACGGTCGACCTGAAGGACACGGCGCGCGACTTCATCGGCAAGCCGGCGCTGGAGGGTAACAATGCGCGCCCGGTACGCAACCAATTTGCCGGCCTGCTGCTGCTCGACCGCGGCGTGCTGCGCGCCCACCAGAAAGTCATCACGGCGCAAGGCGCGGGCGAAATCACCAGCGGCACGTTCTCGCCCAGCCTCAACCAGTCGATCGCGCTGGCGCGTCTGCCGGCCGGCGTCGCCATCGGCAGCGAGGTCGAGGTCGAAATACGCGACAGGCGCCTCAAGGCACGCGTCGTCAAACCAAGCTTCGTGCGCAATGGCAAAAACCTGATTTAGCCACAGAGGACACAGAGGGCACAGAGGAAAAACTCCGCGCCTGCTCTGTGTTCTCTGTGATCTCTGTGACCCGTGATTTTTCTTGGAGATTGGAAATGAACGCACCCGCCAACCTGAAATACGCCGCCTCCCACGAGTGGGCCAGGCTGGAAGCCGACGGCAGCGTCGCCATCGGTATCACCGACCACGCCCAGGAAGCACTGGGCGACATCGTCTTCCTCGAACTGCCGGCCGTCGGCCGCGTCGTCAAGGCCGGCGAGGAATGCGCGGTGGTCGAATCGGTGAAGGCCGCCTCCGACATCTACGTGCCGGTTTCCGGCGAAGTGGTAGACATCAACCAGGCCGCCGCCGACGCACCGGAGTCGGTCAATGCCGATGCCTATGCCACCTGGCTGTTCCGCATCATGCCGGCCGATTCCGCCAAGTGTGCGGCAGAGCTCGGCGCCCTGCTCGACGCCGCTGCCTACACCGCCACGTTTTAGGCGAAAACCTTTCACCACAGAGACACAGAGGCGCAGAGAACTGCAAAAGCTTTTCTCGCCAGACTTTTCTCTGTGCCTCTGTGTCTCTGTGGTTCAACTGAATTTTTCAATTTCCATACATCGCCATGCACGCCGAACCCCTCTCGATACCGCTCGCCCAGCTCGAACATCGCGACGAATTCATCGGCCGCCACATCGGCCCCGATGATCATGCCATTGCCGGCATGCTCGCCGCGATCGGCACCGCCTCGCTCAGTACGCTGATCAGCGAGACGGTGCCGGCAAGCATCCGCCTGCAGCGGCCGCTCGACCTGCCGGAACCGATGCCGGAACACGCGGCGCTGGCCCGGCTGGCGGCCATCGCGGCGAAAAACGTGGTGAACAAATCGCTGATCGGCCAGGGCTACTACGGCACCCACACGCCCCCCGTGATCCTGCGCAACCTGTTCGAGAATCCCGGCTGGTACACCGCCTACACCCCCTACCAGGCCGAAATCGCGCAGGGCCGGCTGGAAGCGCTGCTCAACTACCAGCAGATGGTCTGCGACCTCACCGGCATGGAGATCGCCAACGCCTCGCTGCTCGACGAGGCCACCGCCGCCGCCGAGGCCATGACCATGGCGCGGCGCATATCGAAGGCCAAGGGCAATGTCTTTTTCGTCGATGAGGCGGCCTTCCCGCAGACCATCGACGTGATCAGGACGCGCGCCGCCTGGTTCGGTTTCGAACTGGTATCGGGCCGGCCTGAAGATGCGGTGAAGCACGAGCTGTTCGGCGCCCTGCTGCAGTATCCCAACGCGCGCGGCGAAATCACCGACCTGACTACCGCCATCGCCATGATCAAGGGCAAGGGCGGCGTGGTCGCCGTCGCTTCCGACCTGATGGCGCTGGTGCTGCTCAAGCCCCCCGGCGAAATGGGCGCCGACATCGCCCTCGGCTCGTCGCAGCGCTTCGGCGTGCCGCCGGGCTTCGGCGGTCCGCACGCGGCCTTCTTCGCCACCCGCGAAAGCCATGTGCGTTCGATGCCGGGACGCATCATCGGCGTCTCCAAGGATGCCCGCGGCAAGACCGCCTACCGCATGGCGCTGCAGACCCGCGAGCAGCACATCCGCCGCGAGAAAGCCAACTCCAACATCTGCACCTCGCAGGTCCTGCTCGCCAACATCGCCGGCATGTACGCGGTATGGCACGGCCCCGAAGGCCTGCGCAGCATCGCCGGGCGCATCCATCGCCTGACGGCCCTGCTGGCCGGTGCCCTCGGCGTCACCGGGCGTGACTTCTTCGACAGCTTCGAGCTGAAGGTCGGTGCCGGAAGGACGCTGCCGCTTCTGCAGGCCGCGTGCACTGCCGGCTACAACCTGCGCCGCGTCGACGACGAAACGATCGGCATCAGCCTCGACGAGACCACCACGCGCGAAGATGTCGCGGCACTGCTGCATATCTTCGGCAAGACCACGGCGCTGGAAGCCCTCGACGCCGCCCGTCCCTGCGCCATTCCGGCCACGCTGCAGCGGCGCGAGCCGATACTCAGCCATCCGGTATTCAAAACGCATCACACCGAGCACGGCATGCTGCGCTATCTCAAGCGCCTGCAGAACCGCGACCTGGCGCTCGATCATTCGATGATCCCGCTCGGCTCCTGCACCATGAAGCTCAACGCCGCCGCCGAGATGATCCCGGTGTCATGGCCGCAGTTCGCCCTGATGCACCCCTTCGCACCGCCGGACCAGGCGCAGGGCTACCTGGAACTGATCACGGGCCTGGAAAACCAGCTCAAGGCGATCACCGGCTTCGATGCCGTCTGCATGCAGCCGAACTCCGGCGCACAGGGCGAATACGCCGGGCTGGTGGCAATCCGCCGCTATCAGGCGGCAAACGGCCAGGGTGCGCGCAAGGTCTGCCTGATCCCGAAATCGGCCCACGGCACCAACCCGGCGACGGCGCAGATGTGCGGCCTCGAAGTCGTCGCGGTCGCCTGCGACGACAACGGCAACGTCGACCTCGCCGACCTCAAGGCCAAAGCCGCACAGCACGCGGCCGAGCTCGCCTGCCTGATGATCACCTACCCGTCGACGCACGGCGTCTTCGAGGAGGCGATCAAGGACATCTGCACCGTCATCCATGACCACGGCGGCCAGGTCTACATGGACGGCGCCAACCTCAACGCCCAGGTCGGCCTCTGCCGGCCGGCCGACATCGGCGCCGACGTCTCGCACATCAACCTGCACAAGACCTTCGCCATTCCCCACGGCGGCGGCGGACCGGGCATGGGACCGATCGGACTCAAGGCCCACCTCGCGCCCTTCATGGCCAACCACGCGGTGCAAGGCGTCGCCGGCCCGCATGGCGGCCAGGGCGCCGTATCCGCGGCGCCCTGGGGTTCGGCCTCGATCCTGCCGATCTCCTGGATGTACATCACCATGATGGGCGGCGCCGGTCTGACGCGCGCCACCGAGATCGCCATCCTCAACGCCAACTATGTCGCGGCGCGCCTCAAGGACCATTACCCGGTGCTGTATACCGGCGCCCAGGGTCGCGTCGCCCACGAATGCATCCTCGATGTCCGCGCCATCAAGGCGCAGACCGGCATCGCCGAAATCGACATCGCCAAACGCCTGATGGATTACGGCTTCCACGCCCCGACGGTGAGCTTCCCGGTGGCCGGCACGCTGATGGTGGAACCCACCGAATCCGAGGACAAGGCCGAGCTCGACCGCTTCTGCACGGCGATGATCGCCATCCGCGACGAGATCCGCAGGATCGAGACCGGCGAATGGACGCTGGACACCTGCCCGCTCAAGCACGCGCCGCACACCGAGGCCGACCTTGTCGGCGAATGGACCCGGCCGTATTCCCGCGAGCAGGCCGTCTTCCCCCTGCCCTGGGTGGCGGAGAACAAGTTCTGGCCCTATGTCAATCGCATCGACGACGTGTACGGCGACCGCCACCTGTTCTGCGGCTGCGTGCCGATGGAGGATTACCAATGAGCGCCACCCCTGTTTTTCTCATCCTTACCGTCATCGGCGACGACCGGCCCGGGCTGGTCGGCGAACTCTCCGCCGTCATCAGTTCGTATCAGGGCAACTGGCTCGAATCCTCGATGGCGCAACTGGCGGGCAAGTTCGCCGGCATCGTCAACGTGGAGGTCGCAGCCGGCCAGGTCGAGGCGCTGAAACAGGCGCTATACGGCTTGAGCGGTCTGCGCGTCACGGTGGAAACGGCCGGCGTGCAAAAGCCCGCGGCCAAGGGCCGGCGGCTGAAGTTCGCGCTGATCGGCCATGACCGCATCGGCATCGTGCGCGAGGTTTCGCAGGTGCTGGCCAACCATGCGGTGAATGTCGAGAGCCTGGAGACCCACACCTCCAGCGCGCCGATGTCGGCCGCGGTGCTGTTCCACGCCGTCGCCGAACTGACCGCCGCGCCCGAGCTCGACGTCGCCGCCCTGACGCAGGAACTGGAGCGCATTTCCAACGACCTGATGGTCGATATCACGCTGGACGAGACGCTGCGGGCCTGAACGCGTGAAGTGCCCCGAACTGCTGGCCCCGGCCGGCTCGCTGGCGATGGCCCGCACCGCGCTCGACTTCGGCGCCACGGCGATCTACGCCGGACAACCGCGCTACAGCCTGCGGGTGCGCAACAACGACTTCGGCGCGCTGGACAATCTGGCAGAAGGCATCCGGCTCACCCGCGAGCGCAGCGCCCGCTTCTACCTGGTCAGCAACATCCTGCCGCACAACGCCAAGCTGCGGACCTACCTCGACGACATGGCGCCGGTGATTGCGCTCAAGCCCGATGCCCTGATCATGGCCGACCCGGGGCTGATGCTGATGATCCGCGAGCGCTGGCCGGACATGCCGATCCACCTTTCGGTCCAGGCCAATACCGTGAACCATGCCGCAGTGCGCTTCTGGCGCGGCATCGGCGTGACGCGGGTGATCCTCTCGCGCGAACTGTCGCTCGACGAGGTGGCCGAGATCCGCCAGGAATGTCCGGACACGGAACTCGAAGTCTTCGTCCATGGCGCCCTGTGCATCGCCTACTCGGGACGCTGCCTGCTCTCCGGCTACTTCAACCACCGCGATCCCAACCAGGGCAGCTGCACCAACTCCTGCCGCTGGGACTACAAGGTGCTCGCGGGCAGCGAAGACGCCGGCGGCGACGTCGAACTGCTCTCGCCGCGTCAGTCGGCAGCGGCGACGAAACCGGACACGCTGCGCCGCCCCGGCGCCACATGGCTGCTCGAAGAGAAAGAGCGCCCCGGCGAAT
>SESH01107678.1_pt1 | contig 14388 bp, 6 predicted proteins | sample 3171561 | NCBI WGS metagenome assembly SESH01 (sample SAMN10866947, study PRJNA518727) | freshwater metagenome | biome: subpolar coniferous forest; feature: holomictic lake; material: water; isolation source: holomictic Lake 442 2011 16.5 m and 2014 13 m | place: Canada: near Kenora, Ontario
TTTTGTTGACATTTACCGTTATTCCCAATCTGGAGATCAGTTTTAGGGCGACCGTAGGCGCTCCAGTTGGATATTAATCGCCTAAGGGCTGTAGGTAGTACCGTCGTCATTAGAGGTCTAGGAAACTCCCACATTACTGCGGATATTTCGTTTTCTGACAATTTCAAAGCTCGGCTGATATAGTATTCAAGTTTTCGAGTTCCATTATCAGACTCCAAGATCATGCGAATTTCCTTGATTAAACCTGCAGTCCGATCGGATGACAAAGACGGCTTTTCAAGAACTTGCCATACACTTCCTATATTCGAGTTCTGTAACCTTTGACTAAAGTAGTCGATAGCTGCAAAAACTGCCTGAATGCGTGTGATATATCGATTGGTTAGGGGTAACGATCGAGGTTGAAGTACTGGATCGAAAAGAATATCATACCCTTGATATCTAATTCTGTCTAATCCGTAATCCGAAAGAACAACTACGGTCCATGGCCGCATGCCCCGGGTTCGACCTGCCCGCCCTTTGCGCTGCAGGAAAGCCGCCATATTCCTTGGTGCTTTATGTTGGACGACCGCACCAACACTTGGATCATCAAAACCAACCTCAAGAGCTGCAGTTGCGACTACCACATCGGCGATTGAATCTACCCCTCGATCTTGTGAACTTACTCTACCAATATTAAGCCGGTTGCTGAGCGAATGACCTATTTCTTCACATGCACGCCAATCTTGGCCACCTTGATAACGAGATGAAGAATTATCCGAATTACGCAAAACAGCAAGGCCACCTGATGGTTTGTGCCGTAAATCCACTATACCCTGACTTGTTCGTCCTTCAGCGCTCAACAGATCAAAGTAGAGGCGGTTAGTCACGTCAAGGTCATTCGTGAACACAAAAGTACGTTGTCCGAATGCACCGCGACTGATGGAATTAATCAAATCAGTTGTTTGAGGATCCAGACATCTTTGTAGAAGCATACATGTCTGAATTGTTGTTGATAGCAGTGCTTTACGTGAAACGGGATCCCCGCGCAGTGCCAACATATACTCAGCACCTTCAGATTCTAGTTCATCTTGGCGTGGTGTAATTTCCTCGACCAGCGTCTGTGGTGTGTCAGTCAACTTTGAAAAAAAGTTTGCAGCGTCCTCCAAGGTCGCAGACAAGCCGACAAAACGAAGTTTTTGGTCAACGATGTGTTGCCAACGTCTCAGGAGGTAGGCAACCTGTGCGCCGTGATGCCCTTCATAAGTGTGTACCTCATCAAGAAGAACTAATTCTGGTGGACGAGAGATTTTTACGCCAATACCAAAAAGTAGATTCATCTCATTGTCCGATAGCCTTTGGTTAAGCATCTCGGTGGTTGTAAACAAAATATCGGGTGGCGTCGCAATGAGCGATTTTCTTGTTAACGGAAAAACATCGCCCGTAATCGTCCATTGGCAGTCGTGACAAACCAAACGTTCAATACCCCGCTCATGGTCTTCCTTGTGCCAAACCATCACACCATTACAATTCGGATGAATACACTTTAAAACAGGGCAATTGTAATTACCTCCCGATTTTGGCCACCTGCACCATTTTGCCTCCGAAGGAGTATCGCCAAACAAGGCGCCAACACGGTATGGGATATCCATAAAGACCTTACGCAAACCTTCAACACGCTTAATTACTTCACGCAACTGATCTTTCAAGAGTTCAGATCGTGGATAGAGTGCCACGACCTTCACCCATAGAGTACGGCCTCTAAGCAAGTGATGACGAGTAATAGAAGCAAGCGCGGGAAGATAAAATGCTAGTGTTTTCCCGCTCCCAGTTCCAGCGGTGACGATTGTGGCCATCGCTTTATTCGTTTCAATGCTGCGCAAAATTCTTTCAGTTGCACGTACTTGAAATCCCGATAACCTCGTCATATTTTCCCCATCTTGAATGATCGCTTGTATCCCTTTCAATATTGAAGGATCTTCCGTTACCAATCGAATTCGATTGAAAACCTCATTCGCAGTTAAATTTCGTTTTGGGTACTGGCGACGTCGACGGAGGAATCTGAAATCAGCGACAAGCGTAGGTGCTGCTTGCCAACCATTGCTTTGGCGAAAGTGTTTTGGCAAGAGTTGCCGCAACCGTTGGAGCAACCTGACGGTCTCGGCCATCCGCGAACGGTAACCAACTGATTGATCAGTGAGTTCCACCTCAAATACCCACCTAAGGCAGAGAAGTTCATTTATTACTTCATCCGAACTAAAAAACTCCGTAAACCCTTTTTCCAAAGCAGAGTCGATCAACGGAAAAATCAATTCGTCCAATTCATCTTTTTTAAAAGCCCCATCGACGATGCCCCATACAAGCAAGCGCGATTCTCTTTCCTCAATGCTATCCAGGACTTTGGACAGGAAGGTCATCCTCGTATCACACATTAGCAACCTTAATTGTTTCGTGCACGCACGATGTAGTTTGCAAGCGAACCTTTGTCACACAACCAAGCCAATACTTCAGGGGTAAGGAGATGCAGTTCAGCACCGCCTTCGTTCAGTGCGTCAAAAAACTTTCGCACACCCTCTGGGACATTTTCCTCAAAAGCGATATTAGCAAGTTGTTGCGACAAAAGCCGTATTTTATTGAATTCCTCAGTGTTTGTCGGTTGATATCGCCTATACTTTATGAACTCTTGGTATATTTGTCTGTAAAGCTTCAGTGCTGACTCGTTTTGCATCGTTTTGGCCAGATTCTCTTCTCTCTTCGCTGGGGATAATCCTCCAAAAAAGTTTTGGTCGAAATACTGATACCAGTCGTTAGTCAGTGTTTCATGTGCAAGTTGAGCAACCGTCTTGAGTTTATTCGTAAGGGTTGTCCACCGAGTGCCCTGTCGGAGGGTTGACGCCTTTGGTGTTTCCTGAAAGCACTCAAGGTTTTTTTGAATACGCCCTCTTATATTGGCTAGTTCGGGAATCAGGGTAAGTGTGACTCTTTCTCCACGAAGAACAGAGGCCTTTTCGACGAGTGTGTTGATTGGACTCGCCAGTTCAGCAAGTTCATTTCGTAAACTTGAGAGAGATTGGGCTTCTTCTGCGCCGTCCGTAGCAACTTTTAATTTGGTTAAACGCTCAAGTGTTATTGTTGCATCGTTGATTAGTGACATCTTTTCCTCATTCCTTACTGTAGTTTGCCAAGGTTTACTTCCAAATTAGTAAAGATTTCAGCCAATTCTTTTGCCTGTTGATCAGGCGAAATTTCTTTGTATAGTTTTTCCAGTGTTTGAGCATAATTTGCCGCGGCGAGAATAACACGTTTGGCATCATTGATGAATTGATCAACGGTGAGCAACGGCTCCAAAGGTAGTTGCGCTACTCGGCTGATCTGTTTTAACCTATTCGCAGGTTCCTCTGTGATTGCAAAAAGATCGGCAATCCCAGTGAGCGCCTCTTTTACTGCTGAAGTGCGAAAGGTATCACAGAGACCGATAAACGTGTTTGCCGAAAAACTGATATTGTTTGTAGACCAAGCTCCCATTTCTCTTAAGTTTGTCGCAATTGCCTTGACGGTGTCAACGACAGCCTGTTTATCAAACTCAGAACCCAGTTCAGTAGCAGCCAAAGCCTGTATTTTATTTGCAACTTCGAGTACGAGTTTGAGGTGCGCGCTGATTGCGGGAGATCGCATCATCATCAATTTCGAACGCAATTGAGTGGATAGGTCGGGCAGATCTGAAAGATCAGCGGCACTGCTGTCATCTGGATAACACTCGAGTATGCCCACGATATCTACTCCATAGGGCGTCTTTCCTGCGCCTTGGAAGCAACCACTAGTTTCCAAAACGAGTTGGATGAGCGTATCCCTGAGTTCGAACGCTTCATGCTGTAGTTGTCGCCAATCTTTGAAGGCTTTGGGAGCCATGTCGATAAGATCACAAACAAGTTTGACTTCACCGAACAAAAAAGAAGACACTGCCGATAGGGTACGTCCTTTCTCTATCAAACCGAGCAGACATCCGTTGATAGCCAGTAGTGCGATTGCCGACCTCATTTGCTTGTTAATGGCAATCCTCATTCGAGCAATTACCTCGGGGCGTAAGCGGTCAATGAAATTACCGACGCGAGCCAAATCGTCCTCAATTTTATCATAATTGGTAGACCTTTGGTAGACTTTTACATAGCGAAGAAGTGCGAGAAGGTCACCACGCAGACGACCGTCAGAATCCTCTGTAGACACGGCCACCTTAATGCAATCAGCGTCCAACCCCTTTTCGCCCCCTGCATTTGGAATGGAAAATTTGGTAGGTCTTACTTCTTGTTTTAGGCTGCATTCCGCATTCCAGTCGATCCTTTGATTCATCAATGTTGCAATCGATTGACGAATATCGTTTGCAACCGATTGCTCTAGTCGAATGTTATTTTGCACCCAACGTTCAAGGGCATCATGATAAGTTTGAATTTTTTGGGCATTGCCATCCTGAGTAGGCTCCGTCACGGGAAGCTTTTCGTCGATCGACGGGGGCTTTTGAGTTGGCGGTACCACATCTATATGCTCGATATTTGGCAAAGGTAGGTTGAAGGCTTCAAAAACAGCTATAGGAATGCATCTGATATCGTCGAGGTTTTTGGGATTGTTACCCCATATCGAAATGAATCTCTCATATCGCTTTTTGACATCAGCAGGAATTGGTTGCACTGTCAACCATTGCGCTACCTCAGCAGTATATGACTTTCCGGTAATCGAAGGGGAAGGGAATTGGTTATTTAAATAGGCGTTATGGCTATCTAAAAGGACAACGCGAATGACGTAATCTATCACAAACCTTGGTGTAAAAACAAGAGCGTTACCGGCGGTGAGTGCAGACCTCGCCAAGCAGTCAATGGCGTTTATTGTGAAAGGGAAGAGAGGTATACCATCCAAATCCCCAAATGCAGTGAGCGCGGTTTCGTCTTCGCCACTTTCGTCGGTAAAAATTGGGACGCCCCAGCCATGATTTTCTGAAGGTGCATTTGTCTTCGCCTCACGGTATATTCTTTTAAGAGCTACTTCTCCATGACGGGCAGCATTAAGATAAGACGCAACGAGTCTGCGTGTTCTCAATAGCACTTCCGCTTCAGATTGTAAACGACTCTCAACCACCCACTCACGACCTGCGCGTGTGGCGAGAGTATCGCGACCTGCAAGGTAACCGTCTGTAACCGCAATGACTGATCGAATCGTTGCTAGGGTTCTTTGTCCATCCATTACCCCATGCTGGATCAATATCTTGGCAAGGGTGTCCTGAATTCCAATCAATGCTGCGAAGTCTTCGACAAGAATAATCAGTTCCTTGTTCGGGTCTTCTAAAAAAAGGAGCCGGCGGATATCGCCAATGACTTCGCTAAGTGTCTTGCCGCCAAGTGACTGGTTGAGTTGGTAAAGTTGGCGTGTCGATTGATCAACGACCTTATTGAGTACATAGGCCGCAATTACCTTACCCTCTACACCCACGGATGAACGTATTGATGTGAAAAACCTTTTCACATCAATGGCAGCTCGACTGATATCTACTTTTTCGGGAAGGTCGAAATCAGCCGGTTTAAATTGACTATCAGTCGGGTCATGCGATACTTTCATGTCCGTCAGTCCTTCAACAGGGCGATGAATAATCCGGGGTAGAACTTCTTCATTAAAATAGCTCACGGTCGTCGCATCTGTCAGCAATAGAGGCAATCCACGCGCAAAATAAAGGCGTCGTTTCAGCATCTCGTCGGTTGGGGATTGCAACAGTTCTTGATGGAGTTGCGCAGCATAATCATCGAGTGCTATTTTCAACTCGGCTTGGAAGCGGATGACCGCCTCCGTTAGTGGTAAATCAATAAGGGCCTTCTCAAACTCGGCACGAACCAGGTCGTAGTTATTTCCTTGTAGAGGTTCGGCTTCGAGAATGAGTTCTACAACCCTCCGCAGACTGGCACTCTTGGGAATCCGGATAACGAGATAGCTTGACGCATTGCTTAATCGGCGCAAGCGTGCGTCGAGTATCCGAATCAGGTGGGACTTGCCTACACCCGATGCACCGGTAATCGGAACTACGAGACTGCCGGACGGGGCGCTGCCCAATAAGTGACGCAATAGGTCTTCTTCATTAGCGAGTTGCCTACTTTCGTTCACTACTTTGCCATCGGGGCCGATTTTCGCATAGGCCAAAGGAAATTTCTGATGAACCGCTAAAAGAACCTCGTCAGAAACAGCTTCCGCCTCTAATTTAATGCACCGGTTTACTTCCTCATGAATCGGCAAATAATTAAGTAAACTCATAATTGCCCTCCAATCCAACGCACCGACTCAAACCCGATCCAGCTACGATAATTTCTGCCCGTGAGACGGTAGCTAGTTCCAGCATCGGCTTGCCCTGTAAGATGAATTACGTTGTCAAGATCGAGGCGACGCAGAGCTAAAGAGAGCGACATTGAGAGATGAATGTTATCCGGTTGCCGCCAACACTCCTTACTGAGTATGTCTTCGACTAATAGGCGGTATTGCCCAAAATCGAGGACTGGCAATCTTGACGCAAGAGCAGTAATGAAATCGTGGGCAGAAAGGTCAGGCCGGTCTTTGAAAATCGTCGGCAGTTCCGCCTTGATAGCAATCGTCGGGTCGATTTGAAATGCGGTGCCATCGCCAGTGGCAAAACCAAGATAGCGCATCCAGTACCGCAAGGGGTTCCATCGCGTGTCGTTCTCAATGATCTTCATATCCGCAGCAATTTGAACGTTATGTAGGTCTTCAGCTCCACCCACCCAGACCTTAGGCAATTCGTAGATGTCCTGGGCAAGGAGCCAAGCCGTACCGCGTACAAAATCTGCCGAAATGCCTGGAGATTCACCCCACAATGGGATACAATTTTTAGCATTAAGCATGAGGGTCCGGCACGCTGTAGGAAGTCTATTGGTAATTTCATCAATGCTTTCACCTCGCTTTTTCTTACCGAACTGTTCGGCAATTTGGATGCTCTCCGCACTCATCTCAAAGAGTCCAAGGTCAGTCCATCGCTTCAAAACCGAGCGCAAGCGAGCTGAATCCCCTTGGATTCCACGACTACAAAGATCGATGACAGCAGTCCTGTCCAGTGAACCAGAATGTGCGACAGCACGAAAGATAGATATCAGTTCCGGATATAGTCCGTCAGTAGTTGAATTGAGAATAGTCATTGATGAATTTTTGCGTCAAATTGTTCAAGACTGGCGCGGTTTATGTCAGTGTCCATCAAACGGCGGGTTGGATGACCTGGATCGACCGTTTGGATTGGGTACAGCACAACATGTAGAGATCGATGCACGAGTTGAACCATTTGAATTTGATCAAGTGTGACTAAAGAATCAAAAATTGTCACACGGTTTAACGGTGTCGTATAAGGCTCATCCTCGAGTTCTTGATGATAACGGTGAATGAGCACTCCACTAGGTGCCTTTTTATAGAGTTGGCGCCCTTCGGGCAAGTTCGTAATCCAAGAATCACTTGCAGTGCAGATTTCTTGAACGTCACATTTTGCGACTAGCCAATGGAGCAAGTGTAATACTTGAGTTTTCTGACCATGGGGATCGTAAAATACATTTACATAGCGAGGGTCGAGATTGGGAAACATCTCATGCCAGAGGCTCAAATTGATTGGCGAAACTCGATGAATTGGTGTTGCCGTCGGCACATGATAGTGATTTTCACGAAACTCATCACGCCGATCGGACGGACAACCACCACAGATGCGAGTCACGTCAATCGGCCATTGCTGCGAACGATTGCTATAAAGTTCAGCCAGAATTTCGGAGACCTCTCGCTGATCAATGAGCATTTGGCGCATCAAGTTTATGTTCCTCCGTCCAGATGCAAGAGTCTTTTCACGAGACTCCGAAATCGCATTTTCCCACGAATCCATCAACAGGTGATCTTCCCGAAGCAGACGAATCCTAACAATTGACAAAGAATTGTTGTTTTCTTCTTTGTCAGACTGAGAGGTCGGTTCAAGTTCAAGATTAAGAAAACCAGCGCGAGACATGAGTAGCAAAGTGCGCATGTTCCAACGGACGTTCTCATCGCTGCTGCCCTTTAAACCCGATCGGATTGCGTCAAGGTTAACGGTAAAACAACCATCGCCCCGTTCGTCTTGTCGGCTATCGTATAAAGCCCGCCAACGCTCAAAACCAAGTTCGTTCGAAATGATAGTGGGCATGGCCATTTTCCTTGGGATCAACCAATCAGAATTGTCATATACAAGAAGACTTATGGAAGGTTTACCGTCTCGTCCACTGCGTCCAACCTCTTGATAAAAACGATCTACAGTTTCAGGAATCGATGCGTGGATTATTGTGCGAATGTCTTGTTTATCAATTCCAACACCAAACGCAGAAGTTGCGACAACACCATCAAGATGATCGGAACGCCAAGCATCGATAATGTCTTTGCGTTCGTCGTCTGGGGTTTGGCCGTCAAAAAGACGAATTCGCTGATAGCCAAGAGTCTTGAGGGTATTGTACCAATATCGAGCATCTTCGCGAGTCGTCACATAGAGAATGAATGGTCTCGGAGCATGTCGTAAGGCTTCAAGTATACAAGATTTTTTCTCATCGGTATTCCTTGCTTTAGACCACCAATACTGAGGTTCCGGACGCAGATGAACAGCGGATACCATTTGAACCCGTTCAGGCGGACCAAACAGGTTTGCGAGGGTATCGATCGTTTCTGGAGTAAATGTGGCGCTTAAAAGCAGTGTACGAAAGGATTCGTTTCCTACCTTGTGCAGAAGACTGTTCCGGAGTCCCGCAAGCATCTGAAATGCCGGTCGAAATTCATCGCCCCACTGTGTGACAAGATGCGCTTCATCAATGACAAGATATCGGAGCATCCCATTCTGCGCAACTTCAAAAACAGTGCGTAAAAGCGAAGTTGTTAAGGCTTCAGGAGAAGTAAAAAGAATTCTTTGTGTGCCTTTCAACATCCGACATCGGATGTCTGATTTTTCAGAAGTCGAGAGTCCTCCATACCAAGCGAGCGGCCATCGCCGGTTATTCGTTGCAGTTCGTTGCAGATGCGGTTCAATCTGTTTAGCTTGGTCGATAGCCAGTGCGATCGTTGGCACCACGAACAGTGTGAGATTCCCTTCTTGTTTATGAACCAAGGCTGGAGCATGACCAACCAAACTCTTCCCGGAACCTGTCGGGAGATTGACAATTAACGTATCTCCAGGCGGTATCAAAAACGAAGCCCGAACAGCTTCGCGCTGACCTGGGCTTGAATAGTCTTTGAAACCTGTAACAGCTTCGATAAAAGGGTCTGCTGGGCATCGCCCATCTTCTCGAACTGTTTTATCTGAAAAGGCGTTAACAAAAACGTCTTTATCGACCGCATCGAGCCAATCAGGATGCCAGTCTTCTGCACTTAAAAGATAGGCGTTGTCACCCGCTGTCAAAGTCGATAAACCATGCTGCTTCCACTCAGATGCATTAGGCCAATCCGGTGCGACTGGCACGCGCAGTTGTTTATGATGTCCTGAATTGGTTGACTCACGCATTAATAGATGCCGCACCAAGGGTTGCAGGTCTGCTTTTGCGAGTGTCTCCCCATAACTGCTCCTGACAAGGATTTGACGGATCCGATTAATTAACGGGTCATCGTTCGCAACAAAGTCTGGAAAAGGGGTTGGCCATTCAGCGAGACAAGTCTGAAGTTCATTGAATCCAAATGCCATAACTACTCCTCACTTAATTTTCTAAAGTTGGCAACGGTCTAGCTGAAAGCAAAACTACGCCAGAGACATCAATCTTGACAGTTGGAGCAGCAATCCCCCGATAGAGTCCCTCATTGATAGCTTTCTCAATTGCAAGTTGGACTCGCTCAGCATCACCTTCTCGCCCCGTCATGGCTTGGATTCGAGTGCGCAGTTGAGCCTGACGCAAGTCATCCTCAGAATGCGCATGGTCAAGCGCAACCTTTTTCCACTCGGCAAGTTTGGCCCGGGCTAAAAAATTGGTTTTTGCACTGTCGCGCATGCGAAAGCAACGTAAATCCCAATTGACGAATGCGTCAGGTTCTAGTAACATCAGTTTGCGTAATCGTACAGATTTCAAATTTTTATCAATATAACGGGGATTTATGCCGCGTTTGTCATAAGGGAGATCCAAGAAATGTTTAATAAAATCATCTGAAGGTTCAACTCCGTTTTCGTCGATCCAGATACGATCAACAAATGGTGGGAAAAGGGAATCAGCACGACGTTTTATTGCTGCGCGTGCCGTATCCGTAAATATCTTGTATTGTGCCAGAGCAGTTTCAGTTTCGCTTAAGTCTGCTTCAACAAGAAAATCAAAACGAAAGTAAAATTTTGGTTCAGTCTCAACATAGTCATTACGAATTTGACGCCAGAGCGCATACGATCGACCTCGATCATCCATGTCAGCGAAAGATTTCAGCGCCTCAATAAATTCGTCCCCATAACGCAGCAAGCGACTATTATACCTCACAGCGGTCTGGCGACGTGCACAGTGAGGATAAGATAGAAGATTTCGTGCACTTGAACGTCGGCAATTAAAATCAAGAACTCCAATAAAATCTTCAAGGAAGCCTGAGAGAGGGATCAAAGTCGCTGCCCCCCCATAACCGGGAAGAATGTAACTAAAGCGGAATGGTGGATCCGTCGGTATACTATTGGATCGAAGGGGTTCGGAAACCTCTCTGAATAACAGGGTATTTGTAGACCAGCAGGTTACCGCACGACGAATTTCTTTCCAGTCCTCGTCAGCATCAGAAATATCATCAAAGTTAGTTTCTGCCATTGGCATTAGTTCGTCAAGTGCATCTTGTTCGTCGATGCGTCTAAGTTCTTCCGCAACGTCTCCTTTCGGTCCACTCAATCGATCAGTTAGGGCAATAAGGCCCTCGATACCTTCGGCAAACACCGATGCAATCAAGGTCTGCAATTCGCCTTCGACAAGATATTGTAAACTCGAAATTGATCGATTGAAAACACCTAACGCATTCGAGATGAGAGTATACCAATGTTGTTGATATCTGGATCCTTCGTCAAGCAAAATGAAAGACTTAATAGGGTCACCAGCACCATATCGATCAACACGCCCCATGCGTTGTTCGATACGATTCGGTTCCATAGGTAGATCAAAATGAATAATGAGCTTACTCTTGCCTTGGAGATTGAGTCCCTCCTCGGCTGCACGGTCGCAAACGATAATGCGAACTGTATCTTTGTTAACAAATTGAGCTGAAGAATTAGTAGCAAAATCATCATCATTAGGCATAGTGTGCCGTACTATTGAGTTTGGATGATGATATATCAGTTGACCATACACCTTGTCTGCTATGGTCGAATCAGAGCAAAAAATAACAATTTTAGAGCGGCTCGGAAGATAATGCGAAACAAGTTCTTTAAGTTGATCAAAGCGTGCAGAAAACCACACATCAGGATCGACAATTAATACAAGTTTTGAGAGGTATGTCTCTTCGCCTGGAAATGAGGTCGCGTTCGATTTTTTAAGTAATGCAAGACGTTCACTACACAAATAAGGTAATCGACCAGGGTTTGTACACAAGGTAGTCAATAGTTCCCAGTAAAAATTGGCAAGATCTTTTGATGACAGCCCTGCGCCGTCTAAACTTGCGTCAATGCGCCAATCTTCAATCAAAGACTCAATTTTTGCTATTTGCGTTTCTCGTACTGTAACTACTTCTCCCCCTGCACGATCAGGTGTCACAAATTGTACCCGCTTTCGACGATTACGAAGAATACGGCGATGAAGTCTATATGTTTCTGACAGGTGTGCCCGTAACTGATTGATCGAATCGATAAGTACCGGGTCGTTCTCGTCAGGAACGCCAACCAAAAGTGGGCGCAATTTGCTGATAAGTTCAAACAGTCTTTCGTCATCGGGAAACTTGGTTTGCAACTCGTCAAGGATACCATCAAGAAATAGGGCATTCTGGGGATCGAGCATAGCGACAGACTCCGCCAAAATTTGCCGATGTTGTATCTTTTCACAAAAGCGCTCCTTATCGTCAAGGGAATACGTAACTGGGTCGAGCAAATGAAGCATCCTTAAAAAACCCATCTCATTGCGCAGTACAGGAGTTGCAGAAAGAAGCAAAAGACGATCTATAGTTGGGGTGTGTACACAGAGGCAATTATAGAGTTGCACAAAATGGGGTATTATTTCTGAGGCGACATGATGAGCCTCATCAATGACTAACATCGTAGCTTTTTTCAACAAGTTATCGATCTCATCAAGAGTCCCATCCTGGGCTATAACGAAAACTGAGTTGTCCAAGAAGTCCTCAAGACCAAAGCGTAAAGTCAGTTCTTCACGCCATTGATGAATCAGTACCTTCGGAACAAGCACCACAATTTGATGATTCATTGGTGCATCAAGAACCGCTTGGCGAATGATCACACCGGCTTCGATTGTCTTACCAAGCCCCACTTCGTCAGCCAAAAGATATCTCTGAGAGGGATCGTTCAGGATTCTACGTACTACTGAAATTTGGTGTGGTTCAAGCTCGATTATGGAAGAAAGAAGAGCCGAGATTCCCCAGGCAGCTCCGCGTTGGCGGATGTAAGATGCCAAAAAACTACTCCGGTCTTCGGCATATTGGGGCGTTTCGGTAATACTTTTTGCGAGGTAAGCTACAGGATCATCAATTGAACGTTTGCACCTAACAAAAATTTCAGAGTAATTACAAAAAGAATCTACCTGATCAACAAAACGAACACTGAGTTGATCACCAAAGTCCTCCAAGACTCGACCGACTGACCAGTTGTTGCTTATCTCGTCGTAGTAGTATACACGAGTGTTCGCACCTAAGCGACAACTTAAAATTTGAGTAACTGGAACAGATATGACTTCCCGATTTGCTTCATCTGGCGAATAGAAATACTCAACGAGACATTTTGTAGCCGTTTCTTCGATAACTTTACCCCTTCCGCACGACTCCAAACCCTTAATTATGCAAAACATTTTACTTCCTTACCGTATAATTATTAGAACTCGTCATGTCGCAAAGTCGGAATTGAACCAGAATACTCAAGATACCGGCCTTGTGTTTTAAGGACAAGTAACTGGATACATTAGAGATGTATATCTTCAACAAGACTCTGCATCTCAAACGGATCCCTTACCTGCAGCATCCAGAGATACGTCATAAATGCTCCGACCATCTTTGACCCTGTCATGACAAAAACGTTCAACGGGCTAAATATGCCTAACATAGCGGTGAACAATATCGAATCAAGAGGGGTGCTCAGTGCTGATGACAAAAGAATCCTGTCGCGAAGTGGCCGTTTCGTGAGGGTATAGACAGCCCAATCAAGGCACTCTGAGAACAAAAACGCAGTAACGGATGCAATGGCAACCATCGGATTCGCCATAATATAGGAAAGACCTCCCCCAATAAACATGACGGGTATTACCCAATGACCTATTTGACGCTGGGCAAAATCCCTGAATATAAAGGTCAGGCCTACGATGAGGGAGGTCGGTTGCCAGATACCAATCGGCGGAATCACTGTAAACAACCAGTTAACGGCGACAATACTTATAAGATAAATCGCGGGCCAAATCTTGTTATATCTCGCCATAAAATTTAGACCTCAATTCAATAATGAAACCGAAACTATTCCTTCTGGGTGGTTTATTTCAAAAAATTCGTTTTTCAACAATTCGCAGTTCAAATTTAACGAAGAGTTAACCCATCCGTCGCCCGCCAAAGCGTAACCCGCTAAGTAATCAGGCTTACTCGGGCTACCGGGTGTTAAACACCATTGTATTCGTCCTTTGCATCGTTTTCTCGTAGCCAGTCCGAAGCAAAAACTGAAAAATCGTTAAACGTAACTTCGTCGATATCTAATCGGGCATTTCGGCAAATTTCAGGGAAATCATTACAAAATGATTGGTATCGCCGAGTAATATCGCGACCACCCGGTATTGTTCGACGTTCCGATGCATCACTCAACCATGCACGAATTAACCCAATTGCTGTTTGCGGTTCGCCATGGTGTGATCGAATATCTTGTCCTGCAACATCTGATATAAATTGCTGATAGCGATATTGTTCCCGATCTAAAATCAAGCAGTTTTTGCGCCGTTGATCAGGCCCACCGTATCTCTTGGCACCAAGGAATACACCAAGTTCTAACGGCATGTTAAAGCGCGGTAAATTATTATGCGCATCTAATTCTGTGCGGGAAATGTCGCGCACCCCGAATTTACACTCGGCAATAATTCTCTGGATTTTATCGAAACGAACATTTCCACTATTGTTTTCCTCAAGTGCGCAACGAGGAATAAACCCGCAATCATAAATAGCAAAAACAATTGCATTACGTATCGATTCGAATGCATCATCGAACGGGCAATTTATAAACTGAAGTGGACCCCGGCCGGT
>SESH01091740.1_pt1 | contig 14377 bp, 14 predicted proteins | sample 3171561 | NCBI WGS metagenome assembly SESH01 (sample SAMN10866947, study PRJNA518727) | freshwater metagenome | biome: subpolar coniferous forest; feature: holomictic lake; material: water; isolation source: holomictic Lake 442 2011 16.5 m and 2014 13 m | place: Canada: near Kenora, Ontario
ACGATAGTCTCATCTGAAAACTCGCCTGACACTCCCTGTTGTTTTTCACTTTGTACCCATTTCACCCCGATGGCAGTAAGACTTAATTCAAGCGCATTAAGGATGCGGATTACGCGATCTTTACATCCCAGTGAGACTCTGACATTGAATGTGTCTTTCTTGCCAAAAAGAAATCCATGGTCATCAGGCTTGCGGTCCAAAGCCTTGGACGTCCTCCGCGAAATTGTTCCTAAGGGTACATCGGCATTCGTCGTGACAGGAATCACCGGCAAAGAAAGTGCGTTCGTCAATTTCACACTAAGTTCGGCTGAGAGTGGGAAGGAGGCGGGTTTGAGATTTGGATCGTGAGCGCAATAGACTGGCTCGCTTTCACCTGATTTCAAAGGCGTGAGTGTTGGTTTTTGCGGGACGGATTTTCCGTGCTCTTTCTTTGCCCAATATCCCAGTGGTGGTTTGGGGATGTTATGTCTGGCACACCACTTGGTTAACGCAATATCCGATACGCCAAGCTGCTTTGCAACCTTGGTGGTTGGCGTATCCCACAGCAGATCGAATATTTCAGTTCTTGTGTATTGAGTTTGCATTCACAGTCTCCCTTTTTGCGGTTAACGTTTCTTTGCGCTAAGACAACCACTACATTTGTATGCATTACAGTTTGAATGGGAAAGAGAATTTTTTACCGGATGTGGCCAGAGAAGGAGGTATAAATTGATTGGTGGTGGTATGCCCCCGAATATACCCCCATGTATTGTGAAATTCAATGAGGCAAATGGATGCGGATTTAGATTGCTTTGACGTAAAAAAAGCCCATTTAATCATGGGCTTAATTCGTTGTTCTGGCGGAAGCGGTGAGATTCGAACTCACGGAGGACTCTCATCCTCGCTAGTTTTCAAGACTAGTGCCTTAAACCGCTCGGCCACACTTCCTGACGTTCAGATAACTGACAAAAATACGGTCAATTCGTTGAAGGCGCGCATTCTGACTGAAGTGGCGTCGCCTGTCCAGATTTTTTATAAGAATTTTGTAAAAATGTTAAAAAATTAGCTGCGCACGCAGTCAGCCCAGTTATTCGGGGTCTCAAACAGGCGAATTTGCTCCAGACGCAGCTGATTGCCGTAAGTATCCTGGTAGGCGGGATTGAGGATGTTAAAGGCGGCCTGGGCAAGATTTTCAGCGGTAGGCACCACATCGAAGATCACTGTCTTATGGTCGGGCATGCCTGCCAGAAAATCGCACACCGGCTTGTCGCCGCGATACACCAAAAAGGCGTGATCCCAGAGATTGACCAGTTTTTCCTGAGCGATGCGCTTAACGTCGGAAAAATCCATCACCATGCCTTGTGCAGATAGCCCTTCAGCGTCGATGATCTGGCCCGACAGGGTGATTTCCAGCGCGTAGCGGTGGCCGTGCAGGTGTTTGCATTGGCTGTTGTGATTGGGGATGCGATGTCCGGCATCGAATTCCAGGCGGCGGGTGATAAGCATGTTAGTCGCAGTCAATTTTTAGTGGCGCGGATTATAGCATTGCAACGGATTTCTCTTAGCGTGGCCGGAATTTTGCGACTAGTTGAATGAATTCCTGTTGGGATTTTTTGTCTTGAACCCCGTTGTAGCGCAAGCTCAGATAGCGGGCGGCGAAGTCATTAATCGTTGCGGCAAGATCAGGACGGGCAACACCCACGCGCAGTGCGTAGTCGTTCGGGCCTTCGTGGGGGGCGCGCGCCAGTCCTGCTTTTGCCATTTTCTGGCCGAGTTTGAGCCAGGCGGCCTGGGTTTTGTCCGTTTCGCGTTTGAATAAATGGCGCAGCATAAAGGCGGCAAGCAGCGCGATGACCAGCGCCAATCCTGTCATCATATTGATGGTGATTTGTTGCCAGTCTGTCGATTCCATGCCGAGACGCGTCAGGAATGCGAATTGGCGTTCGCTATTGTAGCCAATAACCCATTGATTCCATTGGTAAGATGCAGCATCCCAGTTGGCGCGTAAGTCGAGCAGCCATTTGGGGGGATTGCGCGCCATAAAGGGCAGGGCGGCATTGTCTGGCAGGGCGGCAGATAAACCGTGTTCCACCCGTTCGGGTGCAATCGCGGCGGTCGGATCGATGCGCAGCCAGCCCTGCTCAGGTAACCAGACTTCCGCCCAGGCGTGGGCATCCGATTGGCGCACGATGTAATAGTTGCCGAATGCATTGTATTCACCGCCCTGATAGCCCGTGACCACGCGCGCTGGAATGCCGGCGGCGCGCATCAGGAAGACGAAGGCTGCGGCATAATGTTCGCAAAATCCCTGTCGGGTGGTGAATAGAAAATCATCTATTCCGTTATTGCCCAAGGGCGGGGGCTCCAGCGTGTAGTGAAATTGCTGTTGATTGAAGTCGCTCAAGGCGAGACTGATGATTTTTGCATCATTCAAACCGGCCGTGCGCCAACTCGCGGCAAGCTGGCGCGCTTGCGGATTGAGCATCCCCGGGAGTTGTAATGCGCGCTGCAATTGCCCCGGCGACTCTTCAATGTTGGCGCGAAACTGGCGTTGCGAACGCGCCTCATATCGCAGTCTTGCCGTGACAGGCTCTGTGCTTAAAACCTGAAAGTCAGCTGTGACGCGGGCCGGAACTGAAATTTTATCCGGCACATCGAGGGTGAATAGCCAGATCTTGTTGTGTGGCTCCAGCGTCACTGTGTAGTTGATGGGCTCGGACGTGGCGGTGAATTGCGGGGCGATGCCGCGCGACGATTTGCCCGCCGTCCAGGTGCGGCCGTCGAAATGCCACAATACCGGCCCGCGCCAATACATTTGATCACGGCGCGGTGGCGTGCCCTGATAGGTGACGCGAAACGCCACCGCATCCGATAAAGCAAGCCGTCCCATGCTGCCCGGCGACATGGTGTCATCCAGACCGCTGCTGGAAAAGGCATCTTGCGGCAAACCCCAAAGCGGGCCCTGGATGCGCGGGAACAGTACGAACAAAATCAGCGTCAGCGGAATTGCTTGCAACAGTAATACCGTTGCGATTTTTAAGCGCGGTTTGGCGTTGATGTCCGGGGCATGCAGATGCACCCAGGCGGTAAGAATAGCGAATAGCGTGACCAGCATGTACAGGCCGGTTGCGATGCTTTGCGAATAAAAAAAGTTGGTGATGAGAATAAAGCAGGCAAGATAAATCAGTGCCATTGCATCGCGCCTCGATTTGAGTTCCATCGCTTTGAGCGTGGCCAGCAACATCAGCAGCGTGACACCGACTTCGCGTCCGAACAGGGTGTGAAAGTCGATGAAGATGGCCGCTAGCGCGGCGAGGGTGAGGGTCATCAGCAGCCAGCGTGACGGCAGCGGATTGCTGCTATAGGCCAAATAGCCGCGCCAGACCAGCAGACAGACGCAGATCGCGCTAACCCAAAGCGGCAAATGTTCGGCGTGCGGCGCGATGACCATTAGGATGGACAGCAGCAGGCCGTAGAGTTGGGGTTTGTTCATGGCGCGGTCAAACCGAATAAGGCGATCCGGCGCAGGCATTCGTCTTGATGGATCGTGCCGCAGCCGGCGGGCAGTTCGTAGCCCGCTAACCGCAAGCCATAACGTAAACCTGTCGATTCGGCGTCCAGCACCCAGCGCGTCAAGCGGGACAGTTTTTCTTCGAGGTCAATGTCGGGTGCATCGGCTAAATCCAGCCATATTTCTTCGCCGACCTGAGTGGCGAATTGTTTGACTTGTAAGCCCAGACCGCGCGCGTAGGCTTTCCATGCGATATGCGGCAAGGCATCGCCTGCCACATAATTGCGTAATCCGGCGAAGTCGTCGTCCCCCGTAACGCTGCGTTTTCCGTTGCCATCGGGTGCGTTGCCCGCCGGCAGCATTGCATCTTTGAGTGGCCTCGCATAAACCAGGCAGCGCGTGTCGAAATGCAAATACGACCAGGTGTAAAACAGGCCGAGCGGAAATACCGTATAGAGCGTTAACCGGCCCGATTGCAGCCAGCCGCGCTGATTCGTTTGCAGCGGAAAATAGACTTCGCTGGCCTGACATGCTGGCGCGTCAAAGCTGATGGTGTCGCCGCGGGCATTGCGCAGGGCAAGCTGGTAGCGCGGCAGTTTGCCGGGATTGTTAAAATGCAGCAGAAAACGCGACGTCCCGCCCGCGAATACCGGCGCTGTGCGTCCGGCATGAATTTCCAAATGCGCTAAATTGCGAAAGGCGTGCAGCATCGACATCACCGCCATCATCGCCAGTAAAAAGGTCAGCACATAGCCTAAACTCAGGTTGTAATTGATGTCGCCCAGCAGCATCAAAATCAGCAGCAGCGCCAGTGCTAATCCTTGACGTGTGGGCAGCATAAAGATGCGGCGCTGGGTGAGAATGACCGTGCCGTGTTCAATCTTCGGACGGAACAGCCAGTTGCGAAATTTTTGTTTGAATGCGGCAAGCACGGTGTCAGGGAATCACGACCGCTTCGATGAGTTCTTGCGCGACATGGCGCGAGGGTTCGCCGATCACGTGCAAGCGGTGGCTAATTATGCCGGGTAGGATGGTTTGCACATCTTCGGGGATTACGGCGTTGCGACCGTCGATCAATGCCCAGGCGCGAGCGGCCGAGAGCAGTGAGAGTCCGGCACGCGGGCTAAGCCCCTGTATATAAAGTGCCGATTCGCGGGTGTAACGCAAGATGGCCTGCACGTAATCGAGCAAGGCTGGCGAGACAAAGACGGCTTTGACTTGCTGTTGCAAACTCAGTAATTCGGCGGAGTCCATTTTTGGGGTGAGTTTGGCGATGATGTCGCGCCGGTCTATGCCGGATAACAGGCCGCGTTCCGCCGCTGCATCAGGATAACCCATCTGAATTCGCATCAAAAAACGATCCAGTTGCGATTCGGGGAGCGGGAATGTGCCGATCTGGTGGGATGGATTTTGCGTCGCAATCACGAAAAACGGCGCAGGAAGGGGGCGCGTCACGCCTTCGATGGTGACTTGATGTTCTTCCATCGCTTCCAATAACGCGCTTTGTGCCTTCGGTGTGGCGCGATTGACTTCGTCCGCCAGTATCATTTGCGCAAAAATCGGGCCTGCATGAAATTTGAATTGGCTACTGTCACGTTCATACACGGACACGCCGAGAATGTCGGCGGGCAGCAAGTCGCTGGTGAACTGGATGCGACCGAATTGCAAGCCTAGCGTGCGCGCCAGAACCTGTGCCAGCGTGGTTTTTCCGACGCCCGGCATATCTTCGATCAGCAAATGCCCGCGCGCTAACAGGCACGTCAGGGCAAAACGGATTTGCTGCGGCTTGCCTAAAATGGCGCTTTCCGCCTGGCGGATGACATTGTTCAAAGATGAGTTCATGGTCTTTTAAATCCGGCAAGTACCGAGTAGTAAGTGGGAAGTGGTGAGTGGGGAGGCTACTGAGGCACGGAGTGCCGTTCCACTTTCTACTTACCACTTCCCATTGTCAAAACAATATTGCCGCGATGACTTTGCGGTCTTCTTCTACCAGAATATTGTAGGTGCGGCAGGCGGCGGGAGTGGTCATACACTCGACACCCACACCGGCATTGGTCAGCGCACGATACAGGCGCGGGTGCGGAAAGCGTTGCTGGATTCCGGTGCCCAGCAGCAATACTTCCGGTTGCAAGGCAATAAAATACTCGAAATCAGCTTCAGTCAACTCGTCGAAGTTAGCGATAGTCCAGTCAGTACGGACTTCGCCGGCCAGCACAACCAGGCTGCTGTCGAAGCGTTCGCGATTGACCATGACGTGATCGTCCGCATAGCCGGTGAAGAGTTTGGTGTCGCCGAGTGAGGCAAAATGTAGTTTCACGATAACCTCCAAGGGTTGAGAGTTTGGCGAGTGTAGAGGTTTGCCGTCAGGTGCGTCAAATCAAACCCATTTTGATACATTTAGTGTTGATATCTGCTTACAAATTTGCTGTGCGCGGGTAGCACAGGTAAAATCGTGGAGTTTCACATGAAACAAGAAGCGTAGCGACTATGTTTCATGGGGAAGCCCCATGCGGGCTTGCTATATTTAAACCATTACAAATAAACATTAACCGTGAAACCAATTTTAAAATCCACCAAGCTGGCTAACGTTTGTTACGACATACGCGGGCCGGTCATGGAACGCGCAAAGCAAATGGAAGAAGAAGGCCAGCGCATTATCAAACTGAATATCGGCAATCTCGCGCCGTTCGGCTTTGAAGCGCCTGAAGAAATTCAGCAGGACGTGATCCTGAATCTGCCTAATTCATCCGGCTATTCCGACTCCAAAGGTATGTTTGCCGCGCGTAAAGCTATCATGCATTACTGCCAGTCGAAGAAAATCGCCGGTGTGGGCCTCGATGATATTTACATCGGCAACGGCGCGTCCGAACTGATTGTGATGGCGATGCAAGGGCTGCTCAATCCGGGCGATGAAGTGCTGGTGCCGGCGCCTGACTATCCTTTATGGACGGCCGCGGTGACGCTGGCCGGCGGCAATCCGTGTCATTACATCTGCGATGAGGCGAATGACTGGAATCCTGATCTGGCCGATATTCGCGCCAAAATCACGCCGCAGACGCGCGCCATCGTCATTATCAACCCGAACAATCCAACGGGCGCGCTGTATTCTGACGAAATTTTAAAAGAAATCATTCAGTTAGCGCGTGAACATCAGCTGATTATTTTTGCCGATGAAATCTACGACAAGATGCTCTACGATGGCGCAACGCACACCTCTATCGCCTCGCTGGCCGATGATGTGCTGTTTCTTACGCTGAACGGGCTGTCGAAAAACTACCGCGCCTGCGGTTATCGTTCCGGTTGGATGGTGGTGTCGGGCGAGAAAAAACATGCGCAGGATTACATCAACGGACTGACGATTCTGGCGTCGATGCGTTTATGTTCCAACGTGCCGGGGCAGTTTGCGATTCAGACCGCGCTGGGCGGTTACCAAAGTATTAACGATTTGGTCGCACCAACGGGTCGCTTGTGCAAACAGCGCGATCTGGCCTATGAACTGCTGACTGCGATTCCAGGGGTGACCTGCGTCAAGCCTAAAGCCGGCCTGTATCTGTTCCCGCGTCTTGATCCTGACATGTATCCGATTGAAAATGACCAGCAGTTTATTCTTGAATTGCTGGAAGCCGAAAAGGTGCTGGTGGTGCAGGGGACGGGTTTTAACTGGATACATCCCGATCACTTCCGCGTGGTGTTTTTGCCGACGGTAGACGATCTGGCAGACGCATTCGGGCGACTCACACGATTTTTGGAACACTATCGCAAGCGACACGGCAAATAATCAGTAGGGAGACGTAAGACGTAAGATGTTAGTAAAAACCGCTCATAACCAGCGACTTGGCTGACGTAGTTTGTCAGCTTAGTCGAATGGCTAGTAGTTCCTCAGCGGACAACAGCAACTTACGTCGTACGACTAATAACTAATAACTAGGATTAAAAATGAAACCAATCAATGTAGGACTCTTAGGTATCGGCACAGTGGGCGGCGGCACATTTGCGGTATTACAACGCAATTGTGATGAAATCACCCGTCGCGCCGGACGGCCGATTCGCATTACCGTGGTTGCAGACAAAAATCTGGAACTGGCCAAGCAAGTCACGGGCGGCGCATGCCGTCTGACAGACGACGCGTTTTCGGTAGTGACCGATCCTGAAGTGGATATCGTGATCGAACTCATCGGCGGCTACGGCGTAGCCAAAGAGTTGGTCATGCAGGCGATTGCCAATGGCAAGCACGTCGTCACCGCCAACAAAGCGCTCTTGGCTACCCATGGCAACGAAATTTTCAAGGCGGCGCAAGATAAAGGCGTGATGGTTGGTTTTGAGGCGGCTGTCGCGGGCGGTATCCCGATCATCAAGGCGGTGCGTGAAGGCCTGACGGCGAATCGTATCGAATGGATCGCGGGGATTATCAACGGTACAACCAACTTCATTCTGTCGGAAATGCGCGATAAGGGGCTGACGTTTGAGACCGTGTTGAAAGAAGCGCAGCGTCTGGGCTACGCCGAAGCGGATCCGACCTTCGATATCGAAGGCGTGGATGCGGCACACAAGATCACGATTTTGGCGTCCTTAGCCTTCGGTATTTCGATGCAATTTAACAAGGCTTATGTCGAAGGTATCTCCAAACTCGATGCGGTTGACATCAAATACGCCGAGCAATTGGGTTACCGCATCAAGCTGCTAGGGATTACTCGCCGCACGACAGACGGTGTTGAGTTGCGTGTGCATCCAACCCTGATTCCGGCCAAACGCCTGATTGCAAATGTAGAAGGTGCGATGAATGCGGTTCTTGTGCAGGCGGATGCCGTTGGCGCCACGCTGTATTACGGCAAGGGCGCGGGCGCGGAGCCGACGGCCAGTGCGGTGATCGCGGATCTTGTGGATATCACGCGTATGCATACGGCTGATCCTGAAAATCGCGTCCCTCATCTGGCGTTTCAGCCGGATGCAATGGTCGATTTGCCAATTCTGCCGATGAGTGAAGTGGTCACCAGTTACTACCTGCGTCTGCGCGTGGCGGATAAAACCGGCGTGCTGGCCGATATCACCCGCATCCTGGCTGACGAGCAGATTTCCATCGATGCCGTGATTCAGAAAGAACCGAGCGACGGTGAAACCGAAGCCGATTTGATTTTGCTGACCCATCAAACCCGCGAAAAATGCATCAATGCCGCGATTGTAAAAATCGAAGCATTAGGTGTCGTGGCCGGCAACGTCACCAAGCTGCGCATGGAAGAACTGGGCAAATAAACAAACTGTCATTCCCGCGCAGGCGGGAATCCAGTTGATTGAAACGACCGAGTATAACCAGCGACTTGGCTGGCGTATTTTGGCAGCCTAGTCGAATGGCTAGTAGTTGCATCAGCGGGACAAAACTTCAATTGTCGGTTTTGCCGGATTATATTTTTCGCTGGATTCCCGCCTAGGCGGGAATGACGGCCACGAGAGAAAATGATGAAATACATTTCCACACGCGGCAATGCGCCCGCTAAAACGTTTACTGAAATTCTGCTGGGTGGTCTCGCGCCGGATGGCGGTTTGTATCTGCCGGAGGAATATCCGCAGGTTACACGCGCTGAACTCGATGCCTGGCGCACTCTGTCGTATGCCGATTTAGCTTTCGCGGTGTTGTCCAAATTTGCCACAGATATTCCGGCAGCGGATTTGCAAGCCATTATCGCCAAGACCTACACCGCCGAGGTGTATAACAACGGCCGTGCGGATTCGGACTTTTCCCAGATTACCCCGTTGCGCACCCTGGTGCCGGGCGTGCATATACTCGAATTGTCCAACGGCCCGACCCTGGCATTCAAGGATATGGCGATGCAGTTGCTGGGCAATCTGTTTGAATATGCGCTGGATAAGCAGCATGCCGAACTGAATATTCTCGGCGCAACTTCAGGCGATACCGGCTCTGCAGCTGAATACGCGATGCGGGGAAAACGCGGTATCAGTGTGTTCATGCTCTCGCCAAACGGAAAAATGTCGGCCTTTCAGCGCGCGCAGATGTATTCGCTGCAGGATGAGAATATCCACAATATCGCGATCAACGGCATGTTCGACGACGCGCAGGACATGGTCAAAGCCGTGTCCAATGATCACGCTTACAAGGCCGCTCACAAGATTGGCACCGTCAATTCGATCAACTGGGGGCGTGTGTCGGCGCAGATCGTGTATTACTTCAAGGGCTATTTCGCGGCGACCCAATCGAACGACGAGCAGGTTGCGTTTTCCGTGCCGTCGGGCAATTTCGGCAATATCTGCGCAGGTCACATCGCGCGCATGATGGGATTGCCAATCGGTCAGTTGATTTTGGCCACCAACGAGAACGATGTACTGGACGAATTTTTCCGCACGGGGGCATATCGTCCGCGCGGCACAGACCACACCTATCAGACCAGCAGCCCGTCAATGGATATTTCCAAAGCGTCCAATTTCGAGCGTTTCGTGTATGACCTGGTCGGGCGTGATGGCGAGAAGGTGCGGGAATTCTGGAGCCGTGTGGATGCTGCCAGTTCAACAGACACCGCTGCGTTCGACATCAAAGGAAGTGACTGCTGGCACGAGCTGGCAAAGTTTAAGTTTTCGTCGGGAAAAAGTACCCATCTGGATCGCCTCAAAACGATCCGCGAGTTGTGGGAAGAATACGGCGTGATGGTCGATCCGCATACCGCAGATGGTCTGAAGGTCGGCCTTGAGCAGCGCCGTCCCGGTCTGCCGCTGATCTGTCTGGAAACAGCACTGCCCGCCAAGTTCGAAGAAACCATCGTCGAGGCATTGGGGCGCAAACCTGAACGTCCGGAGTCGATGGCGGGAATCGAAGAACTGCCGCAAAAAGTCGAGGTGATGGATGCCGATGTGATGCAGCTCAAGGCATTCATCTCTGCGAACATCCCTAATTGATCGGCGCCTGACAGAGGCATGAACAATCTGCTGCTGCTCGTCCTCTGTTTTGTCGCGGGTATGCTGCTGCGGTATTTTCGACGCATGCCGGACAATGCGCCGGCGACGCTGAACAGTTTCATCATTCACGTGTCATTGCCGGCCTTGTCGCTGCTGTACATTCATCGGCTCACCCTCTCGGGCGATATTCTTCTCACAGGCTTGATGGCCTGGCTGGTGTTCGGGCTGTCGGCAGGCTTTTTCTATTTTGTCGGGCGCTGGCTGAAATTACCGCGAGCCACCACAGGCGCATTAATTCTGGTGGGCGGCTTGGGCAATACCTCGTTTTTCGGTCTGCCGATGGTGGAGGCGTTTTACGGGTCCTCGGGTCTGACCACCGCCATCATCGCCGATCAATTAGGCTCCTTCTTTGCCTTATCTATTCTGGGTATCACCGTTGCGGGTATTTACTCATCGGGGCGTCCGACGGCGATGCAGATTTTCAAGCGCATCGCCTTGTTTCCGCCTTTCATTTCATTGGCGATTGCCTTGCTGCTGATACCAGTCGAGTATGCCGACTGGTTTACCGTGTTGCTCAAACGCTTAGGGGATACCCTGGCGCCGTTGGCCTTGCTGTCGGTCGGTCTGCAACTGCGCCTCGGACATGTCAGCGAGCACAAGCGCAATCTGGCGCTGGGTTTAGGATTTAAGCTGATTCTGGCGCCGCTTGCCGTTTTGCTGCTGTATGTGCCGATACTGGGTGCGCACGGTCAGGCGATTCAGGTCACGCTGTTTGAAGCCGCGATGCCGCCTATGATCACGGCGGCCATTGTCGCCGCAGAGCACGATCTTGATCCTCCTCTGGTGAATCTGATGGTCGCGGTAGGACTGATTGTATCCTTCTTCACCCTCACCGGGTGGTGGTGGCTGATGCGTGGTATATAGATGGTTAAGTAAGTGTGCCGGAACATGCGCTCGGCACACTTTTAATTGGCGACAGGCAGGCTGCCTTATATACATCGACAGAACAAATTATGAGCTGACGGCCTTGATGCTGACGACATCGCTCCATTGGCCGACCTGCGCATCATGCAAACGATAAATGGCCTTGTACCGTTACGTCAATGAAATTAACACCGTTTTTGTCCTCGCCGTGCGCAGCCCGTAGGTCGGAATTCATTCAGCAACAGCAGCCTTGACCGCATTGTTGCGTGGGAGTGCTAACCCGACATTTGTACTTTCAAGTCTGGCGGACAGACTTTTTATGCGCTGATAATGCAGCTTATCTCCATAATTATCTTTACAAGATCGCCGCTTATATTCACAATTCACGCCATGAACTCAAACCTCTCCTGGCACGAACCAAAACGTCAACTGGCACTGACTGATAGAGGACTGGATTTTGCTGACGCTGAACAGGTATTTGCCGAAACCGTGTTTGAGTTTGAAGACACCCGCGAAAATTATGGCGAATGCCGCATGATCTGCTTTGGTTACTTGGCAGGTCGCTTGATGGTAGTGGGATATGTTCAACGTGGTGAACTTCGCCATATTTTTTCGATGAGGAAAGCCAATGAACGCGAAATTGAAAAATTTAGGTAGCGATTTAGCCCGTGCGGATGCGCATGTCATCCAAGCCGACGAGTACGACGACATCCCGGAATTAACCGATACCGATTTAGCGCGCGGCACCTGGAAAAACGCGGGTAAAGTCGTCAGCCCTGCCGAAGGTAAAGCTGCGTTCAGTGCGGCCTTGAAAAAGCAAAAAATCAATCTCACGCTCGACCCCGATGTTTTGGCTTTCTTCAAACAGCAAGCAGGCGGGCGCGGATACCAGACGCTTATCAATGCGACCTTGCGTGAAGCCATGCGTGCTAAATCCATCGAGGAAACCTTGCGGCGTGTGATCCGCGAAGAGTTACACATGGTGTAGTTCGTGCCATCATTGGCAAGATCAATCGAATCTGACTCTATTGATTCCATTGATTTGCGGCACCGTGCGTGACGGTCTGCTAATGAGCAAACAATTTTCAATCCTGTATATCTGAAATCGAGACTAAGCCGATATTCAATTTTCTATTTTTTGATGCGACCTTTTTTTGTCGGGATCAATTTGGCGGTAGCTTCTAGCTGTTTCATCAACTCTGCTTCGCCCGCTATTTCCTTCGTTTCACGACGCGAGGTGGCATACTGTTCATATTCAGCGCGCGCTTTCTCATCGGCTGATTTTTTGCTTACGCCGCCCGCATCCGGCAACACGTCACGGTCATTGAAGCGCAAAAACTCATCCAGCTTGGTTTGCCAGTCGCGCATAAATACTTGCTTGCGCCGCGTCGCCTGATCTTCAGAAAAATCCAGCCACATGGTGACGATGCGGTTCAGTTCGGTAATTTCCTCGCTGTTAAGGTAGTTCTTCGCAATCGTCACATCCGATTTACGCACCTCGTCACGCGCCCAACTGGTCAGCCCTGAATTCGGCAAAGTGTGATTGACGCGAGCAGCGATGAGTTCAGCAGCCGTCTTGCCCGTGGTGGCGAAGTGCAGCTTGTTTTGTATGGTGCTGTAAAACAGGGTGGTTTCCGGCAAGGAAGGTTCGTAATCTGCGGCCAGTGCAAAAATTTCACGCACCCGCAAATACATGCGCCGTTCGCTGGCACGGATATCACGTATGCGCGCCAGTAAATCAGCGAAATGATCCGGCACAGCAGAACCCGCGACAGGCGGATTTTTCAGGCGTTCGTCATCCATGACAAAGCCTTTGACGATGTACTCTTTCAGTTGCTGCGTAGCCCAGATGCGAAAGCGCGTTGCTATCAGGCTTTTGACCCGGTAGCCAACGGAAATCACCATGTCCAGGTTGTAGCTGTCCAGCTCTCGTTGCACTTGCCGACTGCCCTCCCGGCGAACCCACAAGCTTTTCTTGTGAGTTGCCTCATCCGACAACTCTCCCTCGGCGTAAATATTTTGAATGTGCAGACTGACGTTTTGCTGAGTGGTCTGAAACAGCTCCGCCATTTGCTGCTGCGTCAGCCACAAGGTTTCATTTTCCAGCCGCGTCTCCAGCCGAATCGTTCCGTCTTCGCTTTGGTAAAAAACAATCTCGCTGGTCATTTTATGTCTTCCAGACGTGCTGCCACTAAGTTCAAATCTGCGGCGTAAAGTATATAGGCATAGACCAGTTTCATAGGAAACGGCTAATGGTTAACTACTTTTTGGCACAATCAACTCGCACCTTAATTACATCAATCACGTTTTCTAATGCACTGAAAATCTCATCATACCGTCTCGTTACTTCCTTCACATCCTCAACCTTCCAGTGATGCGCCAACCCGTTTCGCAGATTGCGTGCTGATTTTGTATTTCTACGGGTCAGATTCGAACCCAGCAGCAAAGCAAGCCGTTCGTCCGCTACCAAAATGCCAAAATATGCAAATGAACGCTTGACGACACTGATATCCAACGGTATGTGCGCATTCGTTTTTTTCTGCGGCGTAGTGCGCTCCCGGTAATAGTGTCCGACGAGCCGAACCGACGCCTCAAATAAAACGAACTTCAAAATAAATTTCTCTGGAATACCCAATCCTGCCGACACTGGAGGGTGTGCAAACAGTTTTTTAAATATCTTTACCTGCTGAACGCTGAAGTCAGACATTCCTTTTGACCTTTGTTTTGCTATTAAGAGAGTTCTATCAAACAAACTATATGATCACTTGTGAATGTACCTGTCTCAATAGGAACTGTTCCACCTCTTGTAGTTTTTTGTATAGTTCACCCGCAGCTTGATTAGCTGAGTCAGGCACATCAGGACGCGACAGTTCTAATTTATTCTCGCCAGCGATTGCAAGACACAAGAATATAGCCTCTTTGACCTCGCTCTGCAAAATGGCACCGTGTTTTGACAGAAAAATTCCAAGTGCAACTTCAACGTTATAAAAATCCTGAGCTATAACATCACAAGCCTCGTAGAAATCCATTTGTGGGCGACTGCGGAAATTGTCAACCTAG
>SESH01079750.1_pt1 | contig 14374 bp, 10 predicted proteins | sample 3171561 | NCBI WGS metagenome assembly SESH01 (sample SAMN10866947, study PRJNA518727) | freshwater metagenome | biome: subpolar coniferous forest; feature: holomictic lake; material: water; isolation source: holomictic Lake 442 2011 16.5 m and 2014 13 m | place: Canada: near Kenora, Ontario
GGGCTCTTTTTGTTGGAATATCCCGCGCTTGGGCAGACTCTTATCCGCACATGGCCAGTGAGATTTTCAACCAGTTGGTCGAGGCGCAGTATGCGCCACTCTTCCGGTTTGCCCTCAGCCTGACGAAAAATTCGTCGGATGCCTGCGACCTGACCCAGCAGACCTTTTTTATCTGGGCCAAGCAGGGGCACACTTTGCGGGAGACGGCAAAGGCCAAGTCATGGCTCTTTACCACACTTTATCGGGAATTCCTGCGTGGCCGTCGCCGGTCCGACCGCATGACGGCATTGGATGACTTGGGCCCGGTCGAGGCCGACCCGCCGGCTCCGGACGTTGATGTCGTCACCGGCATGGATGCGGACTTGGTCGTCGCGGCGCTGCAGGAAGTGGATGAGGGCTATCGGGCCCCGTTGACCCTCTTTTACATGCAGGACCTCTCCTATAAGGAAATTGCGGACATTCTCGAGGTCCCCATCGGCACCGTCATGTCGCGTCTGTCGCGCGGCAAGGCCCAGTTGCGGGCGGCACTGGCCCGCAAGGAATCCGGCCGGCTCAATCGGGTCGTGCCCTTTCAAAACCCGGCGGCGAGGAAAAATTCATGAACAACGTGGAGGCAAAGTTTATCCTGCAAGGCTATCGTCCCAATGGGGCGGATGCGAGCGATGCAACATTTAGTGCGGCCTTGGAACAGGCCAGGTGCGACCCCGGGCTGGGCGACTGGTTGGCCCGGGAGCAGGCCTTTGACCGCGCCATGAGCGCCAAGCTCGGCCAGTTGCCCGCTCCGTCCGGCTTGCGCGAATCCATTCTCGCGGGCGGCCGGGCTAGCGTGCAACAGGAGCCCCGTCGTCGTTGGTGGTCCCATCCGGCTTTCCTGGCGGCGGCGAGCGTCGCCGTGCTGCTGGGTGTCGGGGCCGGCTTCTGGCCCAAGTCGTCGGCGGCCAATGCATCCTTTGCGGAATTTGCGCTGGCCGATGCGCGGACCGGCCTCCTGCACCATGGCCGCCATGGGGCGAAAGCGGAAGCACTGCAGGCGGCACTCGGTCAACCGGCCACCCGGCTGAGCGCGCAGCTGGCGGTGGACTTTGCCGACTTGCGCGACTCGGGTTGCCGGACGGTGCAGTTCAACGGCCACGAGGTGCTTGAAGTGTGCTTTGAGCGCGATGGGGCCTGGTTCCACTGCTATATCGCCCGGCGGGCTGACTTCCCGGCGTATGCGGCCGCATTGTCCCCGGTGCTGGCAGTTCGCCAGGGCGCAGCCATCGCGGCGTGGGCGGACGCTTCCCGGCTCTATGCCGTGGTCAGCCCGGCGGGCCAGTCCATCCTCGAAAAGCTGCTGTGATCACGCGGGGCCGTTGCTGGCCAATTTTGCCGTGCCAAGCGGGGGGCTCCCTGTAGCGTGGCCCCGTGAAGAAGTCCGCCCCCGCCTCTGCCGAACATGCGCGCCTGCTCGAGGACGCCGAGCGGGAAAAAAACTGGAAGCGCTGGGGCCCCTATCTGGCCGAACGACAGTGGGGCACCGTCCGGGAGGATTATTCGGCGGATGGCGAGGCCTGGAAGTATTTCACCTTTGAGCAGGCGCAAAGCCGGGCCTACCGCTGGGGGGAGGACGGTTTGCTGGGCATCACCGACCGTGAGTGCCGGCTGTGTTTGGCCCTCGCGTTGTGGAACGGGCGGGATCCGCGGCTGAAGGAGCGACTCTTCGGCCTCACCGGCCCGGAGGGGAATCACGGGGAGGACGTGAAAGAAGCCTATTTCTACACGGCCAGCACGCCAACCCACAGCCACATGCGCGCGGTCTATCATTACCCGCAGGGTGAATTTCCCTATGACCACCTGCGGCAGGAAAATGCCCGGCGCAGCCGGACCGATCACGAATATGAATTGGAGGACACCGGCGTCTTTGCGGAGCAGCGCTATTTCGAGGTCGCGGTGGAATATGCCAAGGCCGGGCCCAACGACCTGCTGATGGAAATTGCCGTGACCAATTGCGGACCCGAGCACGCGACGCTGCATGTTCTGCCCACTCTCTGGTATCGCAATACCTGGTCATGGGGTTGCAAGCATGAGGGCTGCGAAGTGAAACCACGCATGCAGCAGGTGGGGCTGGGTCTGGTGCAGACGCACCATGCGTCGCTCGGGCGTTTTTTTTGGGAGACGGAAGCGCTGGCCGGACAGCATGCGCCGCTGCTGTTCACCGAGAACGAAACCAATGCGGAGAAGCTTTTCAACTCAGCCAATGCCAGCGCATACGTGAAGGACGCCTTTGACGAGTTCGTCGTCCACGGACAGCAGGCCGCCATCAATGCCAAGCGGACCGGCACCAAAGTGGCGGCGCATCGCATCCTCAATCTGGCTCCGCAAGAAACCGTCATCTTGCGGACCAGGCTTTATGCCGAGTCGGAGACGCCGGGCGTGTCCTTCGGAAAGGGCTTTGCCCAAGTCATGGCCACCCGGCGCCAGGAGGCGGAGGAATTCTATGCGGTGATTCTCCCGGCGGGGATTTCAGCGGCCGAGCGCGTTGTTGCCCGACAGGCTTTCGCCGGACTGCTCTGGTCCAAGCAATTCTATCACTTTGTCGTCGCCGATTGGCTGGCGGGTGATCCCGCCCAGCCCCCGCCTCCCGCCGCCCGGCGACTCGGTCGCAACCATGACTGGCCGCATCTGTTCACCCGCGACATCATCTCCATGCCCGACAAGTGGGAATATCCCTGGTTCGCCGCCTGGGATGTGGCGTTCCACATGATACCGTTTGCGCGGATCGACCCGCATTTTGCCAAGGAGCAGCTCAACCTGTTCCTGCGCGAATGGTACATGCACCCCAACGGGCAGATCCCGGCCTATGAGTGGAATTTCTCCGACGTGAATCCACCCGTGCATGCCTGGGCCTGCTGGCGGGTCTACAAGATGACCGGGCCGCGGGGAGGCCGCGACCGCCAGTTTCTGGCGCGGGTGTTCCAAAAGTTGGTGGTGAACTTCACCTGGTGGGTGAACCGCAAGGACCCGAGTGGGCGGCATCTGTTTTCAGGGGGCTTTCTGGGTTTGGACAACATCGGCGTCTTCGACCGATCCAAACCGCTGCCCACCGGGGGACAGTTGGACCAGGCGGACGGCACGGCTTGGATGGCGTTCTATTGCAGCACCATGCTCGCGATCGCCCTTGAGTTGGCGGAGACGGATCCCACCTATGAGGACATTGCCTCGAAGTTTTTTGAGCACTTTGTCTCCATTGCTGACGCCATGAACCATTTGGGCGGCACGGGTCTGTGGCATGAGGAAGATGGCTTTTACTACGACCAGCTGCTGATTGAGGGGCAGGCCTTTCCCCTGCGCCTGCGGTCGATGGTGGGAATTATCCCGCTTTTTGCCGTGGAGTTCATCGATGAAGACCGGCTCGACCGCCTGCCAGGGTTTGCCAAGCGCACGCGGTGGTTTTTGGAGAACCGCAAGGATTTGGCCGCGCACATCTCGTACATGGCGGAGGGCAAATCGGCTACCGGCCGCCGTTTGCTGGCCATCCCATCGCGTGAACGGCTGGAGCGGGTGCTCCGGTATGTGTTCGATGAGCGGGAATTTCTTTCGCCTCACGGGGTGAGATCGCTTTCCCGGATCTATCAGGATCAGCCCTTCGTGCTGCAAGCCGGCGGTCAAGAGTACCGGGTCGACTATGTGCCGGGTGAGTCGGACTCAGGCTTGTTTGGCGGCAATTCAAACTGGCGCGGCCCCATTTGGCTTCCGACCAACTTCCTGCTCATTGAGGCCCTCGAACGGTATCATCATTTTTATGGGGATAGTTTCACCGTGGAATTTCCCACGGGAAGCGGCCGCCGGGTCACTTTAAAGGGTGCGGCGGAAGAACTCTCCCGGCGCCTTGTGAAATTATTCTTGCCGGGGGTTGACGGACCAAGGGTTTTTCATGGGAAAGCCCCTGGCCCGACGGCCGATTCTCGGCTCAAGGAACACGTGCTTTTCCATGAATATTTTCATGGCGATACCGGGGTGGGATTGGGGGCCAGCCACCAGACGGGATGGACGGCCTTGGTCGCCCGGCTCATTGAGGGATTCTGCACCGAAAAGCGGTCTGATTGAGTAACTATTTTTGCGCTAGAAAGGCGCGTAAAACTGGCATTTTTTACATATAAAAATGCCGATTTGGTAAAAGCCGCGACACCCCGTCGCGCATGATTTTTTAGGGATAAAATCCCCCTTGTCGGAGTCGCAGAGATGGTCTTTCTCGCGGCCACTTAGGCTATGAAAAATCAGCTAATACAGATCCTGCTCTTGGTCACTAGTCTCGCTTTTACAAATGAAGCGAGGGCCTCTGGCCGTTGGGAAACATTGCACGCCATTAACTTGGTGGAAAATCCGACCAACCAGACCCATGTGGGTCGGTTTGGGGAACTGGGGCCATATCAGTTCCGCCCAGCCACCTGGCGGATGCATACGGACAAACCTTTTCGCATGGCCATCCAACGTGAAGTGGCTGACGAGGTTGCCGTCAAACATTACGAGTGGCTCAAGCGGATGCTTGATCAAGCCGGCATTGAGCCCAGTGCCTTCAACATCGCCATGGCGTGGAATTGCGGCTTGGAGGCGGTGGTGCAGGGCCGCGTGCCCAGTGTCAGCTACAATTACGCCCAGCGGGTGACCAACCTAGTCGAGGCATACTCAGAGCGGGTTCCGCCGGCTGTATTGGAGCGCAAGATGCCGGAATCGCCTCGGCCGGGAATTTACCTGGATGAACACGGTCAGGTATTGCGTTTCCGCGTTTTGCAGGACGTTCCGCGCTTTATATTGGCCGCGAACTGACGGTATAGCACCCCCCCGGTGAACCAAGCACCGGGGCTAGGCTAGATGGTCCGAAAAGTATCTGCAAACGGGCGCAAGGGGCGGCGAAATTGTCGCCTTAACTGCCCCAACCCAAGAGGCTACTCCAGAAATGAAGATTGCTTGGGGGCGCGAGCCGATTTGCGGGCGGCTTCCTCCTCGGGCGTGGCATTCAAGTGGCGGGGCGGCCGGGCGACGCGGGTGGCAAAGGCTGCTTCCCGGTCGGCGACTATCCGGTCGCAAATCTTCTCAATCTGTAGGTGCAGCCAGTTGGCCGTGGGGCTGTTCTCCGTGTAGTCGGCCGGGCCATAGTGGTCGATGCGCCCATTCTGCCGCAACCGGTCATTTTGCTCAAATTCGGCCTTCACCGCGGGGTTATAGACGGCGTAGGTCTTGCCCCCGCCTTTTTTCACCACGGAGAAACTCGGCACATCACTGGGGCCATCAGCAATGTAGATCATGTTCTGCAGCGGAATCCGGCGGTCCTCGGGCGACACCTTGGCATTCACGTCAATGGCGGGATTGCGATTGGTGCCCTTGTTGATTTCGAAAATGGCGCGGGTTTTGGTCGTGTTGTCGATCATCACGCCGATCTGGGCGATTTCCGCCGCCGCCTCGAGCGGGAACTCATTTTGCCGGAGAAATCCCGGGCGCAGCGGGTTTTCAATGAACTCGCAGGCCCAGACGGCATCAATGTAAGGGGCCAGTGCGCTTCCCCGGATCATTTCGGCCAGCCCGGTGCTCACCACGTAATGCTCCAACTGGATCTCGTGCTTGGAGTACTCCGGCTTAGCTTTCACCCAGGCCCGGGAGGACTCAAAGAAGGCCGGAAGGCCGGGATACAGGGCGATCTCGGCCCCGCACTCGCGCAGGACCTTGTTGGATAGTCCGGCCATCTTGCCGGTCAGGACGTAGGTCAACAGATGGTTCAGGTAACTGATTTCCGGGGCGATGTGGTAGCCGCGCTTCCGGTAGTTCTCCGCCAGGGCATTCGTCTCGGCCCAAAAGGTGCCCTCATCCACGCCGAAGCGGCGGAAGAGGGGGCCTTGCATGTACTCCGGGATCAAAGTCTTGTCAAAATCCCAGACGCAGGCGATGATGTTCTGAGTGAAGAGCGTTGAGGCCATTGCTGATTATTTCTACTAGACGGCACTTGCTGCCGTTGGTTTGGCCTTGGATAAAGCCGCACCCTCGCGGCTGAGGCAATTAGCAATTTCCCGCATTTCACCCCGTATGGATCTCCTGCCCGATATCGCCCCGTTCCAGCGACGCCTCGACGAACTCGAGGCGCAGACGGCGGAGCCGTCTTTTTATGCGAACGCGCGCAAGGCGACCGAGGTGGCCCGAGAACAGCAGGCGCTGCGGCGCTTGGTGGAGGAGTATGCCTTGTTTCAGAGAGTTGAGCGGGAAGTGGCCGAGCATTCGGCCCTCTTGAAGGATCCGGCGGCCGAGGCCGAATTGCGCGCCTTGGCCCAGCAGGAATTGCCCGAGCTGCAGGCGAGGCATGCCGCCCTGAAGCAAACAGTGCTGATGCTGATGATCCCGCCGGAGCCGTCGGATTCGCGCAATACGGTCATGGAAATCCGCGCGGGCACCGGCGGCGACGAGGCCAGCCTGTTTGCCGCTGATCTCTACCGCATGTATGTGCGCTATGCCGAGGGGCGTGGCTGGAAGGTGCAGGCGATGAGCTCGAGCTTCTCCGACCGCGGTGGGTTCAAGGAGGTGATCTTCTTGATCACCGGCGAACAGGTCTACAAGCAGCTGAAATACGAAAGCGGGGTGCACCGGGTCCAGCGCATCCCCGTGACCGAGGCCAACGGACGCGTGCATACCTCCACGGTCACGGTCGCGGTGCTGCCTGAGGCGGAGGAGGTGGATGTGCAGATCGACCCTGAGGATCTGGAGGTCACGGTCATGCGGGCCAGCGGCCCGGGCGGACAGGGCGTGAATACAACGGATTCCGCCGTCCGCCTCGTGCACAAGCCCAGCGGGCTGACGGTCTATTGCGCCGACGACCGCTCCCAGATCAAGAACAAGGCCCGCGCGATGGCCGTGTTGCGCTCCCGCCTGCTGAAGCTGAAGGAAGATGAGGAGAACGCCAAATATGCCGCCCAGCGCCGCACGCAGATTGGCACGGGCGGGCGCAGCGAGCGGATCCGCACCTATAGTTTCCCGCAGAACCGCATGACCGACCATCGCATCGGCCTGACCCTGTACAGCCTGCCGGCGGTGCTGGAGGGCAACATTGAACCCATCATCCTGGCGCTCCAGCGTGATGAATTTGAGACCAAGCTGGCGGCGCTGACCGGCGGGCCCCTGCCGGTGCGCCCGCGCCTCGACGCCGACGACTAACCATGTTGACGCTGCTGGATATCATCAAGCGGACCACCGACTTCTTTGCGAAGCGCGGGGTGGAGTCGCCCCGGCTCGACGCGGAGTTGCTCATCGGCCACGCCCTGGGCCTGAAGCGCATGCAGCTCTACCTGCAATTTGAGCGCCCATTGACTGAGGTGGAACTGGAGAAGATTCGCCCCCTCGTGAAGCGGCGGGGCAACCGGGAGCCGCTGCAGCACATCGTCGGGGAAACGGAGTTCCTTGATCTAAAGCTCAAGGTGGACAAACGGGCTCTCATTCCGCGCCCGGAAACCGAGTACCTGATCGAGCTGATCACGCCGCGGATGGCGGTGGCTCCCGCGGCTATTCTTGATCTGGGGACCGGCAGCGGCGCCATCGCACTGGCGCTGGCCCGGATTTATCCGCAGGCGGTGCTGACGGCCGTGGATATCAGCGAAGAAGCCCTCTCGTTGGCCCGCGAAAACGCCGCGGCCTGCGGTTTGTCCAGCCGGATTCGCTTCCTGCTCGCGGACTGGCTGGCCGGCCTGACCGCCGGTGAACAATTCCAGCTGATCGTGGCCAACCCGCCGTATCTCTCCGATGCCGAAACCGAGGCCACGGCGCCGGAGGTGAAGGATCACGAGCCCTTCCAGGCCCTGTCCGCCGGCCCCAATGGCGCCGCCGCGCTGGAACTGATCATTCCGGCGGCCCGGTCGCATTTGGCCCCCGGGGGCTTGCTGGCTTGTGAAACAGGGATCTTGCAGCATGCCCATTTGCAGGCGCTGGCCTCCAGTGCCGGCTATGTCCGCACCGAATCGCTGCCGGATCTGACCGGCCGTGACCGCTATCTGCTAGCCTTTGCGTAGGCTGGTGCTGGCGGTGATGGGAATGCGTCCGTCGGCGGAATATTGCGGGTCCTGGTTCAGGCGCAGGGCGTCGGTCACGACCCGCAGGGTTTCCCGCAGATGCACATCGAGTTTGCCCTCCGCCTCGGCATCGGGCGCATCGGTGTCGCCGTCATCAATCTTCGCCACGGCCTCCTTCGGCGCGGCAGCCTCCGCCGTCAGGACGGAGTCGAGTTTGACGACCCGGGTGGCAAAATTTGCCTTGGCGAGCGCATCGCGCTCCGCATCCATTTTTTTCTTAAATTCGTCGTCCGCAACTTTGAGCGCCTGGCGCTGTTCCAGGTTCAGCGAAATGGTCTTGTGCTCCTGCCGCTCCTTGAACCAGTCGATGTTTTTCTTCAAGTGGGTGAATTCCTCCAGTGAGGCCTGTCGTTCCCGGCTGGCTTCCAGCAGGGGTTTGACGAAAGTCTGCGCGAGCGCTTTTCCCTCGAACACGGAGGTTTTGATTTCATCCCACACCAGGGCATGCGGCAGGTCGGCTTCGCCGATGGGGAGGAAGTCGTCGATGGAGGGGAGGGTGATGTCGGGGGTCACGCCCTTCTTCTGGGTCGAGGAACCGTTGGGCAGGTAGAATTTCTGCACCGTCAATTTGGCCGCCCCGGTATGCTCGATATTCTGGCTGAGGCGCGGCAGGTAATTTTTCATCTCCAACACCGCCTGTACCGTGCCTTTGCCGTGCGTCGAGCTGTCCCCGATGATCACCGCCCGGCCGTAGTTTTGCAGCGCGCCCGCAAAAATCTCGGAGGCGGAGGCGCTGAAACGCGACGTGAGCACCGCCAGGGGGCCATCGTAGGCGATGGCCGGGTTGGTGTCGCTGTCGACCGTCAGATGGCCCAGGGAATCGCGCACCTGCACGACGGGGCCTTGCTTGATGAACAGGCCGGTGAGTTCCACGGCCTCGGAAAGCAGGCCGCCCCCGTTGCGGCGCAGGTCGATGACGAGGGCCTTGATGCCCTGCTGCTTCAACTTCCCTATCAGCTCGGCGACATCATTGGTGGCGGTGTTCTTGGCCTCGTTGTCCTTCGAGTCGTCGGACGGGCCGTAGAATGAATTCAGCCCGATCACGCCCACGGGTACCGTCTGGTTGTTGCCGGTCGGCACCTCATAGATGGAGGCGGAAGCCCGGGCGGAGTTCAGTTTGATCACGTCCCGGACAATGAGCACCTGCTTGGTCTTGGTGGCATCGGGTGCGTCGTGGGGGAGAATAGTCAGGATGACCTTTGAATTCTTGTCCCCGCGGATCATGTCGACGATCCGGCGGAGTTTCATGCCGATCACCTCGATGGTCTCGCCGCCCTGCTGCTGGACGGCGACAATCTTGTCGGTCGGGTGGATCTGCCCGCTGTGGTAAGCCGGCCCGCCGGGCACGACCTCGCGGACGACGCAATTGCCGTCGTCCTCGATGCTGAGCACGGCGCCGATGCCCACGAGGGACAGCTTCATCTGGATGCTGAAGTCCTGCAGCGTGTCGGAGGAGAAATAGGCCGAATGCGGATCGTACATCCGGGTCAGGCTCGACAGATAGGTCTCCTGCACGTCGGCGGATTCGATATCCCCCAGGTTCTTCAACATGCGTTCATAGCGCTTGCGCACAGTGGCCTTGGCGTCCTCGAGGGGCTTCTTCGCCAGCAGGTCCTGCAGAATCTCAAATTTGATGCGGCGGCGCCACAGGTCATCGGCTTCCGCCAGGGTCGCGGGGAAGGGGCTTTTGCTGCGATCGGGGGTGTACGTTTCCTGCTGGGTGAAGTCGAAGTCATGCTTCAGTTCATCAAACAGCCAGGTGGTGCGGCTTTTGACCCGCTGCTCGTAGCTTTGGTAGATGGTGAATGCCGTGTCGATGTTGCCGAGGTAGGCGAGGTCGGTCTCCACCCGTGAACCGAATTGCCGCCGGAAGGATTGTTCATCCTCCGCCGTGAAGAAAAGCCGCTGCGGATCGAGTTCCTTCAGGTAGTCCGTGATCAACTCGGGGTAATCCTTGGGCGTCACCGCGTCCTTATTGTAGTGAAAATACTCCAGCATTTGCACCAGGGTGCGCGTCTCCAGGCGCATGACCGGCGTGGTCTTGAATTCACGATCAGGGGCCGCGAAAACGCCCGTCAGCAAAGCGAGGCTCAGGGCGAGGATGCGAGCGGGGAAGAGGGGGGATATTTTCAATGGGGAGTCGGGATGGATACGGTGAGAGGCAGAATAACGGCAAATGTTTCCTAATATATGCGGCTTGCGGCCAAGCCGCCGATGGGCCTGAGGTTGGGCGAACTATACGGGTGGAGTGGCCTGGTCAAGGGAGGAGACCGGCCTTAGTGGCGATTGAGCATGTCCTTGGCTTCATCCAACACGCGCTTTTCCTCCTCGGTCAGCGCGCCAAAGCCCCGGCTGGTAATCTTATCGAGAATCAGATCGACCTCCGCCCGCAGATTCCGGGTGGAACCCCCGGGGCCTGTCGTTTGGTCAGCGGCGCCGGCCGGCCTCGCTGGTTTCCGGAAGTGCAGCCAGCCCGGCAGGATCAGGCCGGGGGCTCGGTCCCAGCCGTTGTTGGCATGGAAGAATCTGACATAAATCCAGCCCGCCAAAATGCCCCCCAAATGGGCTGAGGGCGAAAAATCAATGGGCACGGGCGAGCCCAATATCTCATAGAGGGCGAGACCAAACAGATCGACGGCAATCAGTCCCCACAGGAGGTGCTGGGCGCGGAAGGAAATGGGCAACAGCAGCAAGCGCATCTCCCGATCAGGGTAAACGCTCGCCAGCACGCAAAACAGGCCGACTACGCCTGCTCCCGCCCCATAGTAATTGCCGCCATAAATCCAGTGGGTGGCCGTCCAGGCTAAGCCGCCGCCCAAAATGGTCGCGACAAATACCGCGAGGAAGCGCCTCGGCCCCAGCAGCGGAACCAGTTCGTTACCGAGAAAGGCCAGGGAAAACAGCACGAAAATGATGTGGAAGGGATTATGACTGTCGTGAAGTAGGCTATGTGACAGTAGTCGCCAAATTTCGCCCCCCTGCAGTCCCGAAGCGGTCAGAAAGAGGCTCGCCACCAGCCGCCCGCCCGTTGGCCACCACGGGGAGAGCAAGACCAGTTCCAGCACGAAAGCGGCCCCGAGCACCGAGATCAGCCAGATATGTATGCTGGTGCCTTCCCGGTGATAACTATCCCGCATGAATGAGCGATCGGACAACATCAGGGCCAAGCTATGCGGTCGACCTGCAAATACAAGTCTCGCGGTCTCCGACCCGGATGAGGCGCGAAGGTTGTTTTGGACTCCTTGACAGAGGCAGGAAATTTATTTGAGTTGAGCGCATAATGGCAAACAAAGCAGAAAAGTGGCCTAACAACGCAGCGGGAAAATTTTACGTCGATCAGCAATGCATCGACTGCGATCTCTGCCGGGAAACGGCGCCGGCTTTTTTCAAGCGGGAGGAGGAGGGTGGGTTCTCCTTTGTGCATAATCAGCCTACGACCGAGGAAGAGGTGCAACTGTGCACGGAAGCACTGGAAGGCTGCCCGGTTGAAGCCATCGGCAACGACGGCGACGCCTAAGCGTTCACGCCAGCCGCCTAAGGCAGGCGGCTTTTTTGTCACCTGCTTGTTAAGATCATTTTCAATTGTATTTAACCGAATGTTCGGTTCACGGAAATCCACGGATATCCGGTGGCTAGCGGGAGCACTATCGCTGTGCTTTGTCGCAACCCCGCGAGAGTTGCGGGCGGCCGACTTCGACTACGAATTGCCGAAATATTCCGTCTACTCGGAGCAAGTCGCCAACCAGCTGCCGGTCGCGGCCTTCGCGATGCCCGTTTCGGGACTTCGCTTTGAGCCGCGGGTTGATGTGCAGATGCGCAATCTCGCCGAGGGGCAGGCGGACATCTCCATTCGCGGCGGCATCTTTGAAAATACCGCCTTCAAGATCGGTGCCTTGTCCCTCTCCGATCCGCAGACCGGGCATTACGTGGCTGAAATTCCGATCGCACCCGCGATGCTGCAAGCCCCCAAGATCCTGACCGGGACCGAAAATGCGCTGCACAGCATGAATGCCGCGGTGGCGACCATTGCTTCCGGCTGGCGACCGATAGCGCCGCGCGGGGAGGCATCTTTTGCGGTCGGAGACTACAACACGAACCGCCAAAGCTTGTATCAAGGCGTGGTTTCGCCGCCCAGCCGCGCGGGTCAAACCCTGGCCGCCGATGTGGATCTATCCCGTTCCACCTCGGATGGCTCAGTGCCGCATGGCGACCACGACTTCCAACGGGTCGCCGGCCGGTTGCAGTGGCGCACGGCGCAAGGCCAGACCGATTTTTTTGCCGGCGTGCAGCATAAGTTCTTTGGGTGGCCGAATCTCTACACGCCATTTGGCTTCAACGAATCGGAAGACCTGCATACTCAGCTCTACATTCTCAACCACCGGACCTGGACCGCGGCAGGCAGTTACTGGCAGTTGGGCGCGATGTATCGGCGGAACTACGATGATTATGAGTTCAACCGGGCCGTGCCGGGGGCAGCCAATCCCTTTCAGCATACCACCCAGGTGCGGGCGCTGTCCTTGGAAGGTCGGCAGGAGGGAGCGACCTTCGCCCTGGACTATAGCGCTCAGCTCATGGGGGATCAGCTGGCCTCCACGTCACTGACCTTCGGCCGTTTTCATACCCGCAGCTATCTAAAACTCGCCGCAGTGCCGGAAATTACCACAGAGACTTCCGCCGGCCGGCTCCAGTTGCGCGCTGGGGCGACCTATGATGACTCCAACCGGGATGCGGCGGCATTCTCACCCCTCGTGGCGGCTGAACTGACCAGTCCGGGCGGGGTGCACTATTCGCTCCAGTACGCCGAGAGCACGCAATTGCCCACCTACACGGCCCTGAATTCCAATCCCACGGCTGGACTGTTTCGCGGCAATCCCAACCTGGGACGGACATTTAGTCGCAACCTCGAGGCTGGCATCACCTTTCAATCTGCGGGCTGGAGAGTCGAAACGGCCTGTTTTTGCCGCCGTGATGACCACCTGACCGACTGGACCTTCCGGCAGGGCGTCACTGCGCGCTCGGCCAACGCCGTGGATATTTCCACTCGCGGCCTCGAGATCGTCGCGCTCCGCCGGCAGCCCCATTATGACCTCATCCTCAGTTACACCCTGCTGGATAAAAAAGCGGACTATGGCCGGGCTACGGTTGATGCGAGTTTCTACGCCCTGAATTTTGCCCGGCAACGCCTGACCGCGGCAATCGTGTGGCGCTTGGGCGCAGGGCTTGAACTGCGCCTGGACAATGAGTTTCGCGTGCAGGAGGCCAACCCGCTCCGCGTACTGGGCGGCAACCAGGCCTATATTTCCGCCGTGGGTCTTTTCTATCTGCCGCCGCGGTGGCGGGGGGTGGAGCTATCTGCACTGGTGGACAATCTCTGGGATAGCGATTTCCAGGAAGTGCCGGCCGTGCCAGCGGCCCGCCGGCAGTTTTCCCTGGGCGCGGCCTACCGCTGGTAGTTTCGGCCAATTCGTTTGACAGCGGCGGAGCCGCCGCGGTCATTTGGCGGCGATGGCAAATGCATTTCTCGACCGTTCGTTTCACATTCAGTGGTCCCTACTCACCGCGGATCAGGTTGGTCCCGCAGTCGAAGAGGCCCTCGCTACGGCGACCCATGCGCTGGCCGAAATAACGGCACTGGCGCCAGATCAGGCGGATTTTTCCAACACGTTTCTCGCCCTCGAACAGGCGACGGATCTGCTGAATGAGACCTGGGCCAAGGTCTCGCACCTGACCAGTGTGGCTGATGCCCCGGCGCTCCGGGAGGCACACAATGCCATGCTGCCCAAAGTTTCCGCCTTTCTGGCCGGAATTCCCCTCAATCCCGCACTCTGGCTTCGCTTGCAGGCGGCGCATGACCAGCCCTCCGCGACGACGTGGTCGGCTGAGCAGCGCCGCTTGGCCGACGAGACGATGACCGACTTTCTCCAGCAGGGGGCGGAATTGCCCGCGGGCGAGAAAGCCCGGCTGGAAGCGCTGCAAAGCGAACTGGCCCAGCTGACGCAAAAATATTCCGAAAACGTCCTCGACGCGACCAACGCGTGGGAACTGTTGGTGGAGGATCCGAAGCGGCTCGCGGGCCTGCCGGACCACGCCCGGGAAGCGGCGCGGCAGAATGCCCTGCGCAAGGGGCAGGGGACTGATGCGAATCCGGTTTGGCGCTTCACCCTGCACGCCCCTTCCCAGGAACCGGTGATGCTTTACGCGGAGGATGCGACCTTGCGCCAACAGATCTGGCAGGCCGCGATCGCCGTGGGGGCGCAGGCTCCGCATGACAATCGCGACCTGATCAAAAA